>MDTA01211490.1_pt1 | contig 24399 bp, 23 predicted proteins | sample 811151 | NCBI WGS metagenome assembly MDTA01 (sample SAMN05326648, study PRJNA326480) | marine metagenome | isolation source: seawater | place: Indian Ocean: South | collected 2010
AAATTTTATCATCCAATATATCAATTTTAAATCTTTTAGTTTTTTGCAATATATCTATAATTTTTAAAGCTGGAGATAACCTTAGATCATCACAATCTTTTTTGTAAGCAACACCAACTATTAGACAATTTAATTTTTTGAATTTATTATTTTTTGTGAAAAACCTATTTATTTTTTTAATGATAAGCTTTGGTCTTTGATCATTAATTTGTCCAGATAGTTTTATAAATTTAGTGTCAATTCCAAGTTTTTTTGCCTTCCAAGTAAGGAAGAAAGGGTCAACTGGTATACAATGACCCCCAACTCCTGGACCTGGATAAAAAGGTTGATATCCAAAAGGTTTAGTCTTTGCGGCATTTACCGCATTAAAAATATTTATGTTCATTTTATCACTAACTTTTTTCAACTCATTTATTAATCCTATATTGACTGTTCTATAAATGTTTTCTAACAGTTTAGTGAATTCTGCAGTTTTAATGTTTTCTACTGGGATAGTTTTAGAAATTTTTGAGTATAAAAGTTTGGTCAGTGAAAGACAATCAGCGGTATAACCAGATACGATTTTTGGTATATTTTTTTTTTCTAAAGAAAATTTTTTATTACCAGGGTCCTCTCTTTCAGGAGAATAACCTAAAAAAATATTTGAACCTATTCTCAATTTTTTTTTTTTAATAAAAGGTAAAAAATACTCTTCTGTAGTACCTGGGTAACTGGTGCATTCAAAAATTATAAGTTTATGCTTAACTTTTATTGTGGAAAGTTTATGCATAACCTCTTTTACATGAGATAGTATGGGTAATTTTTTTTCATTTATTGGTGTTGGAACACAAATTATTATTATATCAGAATTTTCGACATGATTTATATTTGAAGAAGATTTAAATTTTTTTTTATATTTTGCTAAATAATAATTTGATACCGAGGATATATAAGATTTACTTTTTTTTATTGAATGAATTTTAAATCTATCAATATCATAGCCATGAACATTATAACCGCTTTTTGCAAACGAGAGAGCCAAGGGTAAGCCAACATAGCCTAAACCCATAATCGAAATTTTAGATTGTTTATTAAAAATTTTTTTTTTAAAGTTATTTAGATTTTTATTTTTAAGCATACAAACTTATAAACAAAATAATTATTTTTTCTAATAAATTTTAAAAAAATAAATAATTCATAAAAGATAGAATAATAAAATATTGAGAAATTAATAACCAATAATTGTATTTACTCTTTTGTTGTGTGATGTGGGAGGTTCAGAAAAAAAATGTAAAATTTTTTTTTCTTTTTTATTCAATCTCTTACTTTTTTTTCCTAATAATTTTTTATAATTAAAGTAGGGTTTAACAAACCATGGAGAGTAAATATTAAAAATGCTCCATCTAGATGTTTTGGTTGGTTTTCCACCTCTATGAGTGATGCCTGTATCCATTATACATATAGATCCACTTTTCATTTCCAAGGTGTTATATTTTTTTTGAGCAAATCTTTTTGGTTTAGAAAATTCTTTTAATGAATCTTTTATATACTGCGTTGAGGCAGTATCTTTCGTAAAATCTTCTAAAGCTATTATGACTAAATAACTAAAACCGTTAGAGATTCTTTTGTTGTTAACATATCTTGAGTCTGTATGCCAATTATTTCCAATTTTAAAATTTTTCCTATTTTTTTCAATTTTTTCAATCTGTCTATTCTGCGCATTACTTGATTGTAAAACATAATTTTCATCTAGTAATTTTTCTAAAATTTTATCTATCTTTTTAATATAAACTAATGGCATTAAGTCTAAATTTTCTTGAAAGAAATTATAAATACATTGATTATTAGTTGATCCTACTGATAAACCTAATTTTAATCTTCTTTTATAAATATATTTAATATTGGTTTTGTATTTTTCGATTTCTTTTTTATGAAAGACATCGTTGACTATACAAAAACCTTTACGGGTAATTTCATTTATAATTTGATTTTTGTGATTTAAACTATAATTTTTCATTTAAATAAGGTTTAAATATACTATAAAAAAAAAAATATAAACAATGTTAAAAGACCTATATATAAATTTGTGAAAAGTAATATAATTGACAAAGCTTTAAAATTACTTGATATCAAAGAAAACTTTATCATTATTCATTCTAATCTTCTGGCTTTTTTCAAAAAGACTTATCATACCCCTGAGAGAGTTTGGGAAATTATTTATAGTAATTATAAGGATAAGACTATAATTATGCCAGCTTTTACATTCTTAATTAACAAAAAAAAAAAAAGTGATTTGGGATTATAAAAATACTAAAAGTGAGACAGGGTCTTTAACTGAATTTTTTAGAGATAAAATTTCACAAAAAAGGACAATACACCCAATTCACTCAGTTTCTATTTTTGGCCCAAATTATAAAGATATTCCAGATCATAATTGCAAATCAAGCTTTGGCCTTGGTTCTACTTGGGAATGGTTATCAAATAATAAAAATGTTTGTAATTTATCAATGGGAATTGGCTTGAATGGTGGGGCTACTATTTGTCATTATCCTGAACAAAAGCATAAAGTTGATTATAGATATTTTAAATATTTTGAGGCTAAAATAATTGATGAAAAAAAAAATTTTTATCTAAAAAAATATTCATATTATACGCGTATAAATAATAAAAAATTTGAGGGAATAAATAATTGGAAAAAATGTGAAAGCGATTTGATCAATAATAAAATTTTAAAGCAAATAAAAATAAATGAAATTATTTTTCAGAAAATGAACTGTTACAAAGCTGTTAATTTTATATCAAATAAATTAAGTAAAAATCCATATTATATAGGAAAATTAAAAAAAAAATTTTAGAAAGACTATTTTAAAAGTTCAATTAAAACTAAATCATTCTTGTTCATCAAACTAATTGATGCTAAAAATAAGAAAATACTTTATCATTAATTAAAAATATATTATTTGTTTATTGTGAAAATTAATTATCGTATTAAATTAGAAAACTTGATAGCAATATTGTTTTGAAAAAAAAGGAATTCAATTATCGTATAAATAGTTATGAAAATCCTATAAGTGATTATCAACAAAAAAAGAGTAAATTGTTAAAAAGATTAATAGATTTAAATTTATCTAATTCTCAAATATCAAACCTTGTCCTTTCTAGAGGAGACTTGACTAGAATATTGTATTATAATCAGATTTATCAAAACATTCTAGGCAAACCAGGATCAATTATGGAGTTTGGAGTTCAGTATGGTTTATCATTATCCTTACTTCTAAAATTAAGATCAATTTATGAACCTTTTAATTATTCAAGAGAAATAATTGGTTTTGATACCTTTGAAGGGTTTACAAAAAATTTATCAAGTTATGAAAGTAAAAATAATTGGAAAAAAGGTGATTACGGGGTACCTAAAAATTTTGAAAAAATAATTGAAGAATTTTTAAATTTAGAGGAATACAATGCTCCTTTAAATTGGATGAAAAAATTTGCACTAATAAAAGGTGATGCAACAAAGACAATAAAAAGTTATTTAAAGAAAAATCCTCACACTATAATTGGAATGGCAATCTTTGATATGGATGTTTATCATCCTACAAAAAAAGTTTTAGAAATTATTAAACCTAGATTATTTAAAGGTAGCGTTTTAGTATTTGATGAATTAAATTGTAAAACTTTTCCAGGAGAAACTGTAGCTTTATTAGAGAGCATTGGTTTAAATAATTTAAAATTAAATTCTTTTCATGGTGAAACTTTTGGATCTTGGGCTGTAATTGAATGATAAAATTAATTAAATAATTTAATTTGTATCAAATTATTTAATTTTTTTAATTAAAATGTGCGAATGTGAAAGTCCAACACCAAAGCCTGAAATTAAAACTGATTTATTTTTTTTTAATAAACTAAAATTATCTTTAATTAAAAAAGGTATTGAAGTTGAGACTAGATTACCATTTTTTTCATAATTTGTGGGTAAAGTAGCATTTTTTTTTATTTTTGATAAAATATTCCTTAGTACTATTTTGCCTGCCTGGTGTGCGAAGATTAATGTAGAACCTTTTTTATTTAATAAATCATTAATGGTCTTCGATACTTTCCTGATTGCAAAAGATAATACTTCAGGGCCATTCATATTAATTTTTTGTTTTTTTAATTCAAGATACTCTAGGGTATTTCTTTCTGTATGAAAAAATTCTTTTTCTACTTTCCAGCAATTTCTTTCTTTAAATTGTAAAAGAGTGCAAGATGCTCCATCACTAAATATTGGTCTTATTGATCTGTCATTTATGTCTATATATTTTGAATAAGTATCTGCAGTAACAATTAGAGCATCTTGATTTTTTTTGATTAATTTGTCTGCTAAAAATAATGCATCAACATACCCTGTGCATCCTGCGTTTATACCTATGCACATAAAATTTTTACTTTTATGAATTAATGATGAAATTTCGTGCGCTAACGAGGGAAATACTCTAGTAGGTGTATTAGTAACACTAATAATGAATTTAACTTTAGATAGATTATTTTTTTTTAAGATTTTTTTTACGGCGGTTTTTGCTAGTAATGTTGTGTTTTGATAACTATTTGATATGTGTCTACGTTTTATACCAATTTTATTAATTATTTGACCCTTAGGCCATTTATAACGTTTTTCTAAATTTAAATTTCTCTCTTTAATATTGCCCAATGAAATTTCAAGATTCTTGATTATGAATGCCATTATAACTTTAGAATTTTTTTATTTTCAATCACAGATTTAAAAAAGTTTATTAAACTATTTATTGAAGTGTCTAAATTTTTTTTGGACTTTTTCTTATCTAAATTAATAAGTTGTTTTACTTTTTTACCCATTTTACTTTTAATCACACCTGCTGAAATTATTATAAATTTTATTTTTTTCTTTTTATTTTCTTTATTTAAAATTTTTGCAGCAAAATTTAATGAATTTTTGGAAATTGAATAGTAAGCATTGCCAATTTCAGCATAATTAGCAGCTTTTGAACTAAAAAAAAATACTTTAGAATTAGTATTTAATAGTTTATTTGAGATTAATTTGTTCACTATCCTTAAAGGAATTAAAAGATTGACATTTAATAGATTTAAAAATTTTTTCTCATTTAAAAAAGATAATGTTGAAAATTCAAAGTAACCATTAAATATGAAGACAATATCAAAAATTTGGTTAATTGATTTAAATTTTTTATCTAAATTTGAATTCGAATAGTTATCGATAATATAATTTTCTTTATATAATCTATTTTTTTTTCTTGATAAATTATATATATTTTTTTTTTTTAATTTATTGGAAATTTTTAGAGCTATCTCACTACCCCCTCCAACGAACAGCACCTTTTTTTTATTATCCACTTTTTTTTATTATTAACTTACTTAAAAGATTGTCTAAATCTTTAAATGTTTTGGTTTTTTGAAGTTTTTCTGGTTGAATATTTTTATTATATTTATCTGAAACATTTGAAATAAGATTTATAATCACAATTGAATCCCAGTTAAAATTTTCGAGCTTTGTATTTTCATTTTTTTTTATTTTTTCAATATCTTTTTTTTTTAAATCAAATGACTTTTTTATCAAATCTAAATTTTTAATTGACATTTTATATAATTATGATTTTTTTAATATTGTTTACAAATTTTTAATATTGTATTAATAGTTTATTATCAATTAAATAACAAACCTTTAGTTCTAATGTCAAAACACATAAAAGATGATGATATATATTTTAATTATATAAAGAAAATTAAAAAAGAAAAAATAAGTAACTTAGATTTTGTTTATCAGTTTCCTGTTTATGCAGGAGAAGTAAATCTTGCACGATTTATTTTTTTTTATGAAATGTACAAAAAAGTAAAAGATTTGAGTGGCCATATTGCTGATGTAGGCACATGGAAAGGTGGATCTTTTTTTTCATTTATTAAATTTGTTAGACTATTTGAAAAAAATTCTCAAACTCTAGTGTATGGTTTTGATTGGTTTAAAGGGATGAGACCGGGAATTAATGATGATCTTTCAAATTTAGGAAAATATGCAACAAGTTATAAGGGTTTACAAAATTTGCTAAAAATTCAAGGTCTAGATAAAATTGGAAATATACAAAAAATGGATTTAACCAAAAAATTTGAGCAATTTATCAATAAGAACAAATGGTTGAGATTTAAATTAGCATTTATAGATTGTGGTACTGAAAAGGTTCTTCAAAGCACTTTGCCCCAGATTTGGTCTCGTTTAGTCAAGGGGGGTATTTTAATTTTAGATCATTATAATAGTCCATCCTCTCCAATGGAGAGCAGCATTTTAGAAAAACATATAGGTAAAAATAAAATTAAACAATTAAGTTTTGTGAGACAGCCAACGGCCTATGTTATTAAAAAAGACTAAATTTCATGATAGAATTTGCAAAGAAACTTTGGCCAATTAATAGGAGCTTGACAGGTTCTGGTGTTGCTTTAACACTTTCATTAATACAGCAAAAGTTACCTATTAAAATATTAAATTTTAATTCTGGAAAAAAAGTCTTTGATTGGCAAATTCCTAAAGTTTGGAATTTAAAAGAAGCGTGGGTAAAAAATAAAAATAATAAAAAAATTATAGATTTTAGATCAAATAATCTCCATATAGTTGGATATTCTCAAAGTGTTGATAAAATTATTTCTTTAAATGAATTAAAAAAAAAAATTTACACTTTAAAAAATCAGCCAGATGCAATTCCATATGTAACGTCTTATTACAAAAAAGATTGGGGTTTTTGTTTGCAATATAATAAATTTAAGGAACTTAAAGATAATGAATATCATGTTTATATAAATTCATCTTTTCGAAAAGGAAAACTAAAAATTGGTGAATTATTGATAAAAGGTGAAACTAAAAAAGAAGTACTGATATCAACATATATTTGTCACCCATCGATGGCCAATAATGAAATTTCAGGTATTGTAGTATCAACAAAACTTGCACAATGGATCAAAAAAAAGAGAAGAAAATTCTCCTATCGTTTTTTATTTTTGCCTGAAACCATTGGATCTATTGCATATTTAAGTAAAAATTATAAATATTTAAAAAAAAACATTGTAGCAGGGTATGTGTTGACGTGTATAGGTGATAATAGAAATTATTCTATGTTAGAATCTAAGCAAAAAAATTCATTATCAGATATTGTTGCTAAGAAAATTCTAAAAAAAAAAAATGGAAAGATTTATAATTGGTCTTCAAGAGGAAGTGATGAAAGACAATATTGTTCTCCAGGTATAGATTTACCAGTAGCTTCATTAATGAGAACTAAATATGGCGAATATCCAGAGTATCACACATCATTAGATCAAATTGGAAATGTAGTTACTGCAAGAGGTTTATCAGGAGGTTTTGAATTTGTGAAAAAGGTTATAGAGACGCTAGAAAAACAAATGTTTCCAAAAAGTAAAACTTTATGCGAACCCTTCTTATCAAAAAAAAAAATTTATCCTACATTAAGTAAAAAAGGCTCAGTAAGCACATCGTTGTCAAAAAAATTAGAATACTTGTCTCATTGTGATGGTAAAAAATCTTTTGTTGAAATTTCATATAATTTGAATTTAAAATCAAAAGAAACCAAAAAAATTATACAATTTTTAAGAAGGAATAATCTGATTAAATTAAATAAATTTCCAGAATAACATTTATTGAATTTTTAAAAATATACTAAAATCCGATGAAGAATATGAAAAAGATAATTTTTTCTAAATATGAGGAAAGATTTATAAAAAATAAAAATAAGGAAATTTTTTATGCTGGGTATTGGGCATCAGATTCAATTAATTTAAAAAAAAATAATTATCTAAATTGTATATGGTCATTAAACAAAGAAAAAAATTACTCATATAAATTTTTAAAAAGAAAATATGAAAGATACATAAGTATTCTTACTAATTATTTAAATAAATATCATAACGTGAATTATAACCAAAAATATTGGGAAATCATATGTGGCATGTGGTTAAGTACATATATAAGTACTATTTATTACAGATGGAGAGTGATAGAGAAAATTTCTAATAAAAATAAAATAATAATTAATAACTATAATTTTAAAAATTTTTTTTTAACAACAAATAATAGCATCGACTATTACGCAAATATCTCTAGATCAGATGCTTTTAATAATTTAGCATTTTTTAAAATCATAAATTATTTTGTTAAGTATAAAAAATTTAAACCAATTCTAGAAAAAAATAAAATTAATTTTAAAAACAATAATTACAAGAAAATAAATTTAAGTAGAAATTACTCTTTTAAAACAAAAATCTTCGAAAAAGTTTGTGCAATTTTAGACTTAATTTCAAGAAAAAAGAAAAATTTTATAATAATAGATGGATTTAATAATAAAGCTAACTTGAAATTAAATTTAGGAGCTTTTCAATTTCCTTTTCCAACATCAAAATATTTTAATAACGAATTATGTATAAACTCAAATTCTTTTAATTTTAAAAAAAGAGAGAAGAATATTTTTAATAATAAAACTATCGATGACTTTGAAAAATTTTTAGAAAAAAATATTTATTATGATATCCCAAAAATTTATTTAGAAAATTTTTTATTGAATTTGAATTTGGTAAAATCTTATAAAATTGAATGTAAAAAAGTAATTTCGGGATCATTTCATTTTTTCAATGAGCTTTTTAAAATTTGGCTTGCACAACATACATTAAATAAAGATAAATCTTTTGTTATAACTTGTCACGGTGGGAATCATTCCAAATATAGTGGTATATTTAATTATGAAGATAATATCTCAGATCAACATATTACTTGGGTTAAAAGTAAAAAACATAATTTGCCAGCCAGCAAATATCTTGAGGTTAAAAAAAAAAGAAATAAATTCGAAAATTTAATTTTTGTTATAAATGAAAATAATCCATATCCTGCTAAATGGGAGGATTCTCCAGTTTGTCTTGATAATTTAAAATTAGATGTTGTTCTAAAAAAATTTAGTTTATTATTAGACAAAAAAATTAAAAAAAAATTTTTCATTTGCCCAAAATATTTCCACTGCCCAAAATTTCAAAAAACTATTAAAAAAAATCTCAATGATTCACATATTAAAAAAAAATTTTCATTTCCTGCAGAGTTGAATAATGCAAAGTTAGTAGTTTGTGATAATCCCCAGACAGCTTTTATAGACGCATTGAGATCTGGTCCAACTATTTTAGTTATAAATAAAAATCAATGGCGTCCAAAAAATTTATTAAAAATTTATTACAAAGAATTAGAAAAAAACAAAGTTATATTTTACTCTTATGATAAAGCTCTTAAGCATATAAATGATAATTGGGACAATATAAATAAATGGTGGTTAAGTCATAGAACAAAAAAATCTGTATCAAATTTTTTGTCTATGATGAATTGTGAGAAAAATTCTTTAAAAGATTGGTTATATTTTTTAAGAAATATAAAATTTTAAAAAATTGAGTAATATCAAATGTTATTTTCAAAAAATATTTTTGACTTAGTAAAGAGAAAAGAAAAAAAAAGGATACTATTTATATTATCTGGAGGAAAATCTGTTAAGGAACCATATAAGTTTTTGTCTAATTTAAATATTGAATGGAAAAATTCAGAGGCAGTTTTAGTTGATGAAAGAATAAGTAAAAAAAAAGAATATCTAAATGAAAGTGTGTTAAATAAATTTTTTTTTAAAAAAAAGGCTAAAAATGTTAAATTTTTAAGATATGAAGTTAAAAATGAAATTAATAGAAAATTTTTTTATCGATTAAAAAAGAAATTAGTTAGCTCATTTTCAATAGCAATAATTGGTTTTGGAAATGATGGACATATAGCATCAATCTTTAAAAAAATGAATAATTTTTCATCAATAGTAAACTCAAAAAAAATGCCTAAAATAATAATGACTGAAAAAATAGGTAAACCTCATTTAAAAAGGGTATCTTTCAATCTTTCGATGATTTTATTATCAGATATCATTTATCTTATAATAGGTAATAAAAAAAAATTAAATTTTTTAAAAAATATAAATAGAAATAAAATATCACCTTTATATCATTTAATTAAAAGTAAAAAAAACGTGATTTATATTTATAAGAATAGAATTTATAATTTAAAATAATGAAATATTCAAAGTTAGTAAATAAAGTTCTTGAATTAAATAAATATATAAAATTTTCTACAAATGATAAGGATTTACAAGTTATTTTGCAAAAATATTCAAAAAAAACAGAAATACCAAAAGACATATTAATAAATGAAGCTCATCAAATTTTATCAAGAAAGATAAATTATAAAGAAAATAAAATTGACATTTTTGATAATAGAATTTTTTTTTTAAAAAATTCTATTAACTTTTTGATATTAACACTAATTTTGATTTTAAAGTTTTTAATTCCCTTTAAAAAAAAAATTGAAAAAAAAAAATATTCAATTTTAGTAGATGGTATTGTATCCAAGGGCGAGTCTGAAAGATTTTATCATTTATCGACTTTTTTTGAAAAAATTTGTTTAATATCAAAATCAAATTATCAGAAAAATTACATGGGAAAACATATTGATTATTTTTCGTATAATATTTTTAAAATTTTGCTATTTAATAAAAAAAAACATAATTTTTTTTTAATTTTTTTTCAGCTATTATTCATTTCTTTAAAAAATAAAAAAGATTATTTTTTAATATTTAATGAAATTACCTACAAGTATTTAAAATATAATTTTATTTTCGATAGAATTATATCATCCTATTTAATACAAGAAAAATTTTATGATACTTCATGTATAAAGAATTATATATTTAAAACTAAAGGTGGATTGATTACATCTTGTGTACAAAAAAATATCCTAGAATTATCTTTAAGTAATTTTATATTCATCGATGTGTTCTTCTCTCTAAGTGAAAAAAGTGCTGAAGTAATAAGTATTTTAAGTGGAAAAGTAAAAAAGGTTATTCCAGTAGGGTCATTATTTATGGAGCAAGCTTGGCATTTAAAATCTAAAGATTTAAAGATAATTCCAGATTATGATTTATTATATGTAGGAATAAATTACATAGATAGAAAAAAAAAATTTGAAATTTTAGATACAACTTCAAATTTGTATGAAACTTTTGATTGGATTAAAAAAATTTCAATTAAATTTCCTAAAATTAGAGTCGCGATCAAGCACCACGATAATTATTTACTAGATAAAACTGAAGCAAAGCTTCTACAAGGAGCTAATTTAAAAATAGATAAAAATTCTTTAGGAAAAAATAAAAGTTATAGTTACACATTTAAAAGTAAATTCATTTGTACATGGGGCTCTACGATGGCTTTAGAAATGCTAGGTGAAGGTAAACCTTGTTACTTTCTTGACCCAAGAAATTTAAATGATCAATTTTTTATAGATTATCCAGAATTAAATAAATGGAGAATCTCTTCATATGAGGAATTTGAGAGTAAAGTGCTTAGTCAATTGTATGAAAATAATGGAGAGTTTGTTAAAGATCCAAAAAATTATTGTTTTAAAAGTAATACTGTGTCTAAACTTATTTATGAGAATTTAACAAGATTAAGAAATATTTAATGAATTATATATAAAATTTCAAAAATTTAATTGTAATGTTCAAAATTTGAACATATAAGTGCATATTAAAATGCTTCAAGCTAAAGAAATTTTTCAATTATTAAATAAAAAAGAAAAAAGAAATTTTTGTATTTTAATAATGCTTATGATTCTCAATTCTGCATTTGAGATTTTGGGAATAACATCTATTATCCCTATAATTTCAATCACTATTAAAAATGATCTAAGTTTGTTTGAAGGAATGTTTTTTTTTGATTATTTGAAAGAATTTAGTGAAAAAGAAAATTTCATTTTACTTAGCTTTATATTTGTTGGGCTCATTTTTATATTAAAAAATTTATATATCGGTTTTTACAATTATTTTTTGTCAAAATTTCAATGTGAAACTACTGAAAGAATCTCTAATAATGTATATTCTCATTATTTAAATTTAGATTACAAAAATCATCTCAATTTAAGCACTTCAAAATTGATTTATAATAGCACAGAGGCAATTGAGATTTTTAGAGGAAATTTATTAAATTTGAGTAATTTTTTACTAGAAATTATAGTTTTAGCCTTAATTATCTCATTTTTAATTTTTTTGAATCCTATTTCGACAATCATTATAATGATAATTTTAGGTGCTTTATCTATCATATTTTTTTATTTTTTTGTGAGACAAAATTTTTTTTGGGGGATGCAAGTTAAAAATAGCTCTAAAAATAGAATTAATATTTTAAACACAAGTCTCTCATCAATTAAAGATATTAAAATTTATTCAGGAGAAAATTTCTTTAATAAGAAATTTAAAATTTTTAATTTTCTGTTAAATAAATACCAGAAGATTTATATATTTTTTTTAAGTGTCCCAAAGCCTTTTTTTGAAGCATTTATTGTTATCATTTTATTATCATCATTATATTATTTCTTAAGGGTAATTAATATTAGTTATGAAATAATAATTTTAAATTTAGCAATTTTTGCAGTTTCAATGTTTAGAATTTATCCATCAATATATAGAATCGCAGGTTGTTTTCAAAAAAGTAGTTTCGGTAAATCAGTTTTAGATGAATTAACTGAAATCTTAAAAAAAGATAATCTTGCTAACAATTTTATTACCAGAACTACTTTTCCTCAAAATAAAAAAATTACTTCCTTAGATTTAAAGGATATTAGTTTTAAATATACAAATAAAAGTTTTGAAACTTTAAAAAAAGTTAATCTTAATTTTAAAAAAAATCAATTTGTTGGAATAAAAGGTGAGACTGGAGTTGGGAAATCGACTCTCGTTGATATTATTACGGGTCTTTTAAGACCTGATGGTGGATCATTTAAAGTAAATAATGAAGAAGATTTTACAATTTTACCAAAAAATTGGCATTCTAATATTAGTTATGTGCCTCAAAGTATAAGTTTAATTGATGATACCTTAGAGAGAAATATAGCTTTAGCAATTAATGATGAAAATATTGACAAAAAAAAAATTGATAAAGTTATAGAGCTTTCAAATTTAGATAGATTTGTTAATAAAGATCGAAAAAGCCGTTTGATTGGTGAGAGAGGTTTACAGGTATCGGGGGGAGAAAAGCAAAGGATTGGTATAGCAAGAGCACTATATTATAATAGAGAAATATACATATTTGATGAAGCCACTAATGCGCTAGATGATGAGACTGAAAAAATTATTTTGGGGAATTTAAAAAATTTTTTGAAAGACAAAATAGTTATTTTTATTTCACATAAAAATTCAACATTAAAATTTTGTGATAAAATTTTTAATCTTACAAATGGCAAAATAAATTTAAATTAACATTAATTATTATTCATATTGAAAATTTATAAAATCAGATTATTATGTTCAAATTATGAACAAAGGAACTTCAGATATTTTTGAAATATTAAGAGTTATAGTAAATCAACCTAAGTCTACTCAAAGAGATTTGGCTAAAAGACTTAATTTAAGTTTAGGAAAAGTAAATTATTGTATTAAAGCATTGAAACAAAAAGGTTATATAAAAATTAAGAATTTTAAGAAAAATCCTAATAAAATTAGTTATGCATATATTCTCACTCCAAAAGGAATAAAAGAAAAAACAAAATTAACGATTAATTTTATGAAAAGAAAAATTAAAGAGTATGAAGATTTAAAAAAAGAGTTAAAGAACGATATTAAAAAAAATAATTAATTTACTTTAAAAAAATATTATATGTACAAATATAAAGTTTTAATAACATGGCAAACAGTAATACAAGATTTCGAAATCTATAAAAAAATTTTTAAAAAAAAAAAAATAAAAGCAGATTTTAAAATTTCGAATCAATATTTATCTGAAAATCAACTAATTAAGATAATAAACAATTATGATGCTATTATATGTGGCGATGATAAAATTACCAATAAGGTTATAAAAAAAGCCAAAAAATTAAAAGTTATTGTTAAGTGGGGAACCGGATTAGACTCTATTGATATAAGCTCTGCCAAAAAGAATGGGATAAAAGTTTTAAATACCCCGGCAGCATTTACCGAGGGTGTAACAGAGATGGCCATAGGTATGATGTTTGGCTTGAGTAGAAAAATTTGTAGTAGTGATAGGGATGTAAGAAAAGCGATCTGGTCTAAGCGAAAAGGTTTTCTAATAAGTAAAAAGATAGTAGGGGTTATTGGGCTGGGTTTAATAGGTCAAAACTTAATAAAGAGATTAAAAGGGTTCGATTTAGAAATACTGGGAAATGATATAAGGCCAGAATTAAAAAAAAATAAAAATTTGAAAAAAATTAAATTTGTTTCAAAAAATCTGATTTTTTCAAAATCTGATATCATATTTTTGTGTGTAAATTTAAATGAAAAGTCTAAATATTTACTTAAAGCATCTGGTTTCAAAAAAATGAAAAAAAAAACCCATAATTATTAACATCTGTAGGGGTCCAGTAATTAATGAAAAAGATTTAATTAATGCTTTAAAGAAAAAAATTATAAGTGGAGTAGCACTTGATGTTTATGAGAAGGAACCAATTAGCAGAAAAAATGCTCTATTAAAATTTGAGAACTGTATTTTTAATAGTCATAACGCATATAACACTATTGAAGAAGTAAAAGGGGTACACTTAAATACAATAAAAAATTTATTGGGTGTTTTGAATGAAAAGTAATTTTTTTAGAAATAAGAGAGTATTAGTTACGGGTCATACAGGTTTTAAAGGGGCTTGGTTAAGTTTTTATTTATATTTGTTGGGTTCAAAAGTTATGGGTATTTCTCTTAAGCCTTCTACAAAACCATCACTTTTTGACATTTTAAGATTAAAAAACAAGATTGATAGCAACTTTTTAGATATTAATAATAAACAAAAAATCGAAAAGAAAATATTAAAATTTAAACCAGATTTAATTTTTCATCTTGCAGCTCAAGCGCTAATTAAAAATTCATATAATGATCCATTAAAAACTTGGAGTACAAATTTGTTGGGATCAATAAATATCTTAGAAGTTTTAAGAAAACTTAAAACTTCTTGTATTTGCATAATGATAACAAGTGATAAGTGTTACAAAAATTTAGAAAAAATTCATGGTTATAGAGAAGACGATATTTTAGGTGGAGTTGACCCATATAGTGCCTCAAAAGCTGCAACAGAAATAGCCTTTAACTCATATTTTAAATCTTTTTTAAAAAATACAAATCATAGATTAGCCACTGCAAGAGCTGGAAATGTGATCGGAGGAGGTGATTGGAGTTCTCATCGTATTATTCCAGATTGTGTTAAATCAGTTGCTAAAGGAAAAAAAGTTAAAATAAGAAATCCTAAAGCATCAAGGCCATGGCAACATGTTATAGAAATATTGAATGGTTATTTAAAATTATCAAAAATATTAAGCAAAAGTAAAAGAATTAATGGACATTCATTTAATTTTGGTCCTAAAAATAATGAAATAATATCTGTTAATAAAATTTTAAAATATATAAGTAAAGACTGGCCAAGTTTTCAATGGGTTAAGTCAAATAATATAATCAAAAATGAGACTGATTTATTAGTTTTAAATACAACAAAAGCTAAAAAAATTTTAAATTGGAATACCAGACTAAGTGTAAAACAAGCTACTAATTTAACCATTGAATGGTACAAGGAATTTTATAAAAGTAAAAATAATAGCAGTAAAATGATTGATTTTACAAAAAAACAAATTTTCAATTATCATAAGAGTTTTAAAGTATGAGAAATTTAACATTAAATAACTTTGTTAAGAAAAAAAATTATAAAAAAATTTTTACACCCAGTCCCAGTTTTCCTATAGAAAATTTGCTTGGTCTGAGTTCAAATTTTAGCAGAGGTGATGAGGATTTTATAAAACAATATAAAAGAGTTATGAATGCGGTAAAAAAGTTATCAGGTCAAAAAAAAATAATATCAGCCCAAGGGCCTGCAAGTTTAGCAATTGAAATAGGACTCCTTAATTTCGTTAGAGGAAAAGTATTAGTTGTCTCAACCGGCTTTTACTCAGATAGGCTTTACTCAATTTTAAAAATGTCAAAAAAGAAATATAATTTTATAAAAAAAATTGACAAAGTTGGTTATGAAAATTTAAATAAAACTAAAAATAAATATGATTGGATTTGTTCTTGCTACACTGAAACAAGTAAAGGTTTTAAAATAGATATCAAAAAAATATTTAATAAAAAAAAAGAATTCAAAGCTAAAATGTTTATAGACGCTACTGCCTCTATAGGAATAGAGGAAGATCATAATTTAGCAGATGTGGTATCTTTTAGTTCGTGCAAATCATTATTTGGCTTAACCGGTGCCTGTTTTGTTGGCTATAGTTCTGAACCGACAAATAAAATTAATTCATTCATGTTAGATATAAATAGTCATATAAATAAAAAGATGACAGGACCTAATAGCACAATTCAATCTTTAGATTTTGTTTTAAAAAATTATTCTAAATTTAAAAGGAGTGTGATAATTAATAAGAAAGATTTTTTAAAAAGACATAAAAATCAAATATTATACCCATTAATAAATCAGCCAAATATTTGTACCTATATAAACTCCAAAGTAAAAAAAAAGAAAAACGTTATTCTTTATCAGCCCAGAATTAAAAGTAAAGGATCATTAATTTTTCATTTAGGTGCCGGACATTTAGAGAAAAATTTAACTGCTATAAATAAATTTATAAAAATATAATGATAAAAAAAATTTGTGTGGATATGTCTTGTTCAATTATTCATAACGGCCATATCAGATTGTTGAAAAAAGCAAGTAAGTATGGCAAGGTGGTAGTTGCGTTAACTTCTGACTTAGAAATTAAAAAATATAAGAAAATTGAACCTGAATTAAATTTTAGACAGAGAAAAGAAATTTTAGAGTCAATCAAATATGTAAATAAAGTAATAAAGTCAGGTTTTTTTATAACAAATAATTTTCTAAAAAAAAATAAGCTGGATCTTCTTGTTCATGGAAGTGATAACTCAAATAATATTGATCAGCGTAAATTAATCATTTTTCCGAGAACATCAAATATAAGCTCAACCAAAATAAGAAAGATATCTTATAAAAATATTAGAAAATTATTTAAAAAATAAGATGTTAAGTAATTCTTTAATAAATTTTACCAACAAAAAAAAAAAGGTTTTTATTTTAACTGGTAAAAATATCTTTAAAAAAAAAAATACTCAAATTTTAATTAATAAGCTGTTCAAGAAAAAAAAGATTAAGATTTTTAAAAAAAAAAATTTTTTACCAGATATTTTAGAGCTAAAAAAAATCATTAAAGATTTAAAATTTTTTGAACCAGATTTATTTGTTGCAATTGGCGGAGGAGGGGTAATTGATTATGCAAAAATAGCTAATAGTATTGTTCATATTAAAAAATTGGATACAATTTTAACTAGAAGAATTAAATTTAAAAGATTTACAAAACTATTAGTAATACCTACTACCGCAGGTTCAGGTGCAGAAATTACACCTGGGGCAGTTTTGTATAAAGATAAAATTAAATATAATTTAAAAGACCAGTCTTTAATTCCTGATAGATATTTTTTTTATCCTCAGTTAATTATGGAGGCGAGCAAAAAGTTAAAAGCTTCATCGCTATTTGATAGTTTAAGTCAATCAATAGAGTCTTTAATCTCTTTTAAATCAAATAAAATAAGTCAAAAAAATTCGTTAAAAGCAATATCAATAATTATTAAAAATTATAAAAAGTTTTTAAAAAAAAATGACTTTAGAAGTACTAAAAATATGCAAATTGCTGCAAATTTTTCTGGAAAAGCGATATCCTCGACTTCCACAGGTGCACCACATGCATTGTCATATTATTTATCATCAAAGTTTAATTTGTATCATGGTATTTCTGTAATCATTTGGTTGCCCACAATTTTAGAATATAATTTTAAAAACCTAGATAGATTAGATAAAACAAAAAAAAGGAAATTATTAAATAGAATTAATCTTCTTAAAAAAGTTTTTAGAGTTGATAATGAGATGAAAATTATAAACAAAATCCAAAAAATTATTGATTACACTAAAATTAATATTTTAATAAAAAATAACTCTATAAATTTAAAAGATCAAAAAAAATCTATTAAAATTGATAGATTGAAAAATAATCCAATACCAATTAGTTATTCAGAAATATTAAAATTTAACAGAAAAGTTTTTTTGTGAAATCATACCATGAAGTAAGATCGATAAACTACAGACACCGAAGAGATGAAAAGGAAGAATTTTTTGTAAATATAGATGATTGGATTAAGTCACCTTATTCATCTTTAAAAGCAAGATATTATATTGAGGTTTCATCCATAATTGTTTACTTTTTACAAAACACAAAAATTACACCTAATCAAATATCCGTCATCTACACGATATTAGGTATTTTTGCAGGTATAATGTTATCTTTAGATAGCAAGATTTTTATTTATTCTGGTCTAATTTTGTTTGTTCTTAAAGGTGTGGTTGACTGGTCTGATGGTCTGTTAGCAAGAGTGACAAATCAAACAAGTAATATTGGTCACATCATAGATACCTGGGGGTCCCATGTTGGATATTATAGCTTAATTTTTGGAGTTGGCATGATTTGTTATAACAGCCAAAATCAGTCAATTTTTCTTATCCTAACTTGTATAATTTTTTTTGTAAGTTTAATTGATTTTAAACTTTTTGGGTATCATCAATTATTTTATGAAATACTGGGTGGAAAAAAATTATTGAAAGAAAGTTATTCTAAAAAAGTTGAAAATGATGAATATAATAAAAAGCCTTTTATTAAAAAAATTAAAAGTTTTCTAAGATATTTTTTAGATGATAGGTCAAGAACTTTAGATTTTATATGTTTAATAGTTTTTTTAGAAGTTTTAAATGATTCAATTTATTTTACAAAAATAATTTTGGTATTATTCCTAATAAAAAAAATAACAACTTTTCTGGGAAATTTTTTTGAAATCATAATTCTAAAAAAACTTAAAGATAAAATATAATGTTAAAAAAGTTCTCATTTGTCATTTTTAAAGTTTTAAAGTTTTTCAATTCAATTTTTTATTTTTTAACAAAAAGAAGTTTCTTGGGTTGGCTAATGTTTTTTTTGTCAAATGATTGTTACACAGAAAAAAAAATAAAAAATAGAAAAGTGAAATTTTATGAACCAAATAATCTCATATCATGGAGAGTGAGAACAATTTTAGATAAAGAACCAGATACGATAGAATGGATTGATAATTTTAGTATTGATAACAACGATAATTTCATTTTTTGGGATATTGGAGCAAATATTGGTTTGTATTCACTATACTGTGCTAGTGTTCATAGAAATAAAAGTAAAATTTACGCATTTGAACCATCTACAAGTAATTTAAGAGTCTTAAGTAGAAATATTTTTATTAATAATTTTCAAAAAGATATATCAATCAATCAATTACCATTAACAAGTATTCCAAACACATTTCTTCCAATGAGAGAAAATGATTTTCAAGAGGGTATATCTTTAAATACTTTTGGTGAAAACTTTAATTTTGAAGGTAAAGAATTTAATTCAAAAAATGAGTATTCAATCTTGGGAAGTTCAATTGATTATTTGGTAGAAAAAAAAATAATGGAGATTCCAGATTACATCAAAATAGATGTTGATGGAATAGAACATTTGATATTAAAAGGTGGAGAAAATACTTTAAAAGAAAAAAAAATTAAAAGTATATTAATTGAAGTGAATGATAATTTTCTTGAGCAAAAAAATAAAGTGAATGAATTTATGATAGGCTCAGGTTTTACTCTAAAGAAGAAAACAATAGAAAAAAATATTCCTGTAAAAGAAGAATTTTTAAAAGTTTTTAATTATATTTATGAAAGATAGTCAAACATATTTATTAGAATTTGAAAAAAAAGGTTATTTTAAAATTAAAAATTTTTTTTCAAAAGATTTCATAAAAAGAATGTGTAATGAAATTGATTTAGCAAAGAATGTAGAAAAATATTTTGATAAGAATAAAAAACTTAGAAGAATCGAAAAACTTTTCGATAAAGGTGATAATTTAAATAAACTTAATTACGAACTTTTAAATTTTTTATCAAAACTATTTAATAAAAAATTTGTAATCTTTAAGGATAAATTTAATACAAAACCAGTAGGTGGTGAAGGATTTGAGGCTCATTATGATGGTATTTTTATTTTTAGAAAAAAAAATAATAGTAAATTTATGGGTTGGTATGAATACTCTAACTTTTTTGTTAATGTTTTAGTTGCATTTGATGAATGTAACGAGCAAAATGGAGCTCTGGAGGTAGCCAAAGCTGACCATCTCAGTTTTAAGGAACTTTTAAAGAATACTAAAAATGATGGGACTCCAAAATTAAATAAAGAATATGCTTCAAAATTGAAATTTAATCGAATTGATCTGAACAAAGGAGATGTATTATTTTTTAGCAATTTATGTCCACACAAATCTAAAAAAAATCTCTCAAATTTAGATAGACGAATTCTCTATTATACTTATGCAGAAAGTAATAATCCTGATATTTATACAAAATATTTTGAAGATAAAAGTGATAGTGTTTCGAGTAAAGGTGGGGCTTTGTAATTATTTTGTTCCAGGAATCAAATTTAAAATTTCTTTGATGGACATTAGTTTTTTTTCACTCTCTTTTGCTCTTTTAAATTTTAAAATACTTTTGGCTGTAGCAACCATATTTGGGTAAATACTTCTTAATAAGTGGTTTGCATATATAACCATACTTATTCCATTTTTAATAAGTTCTTCCTCTTTCACTACGCTATAACTTGAGGGAACTGCTACTAAAGGCTTTTTAACTTTAAATTTTTTGTATAATTTACAGAATTTAAAAATTTCTTTAGGACTTTTCTCACGACTATGTATCATTATTGCGTCAGCACCAGCCTTGATATAAGCTTTGGCTCTTTTTATGGCATCAGCTATGCCTTTGCCTAAAATTAAACTTTCTATCCTTGCAATAATCATAAATTCCTCTGTTGCTTTAGCTTTTTTCCCTGCTGATATTTTTTGTGAAAAGTTTTTAATACTATCTTGTTGCTGCAACACCTCATTACCAAATAGTGAATTTTTCTTTAAACCTGTTTTATCTTCAATTATGAGCGCAGAAACTCCTAATCTTTCTAGCGTTCTAACTGTAAAAACAAAATGTTCAATTTTTCCACCAGTATCAGCATCATAAACAATTGGTTTAGTTGTTACCTCTAATACCTCATTAATTAGCTGCAATCTTTCAGTCAAATCTACAGCCTCAATATCTGGTTTTCCTTTTGCTGCGGTATTCGTGAGTGAGCTAGCCCACATGCCATCAAATTCCTCAATTTTATTTCCATTTTTAACTTTTGTATTTTCAACCACAAGTCCGCTTAATCCGCTGTGTATATCAATTAGTTTAGTTATTGATTTGGAGTTCAAACATCTTTGTAGAGATTTTCTTCTTATATCTGGTGTAGTTCCAATGCTTTTCTCAGCCTTTATTAATTTTGTTGATGAAATTCCTTTTGTATAAGGAATTTCTATTAATTTCCCGTTCCATTTTTTTAATTCCTTAATTACATTAGCTCTTATTTGTTTTTGCACTCCATACTTCCAATCATCACCATGGACAACAAAGTCTGGTTTAATTTTTTTTAAATTTTCAGAATAGTCATGTGTATTTTGTTTGATTACTTTAGAGACGTTTTTAATTGCAGAAACAACTTTATATCTATCTTTATATTCCATTATTGGAACTCTTTTATAACTTGCGATTGCTTTATCAGTAAGTAGTCCAACAATTACTTCTCCTAATTTACTTGCTTGACTAATTATATTCAAATGACCTGGATGGACTAAATCTATACTCATCGCAACATAAACAATTTTTTTTTGATTTGCCATTTGATAATTTTTAATTATATCATAATCTAATTGTTTCAATAATTAAAGAAAATACTATTTGACTAAAAATTTTTTAAAGGATGATCCAAATTTTAAAGAATGTATCCAAGTTTTAAATGAGCTAAAAATTAATTATTGGTTATGCCATGGTACTTTGCTTGGAATATTAAGAGATAATTCTTTAATACCTTGGGATAATGATATTGATATTGGCTCTTGGGATATAAAAAATAAAAACAAGATAATCCAAAGTTTCATAAAAAAAGGTTTTATTCATAAGAATAAAAATTTCGGGGAAAATTACTTAATATCTTTTGAAAAAGGAAATAATAGAATTGTTGACATAAATTTTTTTGAAATTGATAAATCACGTAAATATTGCTTTCAAAGACATTACGCAATTAAGAATATTTTTTGTAGAGCAATTTATGTATTATCTATTTCTAAAAATTATAAAGGTAATTACAACAAAATGATTAAATTATTTGGTTTTACAGAGCGAATTTTTAAAAAATTAAAATTATTTCTAGAAAAAAAAAAGCTTTTTTATGTTGATGCTGGATTTAAAACAAAAATTAGGTATTTTAAACATTTGAAAGTTATTAACTATTATGGTGCGAATGTTAAAATTCCAATATTTTTTAAGGAGTATTTTACTGATCTATATGGGGAAAATTGGAAAACCCCAGATAAAAGATATTATTGGGAAAAAAATGAAAACAAAACAATATTATCTTGATGATTTCAGTTGAAAATTTATTTAGGGAATTTAGCAAAAATAAAATTGACTTTTTTTGTGGAGTTCCAGACTCTGTTTTAAAAAACTTTACCAACGAATTTTATAAAAAAAAGAAAGTTAAAAATATTATACTTGCTAACGAAGGATCTGCAATTGCTACTGGAATTGGTTATTACTTGGCTACAAAAAAAATTCCTGCAATTTATATGCAAAACTCTGGTTTAGGTAATTCTTTAAATCCCTTAATATCAATCGCTCATGATAAAGTTTATAAAATTCCACTTCTATTAATTATCGGTTGGCGAGGTGCTCCTAATATCAGTGATGAACCTCAACATTTAGCTCAAGGAGAAATTACAACTAAAATATTAAAACTCTGTGGTATCAAGTATGTTGTTTTAAATAATAAAAAAGATTTAATTAAAATAAGCTCTTTAATATCTTATAGTAAAAAAAATAATAGAATTGTAGCTTGTTTGATTAAAAACCAAGTTTTAAAGTCAAAAAAAAAAATAGAAAAAAATTATCAAAGATTAAGCAAAAATGACATAACTCGTGCCTTTTTTGTAAAAAATTTATTAAGATACATCAAAAAAAGTGACAAAATTTTTTCTTCAACTGGATATCTCTCAAGAGAACTATATCATCAGATAAAAAAATTAGATTTAAAAATAAACCCATTTTATTTGGTAGGTGGAATGGGTCATACTTCCTCTGTAAGTTTAGGTCATTCTCTAAATTCTAAAAAAAAAATTATATGTCTAGATGGTGATGGTTCTTTTTTGATGCATTTAGGGTCAATTGTCTCAACCTCTAAATACAAACAGAAAAATTTTAAGTATATATTGATGAATAATAAATCGCATGAGTCTGTGGGTGGCCAAACGACAAATATAGAGATAATAAATTTAAGATTATTTGCAAAATCTGTAGGATATAAAAAATATTTTTATCTTGAAAATAAGCGTGACTTGCCAAAAGTGTTAAAAAATTTTTTAAATAACAATAATTCAGGTTTTCTTGAGGTAAATTTAAAAAGAAATAATTTAGAGAATAAATTACCGAGACCAAAAGATTTATTAAAAATTAAAAAAAATTTTTTTAAATCATGAAAGTTGTAATTCTAGCTGGTGGCTTAGGTACTAGGATATCTGAATACACAAAAATAATACCCAAACCAATGATAAAAATATGTGGAAAACCAATCTTGCATAGAATTATAGACCATTTCATAAAATATGGTCATAAAGACTTTTATATAGCTCTTGGATACAAAGGTGATGTAATTAGAGAATATTTTAAAAAAATGAAGTTTAAAAAAGATATTAAAATTAATTTAATTGATACAGGTAAAAATACAATGACAGGTGGAAGACTTAAAAGACTTAAGAATTATCTTAATGATACTTTTTTACTTACCTATGGTGATGGATTATCTAATGTTAATTTAAAAAAACTAGTTAATTTTCATTTAAAAAGAAATAAGTTAGTTACTTTAACTGCTGTAAGACCACCCGCACGATTTGGTGTTATCAAAATTTCTCGTAACTCTGTAAAGTATTTTAGAGAAAAGAATTCCTTAGATGCAGGTTGGATAAATGGAGGTTTTTTTGTCATTAATCCAAAATTTATTGATTATATCAAAAATGATAATACTTTTTTAGAACAGGAGCCACTAAAAATAATTACGCAAAAAAAAGAGTTATTAGCATTTAGGCATTTTGGATTTTGGCAATGTATGGATACCTTAAGAGACAAAAAAATTT
>MDTA01171134.1_pt1 | contig 24375 bp, 13 predicted proteins | sample 811151 | NCBI WGS metagenome assembly MDTA01 (sample SAMN05326648, study PRJNA326480) | marine metagenome | isolation source: seawater | place: Indian Ocean: South | collected 2010
ATTATTATTTTCAGGAAAATAATTATTAAAATGTATTTCTTCTGTTAAAAGAGTTGGTATATTATATGTATTTTTAAATATAGATAACATTTTATCAAAAGTTAAATAATCTAATCTTTCATTTCCATAATTATTTATATTTATTATATTATTATTATTTTGTGTATCTATATTATTATTTATTTGTGTTTCTATATTATTATTAGTTATATTATTATTATTTTGTGTATCTATATTATTTTGTGTATCAATATTTTGTGCATTTGGTATTCTAGCATTTATTATACTTCTTGGTTGACAATTATCTTTTTTCATATGTCTAGATTTATTTTGTCTTGTAGTAAAACTAATCATACATCTTGGACAAGTTAATTCATCAACACCTGTACATTTTTTTTCGTGTATTAATAAATTTTTTTTTGTTTTATAAATTTTATTACACTTTTTACACATATTTTGGTTTGGGATTACATTTTGTCCGTTAGGGATTACATTTTGTCCATTAGGGATTACATTTTGTCTTTTAGGGATTACATTTTGTCCATTAGGGATTACATTTTGTCCATTAGGGATTACATTTTGCCCAGTTAAATTTTCAGTAGTATTTTCAATAATTTGACATTTATGTTTAGCGTTTAGATGTCTTAAAAGATTATAATTACGATTTGTTTGATAATCACAAAATTTACATTTATAGTCCATAAATGAGTAATAATAATTTATACCCTATTATAATAATATAAATTATTTTCAAATATAAAATTTATTATCAGAGTTTTACTCGTTTGAGTGAGTAAATGAGTCAAGTGATTTTTTTGGTAAATTTTTTTGTAAAAAAATAAAAATCTTTTTTTTGCAAATTTTAAATAAAAAAAAATAAAGCAAAATAGTAATTAAAAAAATTGATAGAATAAATTTTTTTAATGTAAAAAACATGCTTTTTATATTTTTATATATCTTTTATTTAAGATGAAAAAAAACAATCATAATAAAAAATATATATCAAATGCTGGCGCTAATTTGGCGAGAATATTATCGCGCAGAAAATTATCTCCATTACCTATACCATCTTCTGGACAAAAATCATTATCACAAACATCTACATCTAGACCAAAATCATTACCATCTTTCTCAAAATCATTACCATCTTTGTCAAAATCATTACCATCTTTGTCAAAATCATTACCATATTTGTAAAAATCATCCCTATCACCTAGTTCATCTTCTGTACAATCATCACTAACACCTACAACTACACCAAGACCACAATCATCACCAGCGTCAATACCAACGAAAGCACAATTAGGAACATTACTAAAACCATCATCACCACAATTAGCATCATCTTTAAATACATCAGAATCATCAAAAAATAATATAGATTTATTTTTAGAAGCAATAGAAGAATTAATAAGTGTTTATAAAATAATATTTAATAATCCAAATTCAGTAAAAAATGAAGAATTGAAAAAAGATATAAATATTGTTATAAAATTAATTGGTAAAGAAAAAGTATTATCAGAATTAAAAAAAGCAAATCAAATTATAATAAAAAAGGATACAAAACTTTTAATTAATATGTTAATGGAATCATTTAAAGATACATGTACGGGTTTATTTGGTGCTAAAGAATTAGCATGTACAACAGTTGTTAATTCAAAAAAAATTAATGGATTATCAGAAATATGGGATAAAATTAAAACAGAATTAAAAAAATCATCACCTGAACAAATTGATGTTAATATTTTATTTAAAAATATTAAATTATATTTAATTGAAATATTAAAAAGATATGTAGAAGGTGATAATAATTTATTATATAGTGTTATAAAAAAATTAACAGAAATTAAATTTGGTGGAAAAAAAAGAAAATATAAAACAAAATTAAAAAATAAGAAAGTAAAAAAAAATAAAAGAAAGAAAGAAATTAAAAAGAAAAAAAAGTAGAAAAAAAATATATAATATTTTTAAAATTTTATTTTTAAATATAATAATAAATATATATAATTATTTGTACAACATATCATCGAAAGTTCTTTTTTTACCAGTAGAAAGAGGTTTATAATCAATATATAGAAATTTAAAATCATCAGGAATATCATTAAAATTATCATAAATATTTAAAATAACATTAGAAGCTTTTTGTCTGATATTGAAATCATTAATTTGATGTTCATGTGTTAGATTAGCTTGAGAAATCATAATAATAAAAAAATAAATATATAATAATCATTTTTTTTTATATAATACATTAATAAAAAATAAATTTAAGAATATACATTATAGATAAATTAAATAAATTACTAAAAATGAAATATACACATATGGTAATATCAGGAGGAGGATTATATGGAATATCAATGTTAGGAGTATTAAGATATTTATATATAGAAAAAAAAATAATAAATATAAAAAATATATCATGTAATTCAATTGGAAGTTTATTTGGTTTAATAATATGTTTAAAAATACCAATAGAAGATATAGAAGAATTAGTAAAAGAAACAACAAAAGAAAATTATTATGTATTAACAAAAAAAAATATATCAAATATATTTACAGAAAATGGAATATTTGATATATCATTAATATTAACAAAAATAAAAGAATATATAGAGAAAAAATATAATATAAAAGATATAAATTTTATAGAATTATCAAAAAAATTTGGATATAATTTGTATGTAAGTGCAACAAATATAAATAAATTAAAAAATAAAATTTTTTCAGTAGATAATACACCAAATTTTAGTATATATGATGCAATATCAGCATCAATGGCATTACCATTTATATTTAAACCAATAAAAATAGAAAAAGAATATTATATAGATGGATTATTTACAAATAATTTTCCAATAGATGTATTTAAAAATATACAAAAAGAAAATATATTAGCAATAGCATATAAAATAAAAAAAGAATATGATATAAAAGATTTAGAGAAAGATACAAAAATAAATTTAATAAATTATTCAAAAAGATTATTAAATTTATTATTAAGAAATTCAAATAGAACATCATATACATATTATTTAAATAATTATAAATCAGAATTATTATTAATAGATGAATTATCATTAGAATCAGTGATACCAATAAAAATAAATAAAAATGAGATAAATTGTACATTAAATAATATAGATATAGATAATTTAATATTAGAAGGATTTATAAAAACATCAGAATTTTTTAATCATATAAAGAAAAAATAGATAAATAAAATTAATTTTAATGAAAATATTTGAAAAAAGTATAATAATAGGAGAACAAACATTAAATGAAAATAAAGATAAAAATAAAGATGAGAATAAAGATGAGAATGTTAAAAAAGAAAATGGATGGTGGTATAAATCAGAAAATAATAAAAAGAGAGTATTATTATGTGGAACATATCCAATAGGAACAAGTAATGGATATTCAAAAGTGGTATATTATATATTTAAATATATGGAGAAATATGATGATATAGAATTAACAATATATGGATTTCAAAATGTAGCAAATACAAATGGTGCCAATATAAGAAAAGATATATCAGATAAAATAAAATTATATGATGTAATGGCAAATGAAAAACCAAGAAGAAATGGTTTTGGAGAAAAAGAGATAGGAGATTTTATAAAAAAAAATCCACAAGATGTAATAATTATATTTAATGATAATATAGTTACAAGTGCATTAACACAAACAATAGTGAAAGAATGTTGGGATGAAAAAGAAAATTTTAAATTAATATCATATATGGATCAAGTATATCCATATCAAAAAAAAAATTATATAACATTATTAAATACTTTTTTTGATGGAATAATTACTTTTACACCATATTGGGAAAATATTGCTAAAAAATTAGGTATTAATAATAAAAATATGTATTATTTTCCACACGGTTTTGATGAGAAAATATATTATCCAATAAAAATGGAAATAGCAAGATTATATTTTAATTTACCTCAAAATGATTTTTTAGTATTAAATTTAAATAGAAATCAACCAAGAAAAAGATGGGATATAACAATAATAGCATGGACAAAATTTTTAAATAAATATTATAATGAAAAAGAAAAATTAGATAGAAAAATAAAACTAGTTGTGGGAACATCAATGAATGGATATTGGGATTTAATGGATTTATTTGAAAATGAAATTAAATTTACAGATATACCATGGAATTATGCAAAAGAAACAATAATATCAATTGAACAACCACAACAATTATCAGATAGAGAAATAAATATATTGTATAATGCGTGTGATATAGGTTTAAATACAGCAGATGGGGAAGGATTTGGATTATGTGGTTTTGAAGGTGCTGGACTAGGAAAACCTCAAGTATCATCATATGTAGGTGGAATGATTGAATTTTTATCAGAAGAATATTCAATATTAGTAAAACCTTGCACATCTATATATTTAGATTGTAAAACAGTTGGTATAGGTGGTAAAGCAGAATTAACATCACCTGATGAATATAGTAATGCTTTTTGGAAATATTATAGTGATCCAGAATTAATAAAAGAACATAGTATAAAATGTAGAGAGCATATATTAACACATTATAGATGGGAAATATTAATAGAATATTTTTATAAATATATTCTAAAAAAAATATAAAATATCTTATATATTTAGAAAAACAAAAAAATGAATAAATGTAGTGATGAAAAAATAAAAAAATGTAAATTAATAAATAAAGTATGTAATCCAAATACTGGTAGATGTAATATAATAAAAAAAAATACAAATATAAATAATATAAATAAATGTAGTGATGAAAAAATAAAAAAATGTAAATCAATAAATAAAGTATGTAATCCAAATACAGGTAGATGTAATATAATAAAAAATAATATATATTTAAAAGAAAAAAAATCATTAACAAGTAAAGAAAAAATATCAAAATTAAAAAAAATTTGGAATAAAGTAAAATTAAGAAGTCCAAATCGTAGTCCAAAAAAAAAGCATTTAAAATTATTATTAAACATTTATTACCATTTGTAACTAAAACATTTACTTTAAAAAATAGAATAAAATATGCGAATGAAATACATAAAGGTTTTATTAAAGATTTTGATTTACAAAAAGTGAACGAAAATAAAAGGATAAATGGCGATGAATTTAAAATTGTAAAAAAAAATAATTATTATGTAAAAAATATTCATTTATATAAAAAAATAGGTACAGATAGTGTTTATGGTAGTATATATAGTGTAAAATATAAACATAATGATAAATATTATAATATATGTGGAAAAATAATGTGTAATATTAGAGATAATATAAATGAAATTGAATTATTAAAAAAAACAACAGAAATATGTTTAAAAAAAGAAACACCACATTTTCCAATAACATATTTTGATGGATATATAATTAAAAATGAAGAATTAAAAAAAAATGAGTTATATTTACCAGATTCTATAAAAAAATGTTCAAATCATAAAGGTTTTTTAGTAAATTTTAATGAAATGTTTGCAGGTGATTTAAAAACATTTATAGATGATAATAAATATAATAATAAAAAAGAATTATTAATAAATACTTTAGAACAAATATTTATTAGTATATTAACTTTTCATAAAAAATTTAATTATAGTCATAATGATTGTCATTGGGGTAATTTCTTATATCATAAAATAAAACCAGGTGGATATATGCATTATAAAATAAATAATAAAGATATTTATATTGAAAATTTAGGATATTTATGGATTATTTGGGATTATGGTTTTATTAATCCATTAACTAAAAATAATAAATTTATTGATTATAGTAGAGTAATCTATGCTTTTATTAGTAAATATGATAATGGATGGAATAAAAATTTAGATTCAGTAGATAATAAAAAAAATAAATTACCTATTTTTAATAGAGGATTAAATATATTTTATGATTTAAAAGATTTAACTTTATTAAAAGCTAATGAATATAAACTTATAGATATATTATTTAAATATAATACAAAAGTTTATATTAAACCACCTAATGATGAAATCATTAATTTAGGAAAACCATATGTAATATAATATATTATTTTATAATTTAAAATTATTAATTTCTTCTGCATATTGTATAAACATATTTATTATATCTTGTTTACTTTTATTACTACCTGTATATCTATCTTTACACCAATGTTCTATATTTTTAAAATTATTAAAATGAATATCAATATCTATATATTGAGTATTATTATTTTCATCTTGAATGCTATATGGTGGCATATAATTACTTAATAATCTACCTTGATTAAAAAAATTTATAATATTAAATAACATTGTATGTGATGTTATATCAGCACTATTTGTTTGAAATTCACCATTATCTGCTTCAATATCTGCAGGTATAGTACAAATTTTTGTAACTAGATAATTTATATTACCAAATTTTCTAGTTATAAGAATTTCAAAAAATCTCATTCTTCCAACACTTGTTTCATTTGTAAATTTTTCATAATAATTTATTTGTAATAGTTTATCATTTATTGGTTTTATATAATAAGGTTCTTTTAATTCTGGATCAATTATATTCATTATTTTCATTAAATCTTTTTTATGTTTTTCAGTATATGGTTGTCTTGTAGGACTTATAAAAGGTTTTTTATTATTTATACAATAAATATAAAAATTATATAAATTAGGTGCATATATACATTCTGTAATATATGTATCATTTGTTTTAAATTTTAATCTAACCATTAATTGCAATTTTGCCAATGGATAATTTTCATCATCAAATTCTTCACTTGTTAATATATCTATTTTTTGATTACATTTATCTTTTACATCTGTACCATCATGTAATATATTATTTTTAATATCTATTTTTTTCATACTAAATATTAAGTCTTTTTTAATAAAATCTTTAACATCTTTTGATGGTGATTTACCTGTTTCTTGTTTTATTAATTCAAAATACGATTTATCCTTTATATTTTTATATGCTGTTATATCATCTTTTAAATTACTATATATTTTTTTAAATGAATTTATAGTTTTATCATCAATATAAACTGGTTTCATTGAATTAATATATGTATATATACTTTTTCCATCTCTTAATATTTTATTATTTGGCAATTCAATTGTGAATTTTTTTGGTGGAGATGGTACTTTAATTTCAGGTTTTTTATCTACATCTTTTATTTTATAATATTCATCAAGTTCTTTAAGATACTCTTTATTAAGTTTACTATATTCTTTTTCTTTATTATTAAATTCTTCAATAAATGATTTTTGTTCTTTGTCATTTAAATAGTTTGTAATATCTTTTAATTCATATGTATTAAAATCTATAAGATTACTATATTTTTTTTGTTTTAATGATTTTAATTTATCTTCATATTTTTCAAAATATTTATCTATAGGATCTTCTATTGTTGTAAATTTTTTTATATTTTCTTTATTATCTACAACTGATTCATCTATTTCTACTATTTTTTTTATATCATTATAAAATTTATTATATTTTTTATAAAGTAATAATATATCTTTTGTCCATTCTTTATGTTCATCAACATTATTTAATTCATATATATATTCTAATATATTTTTACCATTTGATAAACTTTTATTTTCAATAAAGTTAATATAATTATTAAAATAATCACCTATTCTCCATGTTGTAAGCCATTCAATATTTGGTCTTTTTATAAAATCTGGATTTACTAAATTATGCATTATTTGTTTTTCTACTCCAGTAAATATTTTTTGTATTTTTGTATAATTACTATCACCATAAAATGGTATACCACTTTGTCTATCTTTAGTTACAATATTTTTTAAATATTCTATTTCTAATTGTAAAATACTTTTATCTTTATGTATTATATGATCACTATTTTCTAATAATAATTTTATTACACATATTTGTTCATCTGTTAATTCACATTTTCTTTGTGTTTTATGATTTTTCATACTGTAAAAATAATATAAAAAATCATATTCTTTAAAAAATAAATGATTTTTTGGTAAAATATTTAAAATTTCTTTATCATTTTTTTGATATTGTTCACTTAATATTTTAAATGCTTTTATGTAAAATGATTCATATTTTGCTGATCTTGCATGCATATCAGTATCATCTATTGGATTTTTTTCTGGATTTAAAATCCATCTATTTATATCATGTATATCTACAAATGTTTTTTTTTTTTCTGATGATGCAGCAACAGATAATGATGACATAGATTTTTTATTTATAATATCATCTATTTTTGTAAATGAAGAGTCAGGAATATCAGTAAAATCATAATCTTGAAATTTATCAAGATTTTCAGAAATCCATATTAAAATTAAATTATATGTACCTATATCAGAATCAGTGTTAACATTTATTAAATTATTATTTAATAATCCAGGAATTTTATTATTAGTAATATTATATATTTTTAAATTATCTAACCAAATAATAAATTTATCTTTACCACTTAATTCTTCAATATTACCATCTTTATATTTTTCTTTTTTATTATAAAAAGCATCTAATTTTTTAAATAACTCTTTTTTTTTTTTAATATAGCTTTCTGTTTTGGCTCCACTATCCATTTTATCTTAATTTATAAAAATATATTAAATATTTAATAATATATAATTTTATATTATAAAAAATTTATAAAAATAAATTAAGAAATATACCTATTTTTGTTTTAAAGTTTTTAATTCTTCTAATAAAGGAATTAAAACATCAACAGTTTGTTTCATACCTTTATGTAAAGCGAGTTCAGTTAATAAATCTAATAAAAATATAAGAAAAATACCAATTAGAATAAATAATCCAATATTAATAATATTTTTATAGAAAATATTGGTATTATTATTATTATAATTATTATTATAATTATTATTATAATTACTATAATTTTTAAATTGTTCAGTAGTATTATTAAACATATTATTATTATCAGTATTATGATAATGATTATAATTATGCATATCATTATAATTATGCATATTATTTAGATTATTATTATAATTATTTAATTTATTAGTATTATAAGAATTTAAAACAGGTTGAGGAGTAATCATATTATTATTAAAGATAGGTTCATGTGTAATATTAATATCATCAAAATCAATATTATTAGGATTTAAATGTAAATCTTTTCTATTATCATTATGTTCATAATTTAAATTAGAAACATTATTATTAAAATTATGAATTAAACCGGAATTTTTAAATTTTTTTTTAGGAATAATATAATAATCATCAGTATTAAAAGATAAAGGTTCTTGTGTTTTTAAATTATATTTTTTATTCATATAATCATGACGTAAATTATCTTCGTGTTTATTATTAAAAGAAGGTTCGGTAAAATCATTAACATTAAGATAATTATCTAATTCTTCATCAAAATAAGGTTCAATATTATCAACATTTTCTAATCTGATTTTATCATAATTTTCATAAATATTAATTTTATTTTTATTATTAATATTAGAATTATTTAAAGAAATAGTATTATTTTTTAATTTATCATTATTATTTTTATATTCAGAAACTTTTCTATCTTTAAGAAAATTTTGATAAGCATTATTATAATTTTTAAGAACATTTTCAGAAATAGGTAATTTATAATGTGGTGGTTGAATAGGTTCGCAATGTTCAAAATCTTTTTTATATTCATGAATTTGATAATTTAAATCCTGTTCATTATTATTAGTATTATTATCAATATTATTATCAATTACAATATTATCTTTTTTCTTTTTTTTATTTTTTTCAATTGAATCAGAACCATATGCCTCAAGTATAGTTGCAAAATTCATCTCCTTTAAATGTATATAATAAAATTATATTCTCTAATATACATAATGAAAAGAAATAAAAAATAATATAAATAAATAGAAAGGTATGAAAGAAGTAGATATTTCAAAAACAGAAACAATATATGAAACAATAAATAAATTAATTAAAGGTTTATTAACAGGTATATTATGTGGATATTTAATAATTTATTCACTAAGACCATCAGTACCAAATCCAGATTTTATATTAGATATAATAGAAAATAAATATATATTTATACCATTATTTATAATAAATTATTATTTATATGAATATGATAATTTAATAGGTACATTATTTCTAATATTTATAATATCATTAATATTTGATTATTATATATTTATAAGTAAAGGATTAAAAACGGTAGTATATAGTAATATAAATTATAATAAGAATGAGAATATAGTAGAAGAATTTTATACACCAAAAGAAAAAATAAATAAATTTATAGAAAATTTAAAAAATGTATTAGAAATATAAAATTAATTATTTTTTAAATCATTACCATTTTTTTTAACGTCTAAAGGTTTATTCCAATAATAATTGTAAGATTTAGTTCGTACAATTCTAATAATTCTAGCAAAATAAATAATAGAGATAAATAAGAATAATAAAATACCAATAGTACCAATAATATATGTAATAGAAGGTATTTTATATATTATAATAAATATTAAAATAAGTAAAATAGTTAAATTAATTAAATAATTAATAGTTTCAATGTTATATTTAATATCTCTATTACTAATATTAATATTAAAATTAGCAACCTTATCATAAATTCTACTATTATATTCTTTATTTTTATAATTTTTTAATTCAATATTTAATAATGGATTAATTGTATCATAATAATCATTATAAAAATCTGTATCATGTGTATTAATATGGTCAGATAGATCATTAATCTCTTTAATTAAATTATTAATATTTGAAGTAAAATAATCATTTGTTTCTTCATTACTAAAATATTCATAAAATAGATCTTTATTAAATTTTTTAAGAGATGAAACATACCAAAATATGAAAACATATATGAGAATAATTAAAAATATAGTTGCATAAATACCATTTTCATAATAAGTATATTTTCTTAAATAATTAACAGATAATAATAAAATAGAAGAAATAACAAAAATTATAATAGTTAAAACTAAAATAGATTTAATATAGTTTAATTTAGTTTGTTGATAAGATAAATTATTATTAACATTATTAATTTTTTTGTATCTATATTCTAAATTTTCATTAAGTTCTTTTAATTTATTAATAGTTTTATTAGCATAATTTATTTGTTCGGTTTCATTAGGTTTTTTTTTATATTTATTTTTTTCAATATTAATATCAATAGCATCTTTAATGTTAGTATAATGATTTTTAATATTTTTAAGATATAAAATATAATCTTTACTAAAATTATCAAAACCATAATCTATATTATTATTATCTTTTTCAACATGTTTGTAAAATAAAACTTTTAAAATAAAATTATTTAAATTTATTTTAATATTTTCAAAATAAGTATAATAATTTTTAACAGTTTTTTTATCTTTAAAAAAATACAAATCATTTCTTAATTTTTCAGAACCTTTTTTTGTTTTAAATATATATTCAAATAAATTTTTAACATCTTCTATATCAATATCAGAATTATGGTCAACGATTTTTAAATTTTTATAAAAATCATCAGTAGATTTTAAATTGTCAAAATAATCTTTATTTAAATTAAAAGAAACACTATAATCATTAGGCTTAACAGCGATATTATTATTACCTTCAGTATCTATATATAAGTAATATCTAGTTTTAAATGTAAATGTAAATTTATTAGTATATATATCATCGTTAATAATATAATTATCAGTAATAAAAGTTTTAATTTGTTTATAAAATTGTATCATAAAATCAATTAATAAAAAATTAATATTAGTATCATTAGAAAGTAATTGATAAATATTAAAAGTATTATTAATAATATCTAAATTAAAATATTGTTTATTAGTAAAAATATTTTGATTATTTCCAAAATAATTAGCATCATTATTTAATAAATAAGAAGAATCTATTATTAATTTTTGTTTATCATTATTATTTTCTTCTGTAATATATACATTTAATTTATCTAAATTAAAATCAGTTAATACAGTATCAATTGTAGATGTAGCCATAATGTATTAATTGTATATCTATATTTTATTAATATTAAATTTATAAAATATAATAAATATAGAGAGTATAAAAAAATAAATGAGTAGTGCATTAGAACCATTATCATATATTCAAATAATATTTATGCATATAGGTGGAAGATTTTTAAAATTTAAAATGACACCAGTACAAGAAAAGATATTAGATAATAGATTAACACAAGCATTAATATTTTATTCATTATTAGTATTTAGTACAAAAAGTTTATTAAAAGGATTTATAATATTAATAATAGCTTATTTATTAATGTTTGTATTATTAAATGAAAAATCAGAATATAATTTAATATCAAAGAAATGGTTAATAGATAATAATTTTGTAAAAGATAAAAATTATATATCAGAAAAAGAATTATATAAAGCAAAATTAAATGAATATAATAATATATAAAATTTATTTTTTTTTATTCCAATATTTATTAGTATATTTAGTTCTAACAATTTGTTTTCTATTATATAAATAATAAAATGTAATAATTAATAATATAATAACCGATATTAAATAAATAAAAATATTATTTGAAAATTTGTGAATAATAATACTAATAGATAATAAAATAGTAATAGATAATATAAAATTTAAAGTTAATTCTTTTAATTTTATTTCAATATTAACAGTATTATTATTATTAATATTAATTTTATTATATAAATTAGTATTATTATCAATATTTCTATACTTATAGACTTCTTTTTTAAGTAAAGGATTAACATTATCATAGTAAGAAGGCATTTCAATACTTAATTCATTAATAGTATCAAAATTAGCATAAATATCATTAATATATTTTTTATTATCTTCAAGTAATTTTTGATTAGATATAACACCTTCAGCATCAGGTAATTTTGTCCAATTTTTATTATTTTCAGTTTTATAAGAATCTAAAAATCTTAAATATCTACTATTAGATCTTAATTTAGAATTAAGATCTTTACTTTGTTTAATTATTTCATTTAAAATATCAATAGCATAAGGTTTAGCTAATTGTGGATGTCCAATAATTTCTAAATCAATAATAGTAACATTATCAGGTTCAACATATGCTTTAGTTTTAATTCTATTTAATAAATTTTTTTCTTCATCAGATATAATAAAATGTTCTTTAACTTCAAATAAAGAAAAGTTTTCAAATTCATTTTTATATAAAGATTCTTTAAAATTATTGATTAATTTATTTTTTTCTCTTTTATCAATTTCTTCTTGAGAAAGATTAATATTATTATCTTTTAAATTACCAGAATATATTCTTAATATACTATATCTATTAGAAAAAGTACCATTATTATTATTTAAATTAGAAGTTGCATTTTTTAATTCATTAATAATTTGTTCATTAAAATTTATTCTTTTTTGTTTTTCATTTTCTAATTGTTTTCTGATATTTTCTTTACTATCTATTGTATTATTTAAAAATGTTTCATCATAACCACTAATACCAGCAATTTTTGAATTTAATTTTAATTTTAATGAAATTATATAATTTTTTTCAGATTCTTCTAAACTTTGATTTTTTAAATCAATTAATGAATCTAATTGAGTATTATAATTTGTTTCTGCTTCTTTTTGATAATATAAAGCATTTTCAAGTGCTTTTTCTAATTCAATTGTTTTATTAATAATATCAAGTCTATATTCTTTTAAATCTTTTAATAATTGTATTTTAATTTCTTTTTTATCATTACTTTTTTTAATTAATTCTTGTTGTTTTGAATTATTAGCTAGTTCAATTTTATTTTTACAAACTTGTGCTTTTAATTTATCAGTAATACTTTTTAAATAGTTTCTTTTAAATTCTTCAACTTGTGCTTCTGCTTGTTTTTCTTCAATCTTTTTTTTTCTTTCAGTTGCTTTTTTAAATTGTAAATTTTGTTTAACATCATTAATATCATTATTTAATTCAGTGATTGTTTCTCTATAATCTTTTTGTGTTGATTCTAAATTTTTTAATTCTTTATTATAAGTATCAATTAATGTATTTTTTTCACTTATTTTAGAGGATATTTCATTAATTTCTTGTACTCTATCAGTAATATCTTCTAATTTTTCATCAATATTAGTACTTACATTATTTTCATCAGTTATTAATATACCATAAGATTGCATTTTAGAATCAATTTCATCTTTAGCTAATAAAATATTACCTTCATAAGTTTTTAATTTTAAATTTTTTTTATAAGTATCTAAATTAATTTTATCAACACCTAATCTATATACATTTTCTTTAATTTCATTTTGTAATATATTTTTATTAGTATTAAATTTATTTTTTATATCTTCTAAATCAAATTTTATTAAAACAATACCACTTCCACCATCTCCACCTTTAATTTTACCACCACCACCACCACTTCCTGTATGAGGTAAAGCATTTTCACCAAATTCAATACCACCATTACCAGCACCAGTACCACCTTTACCAATATGTTCAATATTATTAGGATTACATCCATAATATTTATTTTGATAATGATTAAAAGTATTTATTTCACCTTCAATACAATAAGAAGCTGCACCACCACCGCTTGCAAATATACCATTGTTTATATAATCAAATTTATTACTAATATCAACACCATTATTACCATCTTGTCCATTATCAATATCAAATCTTTTATAAAGATTAACATAATCGTATTTATTTTTATTAATATCAGCATAATAATAATTAAAATTTGTATTTCCATTTGCTGGTTTAATAATACTACCTTTACCACCATTACTTTTATTATTTTTATTTAAAATTTCATTATCATTAATAGCAATATTTTCAGTATTAATTCCAGCAGATGATTGAAAAATTTCATCGTTATTAAGTTTTTTATATTTAGCACCTTTCGCTAATAATAAATAATTAGTATCATCTATTTTTTTTATGTATGTATCTCCAGATTGACCTTGTTCTATAGAATTATCTAAATTATCTCCAACCCATTTACCACCAATACCTACTCCTATTTCATATAATCCTGAATCTAATTCTACATTTTCAGAATATATAACGGTTCCACCAGCACCACCTTCAGCAATATTTTTAGATATTTTATTATTATTAATATTATTTTTAGAATCAATGTGTCCACCAAAACTACCACCACCAACAAGTAAAATTTTACATTTTATATTTTTTAATAAATCAGGAATATGTAATATATATCTAGTAATTCTATGTTCTAGATTACTTGGAAAAATATTAAAATTATTATCAATAAATTTTAAATTTAAATTATCATTATCCCAAAAATTAGAATAATTTTTATCTGTTATATTAAAAATTTTGTTTTCATCATTAAATAAAGTATTTTCATAAATATTAATTTTATATTCACTTTGATTACTATAATAATATAACTTATTTTCTAAATTTTTATCAATTTTATTACTAATAATAGCAGGAATATCTGTAATATTATCATAAAATGAATCATCATTTATAATAGTATTAGCAATATTATTTGTAGAAGGACTATCAGTTGGTAGTTCAAATTTTTCACTATAATAATTATATAAATTATATAATAAATAATTAGAACTATTATTACTATTTAAATTACCATTAATTTCATTAATATATATATTTTTAATAATATTATTAATAATAATAAATAATATAATAGATGCTAAAAATATAATAATTGGAATAGAAATATTTAAACTATTAGTAACTGAATTAATAATTAATGAAAATATAATAGAAATTAAAATAAAATTAGCAAAATAAGATAAAATATTTATATTATTTAAATATTTTTTATCATATTTAGTATCTTTATTAATAATTTCGAGACTAGTTTTATTATTTTCAATTTTTTTATTAATTTGTGATAATTCATCTTTATAATCAATTGCTTCTTGAATTTTACTACCTTCTGAAGTTATATATTTATTATTTTTAATATAATTTAATTCTTCTTTGAGATTATCAATTTTATTATTATAATCAATACCATCTTGTTGTTTTTTTAATATTTCGTCTGTAGAAATATTTTTATTATTTTCCACATAATTAATTAATTCCTTTTTTTTAAATTCTAATTTTTTAATTTTATTTTCAATATTATTTATTTTATTTTCTCTATCTTTATCAACATCATAATTTTGAATTTTAGTATTATTTAAAATTTTAATAATAGAATTATCATTTTTATCATTTATTAAATTGTTAAAATTATTGAAAATAATAGGATAATTAATAGTAATTATATTATCAATTTCTTTAGATTTAGTAATATGATATAATTGAAAATAAAAATATATAGTTTTTAAAATATAATAATTTAATAATAAACTTTCAAATTTAAATTTATATGATTTAGATAATAATGTTAAATGATTTAAAGAATCATCTAATAATAAATCTTCTTTATTAATTAATTCATTAAATAATTTAATAAAACTTGAAACATAAATGTTATTATATTCATCATTAATATTGTAATTTTGAAAATCTTTTAATTTAACATCATAAATTTTACCAGTAGGTTGTATTATTTTATTTTTATTAGTTTTATTAATTCTATCTTCTAATTTAAATAAAATAGTATAATTATTAAAATTATTATCAAGATTATAAATATTTGTAATTTCTTCATTACCTTGTATATTATTAATTAAAATATATTTCATTTGTATTTCAAATTCATTATTATAAATTGTTTCATTATCTATAAAATATTTTTCTTCTTTTATTTTTGCTATTATTTTATAATATTCTGATAAAAAATCATATATAAACATATATTTTTTTATATTTTTATTAGTATAATATGATAAATCAATATCAAAAACATCACTTGTAAATTTTTTAGTATATAAATATTTACTATATTTATCCGAATAATTTGATAATTTATAATAATTTATTTTATTTTCAAATAAATCATTTATAGTTGCATCAATTCTATCAGTATTTAATAAGTTTTCTATATAACTTTTTATATAAATTAATTCTTGTGCATCAGTGTTAATAGAATCTGTTAATATTTTATCATTTTTGAATAAATATTTAGATAAATGTTTAATAGAGATTTTATTAATTAATATAAAATCATTCGGGGTACTATATGACATTTATTTTTTTATACTCTATAATTTATTTATATATAAATTAATAAAAAAAAATTATAATTTTATTAAAAATTATATTCGTGTATTTTTCTATTTCCCCAATATTGATTTTTTCCTTGTGTTCTTACATTTTTAGTTATATTTAATAAAAATGATATTATTAAATATATAAATATTATTATAAATATTAATAATATTAGTGATTTATAATAGCTTAAATATGAATGTAATATAAATGTTATTGATAATAATAATGTAATATTTAATAATAAATATATTAAACTATAATTATAAATATAATCATGCAATTTAATATTTGCTTGTGTATCTAATATATTTTTTGTATCATCTGCTTTATTACTAAAAGTTTTATATTTTTTCAATTCTAATTTTAAATTAGGATGGATTTCATCATAATATGTTCTTTCTATATTTTCTTTTCTATTAATACTATTTATTTTTTCTAATATCAATTCAATATTTAAATATATATTATTAATATTTTCATTAGAAGACTCTATTTTTAATTTTGATTTAGGAACAAAATAAGTTTTAGTTCTACCACCTTTATTTTCTTGTATTGATATTTTATCTAATAATCTTAAATATTTACCATTTCTTAATTTTGATTTAATATTATTTGATTGATTAAATATTTCATCTTTAACTTGTTTTATATCTAATTGTTTATCATCATATGTTTTTATATCATATATAATAATTTCTACAAATATATTACTATAAGTATCTGTATTTTTTAATATTTGATACACTTTAAATCTATTTAATGGTAATATAATTGCTTCTGATATTTCATTTATTATATTATTTCTAAATATTTCTTTTTTTTCTGTTGTATTTATTATATCTGGACTAATTTTAATATCAAATATTATATTAATTTCATATGTTTTTTGTTCTTTTTCTTTATTTATTTTAGCAATTTTCTTTTCAATAATTTGTAATATTTCTTTTGCTTCATATGTTGCTTTTTCTGCATTTAATTTTGATTGTTCTAAATCTTTTTGTAATTCTATTTCATTATTTATTATTTCATTTGATATTTTTTGTTCATAAGTATTTTGATTTTCTATATCTTTTTTTAATTTTTCAATTTCTGCATCAACTTTTGCTATTTGAAATACTTTGTCTTTATATTCATATATTGCTGTTTGTGCTTCACTATGTAATATTACTGTATTTGCTTGTTCTGTTAATTCTAATGCTTCTATTCTTTCTTTTTCTAATGAATATCTTTCTATACGATTTAATATTCTACCTATTGCAGTTTCTGTGTTGCCTAATTCTAAATTTTTATTTGCATATTCTTTATTTAATTCTCTTATACTATTTGCATATTCTTCATTCTTTTCTTTCATTTTTCTAATTAATTCTTTTTTTTCATCTCTTATCTCTTGTTTTTTACTATTTAATGCTGTTATTTCTATTATTACATTATCATATTCATTTATTAAATTTATAAAATCTGATACTTTTTTTCTTTGTTCATAAACTCTTTTTCTTTGAGCACTTAATGATTTATTAACACTATCTAATACTTTTTTTAATTCAATACTTCTTTTACGATAACTATTTTCTCTTTCTGATGTTAATTCATAATCTTTATTTAGTTTATTTAATTGTTTTTCTAATTCTTCTATATATTTATTTTGTTGTTCTAATAAATCTGCACCTTCGGCATTTTTAAGTTCTACATATTTTTTATCAGTTTCAACTATATTATCATAATTTTTCTGAAATTTATCACCACTGATCTCTATAAAATCATCATCAAGTTTAACATAACCTGTTTCATATCCATCTTTATGATATGTTTCTGAATTTTTTCTTTTTGTTATATTTTTATCATTTATTTCTTTTTTCCTTTCTTCTAATTTACTAATTATTTCAGTTATACTATCTATTGATGTTGTTTCAAAATTTTCTAAATAATATGTATTCTTTTCTAAATTACTTATTATTATATATGTTGTTATTACTACTATAAATAATATTATTGATAATGATTTTGGTATTTTATTCGTATTTAAATTTATTATTGAAACATATATTATAAATGTTATTAATAATAAAACTACTGATATATAAAAATATATTTTTGAATTTGACACATATTTTGTATTATAATCAATATCATTTTGTTTTTTTTTTAGTTTTAAATCAGATAATTCTAATTTTCTATTTAATTCTACTAATTTATCTTTTATTATTATTGACTCTTCTATTTTTTTTGATTCTGATTTTTTATTATAATTTATATCAATACTATTTAATATATTTAATGTTTTTGAAAAAGTTATATAATAATTTTCAAAAACTATATTAAAATGATTTAATATTTTTTTTAATTCTTCTAATTTTAATGATTCAGAAGAATATAAAAACATTTGACTTTCTGTTTTTGTTCTTTTTTGATATTTAATAAAGTTATTAAATGTTAGTAATATATAATAATTTAAAATTAATTTTTTAAATTTATATTTATATGATTCCGTTAATAAATGAAAATAATCTAGTTCTTTTTCAATACTTAATTCATTTTTAATATTTATTTTATTTAATAAATATTTAAAATTATCTTTTAATGTATTATCTGTATCATTTTCTATATATAATTCTCTTATTATATCTTCATTTAAACCTTTATATGATTCTAAATTTAAATTTTTAAAATTATTATTATTATTTAATTTAAATTTTATTATTATATAATCTTTATCTTTTATAATTTTTGATATATTTAAATATGTATTTGTTTTATAATCTTTCGGTAAAATTCTTACTTTTATATTAAATTCATATAAATATAATTCATCTTCTAATAAATGTTTCTTTTCTTTTAATTCTGCTAAATTTCTATAATATTCTGATAAAAAATCAAAATAAAACATATATTCTTTCATTCTATCATGACAATAATGAGACATATCAATATCCATTACATTTTCAATATCTAATATATTTTTACTTATTTCAAATTTATTATCATAATAATTAATATTTGTATCTATATTATCATAATAAGTTTGTATTATTAAATTTGTATTTAATAATGTATCTCTATATTTATTTCTAATACTCTCATATTCTTCTGTTCCTATCTTTTCTTCATTTTTTAATATATATATATCATTTATAAATACTTCATCAAAAATTTTTAAATTTGTTTCATTCTTTATTAATTTGTCTAAATTTAGATGTTGTACTGTTAAATTTGTTGTCATTTAAACTATCTCTATAATTAAATTATATTATTTATAATAAAAATAAATTATATATTTTTTATTTAAATTTACTTTATTCAAACATTGAATTATTATTATATATCATTGATGATGTCTTTCTTTTTATTAATTCTTTTTTTCCGATATATTCATCTTTATTATAATTTGTAAATTTTTCTACTGTTTTTTTACTATTATATACAGGTAATGTATTTTCATATCTTATTATTCCTGAATCATTATCTACTATATTTTTATTTTGTATTGATTTATTTTCATTTAAAATGATTTCTTGAGCTTCTTGAGCTTCTTGAGCTTCTTCAGCTTCTTCAGCTTCTTGAGCTTCTTGAGCTTCTTGTACTTGTGATTCATTTAATGTACTGTTTAAATCTACAACTTGCGTCTTTTCTTTAGATAAATATATATCATCATTTCCAAATTCTTTATCAGATAAAATTGAAGTATTAGTAATAGGAACTATTTTAATAGGTTTATCAATATCTAATGTATTTGTTAAATTTGATATTAATTTATCCATATTATCAGCAAAATTATCATTATTTACATATGATTTATATTGTAAATCTTTATTATCTAATAAAGATATAACAAAATCTTTAATATCAGATGGTATTGGTAGTGGATTTAATACATATTGTGGTATATTAGTTATTTTATTTTTAATAATTTTATTTCTTAAATCTAAATATATATCAGAAACGATACTATATTCATTCAATATATTTTTAACATCTTTTATTTTTTCAATTTTTGTTTCTTCTTTTATTTTAATTTTAAATTTAGATTTTTCTATTAAATTTAAAAATTTCTTTTCAATATTTCCAATATAATTATATGATTTAGAAGTATAACTATTTATTTTTTTAATTCTTTCTTTTAATTGTAGTAAATCTTTTTCTATTAATTTTATATTATTTATTTCAGTATTATATAAATTATTAATTAATTTATCATCATTATTTTCTTTAAGTATTAAATTATAATTATTTATCAATTTCTTTTTTCTTTGTATTTCAATATTTCCAACCTTTTCCATTTTATTTAATCTAGATAATTCATTTTTTAATACAGCAATTTGTATTTTTTCTTTTTTAATAGAATATGCTAAAACTTCATTATTTTTTAATTCTATATTAATATTTGAATTAATATTATCAATTTCTTTAATTATTTTAATTAATGAAATAACAACTTTATCTAAATATGTTTTTGATTCTGCAATTTGTATTAATGCTCTTTTAGTTAATTTTTCACTATATAATATAGTTAAACTATTTATTTTTTGTGAAAATATATTTTGGATATTATTATTTTTAGAAACTGTATTTAGTTTATTTTGTATTTTATTTTTTTCTATATCATTTTTTTCTTTAACTAATAATTTATTTAATTCTAATATTTTTTCTTCTTGTTCATTTTTTGATTGTTCTAAATTATCTTTAGCAATATTTAATTTATTTTTAACTTCTAATTCTATATTTTTAGTATTTATTAAATGTTTTTTAGCATCTTCAAATTCTTTTATTACTATTTTTTCCATATCTTCATAATTTTGATAATCTTTTTTCTGTATAGATTCTATTTTTCTTACCATAAAAGATAATTCTTTTTTTAATTTATATATATTATTAATAATTTTTGTTAATTTTAATGATTGTGATACTGCTCTTCTACTTTTAAAACTTTCTGCTAATAATTCTTTTTCATAATTAATTTTTATTTTAGATATATTTGATTCAAATGAATATTTATTATTTTTTTGTTTTTCTAATATATTATATTTATTACTTATTTCATTTGTTTTTTTATTTATAATTTTCTTTGAATCATTTTCTAATTTTAATAAATTTTCTTTATTATTTAATAAAATTAATTCTATTTTTTCTAAATCTAATTTCTTATTAGATAATATCTCTTTATCTTTAATATTTTTATTATTTAATAATTCTTCATATTCATTTTTAAATAATATTTTTTTTGATATTGTTGATTCTATTAATTCTTCTGCTTTTTTTATTTTTATATTTATTTCTAATTCTTCTTTTAATATATTTTCTATTATATTTTTTGTTTTATTAATTAATTCTTCCCATGATTTTGTATCTCTTTCATATTTATTTTTTTCTATTTCTAATAATGATTCAATTGAAAATACTTTTGATATTGTTTTATCTAAATCTGTTTTTAATAAAATCATATATTTTATTTGATTTTCTTGTTCTTTTAATTTTTTTTCAATTTTATTTTCTAATCTTTTTTTATCTTTTTCTATTATCTTTAATTCTGCATTTATTTCATATTCTAATTTTCTTTTTTTATATTTATCTACTATTTTTTTTTCTATTTCCTCTTTTGTATATATTGTTAATTTTAATAATTCTAATATTTCTTGTTTTTCTCTTTTTTCATTTCGTGAAATATCTTCATAAATTAAATTTCTTTCTAATTCTTTTAATTTATTTAATGTTAATTCTACTATATTTTTTGCATCTATTTTTTCGCCATCTTTTAATTCAATTTCTTTATTTATTTCTATTATTTTTAATTCTATTTTCTCTTTATTTTTTATTAATTCTTCAATATCATTATCAAATTGAAATATTAATTCTTTTTCTAAATATAATCTTTTTCTTATTTCATTTTCTATTTTTCTTCTATATTCTAATTCTTTTAATGATATTTTAACTTTTTCTTTTTGATATTCTAAATTTTTTTCATATCTTATTTTTTTAGCAGATTCTATTGATGCTAATATTCTTGTTAATGATGCAGCATGTGTTACATCTTTTATTTTATCTAATAATTGTTCTGTTTCATATTTAGCTGATGCTAATTCTATTTCTTCTTCTCTTAATTTTGCTAATTTAGATGCATCTATTCCTGCACTTATATATCCTCTTTCTAATGATATTTTTCCTAATAAATTTAAATTATTTATTAATTCATTTAATTTTTCTTCTTCTAATGGATTTTTATTTATATCTCCTTCTTCTATTAATTTTAATAAATTATTTCTATCTTTTAATAATGTTTTATTTAAACTTATATCATCATTATCCTCTGATAATTCTTTACCATAATTCATTAAATTATATTTAAAATCAATATCATCTAAATCTAAATTTGATAAATAATTTGTATTATCTTCTTGTTTTTTATTTTTTGCAATATTTAATATATTTTCGGCCGATTCACTTGCTATTGTTGCTGAATTTATTGCTGTATCATATGATAATTTAACATCTTTATATTTATTTTCTAATTCTTCTAATACTGATTTATCTTATTTATATTTTTCTTCCGCTTCTTTTCTTAATCTAATCGCTTCTTTTAATTCATTTTCTGTATTATATATTCTTTCTGTTATTAGATTTTTTTCTGTATTTATATTTTCTAATTTAAATTTCTCTTCATCTAATTTTAAATTTGTTTCTATTCCTGTATTTACTAAATTTTCATATTCTAATTCTTTATCAAATAAATTTAATGATGCTAATTCATTTTCTTTTTCTATTTTTTCTAATAATGCTCTTAAATCTGTTTCTCTATCTGTTTTTATTTTATCTAAATTAAAATTATCATATTTAATTTGTTTTTTAAAAAAACTTTTTACTTTATGTATTTTTTTTGTTGATTCTTTATCATTTTTATTTAATAATTTATTTAAATAATGTTCAAAATATTTTAATTCCCCACTACTTATATCTTCGATTGATGATATATTTGACATTATATCTGATATATCATCAATATTTGCAGTATCTGGATATATTTCATCTGAATATTCTAATGGTGATGATGTAATATTTAATATATTATTTAATATAGCATAAAAATTTTCTAATTCATTTTTATTTAATGAATCTTTATATATTTTACTAAAATCAACATTATCGTAATTTAATATTGGTATTCTATTTGGTGATGAACTTGTTGGTGAAGATGTTGTTGGTGAAGATGTTATTGGTGAAGATGTTGTTGGCGAAGATGTTATTGGTGAAGATGTTGTTGGTGAAGATGTTATTGGTGAAGATGTTGTTGGCGAAGA
>MDTA01035595.1_pt1 | contig 24373 bp, 22 predicted proteins | sample 811151 | NCBI WGS metagenome assembly MDTA01 (sample SAMN05326648, study PRJNA326480) | marine metagenome | isolation source: seawater | place: Indian Ocean: South | collected 2010
CCGCTTCGATTTTCCCCTTCCAGCGTATGACCCCCGGCTCTCGTATGCCTCCCTCGAAAACCATCGACTTTTGCCCGCGGAAACCGCCGTTACTGGCATCATGCAAGGAACCATTGTCAGACGTGAACATCACTAAAGTCTCTTCGCCTAAACCCAGCTCGTCTAGCCTGGCCACCAGTCGTCCCGCGGCATCATCCAGATTCTGGATATTCGCCAGATACTCGTTGCGCTTACTATCAAAATTGTATTGGGCCACCATTTCCGGTGGAGAAGCTATTGGGGTATGCGGCTCTTGAAATGCCACGTAAAGAAAGAACGGATCATCGCCTTTCCTTTTCTCCAACCACTGTATGGCATCGTCCACTACGATTTGGCAGGCATAGCCTTCGATTATACCCAATGGCTTGCCGTTGCGGTGGAAATTATCCGGGTTCAAGTGCGACGGGCGAGCATTGCTCGACGTGCCGAACGAATAATCGAACCCTTGGTCCAGCGGCTGCGGCTGGTCCGTACCATAACCGCTCAAGTGCCACTTCCCAAAATGGGCAGTCTGGTAGCCTTCGGCTCCAAGAATTTCAGCCAGCGTGATCTCCGAATCGGGAAGATGCATCGGATGGGGCACGCCGTTCTCCGGTTGGGGCAGGTAGCTGAAGACGCCTACCCGGGAGGGATAACGGCCAGTCAGCAAGCCCGTGCGGCTGGGGGAACAATTAGGAGCCGCGGCATGAAGATCCGTAAAGCGCATGCCTTCTTCGGCTAGCTGGTCGATGTTTGGCGTTTTTGCCTGGCCACCAAAACAGCCGAAGTCCGAGTAGCCAGCATCGTCGGCCAGCATAATGACGATATTCGGCTGCTCGGAAAAAACAGGGTGTAAGGCCAACACAAACGCAAAGGTCAGCGGGGAGAGTTTCATATAGCTCAATGATCTGGTTATTGAGGTTCTGTTTCCCAACGTAACGGGAAAACCACTGGCACAACTACCCTCTCGCATCCAAATCTCAAGGTCAAATACGGGCTAACTTAATCGTGCCGCACCGCCAAAACCTAGAATATTGGGAAAAGAATTTGTCCATTTCTTGGTGGTAATCCCGGGAATAAGCCTTCAAGACAACCTGTCTAATTAATGTTTGCCACGAAAACAGCCCTTTCTCTGCCGATCGCAATCTCCCTATTGGCGCCGATAAGCGCCCTGGCACAAGAGCCTTGCGACACGCTAGCAGGCATGGGGATCATTCACGACTCTGAGGAAGCGGGATTGGAGCAGATTAAGCTATTCGGCATGGCTCAATATCAAGTTGGCCGTGTTGATGGAACGGATTCGGCAGGAAATAGCTTTTCCGATACCCACAACGAATTTCGGCGCGTTTGGCTCGGCGCCGACGTCAAATTTTTGCAAGGCTTTCTATTCAAGTCCGTCCTCAGTCTGTCCCAGGGCAAGAACGCTGCCACAGGCGATCAAGATTTTGAATTCCAGCACTTTCGGAATCTCTACATTTCTTATGATGCCAGCGTGGCGAACGCCGCGTTTTCCGACTACGACCGTTTCGAGTTTGGATACGGCCGCCGCAGTCTCAAGCTAGCCGACGAGTGGCAGCGCTCAGCAACCCTTTTCAACCCATTGGAGCGATCGCCGTTTTCCAATAAACTCTGGCCTACCGATGAGGGCGGGTCGCACCCAGTAGGCGCCTGGTTTCGGGCTGCTCAAGGCAAAAACGACTTTCAGATTGGCCTCTTTTCCACCACCCAAGATGACGAGTTTCCAGGCTGGCAAGATGGAACCGCTCTATATTCCCAATGGGAGCATGACCTGACGGAAGGCTCGAATTTCGACCAAAAGAAGTTAGTCCTCAGCGTCTTTTCGCAAGACGCCGATTTGACAGACCATCAGCTTGCTCGAGGAAACGAATGGGGAGGTTCAGCGATTCTCCAATTGCACAAGGGGCCATGGGAGATCCATAGCACAATCGGAGCGGGACAGAACGGAGGCACATCCAGTCCCGATCGTCTCGGCGATTTTTGGGGTTTGTCGATCATGCCCATGCGTTGGCTCGTTGAAGATCGGCTCAAGTTCGTTTCTCGGTATCAGCTACAAAGGGCCGATGCTTCGGAGGGCATTCGTCTGAACAGCCGATACGCCCGATCTGCCGCCGCCAAAGGCGACGCCGACCTTTCTCTAACAGGAGGGCGAGGAGACGAGCATCACAATATTTATTTCGGATTGAACTACTACTTTTGCGGCGACCGCATGAAGATCGTTTCAGGTATCGAATACGATGATATCGAAACCACAGGCGGGATAACTGTATTCAAGGGCTGGACTATCGGCTCCGCCTTCCGCATGTATTTCTAATTCCCACTTGCTGGCGAGCACCACTCGCAGGCAATCCATACCAAAAAAATTATCCTCATTATGTCAGACTCCCTGCTAAAACCGAAAACTATCGACGACCTGCAAACGCAACTTCACTGGGTCCTCAGAATAACAGCAGCCTGCTGTTTCATAGGCCATGGGGCCTGGGGTGTCATTACCAAAGAAGGTTGGCTACCCTTCTTTCAATCCCAGGGCATCCCAGATGATATCGCCTGGAAGCTGATGCCTATTATAGGCGCTTTCGATATCATCATGGCCATCTTACTGCTTATAAAGCCGCGACGGATCATTATCGTTTGGATGATCTTATGGGCCTTGTGGACAGCGATCCTTCGACCGATTTCCGGTACGCCAGGCATGTGGGAATTCTGGGAGCGGGCCGGAAACTATTTACCCCCATTTATGCTCCTACTGATGGGCGGAGCGTTCGCCATGTGTTGGAAGGATTGGTTTTCTGGATACACCGAACCAAAGCTGTCAGAAGACAACATAGGAGTGCTCCACTTCATTTGCCGCTTGACGATTGGCCTTCTCTTGATCGGCCACGGAGGATTCGGAGCTTTCGTTGAAAAAGATATGCTGATAAACCACTTTGCATCCATCGGCCTTCCGGCGGATGTAGCCTTTATCAAGGCCGTTGGCTGGTTCGAAATCATTCTGGGTGTAGTCGTATTTTGCTTACCACTCGTACCTATTCTCTGGTTCGTGTTTGTTTGGAAAGTAATCACCGAGTTTCTGTACGTAACCGAAGGCGGGTTCCTGAATATCTTCGAATTCATCGAGCGCTGGGGCGACTATGGCACTCCAATCGCCTTGATTCTCATTATACACTATCAGGCGAGCAAAGGGTCCAAAGAATCCGGAGCCGTACCCGAAGGCCAGACTGCCTAGACGGGCGACGAATACCGAATCTAGGGCGCGACCATATGCTTAGATTGCGCCCAACAACGAAGGCCTAGACTCGATTGGAATCAGCCAAACAGATAGTTGAGTCCCTCGGCCTGGAAGCCCATCAGGAGGGTGGGTTTTTCCGGCGGACCTACACGTCGCAATTGAACGCTTCCATCGGACCTGAGCAGTCCGACCGGCCTACCCTAACCTGTATCTATTATATGCTGACAAGCGACTCTCCAATTGGGCATCTCCACGTAAATCGGTCGGACATCGTTCACTTCTTTCACAGTGGCGGTCCTATCGAGTATACGCTCGTTTCGCCAAACGGGGAATTACGAACGACTACTCTAGGACCGGACATCGAAGCCGGACATCAACTGCAACTAGCTGTGCCAGGAGGCTGGTGGAAGGCAAGCGAACTCAAGGCGAGTGAATACGGATTGATCAGCGAAGCGGTCAGCCCCGGGTTTGATTACGGCGATATGAATTTTGTCACAAAAGATGGAATTGCCGCCCGATTTCCGTCGTTAGCAGCCCAACTTCTTCGGTTTGTTTCAAATCGGTAATATTGTAGAATCGGACGTCGTTCATTCGCATCTACAAATGTCTCTTCAGTAGATTCCTGAAATCCTCGAGCATGGGTTTTTTCGGATTTGTCAGGTGGCAGTGGTCCTTCATTGAATAGTCCGCTAACCGATCCAGATCAGACTCACTGGCTCCTAACTCCGACAGACGAAGAGACATTTCCAGGTTCGTATTCAGATCCACGATATATTGAATAAACGCATCCGCGCAACCTTGATCATCCACTTCTTCCACCTGAATTCCTGCCGATTGGCAAAGAAGGCGGAATTTGGGTAAGCATGACTCTCGGTTGAATTCAAGACAAGCGGGCAGCAATATCGCGTTTAACGTGCCGTGATGCCCGCCAAATAGCCCACCAATGGCATGCGATAGCGAATGGACGATTCCCAAACCTTTAGCGAAGCCCATGCCTCCCAGCATGGCTGCCACCATCATATCGGAGCGTGCCGCGATGTCAGATCCTTCTTGGAACGCTCTCAACAGCGACGAACTCGCCCGCCTAACCCCCTCCAGGGCTAGGCCCTCGATAATTGGATTAAATTGGGGCGACAAGTATTCTTCCACGCAATGCGTCAAGGCATCCATACCCGTACCTGCCGTAAGCCAATTGGGCATGCCTAAGGTCAATTCGGGATCGCAAATTGACATCGAAGGAAAAAGACGCGGACCTACCACGGCGATTTTCGCTCCCTTAGTCTCCTCAATAAGCAAAGCTCCTCGGGCCACTTCGCTACCCGTCCCTGCTGTCGTCGGGATAGCGATCATCTCTGGCATGGGTTGCGTCATTCGTGACCAACCTTTCTCACGAATACCGTAGTCCCCGAGCGGACCCTCGTGATGGACCAATAGGCGGATTCCCTTTGCCGCGTCTATGGCGCTACCGCCCCCAATTCCCACAATGCCATCGCATCGGCCTGAACGGAAGGCTTCGACGCCTGCCCTAACATTTCTCTCGGAGGGATTCGCGTCCACTTCGCTGAATACCATCGCCCCTACCAGGCCCGTAGTTGATTGGAATTCTGAAATGAGCCCGCTCTCTATCAAACCTGGATCTGTAACAAGAAGTGGCCGCTCAGACCCAAGCTCAGCCAGCGCTTCTGACAAGGCTGACACTGAACCGACCCCGAACTTAATCGTGTTCGGAAAAACAAAGGTTTCCATTGCGGGAGAATCAACTATCCACGTCCAACGAACGGCATTTTCGTCGTCATCACTGTCATGGAGAGAACGTTCGCATCGAGTGGAAGACTCGCCATGTAAACGACAGCATTGGCCACGTTCTTCACTGACATGGTTGGCTCCACTTTTTTGGTCAAATCAGCCTGCAGTACCCCTTGCTTCATCTTCTCCGTCATATCAGTCGTCGCATTTCCAATATCGATCTGCCCACAAGCAATGTCGTACTTTCGGCCGTCCAAAGCTGTCGACTTGGTCAATCCAGTTATCGCATGCTTCGTGGCTGTATAGGGAGCCGAATTTGGGCGCGGCGTGTAGGCTGAGATAGAACCATTATTTATAATGCGGCCACCCTGAGGATCCTGGTTTTTCATGACCCGAAAAGCTGCTTGCGTGCAAAGGAACGGGCCCGTGAGATTTACATCAACCACTGATCGCCATTCGTCCGTATCAATATCTTCTAGTAAAGAAGCCGGGCCGAATGCGCCCGCATTATTAAATAGGACATCCACACGCCCGTAGATTTCGGCTGTCCGGGCAAATAAGTTCTCTACCGACTCCGCATCAGTTACATCCGTCGGCACTGCCAAAGCCTTGCCGCCACTGTCGCTGATCTCTTTAGCGGTCGCATCCAAAGTTTCCTGACGCCTGCCGGCGAGGGTGACCGCATAGCCTTCGCTGGCCAAGGCTATTGCCACGCTTTTCCCGATTCCAGATCCGCCTCCAGTAATAATCGCTACTTTCATAAGTCTCTTTGTTGACTGAGATTGTGGACGACGATCGAACGTCGACACTGGAATGAATGCAATCCCATTCAACGGGGAGCTATTGACGGACCGGGAACCCCGCCTGAATATTTTCGATCGGCCGCAGGTCGAAAGCCCGCGCCTACTTCAGGTTTCGTCCGCCAGGCTAGGCATTTCAACAGCGTTGTCTCGGCGCTCATGCATGTTGAACTCCATCGATTTCGGGTAGCGCATAGGCAATCTCGAGACCGATTCTAAACGCTCGCTTTGGTCCGGAGTTAACTGGATTTGGCAACTTCCCAAATTATTGCGAAACTGCTCTATGTTCCTAGCTCCCACAATTACTGACGTGACTATCGGCTGATCCAAGACCCAACGCGTCGCCACCTGGGCTGGCGAGCAGGAGAGTTCGTTCGCGATCTCAAGGACGACATCCACAATTTCGTTCGCGTTTGGGGCAAAGAATTGCGGATTGAATACCCATTTATCTGCGGAACGCGTTCCTTGAATAGCCCCATCCTGGCCCCGGTACTTACCAGTAAGAATCCCGTTCGCAAGTGGGCTCCAAACCGCGACCCCCAGACCTTTGTATTGGCAAAGCGGCACCAACTCTTCCTCGATATCGCGGGTCAGCAAATTGTATTGCGGCTGATAGCACTCGAAACGAGCCCATCTACGGCTATCGCTGATCCAAAGGGACTCCATCAGCCTCCACGCTTCGTAGTTGCTGCAGGCTATGTAGCGAACCTTGCCCGAACGAACCAGGTCATTTAGAGCCTCCAACATCTCTTCCAATGGGGTTTGCGTATCTACATGATGAATATAATAAAGATCAATATAGTCAGTCTTCAAGCGCTTCAAACTGGCGTCTATAGCCTTTAAAATCCGCACTCTACTCATTCCGGAGTCATTGATTCCCGCACCCATCGGATTGAAAAACTTGGTAGCCAATATCGCATCTTCTCTGCGGGGTCCAAGGAGCTTTCCCAGCATTTCTTCCGATTGCCCGCCGCCGTAAGCATCAGCTGTATCTATAAAATTTATACCCGCATCGAAGCTTAGATTCAGCATTCGATCCGCCTCTTCAGTATCGGTGTGCGTACCGAAAGTCATAGTTCCCAGGCTCAGCTCAGACACTTTCAGCCCCGTTCGACCCATTCGTCTGTATTTCATAGTTTCAATGTCTCCTTTTTGGAAATCGGCGGTCCGGAATCGTAACCAATACACCCATGAATCGACTCCCATTCAACATCGAAGCGCTGATTTGAATCGCCTTTTCCCGGCTCAGCAACTTACGGTCCGTAAAATAGAGCTCAATTACTATGAATGTACGAAACGCTAAACTAGTTGTCGCCGCCATGTTGAGTATCGCTACGGCGATTGCGGAAACCAAAATTGAAGACGTGTCTGTCACTGAATTTCAGGAGCTGGTCGCTCAGAACAATGGCATCATTCTCGATGTGCGCACGCCTGACGAGATAGCTCAAGGACATATCTCCGGGGCTAGCATGCTCAACATCTATGACGAAGACTTCGAGCGGAAGTTGAATCTGATGCAGAAGGACAAGCCAATCTACGTCTATTGTCGATCAGGAGGACGCAGCTCACGTGCCGCCCAGATCATGGGGGAGAATGGATTTAGCGAAGTTTACAATCTCGAAGGTGGTATGGGGGCCTGGAACCGAGCTAATTTGCCCACCATTATACCGGATGGAGGAAGCGTTAAAAAGGCGCCCGGGATTTCCTTGGCTGACTTCAAAAAACAATTACGAAATAATGACCGGGTACTCGTCGATTTTCAGACCGAATGGTGCGCTCCCTGCAAGCAAATGGTCCCTATTATCGATGCCCTCGAATACGAATTGTCCGATCGCGCCCGCATCTTGCGTATCGATATTGATGCTAGCCCTGAGCTGGCTGAAGCCTACGCGATTGAAGGCGTGCCTGTTTTTATTCTTTTCGAAAAGGGCCAGGAAACCTGGCGCCATTCGGGTGTCATAGCCAGAGAAGCTCTGGAGGCCAAACTTTAGAAAAACCGAAGAGTTTCTCGCGGCAGGCTTGCTGAAGCTACTTATTCTTCGGCGGAGTAATCATGATATGGGCTCGGTGCGTGCCTGCATCCATGATCCAGGGAGCGCCCGGTCCCGCCGGAGCTGGCGGCAAGCCGGTTGTTTCTGCAGTAGCGAAGGGAATGTAGAATACCCAGCGAGTAAAAACGTTTTCGATATCTTTCGTCGCTTCGTTTACCTGCCCCGTCGTCACGCTCAATAAAGCTCGGTCCGGCATCTCCAGCTTTCCCGCTTTTACTTCATCTTCGCGGATCTGGAAAATCTCTTTCCTCTTTTTTCCTTCTTTCTTCAAAGCGCGGCCACGAGCCATGAAGGGTTCGAGGCTTTCATGGTAGCAGGCAACGCTGAAACCTTTAGCTGCTGGATCATCCGCCAGGCATATCAAGTCACTACTTCCCTGGCGGAGGATGCCTAATTCGCCATTACTTTTGTAGCCAAGGACGGTAGCATTTTCGCGCTCGTGCTCGGGGGCTGCCAACACAGCCGCCTTAATTTGCCAGTCCTTTGGCGGATACGTCTGGTCTCCCAGAGATAGACAGACTAGTAGGGGGATTGTGAAGAAACTCGCTTTCCTGGGCGGGCTTTTTTACCGGGCCATCCGAAAAAAGCAATCAAGCGATGCAAAAATCTACGCTCGCGCCAATTCCTGCCAGTAAATATCGAGGTAGGCGTCAACTACAGTTTCAGCCGAGAACTGCTCCCGCGCCCGCTGTTCCGCTTTCTTGCCCATACGCTTTCGAAGCTCGGAATCGTTCGCGAGAGACGCGATCGCTTTCCCCAGTGCATCAACATCTCCAAAGGGCGCGAGCAATCCGGTTTCGTTGGCCTCGACCACCTCAGGTATCCCTCCAACTTCGAAGGAAACACTCGGTTTTCCGTGGCGCATTCCTTCGAGGATCCCAAGGCAGAAACTTTCATATTCCGACGAAAAGAGTGTGAAATCCGCAGCCGCGTAGTATTCATCCACATCATACACACCACTTTCGATAATCACCTTGTCCTGCAAATCCCGTTTCTGGATTTCCGGCTCTATACGGGTGGCGTCAGCCCCAGCCAAGATCAACAGTCTAGCATCGCATTGGTTCAAGGCCCTCTTGAAACCTTCCAACAGAAGGTCGACCCGCTTTATCGTTCTCAAATTCGAAGCGTGTATGGCCAACGGAATATCTCCACAATCCAACGGGGCTCTCACTTGATCTCTATCTCTGGACACCGGCTTTGGCTCATAGAAATTCGGGATAACCGCAATCTCCTGCTCCAGTGAAAAGAGGGCTTCGGTTCGCTCTTTCAGATTTTTAGAAACGCAGGTAACTCGGTCCGAAGCATTGAGCACGTGTTGAAGCAATGGCCTATACTCTTCTTTCGCACCCAGATAAATAATGTCCGTGCCGTGGAGCGTCGTGACCGTTGGCGGCGACGCTTCCCCAATTAGCTCCTTGGCGATCCAGGCCGCAGCCGTATGGGGGATGGCGTAATGAGCGTGCATAATATCGATCCGATGATTCCGGCAAACATCAGCGATTCTTGTAGCGAAGGGCAAGGTGTGGTCTGGGCTCTTGAACAATGGAAATTCAACAGGTGTCGATTCGCAGAAATGGATATTCGGATGACTGTCGTCTAGACGAAAGGGCGGACGCTCAGAAACCACATAAACGCTATGGCCCAACTCGGCGAGACGATGCCCCAATTCCGTAGCCAAAATACCACTACCTCCAACTGTAGGGTGGCAAAGCAGCGCAATATTCAGTTTACCCTCCATAAGCCGGAACCCAATTACAGCCTTGGGGCTTTAGCTTCGGCGACCCCAGCTAAAGAACTCCAGATGAGAGGGCCTTCCGAATACAGGCGAACAGCATATCTGACACCAGATTGAATGCCTAGTGTCCGAGCTCGCGACAATTGCAGATCCACATAATCCAGATTCCCAGTTTGGCTTTCATGGCAGGCCATGAGGTCTTTCCAGCGTTCAGCCTGACTCGAGACATCGACTAGGAAGGGAATCATCCCATCCCCTCCAAGCGACTCGCTAGAAATATCGTAGAACAAAAGGGCTTGCGTGGCATGCGGATCTAGTCCTTCCAGCCCCGGGGTCTTTCCATACCGGGCCAGCCGATTAGCATCCCGAGCAATAATGCTCGTTTCCCGATGATCTGGATGCTGGTTCAAGTGGCCAGAAGGCGCTAGGATAAAGTCGGGCAGACACCGCCGAATCGTCTTGGCTGCCATCAATGTGATCTCCAAGTCCGACCGGAGGCGGGTGTCTCCTGCGGTAGACGGAAACTGTACTTGAGCCCCGATCATTTCAGCCGCTTTCATGGCCTCCTTCTCCCGCACGGAGCGATTGCCATGGGTTCCTGCCTCTCCTCGGGATAGAACAACCAAATCGATCGCCGCCCCTTTCTCCGCCGCATCGAGCAATACGGCTCCACAACCGAACTCAATATCGTCGGGATGAGCTCCAAAAGCTAGGATTCGCTTACCAGTCATGTCGACACTCTGCATAGGCATCTCCCGAGTTTTCAATATAATCACGCTTCACAAACTCGATCTCTGGGGCATCCGATTGATTCAAATACTGAATCTCGCCTGCTCCTGCAACGTAATGCGTACAACGTATGACGGATTGCATCCACTTTAGCCGCGTATCTCGGGTCGGGCTGATCATCTTTTTCGTGACTTCCCCCACTTCCACATCGATGTAGCGGCCTCCTCCTTTAAAAAGACCGTACTTCCCATCGCGATATCGAGCTCTCACAATCTCTCCCTTGTAAGCTGTATCCACAAAATAATCGTCGATATCAATAGCCGCCTCTCTAAACCTTGGATCGCTTGATCGCTGCAACTCTACACCTTCTAGCAATCCCATTCTCTTATACAAATCTAAACAGAAATCGGCGACATTGTCGGTTTCCACAGAGGCAAACGCATATACAAGTTCGCGGTCTACCAAATTGGGTAGGCAGCGTTTAGTCTTATCCTTCCAGCCGGACTTGATGGTCTTGCAATACAAGGGTGAATACAACTTTTGGATTTTATTGGAAACTTCGAAATTCAATCTCTCTGTCTTGCCCGTATGCCGGTTGACCAGAGAGGCGCAAGTTTCCCGGTGATCATGATCGCTGTCGTGCACGAAAAACACTACCTTTCCGCCCATCTCCCTCTGCAATCGCTTGGCAGTCTTGATCTTGGCAAACAGGAATCGATTCGGGAAAATTCCGCAAGGCTGCTGCCCGAAGCAAATAACAGGATCCGACACTAAACCTCCTTTTTACCGATCACCAGTTGTATCGAGTAACTGATAACGATTACCAGAGCGCAGGCTATCAGGTTATACCACAAATAGCCGATCTGAACGAGATCAGTGAAATACAGCAACAGGACAGAAAGCTGAGCAATGATAGCCGCGATAAACGCTGCATGGGCGCCGATTCTTCTAATGAAGAACGCGGCCAGGAACAGCCCCAGCACCGTTCCGTAAAATAGTGAGCCAACAATATTTACCGCTTCAATCAAGCTCTCTACCATGCTGGCAAACAAGGCGAAGAGGATAGCCAACCCTCCCCACATGGCCGTAAACGTCCTGGACGCCTTCATGTAGTGCCGCTCGTCCCGATCTTTCACGAAGTGATTCTGATAAAAATCCACCGTAGTGATAGTAGCCAGGGCGCTCAGCTCGGAAGCCGTCGATGACATTGCCGCGCTCAAAATAACCGCGATCAGCAGTCCTATTAAGCCGATCGGCAATTCATTGAGAACGAAATGTATAAAGACGTAATCGGTTTCCTTCATGCTTTCCTGGCCAGTCGTACGGGCGATGTGGCCTTTGAGCTGAGACCGGGCCTCTTTAACTGCCAAGCTAGCATTTTGCAGTTCTTCCTTGGACGCCTGAGCGGCTGAGCCGCCTCCATTTCTCAAAGCCTCAACGTAGCCATCGATAGCAATCTTTTGTTCTTGGAACCGATCTTCGAACCGAAGCTTGTATTCACGGTAAGCGTTGGCATCTGCCGATTCGGCCATATCCGTCATAGACGACGGCAAAAAAGTCGCTGGCGGCCGCTCCCATTGATAAAAAACGAATACCAACACGCCTAGCAGAAGTATCAGAAACTGCATGGGGACCTTGAGCAAGGCGTTGAACATTAGCCCAAGGCGGCTTTCGCGAACCGATTGCCCAGACATGTAACGCTGGGCCTGAGATTGGTCCGTGCCGAAGTAAGACAAGGAAAGGAAGAATCCTCCAAGCAAACCAGACCAAATCGTATATCGCTTGTTCAAATCAAACGAAAGATCCACTACGTTCAAATGCCCTAATGCTCCCGCAATGCTGAGATTCTCCCGAAATCCCGCGTGTCCCATGATTTTGTATACAACTATCCCGAATGCTATAGCCATCCCGGTTAGAATCACTGTCATTTGATACTTATGGGTAACGCTCACCGCGTGCGAGCCTCCTGTAACCGTATAAAGAATGACGGCAAGCCCAACTCCAATAACCGTAGTATTCATGTCCCAGCCCAAAACGCTGGTAAGAATAATCGAAGGCGCGTATATCGTTATCCCGGCTGAAAATCCTCGTTGGATTAGAAAGATCGCGCTACCCAGTGTTCGAGTCTTGGAGTCGAACCGATGCTCAAGAAACTCATACACTGAACAAAGCTCGAGCTTATAGTACATAGGCACGAACACGACCGCTATCAGGATAAGGGCCAGCGGCATACCGAAGTAGTTTTGCACGAACGCCATACCGCTATCGTAGGCTAAGCCTGGCGTAGAAAGGAAAGTAATGGCGCTGGCCTGAGTAGCCATCACCGACAAGCCAATCGTTCCCCAGCTGTTGGAACTTCCTTTCAGGAACTCATCCAGCTTGCGATCGTTCCGAGTTTTCCAAACTCCAAAAAATACTATGGCGACAAGCGTAACCCCGATTGTAGCGATATCGATAGGATTCATAGTTTCAGGTTCGCTTTAATCGAAAGCCTTGGTCAGCCAAACGAAGAAGGCTATTTGGGCAGCCAATGCTCCTACCACCACCAAGTAGAGCTCCGTCCAACCCTTGGAGCTCTCCTTTTTAACCGATTTGGCGATTTCAATTTTCGGATCCGGTTCCATGTCCTAGCGAGATTAAATTAACGAAGAGCCGAATCGCTCCAGGATTACCCTCCGGCAATTGGCGAAAAAACGAAAGACCCGTATAAGCATACCAGCCCTTTCCATAGCGGGCAACCAAGAGTCCCCCATTCCTCGGTGGCTCGCCTCTATCGTTGGCTGAAAGCAGCGGCTCATAAGCTTCGTCCCAACTACTGGCAAAATAGAGGCCGCGCTCTTGTATCCAATTATCAAAGTCATTATCAGAAATTCGATTGGGGAAATTGAACACGGGATGCTCAGGATTGAGAATCTTCATGGGAACCTTTTCCTCGGAAACCCGCTCGCGAGAAAGCCTGATCGGAAACGGCGACGTGAATCTCGATTTCGCCCTGAAACTCGTGGTATTGTATTGGGATATCAAAGTGCCGCCACGCTCCACGTATTCCAGCAAGGCGTCAAACTTCTTGTCGAGTCCTAAAAAGGCGTCGAAGACACGAGGACCCAAAATCACTGTGTCGAAACCTGCGATCGCTTCCTCGGTAATTTCATCAACGGAAAGCCGATCAACCGTATAGCCGATTCGATCAAGCGTATCCGGAACCGTATCTCCCACTCCAAGAACGCAAGCGATTCTTGTCCCTGCCCGGCTCAACTCCAATCGAGTCAACTTCGTCTCGGCTTTGCGCAGCAGCGGATGTCGGCCAATATGATCATAGTAGATCTCCTTGAGACTCGAATCAAAGCGCATACCGTCTGTGGAAACCGCGCTAAATGCGAGGATCCCTTCCGAGGACGTTTCCGGAGGCGTCACGCGGGCTAAAATCAGTTTCGAATCCCCTTCACCACTAAGAGAAAACTTTGGATTGGCCACTTCAACCTTCCAGTCGCTCGGGACACGAGCTTCCAACATGCCGGAGATCGAATCGCGATTGGTGGTAACGCGAACCGCGATCTCCTTGGATCGACCGTCTTCAAAAAGCGTCACCGCGCTTTCCGGCATTAATGCCAGAGCTGGGCGAATCGCTACTGGCTCGCGAACCTCTCCTTTGACCGGATCGCTCGTCACTTTAATCAGAGGAACATCCAACTCAACAACCTGGTTGTCGATCTCGACCTTCGCGGTGATCGAAATAGGATCGGGCAAAGACTCTGCTTCCAGCAATCGGCGATTCGCTAGCTGGTAGATCCCGATACTAGGAGCTTCTTCTAGCCAATAGGGCCGCGTATACGGAAAGCCTGCGGGCAAGCTGGTTTCCAATGGAACAGTCTCTACCTGGTTCGCTGAAAGCACTATATCCAAATTTTCCTTACGGCTCAACGATTTGCGATTGGGCCAAACAGAGCTGTCAAAATAGATGGCCTCCAACTCTATCAGGCGAGCCTCTACAGGGGCTCGATTGACAACCTCCACGGTAATTTCGACGTCGCTACCCGGTAAAAGATAAGCGCTCTGGTTCCTCGCCTCTATGTGCAATCCCATGGAAGCCGCGATTATTCGCCTTAGCTGAGACCGTTTTCGCTGGGTGAAGCGGGAATCTGGCAAACCTTGCAATGCAACATCCAATTCTAGCAAATCGGGAAGCGACTGCCACGGAGCAAGTACATCGAAACTCGTTTTTAAATCTTGAATACGATTAGAAATGGAGACTCCATCGGGATATTGTTCCCATGACGTATTCACGCCCCTGAGAAAGTCCCCTTCAGCGTGTTCCCCATCCAGCAATACTAGCCGTTCCATCTGCGATCCGCGTCTGCCCGCTCGGCCAAAACCTTGGCTTTTATGCATGCTTCGGCTACGGGCGGAAATCTCCGTGTAGGATTCTCCCAAAAGGGGATTGTAGGCGCCGATCTCGAGATTCACGATCTCCCTTGATTCAGCTTGAAGATTGGAGCTAGGTGGACCACCCCGACCACCGCGCCTCCGGCCGAAGCCGTTCCAAAGGATCCGTTTTGCCTGATGCGTATCCAATTCTTTGAGCTGTTCGGGAAATGCGTTTGGATCTGCAGCTAGCCTGAAAGCTCTCAATGCCAATTGGGCGGAAACCGTGTGGTGCCCGTGCGTGGGTCCGGCAGCGGGATTGAATCGGGTAATAATTATGTCAGGCTCGAAATAACGAACTGCATAAACGACATCGCCAAGGACCTCGTCCTCTTCCCAATTCTCCAGCGTGTCCTCGGGCCCCTTGGAATAGCCAAAGTCCCGGGCTCGGGTGAACAACTGGCTGGCTCCATCGATTTTTCGGGCTTGCAGAAGCTCATTGGCGCGAATCAGCCCTAGTTCCTCCTTGAGCTCTGAACCAATGAGATTCTGGCCACCACCGCCACGTGTCAGTGACAAATAAGCCGTCTCGAGCCGCTCTTCTTGGGCTAAATAGGTGAGCAACGTCGTATTTTCGTCATCCGGGTGGGCAGCCACATGCAAAACCGATCCCACCCGCTCGAGTTTGGAAATTTCCTGCAGTATCTCAGAGGGACTCATCATTTGGGCCCAAGCAGCTGCTCCGAAACTGGCGAAGAATGCGGCAATGCATAGAGAAGGTTTGATTGGCATTGTGCAGAGAAAAGGTTCTAACGAGCGCTAACGGCTTAGAGTTTCGAATTACTGCCAATATCTATCGCCACCTCAAGATCTTATCCAAATTGGCGCGCATTGAAATTGAAGCCGTTCCTAAATCGTAAGAAGAAGATAGCACGCCAACTATGGTTCGTTCTCTTTCACACAGACTAAAAATTTCCCTTGGAGTCGAAGCCGGCGGCTTTTTCCAAGCGGCGTTTCTGGTTTTCGCCACCCTCGCCCAACCTGCTTGGGCAGGCTTCACGATTTCAGGAAACATCGGGAGTGTCGCAGCCGGAACGGAACTCATCCTGAGCCGGGTCGATATCGATTCGAACGCGAAATCCGAGGAAGGTCGCCTTTTGGTAGCAACAAATGGCAGATTTCGAGAAGTTTTCTCTGGCGAGCCAGGCCTCTTCTCTTTGGAACTCCCCAACGGCCAGACTCTGGGACTGGCAATCGATCAAGATCAAAGCATCGGGGTCAACGCCCATTCGAACAGCTACTCAGTGACTGGGTCTCCCGATACGATCGATCTGCAAGCCTATGAGGCGTTTCGCAAGGACTCGCTCAACCGTCTCGTTTACCCTCCTCGGGCAGAGCTGAACGCCGCCAAAGAGGACCCCAATGCCCCACCCGAGCTGATGACCCGCCTCGCCAAAGCGGAAGTTCAAGGCTACGCAGCCCACCGGCGCGAACTCAATGACTTCAGTATCGAGCAGGTCGGAAAAACGATCGCCCTCTACGCCACCTCGCTCCGCTGGGACCCCGACTATCGTCTAGCGGAACTTCAAGCAAAAGTAGGCGCCTTCGCCGAAATCCGGCCCGAACTCGCTATCACCTCGAGCATGCAGTCGCGACTCGAGCGATTCGCTCGCACCGCAATCGGAGCCGTCGGTTCTCCCATTTCGGGTAAATCTCTGGATGGGCAACCATACGCTTTGTCCGATTTTCGCGGCAAATATGTGCTAGTGGATTTCTGGGCTTCCTGGTGCGTTCCCTGTCGAGTCGAGAACCGTCTTTACAATAAACTTTTGCCAAAATATGCGGACCAGCCTTTCGCAATCTTCGCCGTTAATCTGGATGATAGCCGACAAATCTGGGAGATGGCTTCTAAGCGAGATCGCGTGGTTTGGCCGCAAATCTCGGATTCTCTGGGTTGGAAATCTCCGCTTGCCGCCGCCTACAACGTAAACGCCCTGCCCATGAGCTTTCTTGTGGACCCTGACGGGCGCATCATCGCCAGAAATCTAAGAGGCGAAGCGCTTGAGTCGAAACTGGCGGAGCTTTTCGAGTAGAACTGACGTTTTTTCTTCCTCAGCTCCTAGTGGTTCTCTGAAGCATTGCTCTAAAAGTATGCAAAGCAGGAGCGGCTTTACGCCGCGATCCACTTGCGATTAGGAAATCGCGGCGTAAAGCCGCTCCTACGGAGAATGCAGTTTAATAGTGAGTTCGGACCCACTTGGGAAAGAGTCCTGTTCTAAGCCAAATTGCTGTTGCCCCCCATTACAAGACCCCCCTTACTCCGAGCCCTATGAAAATCTCTCCACTCAAAGCCTGCGCGATCGCCTCTGCCGCCCTTCTTTCTTTCCTCGCCGGATGTTCGAAAAAACCAACTACACTAATCGCCCGAATGGAAACGACCCAAGGCGAAATGGTCATTGAGTTGTTCGAGGAAAAGACCCCTATCACAGTAGCGAATTTCGTCGGTCTCGCCGAAGGGAGCAAGACTTGGACAAGCCCAGACGGAGAGGAAAAAAACGAACCCTTCTACAACGGGCTCACCTTCCATCGGATAATCAAGGATTTCATGATTCAAGGGGGATGTCCGCTCGGAACGGGAACCGGGGGACCGGGCTATCAGTTCCAGGACGAATGCTTTGACGGGTCGGTAGTTCCTTTGGAAGGGGAGATTGGAGATCCAGAAACCGCTAACGCCGTATTTAGCAAGTTGCTACGCCCTCATCTAATGGAACATCAAGGGCAAAGCCCGATTGAGGATATTGCCGCCATTTTCGAGGAGATGCAATCCGCTCAAAGCGTTGAGCCGCTGATCGGCAAAACCGTTGAGGAATTGCAATCCCTTCTTGGTTCCGAGGAGAAATTGACTCGCTTCCAGCCAACGCTGACCAGAATCACGGGTGAAATCGAAACCGAAGAAGCGGCCAACGCTACTTTTCAAGCCCTTTTCATGCCTCATCTTCAGGAGCACCAAGGCGAAAGTCCGATTCCCGAAGTAGCCGCCCTCTTTGACGAGATCAGAGCAGCCAATTCACCCACTCCTTTAATCGGGAAAACCGTGGAAGAACTACAGGATCTTCTTCAAACTGAAGCGGCAGTGGAGCAACCGAATCTGATCGCCAAAGTTGAGTACGGCAAGCTTTGCATGGCCAATTCCGGCCCTGATACCAATGGCTCGCAATTCTTTATCGTAACGAACGCCGACGGCGCCAGTTGGCTCGATGGCAAACACACGGTGTTCGGCAAAGTGATCGAAGGCATGGATGTCGCTCTCGCAATCCAAGAAGTAGAAACCGCTTCGGATGACAAACCCGTGGAAGATGTCAAAATCATCGGCGTAACAATTGAGCGGATATAGGCGAATATGGTAGGGCTGTTTACTTGTCTCGCCGTAGCCGAGCGAAGGCGGATCCTCAAGCAGCCGTGATGTCTCTATACTACGCATCCAAGTAGGGAGGACTGGCTCACTTCTCCATATTTTCGCAGCTTTTTGGAGGGCCGAGCCGGTCCTCCCTATCTTAAATCTAACGGGCGGCCTGAAGAACCGCGCTACTAGCGTTAATGCTTCGGGTACTCCAATCGATCAATTGGTTCACCGGTATCATACAATAACGTATGCGGATTGATGCCATCCTGCGGCCGTGGGCGCGTAGGGCCACCCCAACTACTGGCCGAGCTGTCTCCCCATTGGCGATTGATCCATTGAGGTCCCCGGAAAGGATCTCGCGTCCGATTCATCCAGGCCACTATCTCGCCGTGCAACTCGTCTCGAGCAGTCGAATGGGCTGAATCGTCGATTAGATTGTTCATCTCGTATGGATCGTTCTCCAGATCGTAAAGCTCGTCCTTATCCGTCAAATTAATCGCCAACTTGTACCGCCTATTGGTCACGCAACGTGTAGGTGAAAATGCTCCGAAACCATCGTGATCAATTTCGAAGCGATTGAATTCGAGGAATGCGGTTTCTCGATCGCACGAATCCGGACGCCGGAATGTTGGCAACAAACTCTCCCCTTGCAGGATCTCGGGAATGCTTTGTCCGAAAAATTCGAGAAAGGTCGGCATCAGATCGATGTGGGATACCGGCCTATCCACAACAGATCCTGCCGGGGCGGTATCTTTCCAGCGAACAACGAAAGGAATCTTGGCTATTTCCTCATACATCGCGGGACCCTTGCCGAACAAACGATGAGCGCCCAGCATGTCGCCATGATCCGATGCGTATACGGTCAATGCATTCGGTATCCACTTATCTATGGCGTTCAGCACGCGGCCGATTTCGTAATCGCAATAGCTATTGCATGCGAAAAAGGGATCCAGTCGAAACACTTCGCCATCGCCCATATGGGCCTTCACGTGCTCTGCCCAATCTCGTTGCGATTGGGGCTTGTCCTTCAGGTCGTCATTCCCATTGCCTCCCATCTTGTATTCAAATCCTTCGAACTCCTCGAGGTACTCGGCTGGGCAAATAAATGGGTGATGCGGCTCATCTATCGAGACAACTAGGAAGAAGTCCTCATCGCGATTTCGCTCAATAAAGTCCAGCGCCTTGTCAACGCTGCGATGAGCCATTGTGAACGTTTCGTCCAGGCCTCGATCCCGCATGTCCTTCGCAGTCGGAACGAGTCGGGAAAAGTCCCGCTCCTCTTTGCTGACCAAACTATCGAGATAGCAGCGCCCATCAAACCAATACTCCGGATCCCACCCTTCGGGACAGATTCCATTTCCGAAATAATCCGTCCCATCCAAATGCCACTTGCCGACATAGCCCGTTCGAATGCCTGTTGTAGTCAAGCGCTGGCCGATCGTATGGGCATCTATCGCTGGAGCCATGTCATTCCCCAGAACGCCATTAGAATGAGGATACAGGCCGGTAAATAGAGCCGATCGAGCCGGACCGCAAACCGGTTGAGTCGAGTAGGCGCGATCGAACCGGATGCCCTCTGCCGCCATTCGGTCGATATTTGGCGTCCGCATTTCGGTTCGCCCATAGCATCCGATTACATCCGTTCCCTGAGTGTCCGTGAGAATGAAGATAGCTTGTCGAGACATGAGAGCGAATCTGGGTTCTGGATTCCAAAACTCAATAGCCGATTCCTGAGCAACGGCTTGATATTAGCGGCTTGGCGACCTTCCCTCTTGAGATCTCCCGTCGCGGGACTATTAATAATCTTCCCCAATTTTGAAAATAGATTCCCATCAACACTTTTGGAATTACAGCCGTGAAGCCTACCCCTGGATGACGGAGACCCACGAAGCCATAAAAAGAGACTTCCTGCCTAGCGATTTGGAGCCCATCCTCAAACGCAACCAGATCGACGGTTGTATTGCCGTCCAAGCCCAGCAAACACTAGACGAAACTGAGTGGCTGCTCAAACTCGCTGAGGAGAATTCTTTCGTTAAGGGGGTTGTCGGGTGGTTCCCGTTTCGCGATGCGGATCTGGCAAGGGTGTTAGACCGCTTCGCTTCCAACCAGGCCCTGGTGGGAGCCCGGCATGTGGTTCATGACGAACCTGATGACGACTTTATTTTGGGCAAGGAGTTCAATCGAGGAATTGGCGAACTGGCCAACTACGATCTCGTCTACGATATCCTCATATTCGAGAAGCATCTTCCTCAATCAATCGAGTTCGTGGACCGACATCCGCATCAGCAATTTGTAGTAGACCACATCGCCAAACCGCGTATCGACTCGCGGAAGTTCGACGAAAATTGGCGTAAAAACATCGTCGAACTCGCTGGACGCGACAATGTCGCTTGCAAGCTTTCCGGCATGGCCACAGAGGTTTTGGATCCTGTTTGGGACCACGCTCTACTCGAGCCTTACTTCCATACAGCCCTCGAAGCTTTCGGACCGGAGCGCCTGCTTTTCGGATCCGACTGGCCCGTATGCCTTCTACGCACAGACTACGACCGCTGGTTCAAAACCGTGAAAGCCGCCCTTGGAGAGCTATCCGCCTCCGAACAATCCGCCATTCTCGGCGGCAATGCCGAAAAAATTTACCAATTATAAAGAGCATGAATCAATCTCGCCGTAAATTCATTCAATCTACAGGAGCTGCTGCTGGCGCTTTAGCCTTTCCTAGCCTTTCTCTCAGCCAAAACTCAAAAGGTAAACGCCCGAACATTCTCTATCTTTGCTCCGATCAGCAACACTGGGAGGCCCAAGGATCAGTCGATCCCTTCTTTGACACGCCTCATCAAGATACCCTATCCGCAGAGTCAACGGTGTTCGAAAACGCCTTTTGCACAACCCCACAATGCTCGCCCAGCCGCTCCTCCATGCTGACTGGATTCTATCCTCATACTACAGAGATGCTGAACAACGCCAACTCGCTCGGAGGGACAAATCTCGCTCTACCGACGATCGGCACCCATCTCCAAAGAGCGGGTTACACTACGGGGATATTCGGAAAATGGCACTTGGGTAACCACCCAGTTGGCAATGCGGGATGGGACGAAGAGATCAAACGCGGACCGGATGCGAGAACGACAGACCGGGGTATCGACTTCCTGGATCGGCATGCCGCTGACGACGAGCCGTTCGCCCTTTTCATGATGTATCTCGATCCACATGACATCTACCACTACAAGCCCGATGAAAGCGATGTCAGAATCGACGATGTCGAGCTGCCTGAGTCATGGCGTCATCAAGATTTCAATTCCGTTCCAAAGATTCACCGTGAATTCATGGCGCATAATCAAGGGGAATTCATTATCGACGCAGATGAGGAAACTTGGAAGGGATACCGCGACTTCTACCGGCAAAAGGTGAAATTATACGATGACCATCTCGGTCGTGTGATCGCCAAACTCAAGGCGATCGGACAGTGGGACAATACGATTGTCGTGAATACATCGGATCATGGCGACATGGATACCTTTCATCGACTCGTTTTCAAGGGGCCTTTCATGTACGAGCACATGCTCCGTATTCCCATGTCGATCCGATTGCCCGGGCAAACGAAACAGAAAACGTCCGACTATCATTGGGTCAACGTGGATACGGTTCCCACGCTTCTCGACCTTGTGGGAGCTGATCCTATAGATTGCCATGGCCAGTCGGCAGCCCCGGTCCTCAACGGCAAAGGGAGAGAACCAAACCGAGAATATGTCATTTCCCAGTACTACGGCAAGCAAACTTGGGTGAATCCCATTCGGTCCATCCGCACAGCCAAATGGAAATACAATCTCTACACGGATTGGGGCGAAGAGCTCTACGATCTTGAGAACGATCCAGAAGAGATCGTGAATCTGTCACGGGATCCCAATTTAGCTCAGCAAAAGACTCGATTGAAGAAGCAGCTCGATCAATGGATCAATGATCACGGCGACCCTTTCTACTCCTATCAGACCACTCCCCTCAAACGGAACGAAGCGAAGACCATCTTGAAGGGATAGCCCAAACGAAAGCAGTCACCCTAGTCTGTGCAGTGGGATTGATCACGTGATCAATTCCAGTGCACAACTTTCAAAAATGACCATCGGTTCCCCTTTTAGCTTCCCTGCTTGCGTCGCTGAGTTACCGACTCGCCACCGATTCCCCAATTATCGGTTTCGACTTCATCGATAATGACGAAGGTAGAGGCTGGATTCTTGCCGAGGACATCGACCATGAGTTGAGTCGCCCCTTGGATGAGTTCTTCCTTTTTTTCGGGCGACACCCCGTCCTTAGTGATTTTAATGTTTATCAATGGCATAAGTCTTAGGTTTATTGAAATCTATCTTCCCATCCAACCTCCATCGACGAGCATAGTCGTTCCATGCATGTAATCGGAAGCCGATGACGCTAGAAATACTATGGGTCCCTTGAAATCGTCCGCCTCGCCCCAGCGACCCGCCGGGATACGAGACAAAATGGATACGCTTCTCTCTGGATTGCTCCTGAGGGCTTCCGTATTGTCAGTGGCAATGTAGCCAGGAGCAATGGCGTTAACATTGACCCCTTTGGAAGCCCATTCGTTCGCCAATGCCATAGCTAACTGGCCAATACCCCCTTTGCTTGCCGCATATCCAGGCACCGTAATTCCTCCTTGGAAGGTTAGTAGCGAAGCGGTAAATATGATCTTCCCGCTTCCGCGCTCAACCATGTCTTTTCCAAATTCACGGCTGATAACGAATTGAGCATTAAGATTCACTTCAATCACCTTATCCCAATACTCGTCCGGATGATTGGCGGCTGGTTCACGCAAGATCGTGCCTGCATTGTTTACCAGAATATCAATTGGCGTACCCAAGTCCTTTACGTCACTGATGAATGCATACTGGGCGTTCCGATCGCCAAAGTCGCAGCGAAAGGCCCGAAACCTCCGTCCGGTTTCAACGACTTCCTTCTCCACTTCGCTGCCCTCGAGCTCAAGAGTGGCAGAAACGCCGATAATGTCCGCTCCTGCTTCAGCGAGCCCAACAGCCATCGACTTTCCGATGCCTCGCTTGCAGCCAGTTACCAGGGCCGTTTTACCAGATAGATCGAATTTATTGAGGATGCTCATCTTGCCAGTAGGTCAAATAGTCGGGGTACAGAATCCAGCGGACTTCAAGCGTCGCACTTGACGAGGTACTTAATACCCTCGGGGTGATCTTCGATCGTTGTGAACGCCTCTTTGACCTCATCGATTGGATACACTTCCGTGATCAGTTCTTCGATTGGCAGCTTGCCCTCTCCCATCAAAGCCAAAGCTTCTTCGAAATCCTGCTCCTCGTACAGCCGAGCCCCGATCAGTTCCAACTCCGACCAGAAGAAGCGGAAAAGATCGATCTGCCTCGGTTGCGGATGTATGCCAACTACCACAATTCGGCCGCGAACATTGACAAGCTGGGTCATGGCATCCACCCCCGGCTGCGATCCCGATACCTCGAAAACGACATCCGCCATCGCTTCGTTCGTTTTGGATAATATGGTATCCGCGAGATCCTCCTTTAACGGATTTACCGTTTCCAGGCCCAGCGTATCGATCTTCTCCAGTCGCTTTTCGTTAATCTCGGAAACGATGACGCGCGCTCCTTTTTCCTTGGTTACGAGCGCTATTAGAATGCCGATCGGCCCACCCCCAATGACAACCACCGTTTCGCCCTCCTTCACGCGTCCCAATCGGACATCGTGACAGGCAACCGCAGCGGGCTCTGCCAAAGCTCCATGCTCGAGCGAAACTCCGTCCGGCAATTTGTGGAGCGTGTGGGCAGGCACAGTCCAGGAGCGCTGCATGCCGCCCGGAGCATCAATGCCGATGAACTTCAGATTCTTGCCCACATGAGCGTGCCCTTTGTCAAATGGATGGGCTTCGCCGAAGTCAAGCGGCCGTACCGCAACCCGATCGCCAACTTCAACAGAGGACACGCCTTCACCCAACTCGGCCACCGTTGCGGACACTTCGTGCCCAATAGTTAGCGGTGTTTGGACCCGAGCATCCATGTGCCCTTGGTAAATGTGCATGTCCGTTCCGCAAATCCCGCAATAGCCCACGTCTAGTCGGACCTCGCCAGCCTTCGGAGCGACAGGAACGCTCTCACCGACTTCCACCTGTCCCTTCTCTAAATAGTTCCCTGCTTTCATGGTTCGGATTGATCATGGTGCCCAGGGCGGGACTTGAACCCGCACGTCCTTACGGACAGCGGATTTTAAGTCCGCTGCGTCTACCGATTCCGCCAC
>MDTA01085977.1_pt1 | contig 24372 bp, 24 predicted proteins | sample 811151 | NCBI WGS metagenome assembly MDTA01 (sample SAMN05326648, study PRJNA326480) | marine metagenome | isolation source: seawater | place: Indian Ocean: South | collected 2010
GGAATTCTTTGTTTTCAAAGAACCGATTGCTACTCCGGCAAATACAATTTAATTCTTGAAGAACAAAATGGTTATAAATTTATTAAACCAATTGATACAGATTATTACTCCAAACTAATTAATTAAAAGTGGTTACATAGTTGTCAATACTAATTGCGTCTTTGTCTTTTTCTGATAATAATAATTCATTCAATGGCCATTTAAAATCTAGAGACAAAGGATTGATAGATTTATCATAATCAGGGTTATAGTCATTTGACTGCAAGTAAGCTACTGTTGCGGATTCTGACAATACTAAATATCCATGTGCAAAACCATTTGGAATAAATAGTGAATACTTATCATCTGAACTTAATTCAAATGAACCAACTTTTTTAAAGGTTTTAGAAGATTTTCTCAAATCAACAAATACATCTAAAATTTTTCCATTGATACAAGTTATAAATTTACTCAAATCATGAGGTGGTTCTTGAAAATGCATACCTCGGAGAACACCCTTCTTTGAAGTTACACAAAGAAGCTCCGATACAGCAGGCATCAAACTATTCAAGTCATTACCATATATTGTTTTTTTTAAGTTTCCTCTTTCATCAGAAAAATTGATGCCTTCGATTAGTCTGATGTCTTTAAATTCTTTTACTTTTTCAATCATATTCAATCAAAGATATAAGATTTTTTTCGATACTTGATAGTTTAATTCCTTCATCTAAGATTTCTGGATGATCTTTAATATAATTATTTGGTCCAAATTTTAAAATATTTATATCTATTTTTTTTGTTTTTATGTAATTTTTAAAAAAATCGTATATTGAACCTAATTCTATTGAGTTCTCTGAAATGAAAGAACTTTTACCATCTTCAGAACTATTTAGAGCAAATAAGATTCTATTGACTACATCTCTAATATAAGTTATGTTTATGTACCCATCTGGATTTTTTAATGGGTTATCAAGATTATTGACTACTGAATTTACAACAATATTTAGTATTTTATCTCTTGTATCTCCTGGTCCAAATGTGTTGTCTAAAAATATTTCTTCATAAATTATTTTGTTTTCTTTGGTGTATTCATCTAAAGTTTTACCAAAATTTGATTTAGTTTTTGTGTAACTTAGATTTCTTGTTTCGTCATCCTTGTAGTACAGGTACATTGTATTTGTATAGATAATTTTTTGTATATTGGTGTTTTTTATATCATCAAGTATTGTCTCACCAAAAGATATATTGGCTTTATAAATCCTATTTTTATCTTTTTCGTTTCTTGAAAAAAATGTTGCTAAATGAACTACTCTTAAATCTTCAAACTCAGATAAAATATTTTTATCAAAATAATCATTTTTATAAAAATATTTTTCTTTTTTTCCTCTAGGACATGTAATTAAGGAATCATAAGGTATGTTTTCAATTAGTTTTGAACCAATAAATCCTGAAGATCCAGTTACTAATATACCTTTTTTACTAAATATCAATTTAAATTAAGTCCTAAGATAAATTGTATGAAAACAATAAATCAAGTTTTAATTTTAGCAGGAGGAAAAGGTACTCGGATGAGAGAAATGACTTCCGATTTACCAAAACCAATGGTTAAGATTGGAGAACGTCCAGTCCTAGATCACTTGATAAATATTTTTAATCATTTTGGTAGTTTCGAATTTGTTGTTTGTACTGGTTACTTAAGTGAGATAATAGAAGAATATTTTAAAGACTATGACAATGTAAAAATTGTTAATACTGGCTATGAAGCTAATACAGGTGCAAGAGTTTTAGCTGCTAAAGAATATATTCAAGATGAATTTATAGTTACATACGGTGATGGTCTTGCAAATGTTAAAATCGATGAGCTTTTGAATTTTCATAATAGACACAATAAAATTGGGACAATTACTGTGACAAATCCTATTTCAAGATTTGGTTTGGTTAAATTTGATAAAAGAAAAAAAGTTTTAGATTTTATTGAAAAACCTACTCTTGAAGGATTTATCAATATGGGCTTTATGGTTTTTAAAAAAGATTTTTTAAACTTTCTCGATAGTTCATCAGTCCTAGAATCTACACCTTTAGAAAATCTAGCATCACAGAATGAGCTTTTTGCTTTTGAACATACTGGATTCTTTCAACCAATGGATACTTATAGAGAGTATATTGAATTGAATAAGCTGTGGAATGAGGCGGAATGCCCATGGATGAATTTTGAATAACAAAAAAACTATCTTATTGGTTGGGTGTAATGGGTATATTGGTAGTAGATTTGTTGAACAGTTTCATGACAAGTACAACATTGCTGGTATAGATACTAACTTTTTTGGAAACGACCATGAAATAGTATCAAAATTAAAATTTTTTTTAAAAAAAGATATAAGAGAAATAGAAGTAAATGAACTCCCAAAAATAGATTACGCTGTTCATATGGGAGAGCTATCTAATGATCCTCTTGGTGAATTAGACCCCAACATAACCAAAGACATCAATCACAATGGAACAATTAAATTGTATTCATTATTAAAAATGACAAATGTTGAAAAATTTGTTTATATGTCGTCATGTAGTGTTTATGGGTTTAACAAACAGATAGTTAATGAGGATTCAAAGGTAAACCCGTTGACAGAGTATGCAAAAGCAAAGATAGATAATGAAGATTTTCTTTTAAACAATGATTCAAATTTTCAGATAAAAATTTTTCGCAATGCTACAGCATTTGGTTTTTCGCCAAACGTTAGGCTTGATCTCGTAATTAATGAATTGGTTTATAAAGCTGTTAAAGATAAAAAAATTAAGTTGCTTTCAAATGGCCTTCAAAATAGACCATTTGTCCACATAGATGATATAAATAATTTAGTTGTAAAGTCTCTAGAGGAAAATGAAGACAAAAAACTTCTAGTTAATGTTGGCCAAAATAATCTTAATTTCTCAATAATTGAAATTGCAGAGATAATAGCAAAGATCACTAATTTAAAGAATATTGAGATAAATGAAAGAAATCCAGACAGTAGGTCATATTTTGTTGACTTTTCAAAATTGCAAAAAATCTTTCCTGAATATAGGTTTCAATACAATATACCTGATGGCATAAGTAATTTGATTAAAAACTATGATGACTTTGAAATTAATGAAAACTCAATTAGATTAACAAAAATAAAAAAATTAATTAAAAACTCTGACTTGAGCAATGATTTGAAATGGAACTAGATAAAAAATTTAAATATAAAATAAAATAATGATAACTGTATATATAACAGACGTTAATGATAGTAAATTAACAATTCAGACTCTTAATAGTTTAAAAAAACTTAAATATTTAAAGGAAATAATACTAGTAATTACAAAAGAAGATTGTCTTGACTTTGAAAATATAAAAAAAATAAATGAAAATTTTTCAATAAAAAATGTTGAAGTACAAATTATTCAGAATGATTCCAAAAATGAGAATAAATTTTCACATATAAGCAAATGTAAAAATAAATATATTTATCAATTACAAGCAGGAAATGTTTTGTCACCTAAGACAAATAAATTCCTAAATAATAAAAAAAACTTGGACTATATCAAAAGTAAGGATATTTACTTACCATCACGTATAAAGTTATTTAACAAAAATCCCTTGTTTGAGGGTTTAATTAATAATAATAAAAATATCAAATTCATAAACAAAAATTTTTCAATGCACTTACAGGATGTAAGAGATGAATTAGTCAGCAGGGTTGGAAGGTTTAAAAATAGACCTTTGAAATCGATAATAAGTGTTGGTAACTTTTTGTTTCTTAAAGAAGACTTTATGAAATTTTGTGACTTTAAAATAAAAAATATAAATAATCCTTTTGAGTCTTTTGAAATACTTATTATCTATTTGTTTTTAAAAAATAATTCAACAATTGTATTTAATACAAATTTTTTTCATTATCAAAAAATAACAAGCCTTAAAAATAAAAATGTTAAATATAAGGAAAACGCAATTGAAAATATTGGAAATATATTAGATATAAACAAATCAAATATAATTAAAAAACCTCAAAAATATTATTTTCTAACCTACGGTACAAAAAATTTTAGAGTTGCAAAAGCTCATATTTTAAGTGTCGCAAAAAGATCAGGGGTATTTGAAAAATGTATAGGTTGCGATTCTTCTTCATTGAGTAATGAATTCAAGTCTGAATTTGGAGATATCTTAAAATTGAAACGAGGCGCTGGGTACTGGATATGGAAACATGAAATAATATCGAGTTTGTTAAAGAGAGTAAATGAAAACGATATTGTTGTGTACAGTGATGCGGGATCTTCATTTAATTATTTTGCAAAAAATAGATTTGAAGAATATATAGATATGCTTAATGACTCTGAGTATGGAAACTTTAGAATTGAATGTGAATCAATTCATAAAGAAAAAGATTGGTCAACAAAAGAATTATTCCATTATTTTGATATCGATCCCTTCTCAGATACTGGATTAAATACTCAATTAGAGGCAACACATATGATTTTTAAAAAAAATGAACATACCAGAGATTATTTTGAAAAATATAGAGAAATTTTGAAAGTAGACCCTTACCTTATTACTGATAAATATAATTTAAATAAGCAAATTGATAGCTTCAAAGAAAATAGACATGATCAAAGCATATTTAGTCTTTTAACTAAAAAGTATGGAGGTGTTGTAATTAATAATGAAACTGAATTTAAATCTTCCCTTAATCAACAATATAATTTCCCTTTTTTGGCAGTTAGGAAACATGGTCACGGAATCAAAGATACTTTAAAATTTTTAACAAACTATAAAGGAATAAATGACCAACCGGTCTATTTTAATTAGATAATGTATCAAGAAATAAATATTTTAGGTCTTACTAGAGAATCATCTGAGACTATAAATATGGATTTAAAAAAAATAATGAAAGCTTTTGAAAGTTTTAAAAAGCAAAATATCTTTATTATTGAATCTGACAGCACAGACAAAACAATCGAAGAATTGGAAAAAATATCTTCACAAAAAGATAACATTAGTTTTGAGTCATATGGTCAGCTGGCTTTAAAAATACCTAACAAAATTGAAAGACTATGTTTTTTAAGAAATGAGCTACTAAATTATCTTAAACAAATTAAGCCGACTGAATACGTTGTTTTTGTAGATTTAGATAATATAAATAACAAAATTACAAAGAAGAGTATTGAATCTTGTTTTCAAAAAAATAATTGGAGTGGGTGTTTCGCAAATCAAGAAGTTGGGTACTACGATATTTTTGCATTACGATCTAATAATTGGAATACTGTAGATTGTTTTGCAGAAATTTACAAAGATAACATAAATTCTTTTTCATATATTCAAGAAGATTTTCAAATGGATTATCTTTTTGAAAAACATGTATTAAAGAAAATGAGAAAAATAAAAAAAGACTCTGAATGGATAGAAGTAAATTCTGCATTTGGAGGTATTGGTATATACAAATATGAAGACATTAAAAATAACTTTTATGATTTAACACCATCAAAAAGTGAATATGAATATGAATGTGAACATGTCAATTTTAACAATAGAATAATTGAAAATGGTGGTAAATTATTTATTAATCCTGGGTTTATAAACAGTAAATATAATGAGCACAATAAAAGACTGAAAAAAAGATTTTTATATCTTGATAAATTAAGAAGGTTCAATACGTTAAGAAAAGATCCTTTTAATTTATGATTTTTACAAAACTTTATATTCGTATATTTAAAATAATCGTTAATATCTTATCAACTAATAAAAAAATACAATATATTGGAACAGAATATGGCGGCTGGTATATTTTAAAAAATACTGAGATAAGAGATGGAGTAATCTTATCTGCAGGCGTTGGAGAAGATATATCTTTTGATATAGAAATGATAAATAGATATGGCGTAAAGATTGTATTTGTTGACCCAACACCAAGAGCTATCGAACATATAACTTCAGTTAAAAAATCTCTAGGAAACAGTAAAACAAAGGAATTCACTGAAGACGGTAATCAGCCTGTTGAAGCTTATGATTTAAAAAATATTACAGATCATGATTTCACGATGATTACAAAAGCTTTGTACAGTGAAAGCAATTTAGAAGTGAAATTTTTTAGCCCACCTAATGAAACACATGTAAGTCATAGTATCTCAAACTGGCAAAATAATTATAAACAAAGCGGAAAACATCTAAATGTAGAAACCATCAGCGTGAATGATTTATTAAATAGTGAGAACTTAAAAAAGATAGACATATTGAAGCTTGATATCGAGGGTGCAGAAATACAAGTTATCCCGAACATGTTAAAAAATAAAATTTACCCTGACCAACTTTTAGTTGAATTTGATGAGCTTCATGAAGCTTCAATTAAGGCATATATAAAAGCTTCATATGTATTTTTAAATCTAATTACAAATGGATATAAAATCGTCAAGACTAAAAGATTTCCAAATTTTTTATTCAAAAAAATAGATTAGTTTTTTTTAGATTTTAAATAATAACTTAACCTTATTTTTCAAATAATCTAAATTTACATAAAAATTTAAAAATGACATAAATTGAAAATAAAACAAGTTTCTGCTCAATATGACTTTTTTGAATAATCTATCTCCATCGATATTTATTCGATCTGCCTCATCAAATAAACTTCTTAGGTAAATAACTTCTTTATGTATATCGTGCCCTGGTTTCCTGATATTATGTCTACTTTTTTTTTCAGAAACTAGAGTCTCGTATTTTTTTCTACTTTCGTGATACATGTATTTTGTAGTAAAAAAGGAAAAGCCGCATATATATAAATATTTATAATCTTGTTTTAAGATTTCTTGCATTGCAAGCCCCCCAGTGGTGGGAAAGCATTTGAATGATTTACACCTATCAGTAAATTTAGGATCAATAATATGATATAAATCAACTTCTAAACTTAAATCATCGTAAATATCCTTAACGTTTCTTGACTTCGATACTTCTTTAAATGGATTCAAATTATATTCATCTCTGGGATGTACAATCATCTTTAAAGAATCGTAATTAAGATTTTCTTTCATTTTTTTATAAATTTTTAAGGATTCTTCAGTAAGAGTCAGGAAAGAAATATTAGTCCTTGAACCATAATCATCAAAAAGATTATTTGATATACCAATTTCGTTAATCCTTATAATGCAATCAAAAGAATCAATAAAATTTCCCATTTTTTTATTTTTTAAATGTGGCGATGGGCCGACGATAATCACCTTTTTACCTTTAATTAAATTATTTAACTTTGAGTTGTTCATCAATTTCTTCTATAACTTTTATTGATTTGAAAGCATCATTCAAATTTGGAATATTTGGATTTTTACCTAAAACTAATTTTTTAAACTCTTTTGCCTGTTTTATAAAACCAGGTTTGTAAGTATCTTTATATTCGTCCATTGTGTGAATAATCTTTGGTAAGTAATTTGTAGTACCAGCAAAATCTTTAATTTCAAAACCTTTTTGGACTTGAAGTTTTTCTATAGGTAAAAAATTAAAGGTATTTTCACCATCAAAAATTTCAAATTGTGTATTTTTTGTTTGATTCGCAATTGAATTGAACAAAATGCTGCATTTTGAATTATAAAGTTTAAATGTAAAAGATGAGATTTTATTTTTTTTTGAGAATATGTACTCTACATCTTTTAGATATAAATTACCAAAAAAATAATGAGCAAGATCTATTAAGTGAATGCTGTTATTGAGGATAATTTTTCTATGGGCGCGTTTGGAAAAATTTTCTGGATTGATTATTTCTGGTATTGAAACTTCTCCTAAATAAAATTTATTTTTTTCAACTTTCTTTTTAAAGTAATTTACATTTGAATAAAATCTTCTATTAAATCCAACTTGAACATTTTTCAATGTTTTATATGGAATTAATAGTTTTGAGTAATGAGTGACAGGTTTCTCAATAAGGACTTTTGTGTTTAGGTTTAAAGTGTTTGACATTATTGGCAACAAGGTTTCGGGTTTAGATGCTATGACTATAAATTGACCATCGAAATTATTAATTAAGCTTTCTGAACTTGAGTAATAAGTTAAGTCATATCTTTGGCTTAGTTTTTTTGCATTAACAGAATTTTTTGATGCAGCTATTGAGTCAATTTCTAAACCAACGTGCTTAAAAACATCAATATAATCTTCGACAATTCTAGTTGAGCCAATTATTGATCCATTAATACTCATGTTGTGTTTAAAGTTTTATTTTTCTGTATTTTCAATAATGAATGTATAGCTTCGTATAAGTTTTTTTGAGACAAAATACAAGATTCAAAATAGCTATTTATTTTTTGATATTGTTTTTCTTTTAAGAAAAATACAAAGTTTTTTTCTAATGATTGTAAATAATCTCCAAAAAAATTATTTACAAGAACACTTTTATCATTTGTTGTTCTAGTAATTGAATTTTTACGGTTTTTATAATTTATGTATTCTAAATACCCATTACCATCTTCATTCAAGATTAATGTCCCGAATTTAAAATTATAGATTATTGTTGTGTTCAACATACTATTATTTGACATAATTATATTTACATATTTATTATTTTTGAAGCTGAAAGTTAAATTGCCATCATAGAAATATGCTTGGCTTTTTCGAGGGTTTATTTTTGAGCGATTTACTTGACCAAAGTATCTTACTATATTTGAGTCAATCAATTTCATTGAAGAATCAAGGTAGTGAATTCCATTATTTATGAGTCCTTTAGCTCCACCCAAGAAACTTATATAATTTAGTTCTTCTAACTTATATCTATCTTTTAACTTTTCTAAGTTTGGATAAAGTAGGGAAAAATTCTGGGGTAATGAAGGAACTATTAAAAAATTTTTTGAAAACAGTTTTTTTATTTTGTTAAGTTCATCAATATTAGCTGCAAAAGGTTTTTCAAGATAAACTCGACTACATCCTTTCTTTTTTAAGAATTTTAGTGTTTCAAGCCTCTCTGATGCCCAATTGCAAACAATACCTTTAAAATTTGGATTTAACTGTTTATCTATATTGTCTAATGAATTCACAAATGTTACGTACTTTACTTCTTTATAATTATCTTTTAAATCAATAAGTCTTTTTTTATTTGTTTCAAGCACAACTGTATTTAATTTCCTATTTATGAGCATTTTTAACAAACGTTCACCGTGATTTCCACAACCTATAAGTAAGTATTCATGACCCATTTCACTATTCATATTAATGTGAAATTACTATCATTGATTAAAGTAAAATTGATAATTAATGAATTCAAAAAAAAACTTAGTTTTAATAACTGGACTGATTAGAAAACCTGAACTCTTCAATAACTTGCTATCAAATAACTTCTTTGAAGATTGTGATATATATATTTGTACTAACAAAGACCAAGAAACAAGTCTAAATAAGTTAAACCTAAAAGAAAATATTTTTTTTATTGAGGATGATTCGTTCCAAAAAATATTAGAAGGTCATCTTCTTAGTTTGGGTGTAAGCACTACACGCTGGGACAAAGTCCCGGGATCTTTACTTTTACAATGGCAAAAGTTAAATTATTTAGTTTACAAAATTGGCGAAGAGAAAATACTTAAATACGAAAATGTTTTCAAAATTAGAACAGATTTAAAAATAAAATCAGAGAATTTAAAGAGCTTAAAATTTGAAGAATCTGAAATAAAAATGAATAGTGACTTTTGTTTCGGTTCTAAATCAAAAAATTTTTTAATAATATCAAATTTTTTTTATTCAGCGATATCTGAGTACTGGAATAATACAAATTATCAACCATTTCAGATTAAAAATATTGATAAGTTTGACTATGATAGCGCAAAATTTCAATGGTTAAAATACCCTGAAAGTGTTGTGAAAAAAGATCTTAAACTTTACTTAAAACACAGACTCGAATTATTATTTGCAAAAAGAAAACTTAAATTAATAACTGAGAAAGATATAAAAAAATTTATAATCAAATACAAAGAAGAGATTTCAGATGTTGAAAGTCCATATGAAAACGTTGTTTATTTTAGAAAGCACCAATTTAAAATATTTTTTCCAAGCGAACCATCTTTTTTGCACTATTTACTAATTAACAATTTTAAAATTAAAAAATTGTTTAACGAAGTAGAGATCGTGAAATAAAATATTCAAAATTATAATTTTTGATAATTTCCAAATTTCATCTCTTCACTATTGATAATTTCAACTAATTTTTTTCCATCTTCAAAATTTTTAAACATTTCATTAACTGTTGCGTAGCTAGGTCTTCTATCAGTCTTGGCCGAAATTTTTTTAAATATATTGTAAATATTTTCTTCTAGGTTTATTTTGTTTGAAAATATATTAAGGCCTTTTTCATATTCTTCATATTTTATAACCTGATCAACCATAATTTCATTTTTTTCGTTTGATATAATATTCCAATTTGTTAGAAGATGATCTGGATTAGATAGTAGATAGTCTTTAAAACTTTCTTTTCTTTTTGATGAAAAATAATGAGATACTATGAAATCGTATGGATTTCTCATTACTGAAAACTTGTAATATTCATTCCAGATCTTAGTTCCGATCTTGTCTTTGATTCTATCACAGCTGTAATGCCTTAAATACTTTTCATGTCTTTCTCGAAGACCAAGGATTAATTTTATAGAACCTCTCTTACCCAAATCTTTGAACGTATTTAAATAATTTTGAGGTCCTATAAAATTTAGTTGTTTTCTTATATCTTCATCCGAGGTCGGAGTGATTATATCTTCTTCACCACAAATACTTGCTAGTGCTAATTCCAAAGATGTTCCACCGACTTTCTTTGTCTTTACAAATATAAATTTGTGCTTGTGTGAAATTATCATATTTATAAGTTATCCTCTTAATTACGAGACATTTTAGTTTTAATTTTCCCTTAAAAAATTTTCTAAATCTTCAGGTGTTCCAATCCCCCACATTTTATCAATTTCACTAATTATAAATTTCTGATTTTTTTTAATTGCTTGATTGTATACAGGACAAACATAAAATTCATTATTTACTCTTATATCTTTTTTAATCATGTCCTCCGCAGCCTCAACATAGTCTTTGCCTTTTTTCCAAAAATAAACTCCAACTGTAGCATGATTACTTATTGGGTTCTTCTCAGCAACTTCAGTAATTATGCCATCATCATTTATTTTTGCGTATGACCATTTTGGATGTGTTGCTGGGAATGTAAGAATACCTCCATCAACATTTTTATTCATAAATGAATATAAAATTTCACTTGGGTTCCATTCAATATATTGATCTGAGTTAGCAATAATCAAAGGATAGTCGTTATTTATATGTTCTTTTGCTAACAATGTTGTTGATGCTGCGCCTTCAGTTATTCCATCTGTAACAACAATATTGGAATTAGGTTTTATCAATTTAAGCATCTGATCGATATTATATTTTTCAATATGTTCTTGTAATACTATAAATGTGTAGTTTGCATCTATATTTAAATTTTCTACAACCAACTGTATCATTGGTTTTCCTTTGATTTCAATTAATGGCTTTGGGAATACATATCCTTTATCAGCAAATCTAGAACCCCTTCCTGCCATAGGAATAAGAACGTTTAACTCTTTATCAATATATGTATTTAGATTACTATCAATACTTTTTGAATCCATATTCAATATTTTATCAATTAATTTTTTGTCAACATCAACTGGATTATTTATAAAAATAGTATTACACCCGCTCATTTTTGCACCAAGCCTTCCTACTGGTGAATCTTCAATAATTACAGTTTCGTTTGGTTTAATTGAAAATTTAATCATTGGTGCCCAGTACATTTCTGGATGAGGTTTAGGATTTGTCACATCTTCATTTGAATATACCGCATCAAAAAAATCTGCTATGCCTAAATTTTCTAAAACTTTTTTTACAGTATTACCAATACTATTTGAACAACACACTATTTTTATATTTTCGTTTTTTAAAAGAGAAAGATAAGATATTAACTTTTCATTTTTCCCGATACTACTTAATAGGTTATTTGTAATTTCCTGTTTTTTTTGCCAAATCTTTTCATAAAATTTAGGGTCTAGTCCTTTGTTTACAGTTAATAACTCGAGCTTTCTTTTTGTTGATAAGCCGTCGTAAGTATTTAAATGTTCTTCTTTTGAAATGAGATAATTTTTATCAATTTCTTCAAGTGCACTATTTAGAGCATCGAAATGAAATTCTTTGGATTCATATAGTACACCATCTAAATCAAAAATAACTAATTTAATCACATGTTATAGCTTAATAAACTAGGACTATTTAAGAAGTGAAATATAATAATTGAAATAAAATAAAGAATATGAATAAATTACTTATATCTCATAGAGGAAATCTTAGAGGGCCAAATCCAGATTATGAAAATAATCCTGAACACATAGTAAAGAATGTTTTACCTAATTTTGATTGTGAGGTAGATCTAAGATTTGATTCACATAATAATACTTTTTATTTGGGTCACGATTTTAATCAGTACGAAATTGATTTTTCATGGTTAGAAAATTTCAGTAAAAAACTTTGGATTCACTGCAAAGATTTTGACTCTCTTGATTATCTTTGTAGATCATCTTCAGAACTTAATTACTTTTGGCACGAAAACGATTCTTTTACAATTACAAGTAAAGGATATATTTGGACTTACCCGAATTCGAATTTTTATGGAAGCAAGTCAATTAATGTCGATTTGAATAAAGAGGTACAAAAACAAGATTGTTATGGAATATGCAGTGATTACGTTGAAAGCTTAATTATTTCAGATACCTAAAAAATCAATTAACATTTTTTTTGAATTTATAATATTAAGTTCCTCAGTATTAATAATTAAGTCAGGATTTACAGGAATGTCATATTTAGTGTGCATTCCTGTAATATTTTTGTTTTTTTTAGTTGTATTGCCGTATAAATTTTTTGGATCCCTTTTGATACATTCTTCAATACTTGCATTTATAAATACTTCAATATATTTGCCATTATCATGAAGTTCCCGAGAAAAACTTCTAATTTCATTGGTTGGTGAAACAGTAGATACAATTGCAAAGACTCCTGAGTCGGAAATTAATTTTGCAAGGTGAGCAACCCTTCTATTATTTTCGATTCTATCTTCATTTGAAAAGCCGAGATCTTTATTTATCGTATTTCTTATATTATCTCCATCTAAAATAATGAAAGGTATATTATTTTTAAGCATGTAATCGCCTAAACCGTTTGCAATTGTTGTCTTTCCAGAAGCAGGCAAACCTGTTAACCAAATAGTTTTTCCATTAAATTCAGATTTATATGTTTTTATATCCTGTGAGTGAACATTTAAACCTTTATCTAGATTAAATAAAACATAACCAAAAGCGGATGTTTCATTAGTTAGTTTGTCAATAATAATAAATTGTGAAAAATCATAATTTTGATTAAATGAATCTATCGTAATTGGTGATTCTAGTTCGATAGTGACTTCTGAAATTGAATCTTCTTTTGTAAGTTTTAAATTTGATTTTGAGATAAACCCATTTGATTCACCGTGTCTAAATTTTATTAAATATCTTTTACTAAGAAAAAGCTCTTGCTTAGAACACCAAACAATCCTAGCTTTAAAAGAGTTTGAATAGCCTAAACTTTTATTAGATGATAAAACATCGTGTTTTGCAAGAGAAATTTTTTTGTTAAGAGTAATTGCACCATTTTCATTTTTTAATTTTTTTGAACTCTTTCCTTCTTTATATATCTGCTTTAAAAGAACTTCTTCTTTTGTACGTAAATTAAAATACTTTTTTTTATTTGTAGCCTCTATCCCATAGTGTTTTACAAAGTAAAGTCGATCATTGTCTCTAATATCTATATCTTGAATCGCTAAAATCGAATCATTAATTTTATTTGGAAAATCAATATTAATATTTGATATAACTGTTAATAAATCATCCCCATTGTATTTGATTTTATCTGATTTAAATAAAACATTATCTCCTTCTAATGCAGATATTGGGATGTCATGATTAATTTTTAAGTTCATGCTTTCTGAATATTTATGAGCTTTCTCCTTATAAATTTCAAATTTTTTTAAGTTGTAAGATATTTTATCCATCTTGTTATAACAGACAATTACATTTTGAATGTTTGGAAACTGTGAAACCAATGATAAGTGTTTTTTCGTTTGTTTTGAAAATGGTTTAGAAACATCAATTAAAACTAATGCAACATTTGCAAGAGTGCATGCATTAGCAGTGTTTTTTGTAAATTCCTTGTGTCCTGGACTATCAATTATTACATAATCTTTATTTTGAAATTTAAAGTACTTAAAAGCTAAATCTATTGTTATGCCTTGAGTTTTTTCTTCAAGCAATCCATCCAAAAATAGTGAATAATCAATATAACGTAGATTTTTTCTAAATTTTTGTGATTGTGTTTCGATATCTTTTAACTGATCATCATAAATATTTTGTGTTCCTAAAAAAATTTTTCCAAGAAGAGTTGATTTGCCATCATCTACATTTCCACACGTCATAATTTTGACTTGATTACGACTCATTTAAAAATATCCTTCTCTTTTTTTAAGTTCCATACTTCCTATTCTATCTAGATCAATTTTCCTTCCAGCTCTCTCAGAGTTTCTTGACTTTTTTAATTCAAGAATTATCTTGTCGACATTATCCGCTTTGCTTTCAACTCCAGCAGTAAGGGGATAGCACCCCAGTGTTCTAAATCTAACTTTAAGTTTTTTTACTTTGTCATCTGGCATTAATTTAAAACGCTCATCGTCATAAAGAAAAATTTCATCATTTCTTACCACAACTTTTCTTTCTTTTGCAAAGTAGAGAGGGACGACTTTTAAATTTGTGAATTTAATATATTCCCAGATATTGATCTCTGTCCAATTAGAAAGTGGAAAAACTCTAAAACTTTCTTGTTCTTTTTTTTCTAAGTTAAAAATATGCCAAGGTTCTAATCGTTGACTTTCAGGTTTCCAGATGTGTAAATTTGTTCTATGAGATAATATTTTTTCTTTAGATCTGCTTCCTTCTTCATCTCTTCTTGCACCACCATAAACAAAGTCATAATCACTTTTATCAAGAGCATCTTTTAATGCTTTAGTTTTCATAAGATCTGTATAGTTCGAGTCATGAAAAGGATTTACTTTTTTGAAATCTTTCTTGTTTTGATATGTATCCAAATCAATATTATATTTTTTGGCTATATTGAATTTAAACTTAATCATTTCTTTAAATTTCCACCCTGTATCAATATGTAAGAATTTGACGGGTATTTTGGAGGGGTAATATGCTTTTTTAAACAAATCGAGCAATACCGTCGAGTCTTTTCCAATTGAAAAAAGAACGACTGGTCTTTCAGAGTAAGAAATAGTATCTCTAATTATTGAAATACTTTCCTCTTGAAGATTTTTTAAATTTTGCTTCATTTTGTTTTATACATTCATTTTAGATTTAACACTTGAAATTATATAAAAAAAGATACAAAAATAACTACCTTATCTTGTAATAATTTTCTTAAACTTTATAGATTAATAATTGACCTAAATGATTAGGGGCAACAAAATATTCATCCATATATTTTATTTCATTACCAAACTCAGTTGCACCATCTGTAAACCAGCCACCGTAATCATCAAGAATAATTAATGCACCTTTACCTGAATTTTTATCTATAAATTCAAAACTTTCTTTAGCAGATAGATAGGTATCAACGTCAATATGTGCAAATGTAATTGGTTTAGTGAGTATATTTTTATCTATTGACTCTGGAAAAATTCCTTTAATAATTTTAAATTCTTCATTTGATATTTTACCAACCTCGATTAAGTCTTCGATGTTTGCGTCGTTGTATTCATTTCCTTTAAAGAATGTATCTTTATCTGAGGTTTTTGTCACACCTGTGAAAGTATCACACGCAAAGTAATCTATAGACTTGTTTTTATTTGCTAAAGCAACAAGTCCAGTTACTCCTCCCTTCCAACAACCAACTTCTATAAATGTGGAGTTTGGTAATAGATACTTTTTGGATAAATCATAGATTGTATAAAGTCTTGAGGTTGGATTCAAAGTATAGTCTGAAATTAAAGAATAGATTTCATTAAATTCTGTGTCAGATTTCCATGGTAGATAAAAATACTCATAAATTTCAAGTCCATAATCTTTTCTGTTTTCTTTATATCTAAGATTAAGTTGAAATAATTTGAAAAGAATATCTCCAATAAATTTAAGCCTGCGTCTTGCTTTCTTAACTTTTTTTAAGTTGAACATACTTCTCATTCATATTAACAAAATATTTTTTAATTTATTCTGGATGACTTAGCCTAATAACAGTCTACATAATGTTAAATAAATTAATTATTCATAAAAAAGTTATTTAACTTATTCCCTCTCACAATTACTAACAGATAGGGTTTATCATATTAGTGATGGATAGTCTAAAAGATAAAACAATTGTAGTAACTGGTTCAAATGGATTGATTGGTGTTGCTCTTTTACATGCACTTAAAGAAAATATGTCAAATATAATTGCAATTGATATTGCATATAATGATGCAGATACTTTATCAACTTTTATTGATGAATTCAATTACAAAAATATTCTATATTTTGACACAAACATTGCCGACGAAAAAGAACTAGAGAGTTCTATAAATAAAGGGTTTGAAAAATTTGGCTCGATTGATGGATTGGTGAATTGTGCTGCTATTGATTCTGTTCCAGATACTATGAAATTTGAGCCCATTGAAGACTTAAGTATCGAAAAGCTTAAAAATAGCATCGAGGTTAATTTGAGTAGCCAAATTGTTTGCACAAAAATCGTTGGAGACATAATGAAAAAAAATTCGATCAAAGGATCGATTGTAAACATCGGCTCAATATATGGAATGGTTAGTCCAAAACAAAATATTTACTCACATATTGAAAAAGAGGGTGAGATTTATAAAAAACCAATATCTTATGGGGTATCAAAATCTGGATTGATGTATTCAGCTAAATATTTTTCGACATATTGGGAAAAATCCGAAATAAGAATAAATAATATTGTTCTAGGTGGAGTTTTTAATAATCAAGATAAAAAATTTGTAGAAAATTACTCAAAAAATGTCCCATTAGGGAGAATGGCTAACAAAGGAGAGTGTATTCCTCCGATTCTTTTTTTACTGGGGGATGGATCAAGTTATATAACAGGCTCAGATTTGTATGTAGATGGTGGTTGGACAGCTTGGTGATAAATGAAATTTAAAAAATATGGAGGAAATGAACTCAATTATTTGAAAAAAGTTCTCAATGAAGAAAGTGGTCCAAATGGAACTTGGGTATCAAGTTTAGAAAAATTATTTGCCGAAAAATTTCAAGGTAAATACGCAATTGCTATGAATTCTGGTACTTCTACAATACATGCTGCCCTAACAGCTGTAGGTGTTGGATACGGTGATGAAGTAATTAGCCCAGCATTAACAGTTGTTATGGATACGACTACGACTCTTCATACTAATGCTAAACCTGTTTACGTTGATGTAGATAAAGAGACCTTTAATATTGATCCAGAAAAAATTGAAGAAAAAATTACCCCAAAAACGAAGGCAATTATTGCTGTATCTCTTTACGGACTTCCATTTGATGTTGAAAAAGTATATAAAATTGGAAAAAAATACAATATACCAATAATTGAAGATCATGCTCAGACAATGCTTGCAACATACAAAAACAAAATAGTAGGAGCTACGAACGATTTTTCTAGTTGGAGTTTTGAGACTACAAAACACTTAAGTTCTGGAGAGGGTGGAATACTTTTAACTAACAATAGAAAATTAGCTGAAAATGTAAGAAAAATTGGAGGTCAAGGATACAAAAACCTTGATGCAAAAGGTGGAGTGATAAAATTTGGTAATCAGGCAACTGTTCAGAATCCAAACTATAAGAGACATGACACACTTGGTTGGAATTATAGGATGAATGAATTCACTGCAGCAGTTGCTCTTGCGCAGGTCGAACAACTTGAACAAAAAGTAAATAAAAGAATAGAAAATGCAAACGCTCTTCTAGATTTAATATCTGATTATGAGGTATTAATTCCTCAAAAAGTTCCTAAAAACTATACCCATTCTTATTACACGCTTGCTTGCAGGCTAAATCCTGATATTAATTGGCAGAAATTTAGAAAAATATTTAATGAGAACGGGGGTGAGGGATTCTATTCAGCATGGTCAGTACCATATTTAGAACCACTGATGGTTAATAGAAGTTTCAATAATCGTTTTGATAGTAAATTTCGAATTAAAGAATATAAAAAAGGTGAGTGTCCTATTGCTGAAGATTTACAATCAGAAATAATACAATTCAAAACAAACTACCTCACTAAAAAAGATATATATCGACAAGCAAAAGCTTTGAAGAGAACTCTTTTATACTTTAAATAAGTCTATGAAAAATATATTTATAATTCCTGCAAGGGCTGGAAGTAAGGGTATTCCTAATAAAAACATAAAGCTTATAAACGAAGTTCCAATGTTTGCCTGGTCAATAATTCATGCAAAGTATATTTCAAAAACTGGAGACTTAATTTGTGTATCTAGTGATAGTGAAGAATATCTGAAAATAGCTGAGAAATGGGGTGCAAGAACAAGATTAAGGCCTAAAGAGTTAGCAACTGATGATGCCCCTACAGAACCCGTTATGGAAGATGTAATAAATCAATTTGAATTAAATGAAAATGATAATGTCATATTACTAGAGCCAACTACCCCATTAAGGAGCAAAGAATCATTAGAAACATTTATGAGCATGATAGACAGTGGTGAAAAATCTATTGTTTCAGTTAAAGAAGCATACGAATTTGAATGGGAAAAGTCTAACGAAAAATATTTTTCTCCAAAATATATTGAAAGGACAAGAAGACAGGACATGAAGCCAAAATACATTGAAAATGGCTCGCTTTATTTTACAAAAATCAATGTTTTTAAAAAATTAAACAATCGTGTAGATAAACTATCAAAATTAATTGTTATGAACGATACAGAATCAATCGATGTCGACAATATTGAACAATTAAACTTGGTAAACATGTTAGGTTTAGAATTCAATAAACAATGGAATAAAGAAATAGCCACAAAGTGAAATACATAATAAGACAATAATGAATATTAAATTAATTGCTGAAATTGGAATAAATCATAAGGGTAGTTTTGATATTGCAAAAAAATTAATTGATCAAGCAGCAAAAGCAAATTGCTGGGGTATCAAATTTCAATACAGAAATATTAATAATTTTTATAGCTCAACCTTTGAAATAGGTGACGAAATAATTTATGACGAACTAAAACGCTCGGATTTAAGTTTGAAAACCATAAAAAAACTTAGAGAGTATGCACAGAGTAAATCTTTAAAAGTAGGCGTAAGTTTTTTTACCGTCTCGGATTATAAAGAAATTATAAATTTTGATAATGGGTTTGATTTTTTTAAAATTCCCTCTGCTGAATTTTCAAACTTTGATCTCATAAAGGAAGTATCAAAATCAAAAAAAGAAATTCTACTATCAACTGGTGGTCATAATTTAAAAGATATTAAAAAGAATTTAAATAACTATGATTTTCTAAAAGATCCAGTAATCCTTCATTGTACTTCAAATTATCCTACAGAGATCGGTAGTCAAAATTTAAATGTAATCAAAGAATTAAAAAAGATTGAAAACATAAAAATTGGCTATTCAAGTCATGATAAAGAATATGAAGTTATTTTTTTAGCTGCTGCATATGGTGCAAAATACATTGAAAGACATATAACTTTGGATAAATCGGGAGATGGTTTAGATGATTCCTCAAGCTCTACATTTGAAGAGTTTGCAAGTATTTCAAAAATTCTTGATAATTTTGAGTTAATTAAAGGTAATAAAAATAAAGAGGTAAATCAAGGTGAAAAAATTAATTTACAAAACTTGGGAACATCAATTTATGCAAATAAAAATTTAACAAAAGGAAAGTTATTAAAAAGAAGTGATTTTTTTATCAAAGCACCAAGATTAGGTATTACGTTAAGTGAATTTGAAAAGCTTAAAAACAAAAGATTAACTAATGATGTTTCCAATGGTGAACCAATAAATAGTTACCATTTCAAAAAAAGATTAAGTGTTAATCAAAAAAAAATTGATTTTGTTAATAATTACAATATATCAATTCCAATTAGATTTCATGATATGAAAGAAATATATAAGGAAATACCAATCAAAAACTATGAATTTCATCTTTCATATCAAGATTTGAATATGTTTAAAAATAAATCAGTAATTAATTCAATAAACAATGAAGCTACATATACATTTCACTTGCCAGATTATCTTGATAAAAATACCGTTTTTAATCCCTTTTCAACTAATAAATCTATAAAAAATAACTCAAATAAACTTTTAGAAAAAACTGCAATATTTATTTCAAAATTTAATCAAAAAGAGTCTTTATTAATTTCTAGTATTAGTCAAAATTCATTTGAAGATAGTGAAACATTTTATCATCAGCTTTCAAATTATATTAATGAAATATATAAAACATATAATATAAAATTCTTACCACAATGGTTACCAAAAAAAGCATGGTATTTTGGGGGTACTTTTGATACTGAAGTATTTTCCTCATATGAAGACATATATCATATTAATAAACATAAGATAAAAATTTGCCTTGATGTTGCTCATTTAATTATGTCAGCTAATTTTCATAAAGAAGACTGGTATTCATGGTTTAAAAAACTTAAAAATAATACAGATCATCTCCATTTATCAGACGCTTATGGCACCAATGGAGAAGGTGTTGAGTTTGGTAAAGGTGAATTAACCCATATAAATGAGTTTTTAAAAATGAATAAAGTAAAAGTTTTAGAGGTTTGGCAGGGTCATTTAAATTCCTTCTCTGGCTTTAAAGAGGCTATAAAATATTTAGAAATGAGACATCGTTAAAAAAAGTATTTTAATTTCAGGAATTAATGGTCAGGACGGCGCTTTCTTGGCAGACGTAGCAATCAAAAATGGTTTCAATGTTATTGGGATTCAGAGACCTTTACCAAAACATAGAAATAAACAAATAATTTTTAGACTCAAAGAATTAAACATATTTGACAAAGTAAAGTTTGAAGTTTTAGATTTAACAAAAAAAAATAACACTGATTACTTGTTTAAGAATTACAATCCTACATATTTTGCACACTTAGCCTCTCAAAGCAGTGTATTAAAAAGTATGAAGTACAAAAAACTTACTAGAGAAGAAAATGAGGTTATATCTGATAATTTGATTGACTCTATGCTTTCAAAGTCAATGGATACAAAAATGTTTTTTCCTTCATCAGCAACTATTTTTGAAGGATATAAAAATAAATTAGTTGACGAGCTGACATCCCCTAAACCCTTAACCACATATTCGAAAACAAAACATAGAACTCAGGAGAGAATATTAGAACTAATTACAGAGGACAATCTTTTAGCAAGTGTTGGTATAATGTTTAGCCATGAATCTGAATTTAGAAGATCTAACTTTTTCTCAAAAATAATTACAGAATTTTTAGTAGATTATAAATTTAAAAAAAGAAGAAAACTTACTGTTGGGAATATTTCATTAGAAAGAGATATTGGATACGCAAAAGAATACACAGAAGCTATATTCAAAATCTTATCAACGGGTAAAAACAGTAAGTACATAGTTTCAGCAAATAGGTTATCAAGCTTAGAAGATTTTATTATTAATTGTTTAAATCTTTTAGATATCAAATATGAAAGGATAAGCAGTAAAGATTCATTGTCTTTTGTTAGTAAAGATACTGGTAAGGTTTTTTTATCATCAAATAAATCAAATTACAGAGAAATTGATCTGTACGGAATTCAAGGTAATAATTCAAAAATTAAAAAAGATACCGGGTGGATACCAAAACTAACTTTAGATCAGATTTGTTCAAAAATGATTTCTTATGATATAAGAAAAGCAGAAAAATTATAATGAACAAAATTGCTTTAATCATTCAAGGCCCAATTATCTCTTCTGGAGTAAGAGGTTCAATCTTGAGGGATAAAAATCTTTTAACCGATAAGAATGAAAATACTTTCATAGATTATGACTGCATGGATAATGTCGTTAAATTAGCAAAAAATGGTCGTAATTTTTTTGACTATATTGTTCTATCAACTTGGGAGTCTGAGTTCAATAAAAAATTATCAGATAATAATTATTTTGACAAAGTTATTTTCAGTAATGAAGATAGTTTTGAAAATGTTTATATCAAACATAATATATTTAATCAAAATTATAAGAAGCAATTTCATACACTGAAAGTAGCCTCAGACTTTCTTAAAGATAAAGATCTAGATTTTGTAGTAAAAATCAGAACAGATTTATTTATCAATCTAGAAAAGCTTCATCAAGAATGCTTAAATGCATTAAATAACGAAACGATATTAATTAATAACAACATAAGACATAAAAGAAGATTCTTAGAATTAGACGATTTTATTTTTGGATCAGAATCAAAATTTTTCTTTAACTGGATGAATAATCTTCTTAATATTGAATTTAGAGATTGGGGTGGCTCTCATCACAGGCTAATGATCGCATATCTTTGGACAAAATATAAGAATAGTTTTAAATTTAGAGAAATTTTATTTTTCCATAAAGATATTGTAAATAATTCAAAAAGTATCTCAAAAAAAGCAATCATTGAATGGGAGAAATTTTGCATTTTAGATAAAAATTTTTGGAAAGATTCGAAATTTAGAGGCGAAGACCTAGATACTCGTTACTATGACTTTCACCCTGAATTACCTCTATTAGAAAAACATAAAATTAAATATAATTTAAAACTATTTTTTAAATGGTTTAAATATAGAAAAAAGTAACTTAATTTTTTCTATATTTAAAAATTGCAAAAATATATTTAAACCCATCAACCAGTTTTATTTTTTTTCCATCTTCATAGCTTCTTGCTGAGTAAGTGATTGGATATTCTTTGTATTTATCAGTTAAATATAATGTCTTTGCAAGTAATTCAACTTCTATCGAAAATCCGTTTGCTTCAAAAGTAATTTCGTTAATTTTATCTTTATTAAAAACCTTAAGGCAAGTTGCAATGTCTGTAACTTTTTTTCTATACACAACAGAAAATAATTTACTTAAAAATTTATTTGCCATAAAGGTTCTAAGGTATAAATTTTTTCTTTCATCTTTGCCAATGAATCTTGATCCACAAACTAAATCTAAATTATTTAAATTTATTTCATTGAATAAATTCTTAAGGTCATATGGAAAATACTCTAAATCTGCATCAAGAATCCCAATGTATTTTTTAGTAGCTTGATTTATTCCAAGTCGAACGGCATATCCTTTACCTTTGTTTTCCTTTGAATTAATTAATTTAATAAAGTTATATTGGTTACTGAAAGTTGTTGCTATTTCAAAAGAAGCGTCTGTAGATCCGTCATTAACCAGAATGATTTCACTAGCAAAATTTTCTTTAATTAGGTTACTTAAGGCAAGTTTGAGAGTCCTTTCTTCATTAAAAAACGGCATTATTACTGTATAATCTGAGTTATTCATCTCTGGCTAAGTTTTCAGTCACTCTATAATTTCCAAATTTATAGTGGTTGTATTCTTCATATATATTTGTGGGAAATTCCATAAATATATATCCAATATAAAAATCTGTATCTTTAAATGATCGGTTAATTATTCCTTCTTGTGTGTTCTCAATATTATATTTTTTCTTTAGCAAGTAATCAAAATCTCTTCCCAGAGAAAATGAATTCTTGTAATAATTTGTTGAATAATTTTTTTTATTAAATTCTTGTATCCAGTCGTAAACGCCACCCCCTAAGTCGTAATAAATTTTGATTGTTTTATCATTTTTTGTTGCTAGAAAGTCGACAATTTCCTCTTTGTAAATAACTGACTCATCTGCTTCCGAAAGGGCTGAACTCTCTGAATACAGATAGTCATTTCTTAAACTAAAAGAAGTCAAGATATTTAAAGATATTATTGTAAAAAGGACAATCTTTATTCCTAGATTAAAATATTTAATTTCTTTGAAGATGAAAGGTATTGAAATCCATATATATATAAACAATATGTATGTTGATGCATAAACAGACAGCGACTGAATATCAAATTGTAGAAACTGTCTTCCTCCTAGAAGTGGAGTAATAATTGTAAAAGAAAATATAAAAATAAACACAACTATATTTTTATATACAAGTTTGTAATCTATTTTTTCTTTATAATTTGTAAAGATAAGTGTCAAAGAAATTATCATTACTAAGCCTGATATTAAATTTAACAGTTTATGTGAAAATAATGTTAAATCAATAAGTTGCAAACTAGTTTCAGTAAGTTTATCTGAATAAGTAAATAAGAAATATATTGAATCGGTTGATGAAAATATATCCCTGAA
>MDTA01030918.1_pt1 | contig 24371 bp, 24 predicted proteins | sample 811151 | NCBI WGS metagenome assembly MDTA01 (sample SAMN05326648, study PRJNA326480) | marine metagenome | isolation source: seawater | place: Indian Ocean: South | collected 2010
GCCTTATGTGAACCTGAATGCCCAATTGATGCAATCTATTCAGAAGATGAAGTGCCTGAAGATCAAATACCTTACATAGAACTAAATGCAGAATTATGCATGGAGTGGCCAAATATTGTAGAGCAAAAGAATCCATTACCTGACTCTGATAAGTGGATGGAGGTTAAAGGTAAGTTTAAATATATAGAACGTTAATTACTTTTAAATCTATTAAAACTAAACATAATTAAAGCTCCTGTGATTAATCCAAGAATTATCTCTAAGTAATCTTCAGAAAAGATTGGAGAGACCTGAGAAATAGAATTTGGTTTCCAAATGAGAGGAATGCTAAAAAGAACTAATCCAAAAAATATAGATAGAAGCTGTGTTTCATTTTTTTCATAATATCTCTTTATTAATCTCACTATGGTGAACAATCCTACTAAGGCCCCAGCTAAGAAAATAGAAATTCTAACTAAATCTAGATTACTAACAGCTTCTATCAAGAATGGATAACTACCTAATAATACTAGAATGAAACTGCCTGAGATTCCTGGTACAACAAGCGCTGAAATAGCAATAGCTCCAGAAATAAATATATATAAACCTGTGACATTATCAAAGGTCGCAGAGGGCGAAAATAGTATTGCTGAACACAAACAGCCAGATATTAATATACCCACTAGTAGCTCCCTTCTAAACTTTTGCTTTAGGGGGTCAATGAATAACGAACTGAATAATAAAGATGAAAGTAAAGATTTGAAGAATATAGGTAAAGTTATCATTAAAAATAAGACTAAGTTCGATAATAAATAGATTGACGCAATCATTCCAAATGCTAAAAAAAGCAAGAAATTGCCATCGATAATTACCCATAAATCTTTAAACTCTAACTTGATTAGTTTTTTTATAAAAACCTTATCTATAGAACTTATTGCAATAATTAATCTTTTATAAATTCCTAGAATAAGAGCTATAGTTCCTCCTGATATTCCGGGGATTATCTCGGCAGCTCCCATTGCTAAACCCTTAGCAAAGACTATAAATCCTTTATCTGGAATAGCTATGAGACTACTCCTTTCAGCAACGGCACAAATAGAACATCTTCTATTTTAGTTTCTTGAAATTCCTTTTTAGAAACTCTAGTAACAAGTTTTAAAACTTGTTGAGATTTATCTCCTACAGGAATAACCATCCTTCCTCCAATAGCGAGTTTGTCTTTTAATTCTAAAGGAACTTCAAGAGGTGCAGCTGCTGATAATATTGCATCAAATTTTGATCCTTTTATAGAAGTTCCATCATCAACATTAAAAACAATATTACTTACCTTAAGGCCTTCGAGTATTTTTTTTGCCTTTTCTTGTAGAGGTTTAATTCTTTCTAAAGAAATTACTTTCTTTGAGAAAAGTGACAAAATATAGGACTGATAACCACATCCAGTTCCTATCTCTAATACATTGTTTAAAGGTTTCTGGGACATCTTATCGTGTTGGATTAATGCTTCAGTCATCTTAGCAACAATGTAGGGTTGTGAGATAGTTTGCTGATATCCAATAGGTAAAGCAAGATCTTCATAAGCTCTGGTTGATAAAGCTTCATCTAAAAATAAATGCCTAGGGGCATCTCTCATAGCCTCCAATACTCTAATATCTGATATTCCTTTATCAGTTAATCGCTCTATTAACCTCTGACGAGTTCTAAGTGAGGTCATACCTTGTCCTTGAACTATTTCTCGATCTAATCCCATTGCTCAATCCATCTATTTACTTTGATTAAATGTTCTTGATTAGAAAAATTAGGAAATATAGGTGAAATTGAAACTTCTCTATCTAAAAGACAGTTTATATCTGTATTTTCATCATTTTTAAGAAATTTATCTCTATGAGCTGTCCAAAACACCTCTGTTCCATTGGCCTTTATTTCCTTATTGGGAGGGTTTCTTTTACCCCAGCTACCTATGTTAGTTATCCTTTTCTTTAATGAATTCGAATATTCTACATTTGGTGTATTTATATTCAGAATTGCAGATGAATCTAATTCTATAGATTCATAATTTTCGATTATTTCTTTAACAACCAATGCAGCAGTGTGATTATTGGGTTCAAATGAGTTTTCAGAACCTGGTTGTTTAAAAGCAGCAGCTGAGATAGCTATAGATGGATATTTCAAGCCCCTGCCCTCAAGTGCAGCTCCGACGGTACCCGAATAAAGCAGATCTTCTCCCATATTTGCTCCAAGATTAATGCCGCTTATAACCAAATCGGGTTTCCAAGGAGTTAATTTATGAATTCCAAGATGTACACAGTCTGCAGGTTTTCCATTTACAGACACGAACCCATTGTCATGATGAGTAACGTTTAAAGGCCTATTTGTTGTTATCGAACATCCTGCTCCACTATTATTTATTTCAGGAGCAACAACAAACAACTCTGCTACTTCTTTTAAATTCTCAACTAATACCTCTAATCCAGGAGAATCAAAACCATCATCATTCGAAACTAATATCTTTAACATATCTAAGACTATTTCTTTATCAAGCAAACGGCATGACAAGATACACCTTCATTTGTACCTTCGAAACCTAAATTATCAGTTGTTGTTGCTTTGCAACTTATGAAATCAGTATCTATTCCTAAATCTTCCGATAAATTCTTCTTAATTTGTTGAATATATGTATTTAATTTAGGTAATTGACCTATATAGGTGATGTCCACATTTGAAATTTTATATTTATCATCTTTAAGCTTCAGGACAACTGCCTTCAACAGCTCTCTACTCGAAATGTCTTTATATAGATTGTTATCTGAAGGAAAAAAAGTTCCTAAATCTCCATAAGCCGCCGCTCCAAGAAGTGCGTCTATAAGTGAATGAATAATAATGTCTCCGTCTGAATGTGCTTCTATGGAAAAATTAGAATCAATTTTTATACCTCCAAGAATAATATGATTTCCAGGAATTAGTTTGTGGGCATCGTAGCCATGACCTATTCTCATCTTTGAATCCTTTTTTGATTTAGCAAGATGGCTTCAGCCAACTTCAAATCTTCATGGAAAGTTATTTTTATGTTTTCCGAAGAACCTTTCATTATCATCACTTCTTCTTCTAGAGTATCAAACAAACTCGCTTCATCAGTTATATCGCTTAATTCTTGTTTATTAAAATTATAAGCAATTTTTAGGCTTTCTTTAGTAAATAGTTGAGGTGTTAATGCCCTCCAAACATTCTTCCTATTAATTGTAGATTGGACTTTATCTTCAACAGATTGCTTTAAGGTGTCGCTTACTGGAAGCGCTAATATTAAAGCTTGTAATTTCTTTTCAGAAAAATCTTCAAGCATTCTCCTTAATTCAGTTTGACTTAAACAAGGCCTTGCAGAATCATGTATTAAAATGTTCTCGTAATTTATGTCATTTGAATCTAAAAAATTATATCCTCTCTTTACCGATTCAGCTCTTGAAGTTCCGCCTTTAATGAAATGCAACTTAGCATGGTCTTGGATTTGCTTATGGTATTGATCGTTTTCTGAAACAGGTATGCATATAGCTACACATTCTTCTAATTCAACAAGCAAATCTATAGAGAATTCAATAACCTTCTTATCTCCTATATTGAAATATTGTTTAGGTACTTCGGAGTTAAATCGAGATCCTGATCCTGCGGAAGGTAATATTGCTACAAATGGACTTATCAAATCAATCTAATTGTGTTGGGGTGATTCCTCTTCTGCTTCTTTAAAAACATAAAAAGTTTCACCAGGTTTAATTAAACCAAGTTCTGTTCTGGCCACACCTTCTATAGTTTCCTTGCCTAAACTTAACTTATCTCTCTCTTCTTCCAATACTTTATTTTCTAGCGCTAATTTCTCATTTTCTATTGAGGCCTTAGCAATCTCTTCTTTCATAAAATTTAAATCAGATCTATTGTAGTCTCCAAACCAATAATTAAATTGAGTAACAAAAATTATTGATATCAATATTGAGGCCACCAAGTAAAATCTATATTTTCCTCTAAAAGTCTCTTTAATATATTTAACTAGCCAAAACATATATTTGAATTTTTCTCTATCATGAGAAGTCTATTGTACTTAGCAACCCTATCTGATCTTGAAGGCGCTCCAGTTTTGATTTGACCTGCTCCTGTTCCAACAGATAAATCTGCTATAAAGGTATCTTCAGTTTCTCCAGATCTATGAGAGATTACGTTCTTAAAATTATTATCTTCAGTAAGTTTAATTGCTTGCAGGGTTTCTGATAACGAACCTATCTGGTTTACTTTGATTAAGACAGCATTAGCTGAGGACTCATCTACTCCTTTCTTAATTCTAGAAGTATTAGTTACAAATAGATCATCTCCTACAATTTGAGTTTGCGAACCTAGCTCTTTAGTAAGACTCTTCCAACCCTTCCAATCGTCTTCATCTAGACCATCTTCAATAGAGTAAATTGGGTAGGAATTTCTTAAAGCTTTTAAGTAATCAATCATCTCAGAGGAAGAAAGGTCTGGTTTCCCTTGCATTTTATAGACTGAATCGTAAAGAAATTCTGTAGCTGCTACATCTAAACATAGATTTACCTCTTCTCCAGGTTTATAACCTGCCCTTTCAATTGATTCCATAATCAAATCAAGTGCCGATTCAGGTGTATCTAGGTGGGGAGCAAAACCTCCCTCATCCCCAACAGAAGTATTTAAGTTCTTCTTTTCTAAGGTTTTTTTAAGTGTATGAAATATTTCGACTCCACAACGTAAGGAATCAGAAAATGAATCAAATTTAAATGGACGTATCATAAATTCTTGGAAATCAATTGGATTATCAGCATGAGCTCCACCATTTAAGATATTCAACATGGGAATAGGAAGTTTTTGTTCAATCTTCTTGTTATTTAATTCAGACGCTTTATTAGCTATATATTCATGCAATTCAACTTTTAAGGATATAGAAGCCGCTTTAGCGCAAGCCATAGAAACTGCCAATATAGCATTTGCACCAAAATTCTCTTTCGATTCTGAACCATCCGCCTCTAACATTAATAAATCATTGCCAAATAAATCTAAAGCGTCCTTATCTCTTAATAAAGGCAAGATATCATTATGTATATTATTTACAGCACTTTTAACGCCTTTACCAAGATATCGGTTTTTGTCGCTATCTCTTTTTTCAATTGCTTCATATTTTCCAGTGGAAGCACCTGATGGCACAAAGGACATCCCTATGCTTCCATCAGATAAGATTACCTCAGCCCCTACTGTCGGATTACCTCTAGAATCTAATATTTCATAGCCTTTAATATCTTTAATCTTCATTTTCAATTGAATGATTTAATTTTGGGATTTCACTAAATCATCTATAGCTTTTATCTGGACCAAGAAATCATGAAGAGAGTCAAGTTTTAGAGCGCAAGGTCCATCACATAAAGCATTTTCGGGATCAGGATGAGTTTCTAAAAAAAGGCCAGCTAAACCAAGAGCCATTCCTGACTTTGCTAAATCTAAAACATTAGCGCCTCTTCCGTCAGTCTTATGTCCCAACCCTCCAGGCTTTTGCAAAGAGTGTGTAACATCAAATATGACGGGATAAGAAAACTCTTTTAATCTAACCATTCCCAACATATCTACCACTAAATTGTTATAACCAAATGAGCTTCCTCTCTCACAAATCATGAGTTGCTTATTGCCAAAATGTTCACATTTCTTAATTATATTTATTGAATCTTCAGGAGCCATGAATTGACCTTTTTTTACATTTAAAGGCTTCTTGGTTGAAGCAGCCTCTTTAATTAAATCAGTCTGTCTACTCAAAAAAGCTGGTATTTGAATTATATCAAGCACTTCTGAAGCCCTGTGAACTTCCTCTACGGTATGTACATCCGAAATAATAGGAACTTTAAAATCTCTTTTTAAATCAGACAGTATTCTAAGACCTTCATCTACACCTGGCCCTCTATAAGACTCTATCGAAGAACGGTTTGCTTTGTCATAAGAAGCTTTAAATACATAAGGAATCTTTAATATTCGTGTAACCTCAACGCAGTGACTAATAACTTGTTCAATCACCTTTTCTGATTCAAGCACATTTAAACCTGCAATTAAAGTGAAAGGATTTGAATTTCCTATCTTTATTTTATTTACACCAACTTCAGTCATTATTTATTTGTTTAATCTTTTGTATTTTTTAGCAGCTTTTATGAAACCTGAAAAAAGAGGATGGCCATCTCTAGGACTAGAAGTAAATTCCGGGTGGAATTGACAGCCAACAAACCAAGGGTGTTTATTCAGCTCGACAACTTCTACTAAAGATTTATCCTTAGATCTGCCTGCAACTTTCATTACTGCTGAGGTTAACACATCAAGGAAGTTATTGTTGACTTCATATCTGTGCCTATGTCTTTCTAAAATCTTTGCTTTGCCATAAAGAGATCTAGATAGCGAACCTTTATCTAATAAACATTCTTGAGCACCAAGTCTCATAGTGCCTCCTAAATCCGAATTTTCATCCCTTTTCTCTATTATTCCTTCCAAATCCATCCATTCACTGATTAGACCAATTACAGGGTACTTTGTTGCTTTATCAAATTCGGTACTATTTGCGCCTCTTAATCCAACCATATTTCTTGCGTATTCAATAACTGCAATTTGAAGTCCTAAACATATTCCTAAGTAAGGTATTTTATTAATTCTTGCAAATTTTACTGCAGATATCATCCCTTCTATCCCTCGTTCACCAAACCCTCCAGGTACAAGAATTGCATGAGATTCCTTTAGTAAAGATTTTGCATTTCTTGCATTAATTATTTCAGAATCAATGTACCTTATATCTATCTTTAAATTGTTTTTTAACCCACCATGCCTTAGAGCTTCATTTAAAGACTTATAAGCATCAGCTAATTCCGTGTATTTTCCAACCATAGATATGGTTACTGATTCCTTAGGGTTTAGGTCTTCATCAATAACCCTTTTCCAATCAGTTAAAGAAGCCTTAGGGCATTTTAAGTTGAGTTTATTTACTACTATCTCATCTACTTTTTGGTTATTTAACTCAACTGGTATTTTATAAATAGAATTGACATCCGGCATCGATATAACAGAACTCTCTTCCACGTTAGTAAATAAAGCGATCTTTCTTCTTTCTTCATCAGCCAGAACTCCCACAGATCTACAAATCAATATATCTGGTTGTAATCCATGAGATAACATCTCTTTTACTGATCTTTGAGTAGGTTTGGTTTTTGTTTCTCCAGCTGCCTCTAAAAAAGGAACTAAAGTTAAATGAATGAATAAAGTCAGCTCTGACCCTAGTTCTAACTTCATCTGTCTTATAGCTTCTAAGAATGGTTGTGACTCTATATCCCCGACAGTTCCTCCAATCTCTACAATAGCAACTTCAGAATCTCCAGCGCCTTTCAGTATTTTATTTTTTATTTCATCAGTTATGTGAGGGATAACCTGTACGGTTCCTCCTAGATAATCACCTTTTCTTTCTTTTCTTAATACTTCTTCATACACTTGACCGGTAGTGAAGTTATTATCCTTGGTCATTTTTGTTCTCAAAAACCTTTCGTAATGACCTAAATCTAAATCTGTTTCCGACCCATCCTCAGTCACAAAAACCTCTCCATGCTGAAAAGGGCTCATGGTTCCAGGATCTAAATTAATATATGGATCAAGCTTAAGAATTGTTACAGTTAAACCTCTACTTTCAAGCAAGGCTCCAATAGAAGCAGATGCAATACCTTTTCCCAGAGAAGAAACAACACCTCCAGTAACGAAAATAAAACGAGTTTTAACTTTTCCCATCTAAAATAGCCTTTAGAAGTTATGTGTAAAAACTTCTATAAGATGGGAGGACAGATTAACAAAAACCTGTTACTTGAACAATAAGATTTATCAAGCAGATAAATCTAGGGGCTTCTCTAATTCTGCCCAAGAAATATCACCATCATTGGAATGAGATTCAAATTCGAGCACCCCGAGCTGGTCGTATAAAGGTCTAACTTTATCTGTTAACAGTCCAATTCTTGATAAATTGGGCATGACTCTTGTAAAGAGTAACCTCTGAAATTCTAAAGCAAAGCCAGCATTATTTGAAAACTCTCTAGCTTCATCTTCATTCCAACCGAATCTTCTAAATACATCTGTTGGAAATAATCTCTCTTTACTAATTACACAGGCCTCGTAAGCAAACATAGCTCTATCTTCTTTCTCTTCTTCTGAAAGATTTTTAATAAATTCTTCTAGATAATTTACCCCAAAGGTAACATGCCTTGCTTCATCCCGAATAATAAAATGAAGTAAATCTCTTAAAACTGGATCTGGTGTAACTGCCTTGGCAGTATTAAATGCAGCTAGAGCTAGACCTTCTATAATGATCTGCATTCCAATTAATTTAAGATCCCACCTCTCATCAGTTAATATCTTATCAAGAAGGCTTTTTAAGCCAGCTCCTACTGGATACATTAACTTGGATCTCTCCTGAATATATCTATTGAAAGCTTCTACGTGTCTAGCTTCATCAAAAGTTTGAGAGGCCGCATAAAGTTTAGCTTGATAAGTTGGTGCACACGAAACTAACTGAGATGCAACTAGAAGTGCGCCCTGCTCACCATGCAAAAATTGACTAAATTGACTAGCTCCTCTGTGTCTAAGAAATTCTCTCTTACCTTTATCATCTAACTCTTTATAAGGAGGGTATTCATCCCAAAACATTGGAGGAATTTCATCAGAAACAACCAAGGGTCTGTCCCAATCTATATCTATAGAAGTGTTCCAGTTGAGTTTTTTCCCTAATTCATATAATTTAGCTATCCTATTATCTTGAGCCGTATAGTCCCAGTTATAGCTTCCTGTTAATGGAGTTTTAAATATCTCAGCAATATCCTCCACTTCTTGGGGATTAAGCTCTAGTTCATCTTGGCAATATTCTTTTATTTTTCTTGGAGTATCGTCCGTGTACTTGACTTTCATAATTAAGAATCCTCTTCTTCATCGTAAAAATTAGGAGGCTGGTATGCATGTGCTTTAGAAAGGTTTTGAAAAGTTGCTATATCTTCTATAAATGCAACCTCTATAGCGCCAGTAGGTCCATTTCTTTGTTTTGCTATATTCACTTCGGCTTTACCTCTACTATCTAAATCAGTTTTATCATAAACACTGTGTCTGTATAAAAAAGCAACAACATCAGCATCTTGTTCTATGGCTCCAGAGTCTCTCAAATCAGATAAAATAGGCCTTTTATTAGGCCTAGAGTCCACGGCTCTGTTTAATTGAGATAAAGCAACAACTGGAACATTTAATTCTTTTGCTAAAGCTTTTAGGGATCTACTGATTTCACTTATTTCAGCAACCCTATTTTCTCCTTTTCCAGGAACTTGCATCAACTGAATATAATCTATAACTATTAATGCTAAATCTTCATTTTCTCGTTTAATTCTTCGAGCCCTTGCTTTCACTTCTGAAGGTGTTAGTGCTGGTGTATCGTCTAGCAATATACGTTTTGAACTTAATACAGATAAGGCCTTATCTATTCCTTCCCAATCATCATCTTCTAATTGACCTCTCATCAGTCTCTGTAAATCAATATTTGAAATACTAGCTATAAATCTTCTAACCACCTGCTCGGAAGACATCTCCATACTAAAAAGTAAAACACTTTGATCTGTTTGTCTTGCTACATTCTCTGCAATATTAAATGAAAAAGCAGTTTTTCCCATTGAAGGTCTTCCAGCGATGACAATCAAATCTGATTTCTGAAATCCTAAAGTAAGATCATCAAGTCTAGTAAAGCCAGTGCTTACTCCAACTAAAGAATTGCCACTTTCTGCTGATTCTTGTATATCTGCATAAACTGGCCCTAATAAATCTTTAACTATTCTGGGACCTACTGATCTATTTAGATCATCTCTTAAGCTTAATATTTTTTCTTCAGCTTCATCAATAATTCTATCACTACCCGATGCATCTGACTCTTTAGCAACTTTTGAGATGTTATCTGCAGCAATGATTAATCTTCTTAAGTTAGACCTTTGTTTGATGATATCAGCATAACTTTGAATGTTTGCGACACTAGGTGTCTCTTTTGCTAGGTTGGTTAAATAGTCTTTTCCTCCAGAATTAATTAGTTTAGGCAAATCCCCGTTACCTTCTATTGCTTCCTGAACAGTTATTACATCTACTGGTTTGCCAGCATCTTGGAGTAAGTTTATAGTTCTATAAATTAGTCGATGTTCTTCTTTATGAAAATCATCTTCTTTAACTAGATCAGAAACAAGATCCCATGTTTCATTTCTTAACATAATACCGCCTAATACAGCCTTCTCAGCTTCAGTTGAAAACGGTAATTCTTTTTTTGTTGTAGTTTCTAACGCCATGCCAATTTTTTTTGAAAGGAATTAATTCTCCCATTCAAAAGAGATTAAAACAAGGTGTTTTAAATTAAATTTCTTCTTTAGCAGCAATTACAACTTTGATGCCTTGTACTACTTCTGGGTGGAGCTCTATATCTATAGAATATTCACCTAACTGTTTTAAAGTACCTTCAGGAAGTCTTATTGAACTTTTATCTAAATTTATTCCCTTTTCTGCTATAGAATCTGTTAGTTCTCTAGTACCAATTGATCCATACAAGGTACCTTCTTCAGAAACCGGAACATGAATGTTTAAAACAAGAGATTCTAATTTACTTGCCTCTTGCAAGGCAGCTTCTTTTCTTTCTGTTTCAGCCTTTAAAAGTTCATCTTTTCTTTTCTCGTATTCAGCCTTATTCTCTTCGTCTGCTCTAATAGCCTTTCCTGTTGGTATGAGAAAATTTCTTCCGAAACCAGACTTTACTTTGACAAGATCACCAGGATCTCCTAATTGAGAAACTTTTTCTAAGAGTATTACTTCCATTGCTTAATTATAATGTGAATCAGTGTAAGGAATAAGAGATAGGTGTCTTGCTCTTTTGATAGCCTTATTTAGCTGTCTTTGGTATTTTGCAGAAGTACCTGTCATCCTGGCAGGGATAATCTTTCCGGTTTCAGTTATATATTCTCTCAAAAGTTTTAAGTCTTTGAAATCAACCTCTTCAATGCCTAAAGCTGTAAATTTACAAAATTTAGGCCTATTATCAAAATCACTCTTTCTTTTTTTAAAATTCTTCTTCTGTTTTTTAGCCATAACTAATCCTGTTTAGATTCTTCTTGTGTTTCTTGTTGTGTTTCTTCTTGTGTTTCTTCTTGTGTTTCTTCTTTTGTTTCTTCTTGTGTTTCTTCTTGTGTTTCTTCTTGTGTTTCTTTTTCATTTACCAATTCAGAATCAGTGGTCTCAGACTTTCTGGAATTCTGAAGATTTTTATTATCTGATCTTTCAACCTGTTCTCTTGCTTCTTGGTAAGAGTCTTTTTCATTATCTTCCTTAGTTTGCAATAAAAGAGCAGAATCATCTGTTAGCGCCTTCTTAACTCCTAGAACTAAGTTTCTAATAATGGAATCGTTAAACTTGAAAGAGTTCTTGATTTCTTCTACTGCTTCTTGATTGCATTCTACATTGATAAGACCGTAACTAGCTTTGAATTGGTCTTGAATTGGATATGCTAATTTTCTATTCCCAATATTTTCCAACCTATGAACCTTTCCACCTGAATCCTTAACTAACTTATCGAGTTTAGAAAGAATAGATGAAGTCTGATCAGATTGATCTGGGTGAACTAAAAAAACTATTTCGTAGTGTCTCATAATCTCCTCTTGGTTTAAATTCCTACTAAAATTTAGTATGGAATGAGGCTAGGCGCGGCATTCTATGACCTTCTAAGGTTGTTTGCAAGCTAAAAGCAATATCTTAGCAATCATATCCATAAAAGAAATTCCTTCATAAGAAGCAGCTTTAGGAAAAAGACTAGTTTGTGTAAGACCAGGTATAGTATTTACCTCTATAATTTGAAAATTTCCTTTTTTATCTTGTATAAAATCTACTCTTCCCCAATCTTTGCAACCTAAAGAGGAGAATGCATGCCAGGCAATATTTTTGATTTCCTCTAACTTTTCTTTTGATAGATCAGCTTTTAAATATTCAGTTTTGTCGCTTTCATATTTTGCCTGATAATCATAAAACTCTCCGCTAGGTTTAATTTGAATAGGGTGCAAAACTTCATCTCCCAATATAGATACCGTTAGCTCTTTGCCTGGAACAAAAGCCTCCACTAAAAGATTCATATCATATTTTGTAGCTTCCTTCATTGAATCTTCTAAGCTTCCATGTCCTGGTTTTACTATAGAAATCCCAAAACTAGAGCCTTCTCTTGAAGGTTTAACTACAAAAGTCTTATCTAAAGCAGTTATGTCCTCTTCTTTGGATAAATATGGGGTTAAATTCATTTGAGGAGTACCTGCATTACGAATCTCTACAAAATCTGGAGTGGGTAATAATAAATCCCTCCAAATCTTTTTCGACTCACATTTGTCCATCGCAATTTCGCAAGAGCTAGGATTACTGCCTGTATATTGAACTCCTTTATTATCTAAGATTCTTTGTATGTATCCATCCTCTCCCTCCCTGCCATGCAGAGCTATAAATGCCAAGTCAATATCCGAAGAAATTTTTTCAGCATCTTCTTCAGATCTAAGATCAATAAAGTTGAAGTCTATCGATAATCCTTCAAGCGCTTCAGATACTGCCATACCAGACTGTAAAGAGATTTCTCTTTCAGCGGACCATCCTCCGGCTAAAATTGCAATTTTCTTATTTTTCAGTTCAGAATATTGTCCCATCAACCTATATATCTTTCTTTTATTTCCAAACTTATATTTGAGATATTGCCTGCCCCCTGCATAATAAGAATTGAATCTGTTTCGATTTGACTTTGAAGAGATTCAATAATTTCTTCACTTGAATTTAATATTTTAACTTTAACAAAACCCCTATCTAAGATTCTTTTCATTAATTCTTTACTATTAATACCTTTTATTAAGGTTTCTCCTGCAGAATAAAGATCCAATAAGATCAAGTTATCAACCTCTATTAATACTTCTACAAATTCATAAAATAAATCGTTTGTTCGTGTGTATCTATGTGGTTGAAAGACCATATTTATCTCTTTATCAGGAAAGCTTTCTCTAATGGAATCAATCGTAGATTTAATCTCTGTAGGATGATGTCCGTAATCATCAACTAAAAAACAACTTGAATTATTTATAGATAACTGTCCTAGGACATGCATTCTTCTATTTATGCCCATAAAGTTTTTTAGCGAAAGCTTAATTATTTCTGTTGAGATTCCTTCTCGAAGACATAGAACTGCTGCAGCTGCAGCATTTAAGGCATTATGCCTACCCAACATATTCAGACTAATATCCATGTTGTCTGATTCAGATTTCAAAGTAAATGACGATTTAAAATCATTTGATAAGTAATTTGATAGAACATAATCATTATCTTGATCGAAACCATAAGTAATATAAGGTCTAGAAAAATTTGGCATTAACTCCTTTATAACTTGATCATCCCCACACACTATTGCCATGCCATTAAAAGGTAGTTTTCTTATAAAATCTAAAAAAGCTTCCTTAAGGTTTTCGAAATTATTGTCATAATTGACCAAATGATCAGACTCAATATTGGTAATAATTGACATACTGGGGTGTAACAAAAGAAAAGACTTATCACTCTCATCTGCTTCTGCAATTAAATATTCTCCCCTACCAAGCTGAGCATTGGAATTAAAACTATTTATAATCCCTCCATTGATAAAGGTTGGATCAAGACCAGCTTCAGTCATTATAGAAGCGATAATGCTTGTTGTTGAAGTCTTTCCATGAGTTCCAGCTATAGCTATTCCCCTTTTGGTATCCATTAAACTGGAGAGCATTTCTGCTCTAGAAAGAATAGGAATAAACTTCCTCTTTGCTTCTTTAATTTCCGGATTAGTTTCAGAAATAGCACTTGAGAAAACAACCATTTCAGTTTCTTTTAAATTAGAAGCTGAATGGTTATAACTAATTTCTATACCCATATTAATTAAACGTTTGGTTATGTCAGATTCAGCTTTGTCAGATCCTGTAACTTTATAACCTAAATTAAATAGGACCTCTGCGATGCCACTCATGCCAATTCCACCTATGCCAATAAAATGGATGTTATTTAGAGAAAATTTAGAAGGATTCATTAATTATTTCAACAATTCTGTTAACAGAAGAAATTGGAAAAGCATTAAAAGCATTTAAGCCCATCGAATGCCTTGCATTATGATCTTTTTCTAAATCATTGAGAAGAACAAATAAAGCGTCCGCACTATCTAAAGACGATTCTAATAAAATAGAAGCTTTCTTGTCTGCAAGGAACTTGGCATTAAAATATTGATGGTTATCAGCCGCCCAAGGTAAAGGAAATAATATTGAGGGTTTCGAAGAGCAACAGATTTCACTAATTGTCATTGCTCCAGATCTAGCTATCACTAGGTCAGAATCATGGTATGCTTTTCCCATATTTTCTATGTAAGAAATGACTTCGTAACTACAATTCTTTTTAGAATACACAGCTTCAATCTGACTTTTATCCAAATTACCGACTTGGTGAATTATATGCCAATTTGAAGGTATAACCTTATCCTTGAAAGAACTCTCAAGTATTTCATTTAGTTGCTTAGAGCCTTGACTGCCGCCTAAGACAAGAATACTGAATTTTTCTTTGTTAATTAACCCTGTTCTAGGTTTTTTAATAATTTCAGATCTAACAGGGTTTCCTACAGTATGAATCTTAGAAGATTCAGCGAAGGAACCTGGAAAGGCTTCAAAAGTTAACTTAGAAATTCTATTTAGAATCTTATTTACTAGTCCAGGTATGCTATTTTGTTCATGTATGAAAAGTGGAATAGATAATATAAAAGTGGCAAGTGCTGGTGCTAAAGAAACATAACCTCCAGTAGAAAAAACTATATCAGGCTTTATCTTTCTAATAATTAAAAAACATTTAACAAAATTAATCGCAAGATACAGTAAAGCAACAACCTTTCCATAAATATTTTTCCCTTTAAAAGCCTTAGTATCTAGGCAAATAAAATCAAAAGTTTCATCTTTAGAAAACTTATTTTCAAGTGACCCTTTTTTTCCTATCCAAGAAATTGAGAATTGATTTCTTCTAAGTTCTTTAGCAACTGATAAGGCTGGATATACATGTCCTCCTGTTCCTCCAGCTAAGATTAGAGCTTTCATTAAAAATTAACTCTCCTTTTTATACTGGCTATGGGCATGGAAATTTTATTCTCATAATCAATCCTAAGTATAAGTCCAATCATTGAACACGTTACCAATATATTTGTACCTCCTGCACTAAATAAAGGCAAAGTAAGTCCTTTGGTCGGTAAGAGTCCTGTTGCAACACCTACATTAATGAAGACATGCAATCCAATTAATATTGCTGCTCCAAAACAAAAAAAGAAACCAAAATGATTTCTGCTATTAAGAGATTTCCTGCCTATTAAAAATATCCTGAATGAAATTCCAAACAACATTCCAACTATTAGAATTCCGGCGAGTAGACCTAATTCCTCAATTAGAATAGAAAAAATGAAGTCGGTGTGTGCATCAGGTAAATAACCCATCTTCATTAAACTTTGACCTAACCCAACACCAAACCAATCCCCTCGCCCTATAGACATTAGAGATAAGGTAAGTTGAAAGCCCTTATCAAAAGGATCACTCCAAGGATCTACAAAAGAGATGATTCTCTCCCATCTCCAAGGAACATAAGTTATCAAAAGAATAATTCCGATTAACCCAATTAAAAAAACTATAATGAATTGTTTACTGGGAACGCCTGCTATAAATAAAACCCCTAAAGCAGAAACAAAAATAACAGCAGAAGCGCCTAAATCTGGTTGTATGAGGATTAAAGAGATAATACTGACTAGTAAAACAGATGGCCTGATAAAACTTAATATATCATTCTGAACTTTTTCAATTCTTCTAACACAATATGCAGATATATATAAAATACTTAAAAATTTCATTATTTCAGATGGTTGAAGACTAAATCCAAATACTCTAATCCATCTATTAGATCCATTGACTTCAAATCCTATACCTGGAACAAAAACAAGAATTAGTAGAAATATACCTAATGCAAGCAACCATCTATCAAATTGACACCAAAAATCTAACGGTATAAGAAAAAAGGTTAACAAGAAAACCTGTCCTAGAAGGAGGTGGAATAGTTGTTTATTTAAGATATAGGTAGGATTCCCGTATATAGAATCTGAGAAATGCACAGAAGCAGTAGTTAATACGAGCAGACCAATAAACCCTAATAAGATGAATAAAGAAATTAAGAAAAAATCCAACTTACTAAAGTCATAATCTAAAATCTGTTTATAGAACATAAAATTTAAGTTTTGTTTATTAACCCTTTGAATCTATTTCCTCTCTCACGATAATCAGAGAACATATCTGTACTAGAGCATAATGGAGAAAGTAAAATTATATCTCCTACTTTAGATTCTTCTTTAGAAAGCATATAAGCTGAATCAATATCATCACAACAAATACAGTCTGTAAAATTGGACAAAGTTTTTTTTAGAGTTTCTTTGTCCTTTCCATATATAAAACATTTTTTTATTTCAGAAAAAGTTGATGCATCCTTTTTTTGTAATTGTTGCCCCTTTAGATCTCCACCGCATATCAAGAAAATACTACTTTCTTTATTTAAATTCCTACAAGATTCAATGGATTTTACAGTGGCGTCAAAATTAGTGGCCTTGGAGTCATTTACATGCAAAATACCATCAACATTCTCTAAAAGTTCAAATCTATGTGGCTGTTTCTTGAAAGAACTAATTGTCTTTAGGGCCTTATCTAAGAAAAAATTAGAATCTTCTATTTCTATATTCTCTGTTTGATTAAGAGTTAATTTAAGTGCTACTAAGGCAGCCTTGAAGTTGTTGAAATCATGGGCGGGCCATTGCTCTAAAGAAGTAACTCTTGGGATATTATAGTCAGAAAAATAATTTTCATAGTCATAAAACTTCTTCCCTGCTAATTTGTAGTCTAAAGTTGCAATATTAATTGAAGACTCTTTTAGCACACGTGTTTTTAGAGATTTATAAACCTCCAAAGATTTATGCCTATCTAAATGATCTTCTTCTATGTTTAAAAGAATACCTATTTCAGAATTTAGTTCCGAGCTAGCTTCTATCTGAAAGCTTGAAATCTCTATAATCGCAATATCAATTTTTTGTTCTAAAAAATCTAAAACTGGTTTTCCTATATTACCAATTGCTGCAACAGACTTATCTTTTAGGAATCCTTTTAAAAGATGCTCTAACATAGATACAGTAGTTGTCTTGCCGTTAGTGCCCGTGACTAAAATGTTATAACTTTGACTATTTCTTAAATAAATATCTATATCTGTTTGAATAGGTATATCTAATTTCTTTGCATATTTGAATACCTCATGCTCCAAACTTATGCCGGGACTTGGATAGATCGTAGAAATTAATTTGAAAGTTTTTTCAGATATTTCTGGATTGAGAATATACCTTATATTTAAGTCATTTAACTCATTTAAATATTGAAAATTAGGAGAAGATTCGCAGATATATAAAATTTCTTCTGACTTAGCTAGATGCTTAGACAAAGAGACTCCGGTTTTGCCAAGTCCTATTATGAGCGGAAATTTATTCAACTTCTAATTTCTACCTTAACCTCAATAAAGCAAGGCCAAGCAACACTAACATAAAGGTTATTATCCAGAATCTAACAATAACTCTAGGTTCAGGCCATCCTTTAAGCTCATAATGATGGTGTAAAGGTGCCATTTGAAATATACGTTTACCTGTTAGTTTGTAAGAAGTTACTTGAACAATAACTGAAAGTGCTTCAACTACAAATAGACCTACCATTACTAACAATACATACTAATGTCTGATAATAACGGTAACTATTCCTAAAGCCGCTCCTAAAGAAAGAGACCCCACATCACCCATGAACACTTGAGCAGGATAAGTATTGAACCACAAAAAACCAATTCCAGAACCTACTAAAGCACCACAAAATACAATCATCTCACCAGTACCAGGCAAGTAAGGGATGTTAAGAAACTCAGCATATATAATATTACCAGACAAATAGCCAATAATACCTAACCCTGCTGCAACCATAACACACGGCAATATAGCTAGGCCGTCTAGACCGTCTGTTAGATTAACTGCATTACTAGTACCTAAAACAACGAAATAAGACAGAAAGATGAAACCAATTCCCAAAGGTATAGAGATATCTTTAAAGAAAGGAACTATTAAACTAACTTCACTTATGTTTTCATGACTATAAAATAAATAAGAACAGGCTAAGAGAGTTATTAAAGATTGCCATAAGATTTTACTTGAAGCTGAAAGTCCGTCACTAGATTTATGTTTAATCTTTAGTCTGTCATCAATCCACCCTAATATTCCAAAAGAAATAGTTGTTAAGAAAGCAACCCATAAGTATCGGTTTCCTAAATCTCCCCATAAAAGTACACTTAAAAATATTGAACTTAATATTAAAGTTCCTCCCATTGTAGGGGTTCCTTGTTTTGAAAAATGAGTTTCTGGGCCTTCTTGCCTAATAACCTGACCTACTTGAATATCTTTCATTTTGTTTATAAATTTCGGCCCTAAAATCAATGAGAAAAATAATGAGGTTAATGTTGCTAATATTGCTCTTGTAGACAAAAACTCAACGACACGAAACGGTCCGAAAAACTCGGTTAGATATTCAAATAAAGGTAATAACATGGTTTAAATTTTTAATAAATCAGCAACAACATCCATTCTCGTTGATCTAGAACCTTTTACAAGTATTACGGTATTTTCATTTATCAATTCTTTAGCACTCTCATATAATTCCTCTCGATTTGTAAAAATCTTAAAACTTGTTTTTTTTGATCCTTTGTTTCCCTTCCAGTCTTCCCCTATACAGAAAAAATAATCTACTTTATCTTTTGCATATTGATATATATCTGAATGTAAAGAAGTTGAATCCTGTCCAAGTTCTTTCATTTCTCCAAATAAACATATCTTCTGGTAGTTATTCATTGATTCTAGAACATCTATAGACCCTTTCATTGATACAGGATTAGAATTATAAGAGTCATCTATAAGCATTGAATTAGCGATAGATTTATGAATAGAGAGTCTTCTCTCAGGGAAATTTATATTTCTAAGTGCCTCTTTAACTTCAGAAAGATTTAATCCGAGAACAGAGCAAATAGCTAATCCCATAGCAGCATTCAAAGTGTTATGAATACCTACTCCGTTAATTAAACATCTGTCTAATAAATCATTATGCATTAATTCAAAACTTGTTAAGTTATTTTTAACATCAATTTTTGGATTCTTGACCCTAAAATCTGAATCCTCATGAAAACCGAAACTCACTATTCTTCTAGCATTCGTTTTATTACTCCAAAATTCAAAAAAATCAGAGTCTCTAGGAAGTATTGCTACTCCTTTAGAGTCATAAAAATTGAGTATATCTCCCTTTTCACTTGCTATTGAAGCTGTATCCTTGAGACCTTCGAGGTGACCAGCAGAAACGTTAGTTATAGCAGCTATATTTGGTTTAACAATATTTGTTAGACTGCTTATTTCTCCTACGTTGCTAGTACCTATTTCAATTACAGAACTTTTATATTTATTACCCATATCTAGCATAGAAAAAGGTACTCCTATGTGATTGTTCTTATTTCCTTCGGTTTTATGATTTCTTTGTTTTTGAGAAAGAAGACTTGAGAGCATCTGCTTGGAAGTTGTCTTTCCATTGGTTCCAGTGATTCCAATTACATCACCTTTAAAAGATGCTCTGTTATGATAAGCAATATCTTGAATAAAATTTAAAGTATTTTTAACAACTACAAAAGGTAAATTAGATCTTACAGGCCTATTGACTATAAGTGCTCTAGCTTCTTTCTTTTCTGCTTCCTTCACAAAAGCATGGCCATCAAAATGTTCCCCTTCAATTGCAATATAAACCTCACCTTTATTTATTGACCTTGTATCAATACTAAATTTGGAAACTTCTAAAGAGTCCCCATGCAAAGAACCATGAGAAATTGAGGCAAGTTCTTTTAATTCCATCTCCGCTTTAATCTTTTGTTAAGGAAATCAATGTTTCTTTGTCATCAAAACTATTCCTTTTAGATCCTATAATCTGATAATCTTCGTGACCTTTTCCTGCAAGCAACATAATATTGGTATTTTTTCTTTTGGCCATTTCTCCTAATGTAAATTGGATTGCGTCTTTTCGGTTAGAAATACTTTTTATATTTTTAGATTTGGTAGTTCCTTCTAGTATGTCATTTATGATTACATTGGAAGCTTCATTTCTTGGATTATCATCTGTTATTACTACGTAATCGCTATAATTTTCTGCTATTTTTCCCATAATAGGTCTCTTCTCTTTATCTCTGTTCCCTCCACAACCAAAAACGCACCAAATTTCGCCTTCGTGAAAATATCTTATCTCTTTTAAAGAGTGCTTAAGAGCCTCAGGGGTGTGAGCATAATCAATGTAACAAATATCTTTACCTATTGGGATACTTTCTAACCTTCCTTTAGGAAAAGAAATATTAGAAGCGCTCTCCGCTATCTTATCTATATTTATGCCCTGAACACTTAATGCTGCCATGGAACAAATAACATTTGAAGCTATGTATCTTGAAATTGTACTAAGATTAAATTCAGTCTTTCCATAAGGAGACTTCAAAGAAACTTCCAAAGAATGATTATTTTTTTTAAAAGAAGCAGAAAAATCAGATTCCTTTTTTATTGAAATACTAAATGCTTTAGATTTTTCTTTAAGTAATTCTTCGTATAGTTTGCTTCCAAAGCCACTATCGATCTGTATAAATGAATTTTTGGGTTGAAGCTGCTTAAATAAAATAGCTTTTGCTTTTCCGTATTCTTCTATAGATTTGTGGTAGTCAAGGTGATCCTGGGAAAAACTAGTTAAAACAGCATAGTCAATACTTATTCCTGACAATCTGGACTGATATAAACCATGTGAAGAAGCTTCAAAAGCAGCATGAGTCGCTCCATTTATTAACATTTCAGATAAACTTTTATTTAAAGTGATAACATCAGGAGTAGTCAAAGCAGATGGTTCGCTAACTATTTTTCCATCTATTGATTTTCCTATAGTACTCAAGTAGCCACATTGTTTTCCCAAATTCCTACATATTCTTGAATAAGCTTCTACAGATGTTGTTTTCCCATTAGTCCCTGTCGCGCAAAATGTGGTTAATTCATGACTAGGAAAAGAATAAAACCTTGAAGCAAATTTTCCTAATAATTGCTTAATGTTTTTATAATGAACTACATTGCTATCTTTAACTAATTCTTCAGAAATAATAAAACTAGCTCCTTTAGATTTAGCTTCTTCAATAAAATCCTTTCCATTTAAGTCTTTACCTTTTATAGCAATAAATAAACCACCTTTTTTAACCTCTCTACTATCTAAATGTAGGCTTGAAATTTCACAATCAACGAAATTATCTAAATTTACTAATTCTGGTAACAAATCTTTTGAATTCTTCATTTAGATCTCTAAATCATTTATAAGATATATCTCACGCATAATGTTGGAAAAGACAGGAGCAGCCACTCTACCGCCAGAAGAGTCCTCACCTTTAAGACCATGTAAAACCACTACGGTAAGATAATCAGGATTTTTTGACGGAACAAACCCTGAAAAGGTTGCAGTGTATGAAGTATCTTCTTCTAAAGATTCCATTGCTGTTCCTGTCTTTCCAGCAACTATCTTTCCTTTAATTCTAGCTGCTCTTGCTGTTCCAGTATCTGAATTAACAGTTTCTTCCAACATATCAATTATCAGTCTATTAGTCTCTTCGGAAATTATTTGTGACTCTTTGTTAGATTCAAAAAATTTATCTTTAAATAATTTTAATTCCTTAAAAAAACCACCATTTGCAAAAACAAGATATGCTTGAGCTATCTGTAAAGCTGATAGAGTCATTCCATATCCATAACAAGAACTGACCTTATCCCTTAGTGTGAATTCGCTATGATGTGCTAAAAATCCTTCCCTAGCAGGTAATAAAATACTTATAGGATATTCACCTATACCAAACTTCTTGTAGTAGTTCGTTAGATGTTCTATTTCTTGGTTTGAACAGAGCTTAACCATTCCTACATTGCTTGATAAAGAAATTATCTGAGAAAGGTTTAATTGTCCGTAATCTTTAAAATCACTTGTTTTATAACCTGAAATCTCTATCCATCCTGGAGATGTTTCAATAAGAGAGTCTAAATCTTCTTTTTCCGATTCAATAATTGCAGACATAGCTATTGGTTTGAGTACTGAGCCAGGTTCAAATACGTCAATAGAGGCTCTATTCCTGAAAATAGACATGTCTTTTATATTTTTTCTATTAGAAGGATTAAATGAGGGGTAGCTTACTAAAGACAATATCTCACCCGTCTTAGGTTGAACTATTACTACAGATCCCGAGTCTGCTTTATATCTATCGATTGCTTTATTTAATTGATGATAGGCAATAGATTGAATGTCAGTATCTATCGTTAAATTTATATCTTTTCCAGGCTTAGCTTCTTCCCTTTTTCCTTCTATTTTTGTATTTCCTGAACCTTTGATACCAATAAACCTGCCCTCTTGCCCTTCAAGTTCGTTATTAAATACTAATTCAGTTCCTTGGATGCCATTTCTATCAATATCTGTTAATCCAACTACATGTGCAGTTGCATTTTTCTGAGGATAACTCCTTCTTAGATTTTTTCTAAAGTATAGGCCTTTAATTTCGTTTCTTTCTAAGGTTAATTTAGTTTTGGGACTAATATTTCTAATTATCTCTCTGTAACCTTTGTCTTGCTTCTTAATTGAAATTAGCAAATTTTCTTCGTCTATATTCAATATTTCAGACAATAAGGAAATAGATTCTTGATTATTATTAAATTTAGAGAAGTCTATACCAAGTGAATAACTTATTACATCAAAGGCTAATATATTATTCTCTCTGTCTAATATTCTTCCTCTTGGAGCTAAAAGGGAATATTCTGAGTATGACCTAGATAAAACTTTACCGTCTAGAAAAACATCCTGAAAGAGTTGAAGATAAATTAATCTTCCGACAAGTAATAAGAAGCCTAAAATAAATAATAATTGAATAAAAATTATTCTTCCTGAAGAATATAAAAATCTTGAGGAAGCCATCCGCTAAAGAAGTTAATCTAGTTGTGTCCTTACAAAAGACGGTATATCGAGATAATCGTCTTCGTTCTCAGAATTTTTAGTTATTGCTTTCTCAGAAGAAGGAGGATTTTCCAATAATTGTTTTGCGGCATCACTTAAAGGTAATGGTTGCCTTTCGTTTGATGTTTGAACTCTTTGATTGTTTTTCGCCGAAACACTTTGTACAGAAGAGTTAAGGCCTGTCGCAATAACTGTCACAGTTAGATCGCTGTTAGAACTCTCATCCATTACTGTACCGGTAACAATAATTGCTTCTTCTGATGCAAAATCATTTATACAGTCCCCTACAGCCTGTATCTCGCCTAGTGATAAATCAGCACCAGCAGTAATATTAACCAAAACACCTTTTGCATCTTTTAAACTTATATCTTCGAGAAGTTTGCTAGAAACGGCCTGTTCAGCAGCAATCCTTGCTCGATCAGGTCCTGTAGCTGTACCGGTACCCATCATAGCAGTTCCTTTTTCAGACATTACTGTTTTAACATCTGCAAAATCAACATTAATAAGTCCTGGTCTCACAATTATGTCTGAAATACCTCTTACAGCTCCCCCTAATACATCATTAGCTTGTTTAAAAGCTTCCAACATACTGCAATCTTCTCCTAAAACTTCTAATAATTTTTGGTTGGGTATAGTAATTAAAGAATCAACTTCATCTACTAATTCTTTTATGCCTTCTTGAGCTATCTTCATACGCTTATTGCCTTCTAGTTCGAAAGGTTTTGTTACAACAGCAACTGTTAAGATTCCTAACTCTTTAGAAACTTGCGCGACAATAGGTGCAGCTCCTGTACCTGTGCCACCACCCATTCCAGCAGTTATAAATACCATGTCAGTGCCCTTAAGCATTTCTCTTAGCTTATCTCTGTCTTCTAAAGCAGCCTCCCTTCCTATTTCTGGATTAGCACCTGCCCCTAAACCATTTGTTATTTCTTTACCTAAGACAAGCTTTTTTCCAGCATCATTCTTATCCAATGCTTGCTTATCAGTATTCACAGATATAAATTCAGCTCCTTCTATACCTCCTTCGACCATATGCTGGACGGCGTTTCCGCCACCGCCGCCGACACCAATAACCCTTATAGAAGCATTTTCTTTTATCTCTTCAACTATCTCCCATTCACTCATATCTCTTGTCTCCCTTTTTTAAAGATTTCCACC
>MDTA01122391.1_pt1 | contig 24371 bp, 18 predicted proteins | sample 811151 | NCBI WGS metagenome assembly MDTA01 (sample SAMN05326648, study PRJNA326480) | marine metagenome | isolation source: seawater | place: Indian Ocean: South | collected 2010
GGTGTCGATAACAGTTATTTTAAATCTGTAACAGAATTAACTTCATCTGAGCAAGTTAAAGCTTTATGTGATGGAAAAATTGATGCATTTGGTTATTCAGTTGGATTTCCTAACGGAGCAATGGAACAAGCGGCTACTTGCGGAGCAAAAGCATCACCTATTAATCTAACAGGATCAGAAGTACAAGGTTTAATAGACGGAGCAGATTATTATGCTAAGGCAGTAATTCCAGCAGGAACTTACTCAAACCAAAAAAAAGATGCTACTACTTTTGGTGTAAAAGCTACAGTAGTAACTAGTGCAGATGTATCAGAGGAACTTGTTTATCTTGTGACAAAAGCAGTTTTCGAAAACTTTGATGACTTTAGAAAACAACATCCTGCTTTTGGACCACTGGAAAAGAAAAACATGATTGCAGATGGTTTATCCGCGCCATTACATCCAGGTGCTATCAAGTATTATAAAGAAGCTGGATTAATGTAATTAATAAATTTGATTTAAATACAAAAGGCCCAACATGTTTATTGGGCCTTTTTTTATTGTATAGTATCAATTAAATGAATCAAAAACCTGATACTCGTGTTAAAGATAAGATCCAAGAAGACCTATCGCCCACAAAAAAATTATCAGGATTTCATTTAAAAGCAGTTTTATCAATCGCAATAGCTTGGTCTTTTTTTCAATTATGGTACGCATCACCATTTCCGTTTTGGTTAAATTTTGGAATGTTTAAAGGTTTGCCTGCTAGAGCAATACATTTAGGTTTCGCCCTTTTATTGGCTTTTTTAATTTTTCCCATTTCAAGATCGAAAAAAATAAATATTATTGATATTATTATCAGTCTTATTGGTGCTTTTTGCTGTTTATATATTTACCTATTTTATGATCAATTAGTGGAAAGAGGAGGCATACTTTTAAAGATAGATATTCTCGGATTTACAATCCCTATTGAATTAATAATTGGAATATTTGGTATACTAGTTCTTTTGGAGGCAACAAGAAGAGTTATTGGTATACCTCTTGTAATAATTGCAGTCTGCTTCTTATTATTTTCTTACTTTGGAAAGTATGCGCCAGAAATAATATCTCATGGAGGACTTTCATTAAAAAGATTAGTTGGATTTCATTGGTTTGATCAAGAAGCAATATTTGGTATTCCAATAGGAGTTTCTGTAGATTTTATTTTTCTATTCGTTTTATTTGGAGCGTTATTAGAAACTGCCGGGGGTGGCCAATATTTTTTAGATTTAGCATTTGCAATGGTTGGTAAAATGAGAGGAGGACCAGCAAAAGCAGCAATTTTAGGATCAGGTATGACTGGAATGATATCGGGATCCTCAGTTGCTAATACGGTTACTACTGGTACTTTTACTATACCAATAATGAAAAAGACAGGCTTTTCAAAAGAAAAAGCGGGTGCAATAGAGGTTTCTTCATCTGTTAATGGTCAAATTATGCCACCAGTAATGGGAGCTGCAGCATTCGTTATGGCAAGTTTTATCGGGGTTACTTATTTTGAGGTAGTCAAGCATGCATTTTTACCTGCAGTGATTTCTTATATAGCACTGTTTTATATATCTCATCTTGAAGCTTTAAAATTAAATTTAAAAGGTATGACAGAGGAAGATGTTCCAAATTTAAGAAAAACTTTTTTATCTGGACTACATTTTTTAATCCCAATTTTTGTTCTTATTTATTTGCTAACTTATTTACGTCTCACAGCATCTTACTCGATATTTTATGCAACAATTGCATTAATAAGCGTAAATTTTTTAAATAAGATTTATAGATCAAATGAAAATGGTGGATTAACAAGCTCGTTAAAATTATGGTTTAATCAAACAGTAGTTGGATTTCAGAAAGGTGCAATAAATATGGTTGCAGTTGGTATTGCTATTGCAACTGCAGGAGTGATAGTCGGATCTGTTGCGTCTACTGGATTAAGTACGAATTTAATTATAGTAATAGAGTCCATCGCAAAAGATAATGTTATAATTTTAATACTTTTGACAATTTTACTATGTCTTTTACTCGGCATGGGTCTACCAACAACCGCTAACTATGTAGTAGTCGCATCACTAATGTCTATGGTATTAGTAGATGTAGGAAATGCATCTGGTTATATATTCCCGCTTATAGCTGTTCATTTATTTGTATTCTACTTTGGATTGATGGCCGATGTCACACCACCCGTAGGATTAGCATCTTATGCAGCTGCTGGAATATCTGGAGGAGACCCACTTAAAACAGGAATTCAAGCATTTTGGTACAGTTTAAGAACTGGAATTTTGCCAATAGTATTCTTATTTAATCATGAGCTATTATTGATGGGAATCGAAAATTTATTTCATGCAATCGTTGTAATACTTACTTCGTTAACTGGAATATTAGTATTTACTTCAGCTACACAAGGTTGGTTTTTTAATAAACTTAGATGGTATGAAATAATAGTTTTTCTTTTAGTATCCTTATCATTATTGTCACCAGGATTTGTATTGAATAAATTTTATCCAAAATATGATTTTCAAGATCTAAGAAATTCAAATAAACTTTTATTTGAACCTGAGAAAGAAATTCATATAAAAGTTACAAGATATAGCGAATATGGAGAGAGATATAAGTTATTTGTTATTGAAAAAAATATATTTGATAAAAAATTTAACTTAAAAGACTATGGAATAGATATAGTAGAAAAAAATAATCAAATTATGGTTGATAATCTAAAATGGAATGGAGCAGCAAAAAAAGCTGGATTTGAAATGGATGATGTTTTAAACGAATTGAAAGTGGAAAATTTAGATAGACCAAATAAATCATTGGTTTATCCATTTGCTTTTATTTTATTAATTGTCTTCGGATATTTAAATTATAAGAGAAAATAAATTTTTTATTTAAAAAATTTATCTGTCTTTTTCCAAATTCCAGATGCAGAGGCAATTATTTTTTTTTTACAAATTAAGTTACAACTTACAAAAATTAAAGATTTTGTTTGTTTTAATATTAATACCTCTCCCACAATTTCATCTCCTAGCTTTGATGAGCCAATAAATTTTATATCTAAAGCTATTGTCACTGATATTTTATTTTTTGTAATTGAATGAACACTAGTTCCAGCACCAGCATCAATAATTGATGCTATGTATCCTCCATGAGTAATACCAGCCCTATTAAGATGATTTTTTTTTACTTTTGTAATAAATTTAAATTTTTTTTGGCCAACCTTTTTAAAAAGAAGTCCACCATTATGTTTCATAAATCCAGAATGTTTACTTATTTGTTTGAATTCTTTAGGCATTTTAATATTTATAAGACTATTGTAAGAAAAATTAGTACTATAAATACTAATGTCAAAAAGTAAAAAACACTTTTTTGTAAAGATATCTTCATAAAATCCATTTCTGGTGCGCCTGCTAGGAGTTGAACCCAGAACCTCCTGGTCCGTAGCCAAGCGCTCTATCCAATTGAGCTACAGGCGCAATTAAATTAGTATAAATTAAATATATTTTTAATGTAATTTATTTATTTAGCAATTATTGTATTTATATGGCAAAAAATTTAAATGATGTTGTAATTGTAAGCGCTTTAAGGTCTCCTATCGGAAGATATAATGGAAAGCTTAAAGAGTATAAATCTTATGAATTAGGTGAAAAAGTTATAAAAAAAATTTTAATTCAATCAAAAGTTTTAGGCAATGAGGTAGATGAAGTTATTTTAGGACAAGTTTTGACAGGAGATACTGGTCAAAATCCAGCCAGGCAAGCAGCTATAAGAGCTGGTATATCAGTTGATAAAACTGCATACATTATTAATCAAGTTTGTGGGTCAGGCCTAAGAGCTATTGTTGCAGGTTATCAGTCATTAAAATTGAATGAGTCTAAAATAATTGTTGCAGGTGGACAAGAGAGCATGAGTAATTCTGAAAAAGATGTAATGTTAAAGGATGGATTAATTGATGCATTTAACAATTATCATATGGGCATTACAGCTGAAAACGTGGCTGAAAAATGGGACATCACAAGACAACAACAAGATGATTTTGCACTTAAATCTCAGGAAAAAGCTGGAGAGGCCATAAATAAAAAAAAATTTAATGATGAGCTTATTCAGGATTTTGAAATAATTGATGAACATCCTAGACCTGAAATTACAAAAGAAAAATTAGCATCTCTAGAACCGACTTTTAAAAAAAATGGAACTGTAACTGCAGGAAATTCCTCTGGAATAAATGATGGAGCCGCAGCGGTAGTCATGACTACACGAGAAATAGCAGAAAAAAGAGGGTTAAAACCTTTAGTTAAAATTTCCTCATGGGCCACATGTGGGGTTGATCCATCTTTGATGGGAACTGGACCAATACCATCATCTAAAAAAGCATTAAATATAGCTGGCTGGGGTGTGAGTGATCTTGATTTAGTAGAATCTAATGAAGCCTTTGCAGCGCAGAGTTTAGCTGTAATTAAAGATTTAAAATTACCATTTGAAAAAGTTAATGTTAATGGAGGAGCTATAGCCCTTGGACATCCAATTGGCGCATCAGGAGCAAGAATCCTTGTAACACTAGCTCATGAAATGATAAAAAGAGATGTTAAAAAGGGCTTAGCAACTCTTTGCATTGGAGGTGGAATGGGAATAGCTATGTGTATTGAGAGAGACTAGCTTTGATAAAATCTAAAGCTCTTTTTTAATAATGAGTTTTGTATCCAAAATCTCGCATCAATATCTTTATGTTTACAACTTAAGATTTTATAAATTATTTTTTTTATCATTAGTAATAATCAAAAAAAAATCTGTCTAAAAATAGATGTAAATATGTTAAAAATATTTTATAATTAACTTTATATGAGCAATTTTATACCCAAAAAAACTGAAAATATCATTTCAGAGGCTGAAAAAGCCATTTCTAAAAATAATATTGAAGATCATGAAAATGATAAAATTAAAGGTGAATTTTCACTAAAAGAAATTTCAAAAGCTACAAAAGGTCTTTTCCCAGAAATTTGGGAGAATTAGTTAATATGATTAAAGAAGTTGAAATATTGTCTAATGAACTTAAAGTTATATTTGATAATAAGCAGATTGATAAATTCCCTAATATTTGGCTTAGAGATCATGCTAAGGATGAAAGTAATTGGGATTCACGTAGTAATCAGAGAAAAACTTTTACAGCAAGATTAGATCCAAATATTCAAATCAAAAATGCAGAAATAGTTGATCAAGGCAAGTTTATAGAAATTTTATGGTCTGACTTTGATAAACCAATAAAATATTCTTCTAATTTTTTAGAAAAAAATAAAATTAAATCAAATCCAAATCTTGAAACACTTCACATTTGGAAAAATAAAGATATTAATTATGAAGTATTTGTCGAATACGAAAAAGTTTTAGACGAAAAAGGTTTTAAAAATTTTTTAAATATACTTTATAAATATGGTTTTTGTGTAATTCAAAATTGTGAAAAGAACATTAACTCTGTTGAAAAAATTGCTAACAAAATTGGTTATGTTAGACAATCCATATTTGGTGGTTTGTGGAGTTTTGAATCAGATGAAAATATGGCAGACAGCGCATATACACAAGAAGAATTAAGACCACATACTGACTCAACCTATAGCAACGATGCGCCAGGATTACAATTGCTTTTGTGTTGTCATTATAAAGCCGAAGGTGGGCATTCAATCATGGTTGATGGTTTCAAAATTGCAGAAGATATTAGAAAAAAACATAAAGATATCTACGATGTATTAACGAATGTAGAAGTTACAGGAGAATACAAAGGTGATGGTGTAGTTCTAAAAGCATCAAGACCAATCTTTAAATTAGATAAAAATAAAAAATTACTTCAAGTGAGCTTTAATAATTATGATAGGGCCCCATTCAGGTTGGAGAATGCTGATATGGTCAAATTTTATGATGCAATAAAAGAGTTTGATCTTTTAGCAAATAATGATGATTATCAATGGAAAAGAATTCTTAAACCAGGTGAACTTTTAATTTTCAACAATTGGAGAGTCTTACATGGTAGAGGATCATTTAAAGGTTCTCGTAAAATGTCAGGTTGTTATATAAATAAAGAGGACTTCGATAGTTGTTGTATAATGAACAAGATAATTTCATAATTTAATTATCTATTTAAACAATGAAAAAAACTTTCTCTTTTATTTGTGCTTTAATTACAACATTTATCTGGGGTACAGCTTTTGTAGCTCAAGATACTGGAATGGACAATATTGGTCCGTTAACTTTTAATACATCTCGTTTTATTACAGGTTTCCTTTTTATGCTTCCTATCGCTATTTTAGTAGAACGAAAAAAAATTATTAAAGAAATAAAACCAAATCTCAAAATTTTTTTAAAACTCTGGCTTTTAATGGGCACATCTTTATTTTTTGGAACCTACCTTCAACAAGCCTCGCTTTTATATACCAATATTGCAAACGCTGCATTTTTTACAGTGTTCTATGTCCCATTTGTACCTATTTTACTTTTCATAATTTATTCAAAAAAAGTTCACCCAAGCATTTGGTTTTCAGTAGGATTATGTATTTTGGGGGTTTATTTGTTAAGCGACTTCTCTAATTCAAAAATAATGCTAGGTGATGGATTAGTAATACTCTGCTCAATATTTTGGGCATTCCACATAATATTTACTGGAGAGTTTGTAAAAATTTTTAATATTCCGTTATTTTATGCAGCTTTGCAGGCTGCCTTTGTTGGATTTTTCTCACTTATCTTCGCTTTAATTTTTGAGGAAATAGTAATATATAAAATATTATTAGAAAGCAGTTCTATTCTTTATGCAGGAATCTTTTCAGGAGCAATTGCATTCACTCTTCAGATTTATGCACAAAAAAATATAGATGAAGCACCCGTTGCAATAATTTATTCTTTGGAAGGGGTTTTTGCAGCAATAGCAGCATGGATAATACTTAATCAAATTTTAGGAATATCAAACATCTTTGGGTGTATATTAATTTTGTTAGCAGTTTTGATTTCTCAACTAATTCCAAATTTAAAAACTAAGCATAAACAACAATAAATAATATAAATGCTAAAAAAATTCTGTAGTATACAAATATTTTAAGTGTAAATTTTTTTACGAAAATCAAAAAATACTTTATAGTGAAATAAGAAACTATATATGACATTAAAATTGAAAAAATTATTAAATTATTAAATTCGTAACTTTCTATTAATAAATCACTAATACTTAAAAAACTCGCTCCAGCCAAGGCTGGCAATGAAAGTAAGAAAGAAATTTTAGAAGAGTCAAATCTATTAAATTTTAATAACCTTCCTGATGTGATAACAATACCAGATCTACTTACGCCAGGTATTAAGGCTAGAGTTTGCATCAATCCTATAATAATTATATTTTTTAAACTCATATCATTTTCAAAATTTTTTTTAATTTCAAATTGATCGCAAATATATAGCAATATTCCAAAAATCAATGTTGTCCACGCAATTATCTCAAGATTTCTTAGTAAGTGAATAATTCCAGTATAATTTAAAATATATCCAACAATAATCAATGGTAACGATCCTAAAACAATTAATGACAAAAGTTCTTTCTTTCTTAAAATTTGTTTTAAGTCATTTCTGAAATATACAATAATCGCAAATAATGAGCCTAGATGCAGACTCACATCAATCTCTAGAGAACCAATTTTGAATTCAGCTAAATTTGATACTATCAACAAATGTGCTGAAGAGCTGACAGGTATAAATTCAAAGATTCCTTGGATAATTGCTAAAAATAGGGTTTCTAAATAATTCGTTAGCATTAATTTATCTGGTAAACTAAATATTATTAAAATAAAGCAATTCCATGAATGCATATTAGATATGCAAAAAGACAATAAAACGAGCAAAATTGCTATATTTAGACTTATTTAGGTCAGTATTTATGACCCTATTTAACTTTAAAGCATAGTTTATTTGATATATATCACCTAAATTATGCCAGAAAAAATGCTTAAGTTTGTTAAAATAGGTCAACAAACTCCACCTAAAAGAGAGACAAATGTCAGAAAAAAAGATTTTAATGAAATATATGATGAATTCATTAAGGATAAGGCTAAAGCTCAATCAAGCAGATGTTCTCAATGCGGAGTCCCGTTTTGTCAGATCCATTGTCCATTAAGCAATAATATACCTGATTGGTTAAAACTTACAGCAGAAGGAAGATTAGAGGAAGCATACAAATTATCTCAAAGTACAAATAACATGCCAGAGGTTTGTGGAAGAATTTGTCCCCAAGATAGGCTGTGTGAAGGCAATTGTGTTATAGAGCAATCAGGGCATGGCACTGTAACAATAGGATCAGTAGAAAAATTTATTACTGATACAGCTTGGGAAAATGGTTGGGTTAAACCAATTGAGGTAAACAATGAAAAAACACAAAGCGTAGGGATAATCGGTGCAGGCCCTGCGGGTTTAGCTTGTGCGGAAGAATTAAGAAAAGAGGGTTTTCAGGTAACCATATACGATAGGTACGATAGACCAGGTGGTTTACTAATTTATGGAATACCTAACTTTAAGCTTGAGAAATTTGTAGTTGAGCGAAGGACAAACCTTCTAAAGAAGAGTGGGATAAAATTTGTACAAAATTTTGAAGTAGGTAAAGATGCAACACTGAAAGAGCTCAGAGAAAAGCATGATGCAATTTTAATTGCAACTGGAGTGTATAAAGCACGAGAAATTAATATTCATGGCAACGATTTAGACAATATTTTCCCAGCAATGGATTTTTTAACTGCGTCAAATAAAAAAGGATTGGGTGATAAGGTTGAGTTATTTGATAATGGAACTTTAAATACAGAAGGTAAAGATGTAGTTGTAATTGGAGGTGGGGACACTGCAATGGATTGTGTTCGAACATCAATTAGACAAAATGCTAAATCTGTAAAGTGTTTATATAGAAGAAATAAAGAAAACATGCCTGGCTCTACTAGAGAAGTTGCAAATGCAGAAGAAGAAGGAGTTGAGTTCGTTTGGCTATCTAGTCCAAAAAAATTTTTAGGAACCAGTAAGGTAGAGGGGTTAATTGTAGACAAAATGGAATTAGGAGAGCCAGATGATAGTGGTAGACGAAAGCCAATAATAAAAGATAATTCTCAATATGAAATTAAGTCTAATTTTGTAATTAAAGCATTAGGTTTCGATCCAGAAGAGTTACCAAAACTTTTTGGTGATGATGATCTCGTTGTAACAAAATGGGGCACTATTAAAAGTGACTTTGATACAATGGAAACCACAATACCAGGTGTATTTGCTGCAGGCGATATAGTTCGAGGTGCATCGCTTGTCGTATGGGCCATTAAAGATGGGAGAGATGCTGCGTCGTCAATAATTCGATACATTCAGTCAAATATAAAACAAAAAGTTGCTTAATGAATAATTATAAAAAAAATTTAAAATTATTACAAAAAAACCATATTTATTCTAAAGATATGGAGCATGACGCTTGTGGCGTAGGATTGGTTGCATCAACAGAAGGAAAAAAAACAAGAAAAGTAGTTGAATATGGAATTGAAGCATTAAAAGCAGTTTGGCATAGAGGAGCAGTTGATGCTGATGGAAAAACAGGCGATGGAGCTGGTATTCATATTGAAATTCCAACTGATTTTTTTGCTGAAAAAATTGATATTACTGGACATGCATATAACAACGAGGAAATTTGCATTGGCATGGTATTTATGCCAAGGAATAATTTTGAGTCTCAGGAAGCATGTAGAACTATAATTGAAAGCGAGATTAAAAAAAATAACTTTAAAATTTTTGGTTGGAGACAAGTTCCTGTTAACGCAGGAGTTTTAGGTGAAAAAGCCGAACTTACTAGACCTGAAATATGTCAGGTATTATTTTCGCCTAATGATACACAATTTCATGGTAAAGCTTTAGAGAGAAAACTTTATGAGACACGTAAAAAAATTGAAAATAAAGCAATTGAGAATTCTTTAAATGGTTTTTATATATGTTCCTTCAGTTCTAAATCAATAATTTATAAAGGAATGTTTTTAGCAGAAGCACTCGCTGATTTTTACATAGATTTACAGGATGAACGTTTCATATCAAGATATGCAATTTTTCATCAAAGATTTTCTACTAATACAGCTCCTAGTTGGGATCTTGCACAACCATTTAGAGCTATTGCACATAACGGTGAAATAAATACTTTAAAAGGTAATGTTAATTGGATGAAAGTTCATGAGCAAGAAATGCTTAGCCCACTTTTCGAAGATATTGAAAATTTAAAACCAGTTATTGCAAAAGGGAATTCCGACTCAGCTTCGTTAGATAATGTTTTTGAAATACTAAATATTTCTGGCCAGTCTGCTCCATTGGCAAAGTTAATGCTAATTCCAGATGCATGGTCTAAAAAGAGCAAAGTTTTATCTAAAGATCATCAGCAACTTTTTAATTTTTTAAACAGTACCATGGAACCATGGGATGGCCCAGCTGCAATAGCAGCAACAGATAATGAATGGGTAATAGCTGCAACTGATAGAAATGGATTAAGACCCTTGAGATATTCAATTACAAAAGATAATTTTTTATTTGCAGGATCAGAAACTGGCATGATTAGCCTAAATGAAAAAAAAATTATAAAAAAAGGGAGATTGGGACCTGGAGAAATAATAGGTGTTAGAATAGAGAAAGGAAAAGTTTATAGAAATAAAGATATTAAGAATTTTTTAGCAAAAGAATTTAAACAGTTTAATAATCAAATCATTGATTTAACAAAAAAATTTCCAATTAAAGACGAGAAAAATATTTTTGAGGGTACTCAATTAAAGCAAAGACAGCACTCATTTGGTTATAGTCTAGAAGATCTAGAATTAATTTTACATCCTATGGCTGAAGATGCAAAAGAGGCTACAGGATCTATGGGAGATGATACTCCTTTAGCAGTGTTGTCGGATAAATATCGACCATTATATCATTTTTTTAGACAAAATTTTAGCCAGGTTACAAATCCACCGATAGATTCTTTAAGAGAAAATAAAGTAATGAGCTTAAAGACAAGATTTGGAAATCTAGGAAATATTTTAGATTTTAATAATCTTACAAAAGAAAATATTTATGTATTAGATAGTCCAATTTTATCAAACTCTCAATTTTCTAATTTCATTAATTTTTTTGGAAAAAAACATAAAATTTTAGATTGCACTTTTAAATCGGATCAATCCCTTTTAAATGGGTTAAATACTATAAAAAGGGAGACTGAGATTGCAGTGAGAGAAGGCATAACCCAAATAATTCTTACAGACAAAAACATATCAAAAAAAAATTTAGCAATACCGATGGTTTTATGTGTTGGAGCAGTAAATACACATTTAATTAATTTAGGTTTAAGAGGATATGTATCAATAAATGTTCAAACGGGTGAGGCTTTAGATACACATTCCTTTGCAACATTAATTGGAGTTGGTGCCACAACTATTAATCCATATCTTGCTCTTGATAGTTTGTATCATCGATATAAAAGAAATCTCTTTGAGAATATCAACTTCGATGATTGTGTATTCAGATATATTCAATCCGTAAATCAGGGAATACTCAAAATAATGTCAAAAATGGGTATTTCTGTTATCAGTTCATATAGAGGTGGATGTAATTTTGAAACAGTAGGATTAAGTAGATCTATTGTTAATGAGTTTTTCCCTGGAGTAACATCTAAAATTTCTGGAATTGGTCTTGAGGGAATAGAAAAGAAAATTAGAGCGATATATGAGGATGCGTTCAAAAATGAAGATAATATTTTGCCAATTGGTGGAATATATAGGTATAGAAAAAATGGAGAAACCCATCAGTACCAAGGGAGATTAATTCATTTATTACAAAGTGCAGTTGGTCAAAATTCATACGAGCTTTATAAAAGGTATGCAAAAGGAATTTATGAGCTGCAACCTATAAGTTTAAGAGATCTTATTGATTTTAGGAAAAGATATATAAATGAGCCTATTGACATCTCAGATGTTGAACCAGTTGAAAATATTCTTAAAAGATTTGGAAGTGGAAGCATGTCCCATGGTGCTTTATCCAAAGAAGCGCATGAGACTTTAGCAATTGCGATGAATAGAATTAAAGGAGCTTCATGTAGTGGCGAAGGTGGTGAAGATGAGCAAAGATTTAAACTCATGGATAATGGAGATAGTGCAAATTCAAGGGTTAAACAAATTGCTTCTGCAAGGTTTGGAGTGACAATTAATTATTTGAATAATTGCAATGAGATAGAGATTAAAATAGCTCAAGGAGCTAAACCTGGTGAGGGAGGACAACTACCTGGTTTCAAAGTAACTAAGGAAATTGCAAAATTAAGGCATTCAACCCCTGGAGTTACTTTAATATCTCCACCACCACATCATGATATTTATTCAATAGAAGATCTTGCGCAGTTAATTTATGATCTTAAACAAATAAATCCCAAAGCACGTGTTGGAGTGAAATTAGTAGCATCTTCAGGTATTGGCACAATAGCAGCTGGTGTTGCAAAAGCTAAAGCAGATATAATATTAATTGCAGGCCATTCTGGTGGTACAGGTGCCACACCCCAAACGAGTGTAAAATATGTGGGAATTCCATGGGAAATGGGTTTAACAGAGGCAAACCAAGTTTTAACTTTAAATAATTTGAGGCATACAGTTACTTTAAGAACAGATGGAGGTATTAAAACAGGTAGAGATGTAGTTATTGCGGCTATGATGGGGGCAGAGGAATTTGGAATAGCAACTACAGCACTTGTTGCGATGGGTTGTATAATGGTAAGACAGTGTCATTCAAACACATGTCCCGTAGGAGTCTGTACTCAAGACGAGGAATTGAGAAAAAAATTTACAGGGACTCCTGAAAAAGTAGTAAATCTTTTTAAATTTGTCGCTGAAGAGGTAAGAGAAATACTAGCTCAAATAGGATTCAAATCGTTAAACAATATAATAGGCAGAACAGATTTATTAAGACAGGTAAGTAAAGGATCTGAAAATTTAGATGATCTAGATTTAAATCCTCTTTTTGTTCAAGCAGATCCAGGAATAAACAAAAGATATTGTGAAAATAAAATAATAAATAGTGTTCCAGATACTCTGGATCAAAAAATATGGCCAGAAATTGAGGAATGTTTAAATAATAACAGTAAAATAGATAAAGAATTTCTAATTAAAAATACTGATAGAGCAGTTGGAACGAGAATTTCATATCATCTTTATAAAAAATTTGGAAATAATAAACTTGACGAAGAAAGTGTTGAAATAAATTTTAAAGGCTCAGCAGGACAATCTTTTGGAGCTTTTGGTGTAAAGGGTTTAAAATTAAATTTAAAAGGAGATGCAAATGACTACGTAGCAAAAGGTTTGTCAGGTGCAACAATTTCAATTAAACTTCAAAATGAAAGCAATTTAAATTCAATTGATAATACAATAATTGGTAATACAGTTTTATATGGCGCTACATCTGGCTCCTTATTTGCAGCGGGTCAGGCAGGCGAAAGATTTGCAGTTAGAAACTCTGGTGCTTCAACTGTTGTAGAGGGTTGTGGTACAAATGGTTGTGAGTACATGACCGGAGGAAGCGTTATCATTCTAGGTGAAATTGGAGATAATTTTGCAGCAGGAATGACAGGAGGAATGGCTTTTGTTTATGATAAAAATTATGAATTTGAAAAAAAGGTAAATCCAGACTCGGTTATTTGGCAGAGAATAGAAACTGATTATTGGAAAGATTTTGTTAAAAAATTAATTTTAAAACATTACAAAGAAACTAATTCAGAAAATTCAAAATTTATAATTGAAAATTTTGAAAAAGAGATGAACTATTTTTTTCAGGTTTGCCCTAAAGAGATGATTAACAAGCTAGAAAATCCCATAAGTATAAGAAAAGATATTAAAGCTAGTTAATTGTCTTATCAATCATAATGTTAAGTTCTTTCAATATTTTTTTTTTACAACTTTTAGCAAATAAACTGTGATCTCCATTTTTTATTATTATTAACTTCTTTTTTGCTTTTTTAAAAATTTTAATTAATTTTCTAGAAAATCTAACAGGAACAGTATCATCTTTATTCCCATGAAAAAGGCTTACATAAATTTTTAAATTTATTTTTTTATTAAATACTTTATTTTTTCTTCCATCTTTTATTAATTGATATGTAATTGGATACTCAAAACTACCGTGTTTTAAATAATAAATTCCCTTCTTTTTAGTTTCATTTTTCATTTGTATAGTAAACTTCTTCCACATTATTTCTTCTAAGAATTCAGGTGCGGATCCTATTCCAATAAAACCTCTAATTTGATTTTTAAAATATTTAAATTGATTTACTGAAATCCATGAACCCATACTTGATCCAATTAAAATAAATTGGTTTTTTTTAACAATTTTTTGAATCAAGGTTTTAGTTTGGTAAGTCCATTTACTAATATTACCTTTTGTAAATTCTCCACTTGATTTTCCGTGACCTGAATATTCAACAGCTAAAAAACCAATTTTTTTTTTCTTACATGTCTTTAGGAAGGTTCTTGGTTTTTCACCCTCAAGGTCCGACATAAAACCATGAAGAAATACTACATATAAATTGTTATGGTAGTTATTACTCAAATATCTTATTTTTTGTGTATTTGATAATTTATGGTATTTAAATTTACTCATAAAAGTTTATTAGCTTAATTTCTTAATATATAACAATAATTAATGTCATCAAAAATAAAAGTTTTACAAGTAATACCAAGACTCGGTCATGGCGGAGCCGAAATTGGCTGTTTTGACCTTGCTCATTTTTTGTACGAAAATGATTGCAAGTCTTACATTGTTACAAGTGGTGGCCAGCTAATTAAATATATCGATAAAAAAAAAGTTAAATTAATTAGATTGCCGGTACAAAGTAAAAATCCATTAATAATGTTATTCAACTCTATAATGTTGACGATTTTAATTATTTTTTTAAATATAAGCATTGTTCATGCACGAAGCCGAGCACCAGCATGGTCTTGCTTTCTAGCTACAAAATTAACTGGAAGAAAATTCGTAACAACATTTCATGGAAGTTATAGTTTTTCAAGCAATTTGAAAAAATTTTATAATTCTGTAATGTTGAGATCAGATTTAGTTATTGCTGGATCAAATTTTATATTTTCACATATAAACGAAAATTATTCAAAATATTTAAATCAAAAGAAAAAATTTTTGGTTATATATCGAGGTATAAATACAGAATATTATAATCCAAGAAAAATAAAAGGATCTGATGAACAAAAATTAATTAAAAAATGGGGTATTGATAAAAATAAAAAAATAATTCTTCTCCCTGGTAGATTGACTGAATGGAAGGGTCATGAGATTTTTCTAGATGCACTTAATCAACTAAAAAGTAAAAAACCGGAAACAGAATTTACTGCGATAATTTTGGGTAGCGACCAAGGAAGAAACATTTATAAAAAAAAACTTGAGAGATTAGTTGACCAATTTCGCTTATCTAATGATGTTAAATTTATTGATAATTTTGACTTAATGCCAATTGCATACAAGATTTCTGATTTAATAATATCTTCTTCCATTGAACCCGAATCTTTTGGGAGAATATCTGTTGAAGCACAATCTATGGAAAAACCAATTATTGCAAGCAATATAGGAGGATCTATTGAGACAATTGAAAATGACAAAACTGGTTTTCTATTTGAGTCTGGAAATTCAAATAAATTATGTGAAAAGATGATTGAAATATTAAATTTAAGTGAAGTTACTTTAAATGGAATAGGATCAGCGGGAAGAAATAACGTAATTAAAAAATTTAATGTTGAAAAAATGTGTTTTTCTACTTATTCAGAATATAAAAAAATTTTAAATGCTTAATATTACATTACCAGACGGAAAAAAAATTAAATTTGAAAAAAAAGTTACTGGTTTGCAAATATCAGAAAAAATAAGCAAATCTTTATCCAGGCAGGCATTAGTGATGAGTGTTAATGGAGAGCTTAAAGATTTATATTGCTCTATTGACGAAGATAGTTCTGTAAAATTTTTCACAGCAAAAGATCCTGAGGGATTGGAGGTAATAAGACATGATACTGCACATATTATGGCTATGGCTGTCCAGGAATTATATCCAGGTACTCAGGTTACTATCGGGCCAGTTATAGAAAATGGATTTTACTATGATTTTGTAAGAAAAGAACCTTTCACAAGTGAAGACCTTAAAAAAATTGAAAAAAAAATGCATGCAATAATTGACAAAGATGTAAAAACAAGAAGAGAAGTTTGGGAAAGAAAAAAAGCAATTGATCATTTCAAAAAAATTGGAGAAAAATATAAAGCTGAAATAATTGAAAGTATTCCAAAAAATGAAGAGCTTACAGTTTACCATCATGGAGATACATGGCATGATTTGTGCAGAGGTCCTCATTTAGTATCCTCAGGTAAAATTGGTAAAGCCTTCAAATTGACAAAAGTATCAGGTGCATATTGGCGTGGAGATTCTAACAATGAGATGTTGCAAAGAATTTATGGTACTAGTTGGGCTACTCAAAAAGAGCTCGATATATATCTTCAAAGAATAGAAGAAGCAGAAAAAAGAGATCATAGAAAAATTGGAAAAGAGATGGATTTATTTCATTTTAGAGAAGAAAGTCCAGGATCAGTATTTTGGCACCAAAAAGGATGGAACCTGTTTCAAAAATTAGTTTCTTATATGAGAATGAAACAAGATCACTATGGATATAAAGAAATTAATACTCCAGAGATATTAGACAGATCTTTATGGGAAAAATCAGGTCATTGGGAAAAGTTTGGGGCCAATATGTACACTTCAACTACACCAGATAAAAAAGTATTCGCAATAAAACCAATGAATTGCCCAGGATGTGTACAAGTATTCAATCAAGGTCTCAAAAGTTATAGAGACTTACCACTAAAAATGTCTGAATTTGGAAAAGTTCATAGATATGAGCCATCTGGTGCTTTACATGGTTTACTTCGTGTAAGGGCCTTCACGCAGGATGATGCTCACATCTTTTGTACAGAGGAACAAATAACTGAGGAGTGCTTGAGTGTTACAAATTTAATTTTAGAAATTTATAAGGACTTAGGTTTTGAAGATGTAATTTTAAAATATTCAGATAGACCCGATTTAAGAGTTGGAGATGATAAAGTTTGGGATAAATCAGAGGCAGCTCTACTAGAGGCGATCAAGGCAACTAAACTTGAATACTCAATAAATAAGGGTGAAGGGGCATTTTATGGACCAAAAATAGAATTTGTTTTAAGGGATGCAATAGGTAGAGATTGGCAATGTGGAACTTTGCAAGTTGATTTAAATTTGCCCGGAAGATTAGGAGCATCTTTCGTTGATAAAGATGGAAGTAAAAAAGTTCCTGTGATGTTGCATAGAGCTTTATTCGGATCTTTAGAGAGATTTATTGGAATATTGATAGAAAATTATGCTGGAAAGTTACCTTTTTGGATATCTCCTCTTCAATCAGTTATAATTCCAGTTTCTAATGAATTCAACTCATACGCAAAAGAAATAAATCAAAAAATTAAAAAATCAGGAATAAGTTCTGAAGTTGACCTTAAAAATCATAATTTGAACTATAAAATAAGAGAACACTCTTTAGCAAAAATTCCTATATTAATTATTTGTGGTAAAAAAGAAGTTGACTCTAACTCAGTAACCATTAGAAAGATTGGTATTGTAAAACAAGAAAGTATGGATTTAGATAAATTTATAGAGAAATATTCAATATTAAGTAAAGCCCCTTCAATTTAAGTGCCAGATTTTAAGCAAAATTATTTTCAAAGAAGAACTAAACCAAAAGGCCCTAGATCAAATCATAAAATTACTTCACCAGAAGTTCAAGTTATAACAAGCGATGGCGAAAATTTGGGCATTATTACAATTAATGAAGCTGTATCTAGAGCCAAAGAGGAAGGACTTGACTTAATTGAAATAGCACCAAATGCTAAACCGCCTGTATGTAAAATAATGGATATGGGAAAGTATAAATATGATCAACAAAAAAAAGCAAATAAGGCGAAAAAGAAACAAAAAAAAATTGAGTTAAAAGAAATAAAATTAAGACCTGTTACCGAGGTTCATGATTATACTTTTAAAATTAAAAATGCTCAAAAATTTATTTCAAAAGGTGACAAAGTAAAATTTACTATAAAATTTAAAGGTAGAGAATTACAACATACAAATTTAGGAAATGAATTAATGGAAAAGATTAAAAACGACATGCAATCAATTGGAAAAGTAGAGCTACAACCAAAATTTGAGGGAAAACAGATGATAATGGTCATCCAACCTCTGTAATAAATTTAGTTGCTTATTTTTTTTATTCTCTGTATAAACCGCACATGCCAAAATTAAAAACTAAAAGCTCAGCAAAAAAAAGATTTAAAATTACAGCAAGAGGAAAAGTAGTTATGCCTCAGGCTGGAAAAAGACATGGTATGATTAAAAGAACAAATTCTCAAATTAGAAAACAAAGAGGCACCACGATAATGTCAAAGCAGGATGGAAAAATTGTAAAATCTTATATGCCTTACAATTTAAGAGGTTAACATGGCAAGAGTAAAAAGAGGTGTAACAAGCAGAGCAAAACATAAAAAAGTATTAAAAGCTGTTAAGGGTCAGTGGGGTAGAAGAAAAAATACAATCAGAGTTGCCAGACAAGCAATGGAAAAGGCAATGCAGTATGCCTATAGAGATAGAAGAAATAAAAAAAGATCGTTTAAATCATTGTGGATACAAAGAATCAACGCAGGTGTTAGGCTTGAAGGCATGACATATTCAAAATTTATTAATGGTTTAAATAAATCAGGAGTTAAACTTGATAGAAAAGTTCTAGCAGAAATTGCCTATGAGAACCCTTCTGCATTCAAAGAAATTGTTAAAAAGGCTCAATCAGCATTAAATTAAATCTTACTATTGTTTTTATCCTGTTAAGAAATAATCTGTAAAAATGTCAGATATAAAAAAACTGAGAGATGAATTTTTAAAAAAAATAGAAGAGTCTTCGAGTATAGAAAATTTAAGTAAAATAAAATCTGATTTATTTGGAAAAAATGGCTTTGTAGTAAACGAATTTAAAAAGTTAGGCTCTATATCTCCTGAAAACAAAAAACAGTTTGCATCAGATTTAAATGCTATCAAAGATGAGTTGCAAAATTCGATATCAAATAAGTTTAATAATATAGAAATTGAACAAATTAATAAAAAGTTAGAAAATGAAAAAATAGATATTACTTTGCCAGAAAGAAGTTTTCTGCAAGGCAAAATTCATCCGGTGTCACAAGCTATAGATGAAATATCGTCAATTTTTTCTGAGATTGGTTTTAGCATCGAGGAAGGTCCTGATGTTGAAAATGAACATTATAATTTTACTGCATTAAATACCCCAGATAATCACCCTGCAAGAGATATGCATGACACATTTTATCTCGATAAAGAAAAGAAATTTCTATTAAGAACTCATACTTCTCCAGTTCAAATAAGAACTATGCTAAATGGTAAACCACCTTATAAAATTGTTGCTCCAGGAAGAACTTATAGATCTGACAGTGATCAAACACACAGTCCTATGTTCCACCAGATAGAGGGACTTCATATAGACAAAGATATAAATATGGGACATTTAAAAGGATGTCTGAATTATTTTATAAAAGAATTTTTTGAAGTTAAGAAAATTAAAATGAGGTTTAGACCTAGTCACTTTCCTTTTACAGAACCCTCTGCTGAAGTTGATATAGGTTATAAAATAAAGAATGGAAAAATAGAAATTGGCGAAGGAAACGAATGGTTAGAAATATTAGGTTGTGGCATGGTGCATCCGAACGTCCTAAAAAATGTTAAAATTGATCCTAATAAGTTTCAAGGATATGCATTTGGGATTGGAATTGATAGGCTTGCAATGTTAAAATATGGTATAAATGATTTAAGAGCTTTTTTTGATTCTGATTATAGATGGTTAAATCATTATGGTTTTGATCCATTAGATGTACCATCAAGCTATAGAGGCTTAAGTAGATGAAACTTACTATTGATTGGTTAAAAGATCACCTTGATACAAAAAATAATGAGCAAAAAATTATTGACAAACTAACAGATATTGGATTAGAGGTCGAAAGTTTTGAGAAACAAACAAGCAATCTTAGCAATTTTGTAATAGCAAAAATTATTAAATCTGAAAAACATCCAAATGCCGATAAATTAAAAGTTTGTGATGTTGATATAGGTAAAAAAAATTTAGTTAAAGTGGTATGTGGCGCCCCAAATGCTAAAGAAAATTTGTTAACAGTTTATGCGTCTCCTGGATCTATTATCCCTAAAAACCAGATGAAATTAGCTGTATCAAAAATAAGAGGAGTTACATCGTACGGTATGCTTTGTTCTGAGTACGAATTAAAATTATCTGATGAAAGTGAGGGAATTATAGGGCTATCAAATAAATTTAATTCTAAAATCGGAAAAAAATATTTTAGTGATAAATCTCCCAAGGTATTAGACTTATCAATAACTCCTAATAGAGCAGACTGTTTAGGAGTAAGAGGTATCGCTAGAGATTTAGCTGCATCAGGATTGGGAAACTTAAAAGATCTCAAAATTAGAAAATTTAAGATAGATAATAATCAGATATTTAAAGTAAAGATTATAAAAGAAAAACCTTTAGGATGTTCAGCTTTTGGAAGTTGTTTAATAAAAGGTATTAAAAATCAAGAAAGTCCAGATTGGCTTAAACAAAAAATAATTTCACTTGGTCAAAAACCAATTTCAGCAGTAGTAGATATCACAAATTATGTAATGATTGATTTGAATAGACCGTTGCACGCTTATGACGCAGATAAATTAGATAAAATGATTATAGTTAGAAATGCAAAAAAAGGTGAATCTTTCGAAGCTTTGGACAACAAAACTTATAAACTTGAAAAAGACATGTGTGTAATTGCTGATAAATCAAATGTACTAGGCTTGGGAGGAATTATAGGTGGAGTAAGTTCGGGAACAGAATTAGAGACTAAAAATATTCTTCTTGAATCAGCTTATTTCGATCCAAGATCTATAAGAAAAACTTCAAAAAATTTAAATATTGATACTGATGCAAAATTTAGGTTTGAAAGGGGTATAGATCCAAATTCGATCTTAATAGGACTTCAGAGAGCAGCAGAACTTATTCAAAAAATATGTGGAGGTAAAGTTGGTAAATTTGATATTCAAAAAGTAGAAAATTTTAGCAATAAATTCATAAATTTTGATCCTACTTTGGTCAAAAAAATTACTGGTTTTGATGTAAAAATTAAAGATATTATAAAAATTTTAATTAATTTAGGATTTGAAGTTAAAAATAGTAAAAACAATCTAAAATTAAAACTGCCTTCATGGAGACCAGATATTGATCAACCTATTGATATAGTAGAGGAAATTATTAGAATTAAAGGTTACGATTCGATTAAAATAGAATTTCCAAAAAAAGTTAGAAATAAACCTACATTAAATTCTCAACAAAGATTATTTCATTTTATTCAAAGATCGATAGCTTCAAAAGGGTATGTTGAAACAGTAACTTGGTCTTTTACAAACTCAAAAATAAACAAATTATTTTCTGAGGACGGTAAAAAAATAGAGATTGTAAATCCGATTAGTTCAGATTTAGATGTTTTAAGAAATTCAATCTTTTCTAATCTTGTTATGCATTTGGTAAAAAATATTGATCGAGGATTTAAAGATATATCTATGTTTGAGATCGGACCAATTTTTAGTGGGTACAAACCTGGTGAACAAAAATCGATTGTTGGAGCTTTAAGATCAGGGAAAATTTCAAGATTAAATTGGGCTGAAAAAGAAAGATTAGTAGATGTATTTGATGCTAAAAGAGATGTGATACAAACTTTAAGTGAAATTGGTATCGATCAGGAAATGCTATGTGTTAATGATAAAGTTCCAAGTTATTATCATCCAGGAAAAGCTGGAAGTATTTGTCTTAAGAGTCAATTAGATCAACCACTTGCTTATTTTGGTGAAGTACATCCAAATATATTTAAAAAATTAGATATTAAAACGGAGTCTCTTGTTTTTTTTGAAATATTCTTTGAAAAAATTGAAAATCATGAAAAACTTTTTGATAAAAAGAAAAAATATGATCCCTCTAATTACCAAAAATCAGAAAGAGATTTTGCTTTTATAGTAGATAAAAATCTAAAAGCTCAAAGTTTAATTAACGCTATAACTGAGACTGATAAAAAATTAGTAAAGTATGTAAAAATTTTTGATGTATATGAAGGAGAAAATATCCCTGAAGATAAAAAATCCATAGCTATAAATGTTATTATTCAGTCAACAGAGAAAACTCTTACAGATAATGATTTAGATAGAATCAATAAAAATATTATTAAAACAGTTGAAACTAATTTTGATGCAAAAATAAGATCCTAATCATGTCGGAAATAGATAATATTAGGAATTTTGCAATTATCGCCCATATAGATCATGGTAAATCTACTATTGCTGACAGAATAATTCATAGGTGTGGTGGTTTAACTGATCGAGAAATGAAGGCCCAAGTACTTGACTCTATGGATATTGAGAGAGAAAGAGGAATTACAATAAAGGCACAAACTGTGAAATTAAATTATACTTCAAAAAATGGAAAAAAATATACTTTAAATATTATTGATACACCTGGACATGTTGATTTTAGCTATGAAGTTAGCAGATCACTTTATGCATGTGAAGGTTCAATTCTAATTGTTGATAGCACACAAGGAGTAGAGGCCCAAACTCTTGCCAATGTATATCAAGCGCTTGATATTAATCATGAAATTATACCAGTTTTAAATAAGATTGATTTACCAGCTTCAGACATAGGTAGAACAAACAAGCAAATTGAGGAAGTTATTGGTATTGATACTTCCTCATCAGTTTCTTGCTCAGGTAAAACGGGCGAAGGAGTAGATGAAATTCTTGAACAAATAATTAATATTTTGCCTGCTCCAAAAGGAAAAATTAATGAAAAATTAAAATGTTTATTAGTTGATAGCTGGTACGATTCATATTTAGGGGTAGTTATATTAGTGAGAGTTATAGATGGAAAAATTTTTAAAAATATGAGGATTAAAATGATGTCTACAAACCAGGAATATGTTATTGAAAAAGTTGGTGTATTTACTCCTAAACCAAAAGATATAAATGAATTAAACGCAGGTGAAATTGGTTTTATTACAACTGGTATAAAAATTCTTTCAGATACTAAAGTTGGGGATACAATATGTGATGCAAAAAAACCATTAGATGAGGCTTTACCAGGATTTAAACCAAGTAAACCAGTTGTATTTTGTGGTTTATTTCCTGTAGACAGTTCAGAATATCAAAAGTTAAAAGATGGCTTAGCAAAATTACAATTAAATGATGCAAGTTTTTCATACGAAGCAGAGTCATCATCTGCTTTAGGTCTTGGCTTTAGATGTGGTTTTTTAGGATTACTTCATTTAGAAATCGTTACAGAGAGATTAGAGAGAGAGTTTGATATTAATCTTCTAACAACAACTCCAGGCGTAGTCTATAAAGTTCACTTGCAAAAAGGTGAAATTATTGATTTACAAAATCCTTCAAACCTACCTGATCCTTCCCAAATAAAAATTATTGAGGAGCCATGGATTAAAGCAACAATAATTACACCTGATCAATATTTAGGCTCAATAATTAAACTATGTCAGGATAAAAGAGGCATACAAACCAATCTTAGTTATTCAGGAAATAGAGCAGTAATAAACTATGAAATTCCATTAAATGAAGTTGTGTTTGATTTTAATGATAGACTTAAATCTATGACAAGTGGATACGCGAGTTTTGATTATGAAATTCTTGAACATAGAGAAGGAGATCTTGTAAAGCTTGGAATCTTGGTAAATTCTGAACCAGTAGATGCTCTTGCAATGATGGTTCATAAAAATTTTGCTCAATCTATTGGAAGAGTTGTTTGTGAAAAATTAAAAGATTTAATACCGAGACACAACTTTATGATACCTGTTCAGGCAGCTATTGGAGGAAAAATAATTGCCAGAGAAACAATAAAGGGTTTCAAAAAAGATGTTTTAACAAAAATACATGGAGGAGGAGCGAGAGATAGAAAAAGAAAACTATTAGATAAACAAAAAAAAGGTAAAGCAAGATCTAAGCAATTTGGAAAGGTTGAAATACCACAGGAAGCTTTTATAGGTGTATTGAAAATTAACAAGGACAAGTAAATGGAGAGGTGGCCGAGTGGTTGAAGGCGCACGCTTGGAAAGCGTGTAAAGAGGAAACTCTTTCATGGGTTCGAATCCCATTCTCTCCGCCATTAATTTTCAATCTAAAAATGGCTTTTATTCAAAAAAAACAATAA
>MDTA01063668.1_pt1 | contig 24351 bp, 36 predicted proteins | sample 811151 | NCBI WGS metagenome assembly MDTA01 (sample SAMN05326648, study PRJNA326480) | marine metagenome | isolation source: seawater | place: Indian Ocean: South | collected 2010
ACGCACGTAGCTAGAAAAGGATTAGCTGATACAGCATTAAAGACAGCAAGTTCAGGATACTTAACTAGAAGACTTTGCGATGTCGCTCAAGATTTAACAATAACTAAGAAAGATTGTGATTGCGAAAGTAAAGGAAGTATAGCTTTGTCAGAAATCATTGAAGGTGGAAATGTCATTGTAACTCTATCAGAGAGAGCGTTAGGAAGAGTAGCTGCTAAGGATATAAAAAATCCAATTACAGGTGAAAAAATTATTAAAAAAGATGAAATGATTGATGAAGCTGGTTGTGAGAAAATTGATGCAGCAGGCGTGAAATCAATAAGAGTATACTCAGTCATAACATGTGGATCTAAGGAAGTTGTTTGTGCAATGTGTTATGGAAGGGATTTGTCTAGAGGAAAAATGGTTCATGTAGGTGAAGCAATTGGAATGATATCTGCCCAATCGATAGGAGAACCGGGCACTCAATTAACGATGAGAACTTTTCACGTTGGTGGTACCGCATCAATTAAACAAGATTCACAAATCATCAGTAAAAATGATGGTATCTTAAAAATTATAAACACTAATTTGCTAGAGGACTCTAAAAAAAATCAAATTGTTATGGGTAGAAATACCCAACTTTCAATTGAAGATGATAAGGGTCTTCAGGTTGCAATATACAAAGTGCCATACGGTTCTAAACTATTTTTCAAAAATGGCGATAAAATAAAAAAGAAAACTAAAATTTGTGAATGGGATCCTTACACCACACCTGTAATCGCTGAAAAAAGTGGTATTGTAAATTATGTTGATTTAATTGATGGTGTATCTTTATCTGAAACTTTAGATGATGCAACTGGAATAGCTTCCAAATCAGTAATTGATTGGAGATCACAGTCAAAAAATACAGATTTAAAACCTAGAATTACTTTAAGAGATGAAAAAGGAAATGTTATTAAAAAGGCTGACGATAATGAAGCCAGATATTATTTGGTTCCAGACTCGATACTTTCTGTAAAAGATGGCCAAAAAATATTTGCAGGAGATGTAATAGCTAGACTACCCAAAGAAACTTCAAAAACTAAAGATATCACAGGAGGTCTCCCAAGAGTTGCTGAGCTGTTTGAGGCAAGAAAAGCAAAAGATAGCGCAATTATTGCCGAAAATGATGGAAAAGTATTGTTTGGAAAAGAAGTTAGAGGCAAACAAAGAGTCTCTATTGTATCTACAAGTGGTGAGACATCTAATTACCTAATACCTAAAGGCAAACATATTAATTTTAACCAAGGTGAGGAAATTAAAAAAGGTGAATATTTATTAGATGGACAACCATTACCCCATGATATTTTGAGAATATTAGGAATAGAAGAATTAACCGAATATTTTGTTAATCAAGTACAAGAAGTTTATAGGTTGCAAGGAGTTGTAATAAACGACAAGCATATTGAAACTATATTGAGACAAATGCTTAAAAAAATTGAGATTAAAAATTCAGGAGACTCTAAGTTCTTGCCTGGAGAAGTAATAGATAGAATAAAATTTGACACAATGAACGAAAAACTTAAATCAGAAGGAAAAAAACCCGCAGTTGGAGAAAGAGTTTTAATGGGTATAACAAAAGCATCGCTTCAAACTGAATCCTTTATATCGGCTGCTTCATTCCAAGAAACTACAAGAGTACTTACAGATGCAGCTATAAAAGGTAAAATCGATGTTTTACAAGGATTAAAAGAAAACGTAATTGTTGGTAGATTAGTCCCAGCTGGCACAGGATCTATTAAAAGTGATTGGAATAAAAAAGCTCTAAAAGACGATGAAAAATTCCTATCAGAACAGAAGCCAAACGAACCATCAGAAACCCAGATAAATCAATAAAAATAAAGGATTTTAAGGGTCTTTTAAATTTGACAAATTAAATTTCTATAGTATTTTGGCCATATTTTTTGGTTGGAAAGTAATGTCATTTGGACATTAAACGCTGCCAGTTAATAATCGCTCAGTTATTTCCCCATAAAAATAAAATATTAATATTATGCCAACAATTAACCAGTTGCTAAGAAAAAAAAGACAAAAACCTTTATCAAGAGATAAGGTTCCTGCTTTAGAAAAGTCACCTCAAAAAAGAGGTGTTTGTGTAAAAGTATATACTACCACACCTAAGAAACCCAACTCAGCCCTAAGGAAAGTTGCAAGAGTTAGATTGTCAAATGGACATGAGGTAACTTCATATATTCCTGGAGAAGGTCATAACCTACAAGAACACTCTGTTGTTTTAATAAGAGGTGGAAGAGTAAAAGATTTACCAGGTGTTAGATATCATATTTTAAGAGGTAACTTAGATACACAAGGAGTGACAGCGAGAAAACAACAAAGATCAAAATACGGTGCAAAAAAAGGAAAATAAAAAAAATGTCTAGAAAAAAAAAAGCACCAAAAAAAATACCTCTAGTCGATCCAAAATACAAATCTACAATTATACCAAAATTAATAAACTCTATTATGTATGATGGAAAAAAAACAATTGCAGAAAAAATTATTTACGATGCTATAGACAAAATAAAATCTAAATCTAAAGATGAACCTATCACAATTTTTAACCAAGCTATTAGTAATATTAAACCTACTGTAGAAGTTAGATCACGTAGAGTAGGAGGTGCTACATATCAAGTGCCTGTTGAAGTAAAAGCAAAAAGATCCCAAGCATTAGCATTGAGATGGTTGATAGATGCATCAAGAAAAAGAAAAGATAAAAATATGTCAGATAAAATTTTTAATGAGATTTTTGATGCGTATCAAAATAGAGGATCAGCTATTAAAAAAAAAGAAGACACTCACAAGATGGCTGAGTCCAATAAAGCATTTGCACACTTTAGATGGTAAAAAATCATGCCTAGGACTCACACATTAAACAAATATAGAAATATCGGAATTATGGCCCACATAGATGCGGGCAAAACTACAACAACCGAAAGAATTTTATACTATACTGGTAAAAGTCATAAAATTGGAGAAGTTCATGATGGTGCTGCAACAATGGATTGGATGGAACAAGAACAAGAAAGAGGAATTACCATTACTTCAGCAGCTACAACTTGCTTTTGGAGGGATCACAGAATAAATATTATAGATACACCAGGACATGTAGATTTTACTATTGAAGTTGAAAGATCACTTAAAGTTTTAGACGGAGCGGTAGCAGTTTTTGATGGTGTAGCTGGTGTTGAACCCCAATCAGAAACAGTATGGAGACAAGCTGACAAATATAAAGTACCAAGAATATGTTTTGTTAACAAACTTGATAGAACTGGTGCTGATTTTTTCAGATGTGTTGATATGATAAAGGAAAGGCTTGGTGCAAAACCTTTAGTCATGCAGATACCTATAGGTATAGAAGCTTCTTTACAAGGAGTTGTAGACCTAGTTAAAATGAAAGCTATTGTTTGGAAAAATGAAGATTTAGGTGCTGCATGGGAAGAAAAAGAAATACCAGAAGATTTAAAACAAACTTGTGAAAAATATCGACAAGAATTAGTTGAAACAGCTGTCGAGCAAGATGAAAAATTAATGGAAAGTTATTTGAACGGTGATCAAATCAATAGTGATGATTTAATCAAATGTGTAAGAAAGGGTTGTTTAAATTTTGACTTTGTACCAGTTTTAACTGGATCGGCCTTTAAAAATAAAGGAGTACAACCTCTTTTAGATGCAGTTATTGATTATCTTCCTAGTCCTGTCGATATTGGATCTATAAAAGGTACTAAACCAGGGTCAGATGACGAGATTGAGATGAAATTTGAAGATACAGCACCATTTTCTGCTCTTGCCTTTAAGGTAGCTAATGACCCATTTGTTGGATCATTAACTTTTATAAGAATTTATTCTGGTACCGTTAAAACAGGAACTGGAATTTATAATACATCTAAAGATAAAGAGGAAAGAGTTGGTAGGATGCTTTTGATGCATGCCAATTCAAGAGAGGATATTAAAGAAGCAAACGCTGGTGATATAGTTGCTTTAGCTGGTTTAAAACATACTATAACTGGTCACACTTTAGCGAATGAAGATCAGCCTGTTCTTCTCGAACCAATGGAGTTTCCTGATCCAGTAATCGAAATTGCTGTCGAACCAAAGACAAAAGCCGATCAAGAAAAAATGGGAGAAGCTTTGGGTAGATTAGCTAAAGAAGATCCGTCATTTAGAGTTAGTTCCGATGAAGAGTCTGGACAAACCATTATTAAAGGTATGGGCGAGTTACACCTGGATATTATTGTTGATAGAATGAAAAGAGAGTTTAAAGTTGAAGCAAACGTTGGTGCTCCACAAGTAGCTTATAGAGAAACAATACAAAACGCTACAGAGTTTGACTATACACATAAAAAACAAAGTGGAGGTGCTGGCCAATTTGCAAGAGTAAAGCTTTCTGTTGAACCATTAGAACCAGGCAAAGGTCGAGAAATAGAAAGTAAAATAAAAGGTGGTGCTATACCTAAAGAATTTATTCCTGGCGTTGAAAAAGGTGTAGAGTCTGTAGCAGACAATGGAATTTTAGCTGGATTTCCCATTATAGACTATAAAGTTACTATTTTAGATGGTTTGCATCATGATGTTGACTCAAGTGTGTTAGCTTTTGAGCTAGCTTCACGAGCATGTTTTAAAGAAGCTTGTACTAGAGGAACTTTAAAATTACTTGAACCAGTAATGAGAGTTGAGGTAGTTACACCAGAGGATTACATGGGAGATGTAATTGGTGACTTAAATAGCAGAAGAGGCCAAATAAATACTCAAGAGCAAAGAGGTAATGCCACTGTTATAACTGCAATGGTGCCACTTGCAAATATGTTTGGTTATATAAATAATCTTAGATCAATGTCACAAGGAAGAGCTCAATACTCAATGTTTTTTGATCATTATGCCAAAGTACCACAAAACGTTCAAGATGAAGTAACAAAGAAGATTGCAGGATAAAATGGAAAAACAAAATATAAGAATTAAACTTAGAGCTTACGATAACAAAATTCTCGACCAATCTACAGAAGAAATAGTTAACACTGTAAAAAGAACAGGAGCAAACATTAAAGGTCCAATACCACTACCGACAAAAATAGAAAGATATACTGTTTTAAGATCTCCACATATAGATAAAAAAAGTCGGGAACAATTTGAAACAAGAACACATAAAAGACTAATAGATATAATTGAACCAACACCGCAAACTGTAGAGGCTCTTATGAAGTTAGATCTTGCTTCCGGAGTAGATGTTGAAATAAAAATTTAAAAATTATGACTGATATAGCTTTAATAGGTAAAAAAATTGGAATGACACGTGAGTTTTATAAATCGGGACAATCTGTTCCGGTAACAGTTATTAAAATGGAAAAAGCTAGAGTTATTGATGTTATTAGTAATGATAAAAGAGGTTATAATGCTATTCAGTTAGGTTTTGGTAAAATTAAAAATTCAAAACTATCTAAAGCAATGAAAGGTTTTTACAGTAAAAAAAATACTGAACCGAAAAAAAAATTAAAAGAATTCAGAGTAAATAATACAGACAACTATAAGCCAGGAAATGAATTTGGTCTTGAAATCTTTAAAGATACAAAATTTGTGGATGTAAGATCTAGAACAATAGGTAAAGGTTTTGCAGGGGCTATGAAAAGACATAATTTTAGCGGATTAAGAGCTACACATGGGGTTTCAATTTCTCATAGAGCACATGGATCAACCGGTCAAAACCAAGATCCAGGAAAAGTATTTAAAAACAAAAAAATGGCTGGTCACATGGGTGACAAACTAAGAACTATTCAAAATATTGAAATTATAAAATCTGATATTGAAAATGATCTACTTTATTTAAAAGGCTCTATACCTGGAAGCAAAAATACTGAAGTATTAATAAAAAAAGCAGTAAAAAATATTTCAAAATTAACTATGATTGAAAAAATTGAAGCTTTGGAAAAATTAAAAAAAATCCCAGAAAAGAAGAAAAAATAAATGAAGATAGATAAAATTGATATTAACGGTAAAAAAGACTCAATAGAAGTTTTAGATAAAATTTTTGCTTCAAAAATTAATAAAAAAAACATCAGTTCGGTAATCTATAAGACCAATGCCAACTTAAAGGGTAGAAAAGCCAAAACAAAACAAAAAAATGAAATTATAGGTTCAACATCTAAAATATATGCCCAAAAAGGAACAGGTAACGCACGTCATGCTAGTAGAAAAGCACCAATTTTTGTTGGAGGTGGAGTTGCTCATGGTCCAAAAGGACAATCTAATTATAAAATAAGAAAACTAAATAAGAGTGAGAAAAAAAATAGCATAGCTTCTTTAATAAGTGAAAAAAATGTATCTAAAAATTTAATAATCTTTAGTGATTTTAAAAATGAAATTAAAAAAACTAAACAAATGAATGAAATCTTAAAAAAATTTAATGCAAATAATTCATTAATTATTTTAGATAAAGAATCTATGAAAAATGTATTAAAATCAGCAAGAAATATTCCAAATATTAAAATTACTGATATCAATCATTTTAGTAGCCTTGATATAATTAAATACCAAAAAATAATTTTTACGGAAAGTTCAGTTAAAGAATTGGAGAAAAGATATGAGTAAAATACATTTATATGACAAAATTCTATCACCAATTGTTACAGAGAAATCAACAAATTTATCTGAATATAATAAGATAGTTTTTAAAGTGCCTCACAACTCAAACAAAACTAACTTAAAGAAAAATATAGAAAAAATATTTAAGGTAAATGTTACCAAAATAAACATAGTTAATAAACAATCTAGAATAAAACTCACTAGAGGAAAAAAGGTTAAGATCCAAGGATATAAAAAAGCAATTATAACACTTAAAAAAGGTCAAAGTATTGATCTAACTACCGGAATTTAAAATGTCACTAAAAACTTTCAAACCATATACAAAATCAAGAAGAGGAACTGTGATAGTTGATAAGTCGGGACTATGGAAAGGAAAAGCTTACAAACCTTTATTGTCTGTCAATAATGCTTCAAAAGGAAGAAATAATCTAGGAAGAATTACTTCTAGAAATCATGGTGGTGGACATAAACAAAAATACAGAATAATTGATTTTCATAGAAGAAAATTTAATTCGGTTGCTGTAGTTGAAAGAGTGGAATATGACCCAAATAGATCTTGTTACATAATGTTAGTTAAGTTTGAGGATGGTGAGAGATTTTATTATCTTGCACCACAAAAAATACATGTAGGTGATAAAATTATGAACGGTCAGAATATAGAAGTTAAAACGGGTAATTGCATGCCTCTTCACGACATTCCTGTTGGAATAAATATTCATAATGTTGAGCTTCAACCAGGTGCAGGCGGTAAGATTGCTAGATCTGCAGGAACTTCAGTCATTATTTCTGGTGTAGATGGAAATTATTCACTTATCAAAATGACCTCTGGAGAAGTAAGAAAAATAAATTCAAGATGCATGGCAACAATTGGTGTTTTATCTAATCCAGATCAAAAAAATATTAAAATTGGTAAAGCTGGAAGATCTAGGTGGCTTGGTATTAGACCTCATACAAGAGGTGTAGTTAAAAATCCAGTTGATCATCCACATGGTGGTGGTGAAGGAAAAACAGCAGGCGGTAGACACCCTGTTTCACCAACAGGACAGTCTGCAAAAGGATTAAAAACCAGAGATAACAAAAGAACAGATAAGTTTATAATTAGAAGAAGAAAGGGTAAGAAAAATTAGGTAAATATATGGCTAGATCAATTTGGAAAGGCCCATTTGTAGAAGAAAGCTTAATCAAAAAAGTTGATAAACAAAAAAATGAGACTAACAAAAAACCCATTAAAACATGGTCAAGAAAATCTACTATTATACCTGATTTTGTTGGGACTAGCTTTTTAATTTACAACGGAAAAAAATTTATTCCAATAACAGTGTCTGAGGATATGGTTGGACATAAATTTGGAGAATTTGCACCTACAAGACAATTCGCAGGTCACACACCTGCTGATAAAAAAGCAGCCGCAGAAAAAGCAGCCGCTGCGACAGTGCCAGGAGATAAAAAGTAAACATGTCAAAAAAAAAGAAAACAAACAAAATGGAAGATAAAACAGTAAAATCTGTAAATAAAAGTGTTAGATCTAGCACAAGAAAACTTAAACCAATATTAAGGTCAATAGTTGGTAAAAAAGTTGGTTTAGCGATTAGAGATTTAACATTTTCAGAAAAAAGAATTTCTAAAGATATTAAGAAAACTATTTCTTCTGCCATTGCTAACGCAGAGAATAATTTCCAATACGATATAGACAAACTTTTTATAAAAGAAGCTTATTGTGGAAAACAAATAGTGATGAAAAGATTTAGAGCAAGAGCTAAAGGAAGAGCAGCACCTATAAAAAAACCATATTCAAATTTAACAATTATATTATCTGAATTAAAAAATAAGAAATTAGAGGAAAAACATGGGACAAAAGGTTAATCCAGTAGGTTTAAGATTGGGTATTAACAGAGGATGGGATTCTGTTTGGTATGCAAAAAAGAAAGATTTTGGAAATTACTTAATAGAAGATTTTAAAATAAGAGAATATATAAAAAAAAATGTAATTAACTCAGGAGTATCCAAAGTGATGATAGAAAGAACATCAAAAAAATGTTTTGTAACAATTTATACTTCTAGGCCTGGATTTGTTATTGGAAAAAAAGGAAGCGATATAGAAAAAATTAAAAATAAACTTTCAGCACTTACAAGCAACGAAGTCAATCTAAACATTAAGGAAGTAAAAAAGCCAGAAACTAATAGTTATTTAGTTGCAGAAAATATTGCACAGCAGCTTGTTAAAAGAGTATCATATAGAAGAGCAATGAAAAGATCTATGCAGTCTGCTTTAAGACTTGGTGCAAAAGGTATCAAAGTATCTATAAGTGGAAGGTTAGGTGGAAACGAAATCGCACGAACAGAGTGGCTTAGAGAAGGAAGTATACCTTCACATACCCTGAGAGCTGATATTGATTATGCAGAAGCAGAAGCATTAACAACTTATGGAATAATAGGTATAAAAGTTTGGATTTATAAAGGAGAAATTTTCTCTAAGGAGTTTAGCCAGGAGACAAATAAAAAATAAATTATGTTACAGCCAACTAGAACAAAATTCAGAAAAGCACATAAAGGAAGAATCCATGGAAAAGCATCAAGATGTAATTACATGAATTATGGATCATTTGGTTTAAAAGCAATGTCACCAGATAGAGTAATATCAAAACAAATTGAAGCTGCCAGGGTTGCTTTAACAAGACATATGAAAAGACAAGGAAGAGTTTGGACACGTGTTTTCCCAAATATACCTATATCGAAAAAACCTACAGAAGTTAGAATGGGAAAAGGAAAAGGTTCACCTGAATACTATGGATGTAGAGTAAAACCAGGTAGAATTTTATTTGAAGTAGATGGTGTATCTGAGCAGATAGCTAGAGAAGCTCTTTATAAAGCATCTGCTAAGTTGCCAATAAAAACAAAATTTATAAAAAGGTTTGCTTAATATGAAAAAAAAGGATGCAAAACAAATGACTAAGGCTCAGGCTTTGAAAGATATAGATAAATTTAAAAAAGATCTTTTTAATTTTAGATTTCAAAAGGTAAATGGACAAATAAAAAGCCCATCTAAAATAAATGAGACCAAAAAAAATATTGCAAGATTAAAAACTTTTATTGAAAGGAAATCTAATGCCTAAGAAAGTTCTACACGGAATAGTTGTTAGTGATAAAGAAAATAAAACAATCAAAGTTTTAGTTGAAAGAAAGTATCAACATCCAGTTCTTAAAAAAGTTATAAAGAGCAAAAAAAAATACAGTGCACACGATGAAAAAAATAGTTTTAAAAATGGAGATAAAGTTAGCATAATTGAATGCAAACCATTCTCAAAAAGTAAAAAATTTGAAATATACGGAGAAAAAAAATGATTCAAGTCCAAACAGAATTGAATGTTGCTGATAATACTGGTGCAAAAAAAATAGAATGCATAAAAGTATTAGGTGGATCTAAAAGAAGATATGCAAGCATTGGAGATACAATAGTTATTGCTGTTAAAGAAGCAATTCCTAAGGGAAAAGTAAAAAAAGGTTCGGTTCATAAAGCCGTAGTTGTCCGAGTTAAAAAAGGCATTCATAGAGAAGATGGTTCAAAAGTGAGATTCGATAATAATGCGGCTGTACTTGTTGATGAAAAGGGAGAGCCAGTAGGAACTAGAATATTTGGTCCAGTAACCAGAGAACTTAGAAACAAAGGTCAAATGAAAATAATTTCTTTAGCACCGGAGGTTTTATGATGATTATAAAAAAAGGAAGCAAGGTCAAAATTTTATGCGGAAAAGATAAAAATAAAGAAGGTGAGGTTATTGAAATTCAAAGATCTAAAAATAGAGCTAAAGTTAAAGGCTTAAACTTGATTAAAAAACACATTAAAACAACTAAGGAAAAAAAGGGTGGTATTTTTGATAAAGAAAATTTTTTAGATTTATCAAATCTATCTATTGTAAATATAAAAAAAGAAACCAAAAAGAATATAGGTAAAAAATGATGCCAAGACTTAAGGATTTATACAAAAAAGAGATTCAACCAGATCTAAAAACAAAATTGGGTCTGAAAAATACTTATATGGCACCCAAGATACTCAAAGTGGTTTTAAACATGGGCTTGGGCATCGATGGTAATGATTCAAAAATTTTAAAAACATCAGAGGAGGATTTGGCTAAAATCACAGGACAAAAACCAGTAATTACAAAATTTAAGAAATCAATATCAAACTTTAAAACTAGAAAGAGCACTAATGCTGGTTTGAAAGTAACTTTAAGAAAAGATAAAATGTATGAATTTATAGATAGACTAGTAAATATAGCATTACCAAGAATCAAAGATTTTAGAGGCTTGTCAACTAAAGGCTTTGATAAATTTGGAAATTATACTTTTGGAATTAAAGAACACATAATTTTCCCAGAAGTCAATTTTGACAAAGTAGATAAAATTAGAGGTTTAGATATTACAATAGTCATTTCCTCAAAAAACAGAGACCATAGTATAGAATTATTAAAAAAATTGAATTTTCCATTTAAAACTGAAAGGAGTAACTAAGCATGGCTAAACTAAGCTCTATTAATAAAAACAACCGAAGAATAAAACTTTCAAATAGGTTTTATAATAAGAGATCGAAATTAAAAAAAATTATAATGAATAAAAAATTACCCTTAGAAGAAAGATTTAAAGCACAACAAAAACTATCTAAAATGCCAAGAAACTCCTCAAAAACTAGAGTAATGAACAGATGTCAAATTACAGGAAGGCCTCATGGTGTTTATAGAAAATTAAAAATTTCAAGAATAGCATTAAGAAAACTTGGTCTTGAAGGTAAAATTCCAGGAATGATAAAATCAAGCTGGTAGAAAGGAAAAATATGAGTTTAAGTGACCCTATAGGAGATATGATAGCTAGAATTAAGAACGCTCAACAAAGAAATCAAAGGAAAGTTGAGTTACCATCATCTAAATTTAAAATTAAAATTGTAGATGTTTTAAAGGGTGAAGGTTTTATAATAGATTACAAAGTAAGTGATGATCAAAAAAAACCAAACCTACTTATAAATTTAAAATATCATTCAGGAAATCCGGTAATCAATACTATTGAAAGAGTCTCAAAACCAGGAAGAAGAATATTTTCAAGAGCAGAAAGTTTACCTAAAATAAATAACGGTTTAGGTATAGCAATAGTATCAACACCAAAAGGTGTAATGAGCGATGTTGATGCCAGAAAACAAAAAGTAGGTGGAGAAATTATTTGTAAGGTATTTTGATGTCTAAAATTGGTAAAATAAACATATCTATCCCTGAAAAAGTAAAAGTTGCTTTAACTGGTAACAATGTAAATATAGAGGGGCCTTTAGGCAAAAAGTCCCTGACCATAGATTTGGAAAATTTTGATTTAAATATTAATGATGGCAAAGAAATCTCGATTAAACCAAAAAAAGTTGATGAAAATACTAAAAGGCTTTGGGGAATGAACAGAAGCCTATTAAATAATGCGATAATTGGTGCCAGCAAAGGTTATGAAAAGACTTTAGAATTAGTTGGAGTTGGATATCGAGCAGCATTAAAAGGCAAACAACTTAATTTACAATTGGGTTTTAGCCATGATGTTAATTACGATATACCAGAAGAAATTAAAATTACAGTTGAAAAACAAACTATACTTAAAATTATTGGAGCTGATAAGCAACAAGTAGGCATGGTTGCTTCAAAAATTAAATCTTTGAGACCTCCAGAGCCGTATAAGGGTAAAGGTATTAGAGAAAAAGACCAATATATTTTAAGAAAAGAAGGAAAGAAAAAATAATGAAAATTACTAGATCTATCAGAAAAAACTTTAGAATTAGAAATAAACTTAAAAAGGTTGCTAAACCTGGTCGGTTCAGATTATGTATTACAAGATCAAGTAAAAATATTTCAGCTCAAATTATTGATGATAAAGAACAAAAAACACTTTTATCAGCATCATCAAATCAAAAAGACGTAAAAGATTTAAAAAAAAACAAAACAGATATATCGATTTTAGTAGCTGAAAAACTTGCAAAAAAAGCACAAGATAAGAAAATAACAAAAATATTTTTCGATAGGGGTATTTATAAATATCATGGCAGAGTAAAAATCTTTGCTGAAACATTAAGAAAAAATGGAATGGAATTTTAATTATGGAAAAGAGCAAATTAGATAAAAACAAAGATATTTTAGAAAAATTAGTCCACATTAATAGAATAACTAAAGTTGTTAAAGGTGGAAGAAGATTTGGATTTTCAGCATTAGTTGTAGTAGGGAATCAAAATGGCAAAATAGGTGTAGCTCATGCAAAAGCTAAACAAGTCCCAGATGCTATAAAAAAAGCAAACGAACTTGCAAGAAGAAAATTAGTGCAAATACCCTTAAGAGAAGGAAGAACAATTCATCATGATATATACGGCAAAGATGGAGCTGGAAAAATAAAGTTAAGAGCGGCTCCTAAGGGCACAGGTATAATTGCTGGTGGTCCTGTCAGAGCTGTATGTGAAGTTTTAGGTATTAAAGACATTGTTGCTAAATCTTTAGGCACTGCAAATCCACATAACGTTATTAGGGCATGTATGAAAGCTTTACAAAATCAAACTTCTCCTAAAGAAATATCAACCATAAGAAATAAAAAAATATCAGAGGTAGTCGAAAAAAGAGGATAAAAATGAAACTTAATACAACAAATAAAATTAAGGAAAAAAAAATTAGACCCGGTAGAGGAATAGGATCAGGTAAAGGAAAAACTTCAGGTAGAGGTCATAAGGGTCAAAAATCAAGAAGAGGAGTTGCAATAAAAAGTTTTGAAGGTGGTCAAATGCCTTTGTACAGAAGACTTCCAAAGAGAGGCTTTAATCCAATTAAATCCACTGGCATAGCAATAATGAACCTAGGCAAAATACAATCTTTAATTAATAGTAAAAAAATTAAAGCTTCAGAAAAAATTAACATAGAACTGTTGAAAAAATTACGTTTGATAAATCAAAAATATTCAAAATATAAAATTTTAGGCAATGGAGATATTAAAGACAAAATAGATGTTGAAGTTGATTTTATTTCGAAATCTGTAAAAAATAAATTAGATAAAACTGGCAGCACAATAACTTTAAAAAAGTAGCTTATGAGCTCAACGCAGCAAACTAATGACTTACGTAACAGAGTAATTTTCACATTATTAATTCTTACTGTTTATAGACTAGGTACGTTTGTTCCATTACCAGGTATTGATCCTCAACAACTTCAAGTAATGATGGAAGGAAATCAAAAAGGGTTACTTGGAATGTTCAATGTTTTTGCAGGCGGTGCCGTAAGCAGAATGGCTATATTTGCATTAGGAATTATGCCTTACATTTCTTCTTCTATTATAGTCCAATTGTTAACTGGAGTTTCAGATTATTTTAAAAACTTAAAAAACCAGGGTGAAATTGGAAGGAAAAAAATTACACAAATTACAAGATATGGAACTGTTCTTCTTGCTACGGTACAAGGTTATGGTTTGTCCATAGGATTAGAGTCATCTGCTAATCTATTAATAAATCCTGGTATTTTTTTTAAAATTTCTACAGTTACAACAATTGTAGCTGGCACAATTTTTCTTATGTGGTTAGGTGAACAAATCACTCAAAGAGGAATTGGAAATGGAATTTCACTTATAATTTTTTCTGGGATAGTTGCAGAAATTCCGCGTGCTTTAGTAACTACTTTTGAACTAGGAAAAACAGGCGCAATTTCAGGCTTTATTATTTTTTTAATTTTTATTCTATTGATTGGAACAATAATGTTTATTGTTTTTGTAGAGAGAGCTTTAAGAAAAATTTTAATTAATTATCCCAAAAGACAAATGGGTAACAAAATTTATGGTGGTGATTCATCACATTTACCACTAAAAATTAATACAGCTGGAGTAATACCTGCTATTTTTGCTTCAGCTCTTTTACTATTGCCAGTTACGTTTTCAAATTTTGAGTTCTCCAGTGAGGAGTCATTTTTAAATTTATCTTCATACTTTACTCAGGGACAACCCTTATATATGTTGTTATATGCATCAGGTATAATTTTTTTTACTTTTTTTTATACATCAATAGTTTTCAACCCTAACGAAACAGCTGAAAATTTAAGAAAATATGGAGGATTTATTCCAGGAATACGACCAGGCGAGAGTACCGCAATTTATTTAGAAACTATTTTAACAAGATTAACGACTATAGGCGCAATGTATCTTACTGCAGTTTGTTTGATGCCAGAGTTTTTAATCGCTAACTACCCTATACCTTTTTACTTAGGTGGTACTTCAATTTTAATCGTTGTAGTAGTTGCAATTGATACTGTGACTCAAATACAAACAAGGCTAATGAGTTCTCAATACGAACAACTTATTAAAAAAACTAAATTCGGAAAATAAAAAGTGAACTTGATTCTCTTTGGTCCCCCTGGTGCTGGAAAAGGAACACAAGCTAAATTTTTAGTAAAAAAATTAAATAATTTTCAAATTTCAACAGGCGATATGCTTAGAGATGAAATTAAAAAAGATACAGAAATTGGAAAAAAAATAATAAATTACATGAACGATGGAAAATTTGTAGATGATGAAATAGTAAACAAACTTCTTGAAAAAATAGTATTTAATCCAAAAAAAAAAAATAAATTAATTTTTGATGGTTATCCAAGAACTATAAATCAAGCTAAAAATCTAGATATTTTATTAAAAAAATCCAATCAAATAATTGATTATATTTTTTTTTTAAATGTTAATAAGGATTCAATAATTAAAAGAATTGAAAAAAGAAAAACTTTAGAGAAAAGATCGGATGACGACTCTGATACTATTTTAAAAAGATATGATACCTATATGGAAATAACTAAACCAGTATTGGATTATTACTCAAAAAACCAAAATTTTTATGAAATTGACGGATCTATGGAAATAAAGGATATTGCTCAAAAAATTGAGGAAATACTTAAGGTATAAGACATTGACATTGAATCGTCTTCTTATATAAATGGCTAAATTTATTCTCAGAAAATATGGCTCGTATAGCAGGTGTTAATATTCCACAAAATAAGATTGTTGAAGTAGGATTAACTTATATTCACGGTATAGGAAATAAGTTTTCTAAACAAATCTGTAAAGATTTAGATATACCTAAAGAAAAAAGAGTTAACCAATTAACTGATGATCAAATTTTAAAAATAAGAGAATATATTGATAAGAATTATACAGTAGAGGGAGATTTACGTAGAGAAACTTCTTTAAATATTAAAAGATTAATTGACTTAGCGTGTTATAGGGGATCAAGACATAGAAAAAAATTACCTGTTAGAGGTCAAAGAACAAGATGTAATGCCAGAACAAGAAAAGGTAAAGCCATAGCTATCGCTGGAAAAAAACTAACACCATTAAAAAAATAAAATTATGAAGACAGAAAAAGTAGATAAAAAAGATAATACAAATGAAAAAGAGACAAAAGTTGTAAAGAAAAGTTCTTATTCAAAAAAGAAAAAAGTAAAAAGAAATATACAAAACGGAATAGCTTACGTTTTGTCAACTTTTAATAACACTATAATATCTATAGCAGATACTAGTGGAAATATTATTTCTTGGGCATCTGCTGGCCAAAAAGGTTTTAAAGGTTCTAGAAAGTCAACGCCATATGCAGCACAGGTAGCTGCTGATGCAGCCGCGGCAAAAGCTTTAGATTATGGAATGAAAACTTTAACCGTAGAAATTAAAGGACCTGGATCAGGTAGAGAAACCGCATTAAGAGCATTACAAGCACGTGGATTTAAAATTCTTTCAATAAAAGATACTACTCCACTGCCACATAATGGAGCAAGACCACCAAAAAAAAGGAGAGTATAAATGGAAAATGTAGATGTTAATGTAAAAAATTGGAAATCACTAATTAAACCTACAAAACTTGAAGTTAAACTTAGTGATGATAAGTCATATGCCAAGATAATTGCTGAACCTTTAGAGAAAGGTTATGGACTTACTTTAGGTAATTCATTGAGAAGAATACTGCTATCATCAATTAGAGGAGCGGCAGTTACTTCATTACAAATTGATGGTGTTTTACATGAGTTTACATCAATAAAAGGTGTTAGAGAAGATGTTACAGATATTGTTTTAAATATTAAATCACTAGCATTAAAAAGTTTGTCAGATGGTAATAAAAAATTGGTGCTTGATGCAAAAGGCCCAGGCGAAATCAAAGCATCAGATATTACAACTATACCTGATATTGAAATATTAAATCCAGATTTAGTTATTTGTAATTTAGATGAAAAAACTAATTTTCACATGGAAATGAATGTAGGAACAGGCAAAGGTTATGTTTCTGCAAATATGAACAAACCAGATGAACCACCCCTGGGCTTAATACCTATAGACTCACTGTTTAGTCCTGTAAAAAAAGTTTCTTATTCAGTTAGTACTGCGAGAGAAGGAAAAGCACTAGATTATGATAAATTAACTATGGAAATAGAAACAAATAGATCTATTTCTGCAGAAGATGCTGTTGCTTATGCTGCAAGAATTTTTCAAGATCAATTAGGAATGTTTATTAATTTTTCAGAACCTAAAGAAGTTATAGTTAAAGAAAGTCCGACTGAACCTGAATTTAATAAAAATTTATTAAGAAAAGTTGATGAGTTAGAATTATCAGTTAGATCTATGAACTGTCTTAAGAATGATAATATTATTTATATAGGAGACTTAGTTCAAAAATCAGAGGGTGAAATGTTAAGAACACCAAATTTCGGAAGAAAATCATTAAATGAAATCAAAGAAGTATTAACAGGCATGTCATTATACTTAGGTATGGAAATACCAAACTGGCCACCAGATAACATCGCTGAATTATCTAAAAAACTAGAGGAATCTATTTAATGAGACATAAGGTTGGCTACAAAAAGCTTAATAGAACTTCAGAACATAGGAAGGCACTTATAAAAAATATGCTTAATTCTTTAATTAAGTATGAACAAATAACAACAACGCTTCCTAAAGCCAAAGTTCTAAAGCCTCAAGCTGAAAAAATAATAACTTTAGGAAAAAAAGAAAATTTGCAAAATACTAAACGCCTAATCTCTAAACTTCAAAGCGCCCAATCAGCAAGTAAAGTAATTAAAACTTTGTCTAAAAGATATGAGAAAAGAAAGGGCGGTTATACGAGGATCATTAAAGCTGGTTTTAGGTACGGTGATAATGCACCTATGGCAGTACTAGAATTTGTTGATAGAGATGTGAAAGCTAAAAAAGTAGATGTTAAGAAAAAAGAAACATCTTCAGAGAAAAAAGAAGAAAAAAAAGTAGCAACAGCATAATTAAAAATTAAAAAAAAGTATGAAAAAAAGTTATATTGTAAATGTAACTTTTGCTGATATGAGATTAGATCGTTGGATACGTCACAACATCGAAAAAATACCACAAGGTTTAATAGAAAAAAATTTACGAAATGGCAAGATTAAAGTAAATAAAAAAAAAGTAAAAAGTTCCTATAAAGTAAAGCTTAATGATAGCATAGATACTTTCGATTTAGATTTTAAATTTTCAAAAGATTCATTACAAAAAAAAAAGGCTTCAAAAAATACTATAAAATCAAATGAAAAATTTATAGTTGACAATAATGATGATTTTATAATTGTTAATAAAAAATCAGGTATACCTGTCCAGGGTGGCACTAAATCAAAGAATAATTTAATTGATATATTTGCAGATAGCAAAATTTTTATAAATTCAAAACCATATCCTGTACATAGATTAGACAAAGATACATCTGGATTATTAATTATAGCAAAGCATAGAAAATCTGCTCAATTACTAACATCCTTATTTAGACTAAGAAAAGTTCATAAAACGTATATAGCTATATGTCATGGAGAAGTAGATAAAAATTCGGGTATATTGGAAAATAATTTAATAAGATATGAAGATAATAAGCCAATAGTAGAAAAAGCAAAAACTGTTTTTAAAGTTTTAGATAAAAATTCTGAGTTAAGTATAGTTGAAATGAATCCAATCACTGGTAGAAAGCACCAGATACGAAAACAACTCTTAAGTATAGGGAATCCTATATTTGGTGACGATAAATATGGCTTTAAAAATTTTAAAAAAGGTAAAAATAAAAATCTTATGCTTCATGCATTTAGACTTAAGTTTATAATTAATGATAAAAAATATAGTTATACTTCATCTTTACCAGAGCATTTTATCAATTTAATTAAAAAAAAGAGACTTAACTTTCCATATTAGAAATAAAATTTTTAATTATTTTTTTTTCTAAATTTATATAATTTATTTTTTTAATTTGTTTAAGATTTGTTATTTTTTCACTTTTTAAACCACAGGGTAAAATTTTTTTATAGTTCTTTAAACTGTTGTTAACGTTTAAAGAAAAACCGTGATAAGCAATCCATTTTTTTATTTTTATTCCTATAGATGCAATTTTTTTATTTCTTCCCTCGTTCTTAACCCAAATACCAATATTTTTTTTATCCGCAAAAGATTTAATTTCGTATTCCTTTAATGTATTAATTAAGCTATTTTCAACTATAGATAAAAAATTTCTTATATCTTTTTTTCTTTTGTTTAGATTGATTACAAAATAAAATATTTTCTGCCCTGGTCCGTGCCAAGTTATTTTTCCACCTCTATTAGTCTTAACTATTTTTATTTTTTTATCAATTATTTCTCTTTTATTGTAACTCACACCTGCAGTAAAAATACTAGGATGTTCTAGTACCCATATTAGCTCTTTTTTTTCATTTCTAATTATTTGCTTTAATCTTTTTTCCAAATATTTGATTGCTTTACGGTATTCTACTGGTTTTCTTGATTTTTTGATCTGAATATTCATTAAACGTTTGTATTATGTTAATTATGTATTAATAGTGCATATAATTTATGGATAGAATTTATGACTTTAGTAAAAAAAATCAAAGATAAAAAGGTCAATTTTGAATTTAATAAAGAATATATCAAAGTTGTCACAGATAAAATAGCTAATAACGATGCTGTCTTTATCAATAATTCTTTTAATGAAATGCACCCAGCAGATGCTGCTGATATTATTGAACAGTTAAATGAAACAGATAGAGAAAATCTAATAAAATTAAATAACTTTAAAATAAATCCCGAAGTTTTTGTCGAATTAAACGAGTCTGTACAAAAAGAGATTATAAAATATTTATCCAACAATTCTATTGTATATATTTTAAAAAACCTTGAGTCTGATAATGCAATTAAAATTTTAGAAAATCTTGAAGAAAAAAATAAAAATGAAATATTAAGTTCTTTACCGCCAAAGGATAGGTTTGTTTTACTTGAAAGTTTAAGCTATCCAGAGGACTCAGCAGCAAGAATTATGCAAAGAGAATTTACTGCTATCCCAAGTAACTGGTCGGTAGGTCAAACCATAGACTATTTGAGAGAAAATAAAGATTTACCAGATCAATTTCTAGAAATATTTATTGTTGATAATGAATTTAAACCAATAGGTACCGTTCCATCCTCTAAGGTGTTGAGAACTTCTAGAGATACAAAAATGATATCTGTAATGAGTGAAACACAACTTTCAATTCCAGTAGATATGGATAGAGAAGAGGTTGGTCATTTATTTGAAAATTATAATTTAAACTCAGCATGCGTAGTAGATAAATCCAATAAACTTGTAGGCATGATTACTAGTGATGATGTTCTTACAGTGCTTAAAGAAGAAGCGGAAGAAGATGCACTACGATTAGCTGGTGTTGGAGATGAACAAATAACTGATGGTGTTTTCAAAAAAACAAAAAGAAGATTTAATTGGCTACTGCTAAATTTATTTACAGCAATATTAGCATCTATAGTAATAGGTTTTTTTCAAGAAGATATAGAAAAAGTAGTTGCATTAGCAGTATTGATGCCAATAGTAGCTTCTATGGGTGGTAATGCAGGTATGCAAACTTTAGCTGTAACTATTAGAACGATTGCAACCAATCAATTAACAAAAAATAATTTTACACAAAATGTTTTAAAAGAATTTTTAATAGGTATATTAAATGGAATAATATTTGCACTAATTAGTGCTGTAGTAGTACAATTTTGGTTTCAGGATACAACTTTATCGTTAATAATATCTATTTCAATGGTACTAAATATGATAGTTGCAGGATTATTTGGAATATTAGTCCCAATAACTTTAAAAAAATTTAATATAGATCCTGCTATAGCATCGAGTGTTTTTGTCACAACAATAACGGATGTAATTGGATTTTTATCTTTTTTAGGGGTTGGTGCTTACTTTTTTTATTAATTTTTAAAAGTTATCTATTAAACGGACACCATTTACAAAATACGCTACAAATATTTTAAAATTATTTTTATTAAATTTATTTGATAAATTTTTCTTATTTTTAATTTCTAAATATTCAATTTTTATGTTCGTTTTATTTAGATTTTTAGTAATATTATAAATCTTATCTTTATTTTTTAAATCTTTCTTTATTAATAATTTAAATTTTTTTACCAATTTTGAAACATTTGACGCCATTGTTATTTGACTAGGTTTTAAGAGTATATTTCTAGATGAAAATGGTAAATAGTTTGGCTGTCTAATGGTTCTACAGACAAAAACTTTTGTTTTAAATCTTTTTTTAATAAAATTTTTTATTAAAAAAACTTGCTGAAAGTCTTTTTCTCCTAGAAATATATATTTTGCTTTTATTTTTTTTAAATATTGGTTAATAACACCTAAAACACCTTCAAAATGACCTGGTCTAAATTTCGCACACAATATTTTGTATTTAGAATTTATTTTAATTTTCATCATTTTCTTATTTTTAAAAACGTCTTTTTTAGGCGGGACTAATACATAATCAATTTTAAGTTTTTTTAGTATTGATAGATCTTTTTTTAAATTTCTTGGATATCTTTTATAGTCGTCTAATTTGTTAAATTGTGATGGATTTACAAATATGCTGACAATTGTTCTTTTACATTTCTTTTGTGATGCCTTAATTAAAGAAATATGGCCTTTATGTAATGATCCCATTGTTGGAACAAACCCGATATCTGCCTTAAAATTAACTTCTTTAACTAGTTTATTAATGCTTTTAAAAATTATCATTTATGATAGTTCATATTTCTAAATAATTATTAATGATTAAACAAGCCATCATACCATTAGCAGGACAGGGAACAAGACTTTTGCCACTCACAAGTGTTTTTGCAAAAGAACTTTTACCCATAAATGGTAAGCCAGGTGTTGAATATATTATCGAGGAATGCATTGATGCAGGGATTAAAGAAATAATTTTTATTATCTCAAAAAAAAAAGAAATGATTAAGAAATATTTTTATAATGATAAATTTTACAAAGAAATTATAAAGAAAAAAAAAAATAGAAGAATTTCATTTGAGTATGCTAAAATTAAAAAATATAAAAAAATGATAAAATTTGTCTATCAAAACAAACCCCTTGGCACGGGTGATGCGGTATTAAAAACTAAAAAATATATTAATAATAATTTTTTTTTAATGCTATTACCCGATGATCTTATAATAAAAAAAAATTGTTCAAGGGATATGATTTCAATTTATAAAAAATATAAATGCTCTGTAATGGCAAGTATGAATGTTAAAAAAAATAATGTAAAACGATGGGGTATTTATTCAAAGTTAAAAAATATAGACAGAAAAAATTTTTTAATTAAAGATGTTGTTGAGAAACCTAGTGCAAAATCTGCTCCATCAAATTCAGCTGTTATTGGAAGGTATATTTTAAGTTATGATATTTTTAAAAAACTTAAAAAACAAAAAAAAGGTAAGGGTGGTGAAATCCATATAACAGATTCAATAAGAAAGTTATTAAACGACGGTCATAAAATTATTGGACATAAATTTTCTGGAAAATATTTAGACTGTGGAACAATGAATGGTTATATAAAATCCTCGATGGAGATATCTAAATTATGAAACTGTGCATGATTGGTACAGGCTATGTTGGTCTTGTAAGTGGAGTATGTTTTGCTGACTTAGGCAATGAAGTAATCTGTGTAGATAAAGATCATAATAAAATAAATAAACTTAAAAAAGGCGTAATACCAATTTATGAACCTGGACTTAGTGAATTAGTGAAAAAAAATTATAAATCAGGTAGATTAAGTTTTACATCAAATTTATCTGAATCAATAAAAAATTCTCAAATTATTTTTATTTGCGTGGGCACTCCAACAAGAAAAAATAGTAATGCGGCTGATTTATCACAGGTTTTTAATGTAGCTAAGCAAATAGGCAAAAATATAAAAAACTTTAAAATAATTGTAACTAAATCTACTGTTCCAGTTACAACGGGAGACAAAATTGAAAAAATTTTATTAAAGAATGTAAAAAAAAAAAATTTTTCTGTAATATCTAATCCTGAATTTTTAAGAGAGGGAGATGCGATAAATGATTTTTTCTTTCCAGATCGAATTGTTATAGGCACATCTGATAAAAGATCTAATAAATTAATGCATTCTTTATATACGCCACTTTTATCTAAAGGAGCTAAGTATGTAAACTCTTCCCGAAGAGGCGCAGAATTAATAAAGTACGCATCTAATGCTTTCCTTGCCACAAAAATTACTTTTATTAATGAATTAGCCAATTTGTCTGAAAAAATAGGAGTAAATATTGAGGATATATCTATAGGTATGGGTCTAGATAAAAGAATTGGTGGCAGATTTTTAAGAGCAGGACCTGCTTATGGTGGATCTTGTTTTCCTAAAGATACACGAGCAATTGTTGATACCGCAAAAGAATTTAAAACTGATTTATCAATTATAAAAAATGTAATTAAATCAAATGAAAATAGATCAAAAATTCTTTTAAATAGAGTATCAAAATTGTTAAAAAATAAGATAAAAAACAAAAAGATTACTTTTTTAGGCGTAACCTTTAAAGCAAATACAGATGATATGCGTGAGTCATCTAGCCTCGTTATGATACCATCGCTCATCTCAAAAGGAGCTAAGATTAAATATTATGATCCCAGTGGATATAAAAAAGATTTTGATAAGTTTAAAAATGTTTCCTTTAGTGAGAATGTAAAGTCTGCATGTAAAGATGCCGATATGATAATTATACATACTGAATGGAATGATTTCAAAGCTCTTAATTTCAAAGCATTATCAAGAAAAAAAAATTTTATTGTTTATGATATGAGAAATATATTATCACCAGACAAAATGAGAAAAGATAAAATAAATTACTTCAGTATTGGACAATAATTAATTTAGTTCAAAAATTGCATCAACTTCAACAGCTACGCCAAGAGGTAAACTATTTGTACTTACTGCAGCCCTGGTATGCATACCACTATCACCAAATATTTTAGCAATGGTATCCGATGCACCATTAATTACTTTTGGCTGGTCTATAAATTGATCAGTTGAATTAACGAAACCTGTTAATTTAATGCATGATTTAATTTTTGATAAGTCATTATTGCAAGCTTTTTTTGCTTGAGCAGCTATACTTAATGCGCATCTTTCTGCAGCTTTATAAGCTTGTTCTATATCTAAATCTTTTCCTACTTTACCTTTAATTAATTTACCATTTTCATCCATTGAAATTTGACCAGAGATATAGAGTAGATTATTTACAATTTTTGTTGCAACATATGCACCAACTGGGTCAGCAGCATTTGGTAAAATAATATTATTTTTTTTTATATTTTCTTCAAAATTCATTTTTTGTTTTTCTTTTTGTTTCTATCGTATTCTCTTCTTTTCTCAATTAATATCAAGGCCTCTTCCATAGTTAATTCTG
>MDTA01064092.1_pt1 | contig 24329 bp, 20 predicted proteins | sample 811151 | NCBI WGS metagenome assembly MDTA01 (sample SAMN05326648, study PRJNA326480) | marine metagenome | isolation source: seawater | place: Indian Ocean: South | collected 2010
AGGCGTCGCCCTATGTGATCACCCCCGAGCGGCGTGCGCTGCTCAACACCATTCGCTATGCGGAGGGAACCTGGAAGGACGGCAAGGATCTCGGTTACCGGATCCTGTATGGAGGAGGTCAGTTTCAAGACCTGTCACGCCATCCGGACCGCGTGGTGGTGAAGCGCTATTCCAGCGCTGCAGCAGGTGCCTACCAGTTTCTGCCCAGCACTTGGCAGGAGGTGTCCAGGAGTCTCGAACTCCCCAGCTTCGCGCCGGAACATCAGGACCAGGCGGCTCTCCACCTGGTCAAGAAACGTGGTGCCCTTCAAGAGGTGGATCGCAACGGTCTCACCAAAGCAGCCATGAACCGTCTGGCACCGGAGTGGGCCTCCTTCCCGACCCATGCCGGCATCAGCGCCTACGGACAACCCGTCAAGACCCATGCCGAGCTGGTTGCCTTTTACAGATCCAATCTGAGCCAGCTGCGCGAGGGCGCCTGAAACCGATCAGCCTGGTTGCGGAACACCCATCCAGAGCCACTGGCTCAGCCGCACCAACCAATAGATCAGCATCGTCGCCAGCAGCACCAGCAGAAGGCCAACGCGTTGACGCGTGAGCGCTGGCAGCGGTCGTCCCCTCACTCCCTGACGCCATCCCAGCCATCCCAGGCCCAGCACCAGGGGAGGACCGAACAGATGCAGCTCCAGAGCCTCGCCGAGATCTCCCTGAAGGCTGGCGATGGCTGAGCGTGTGAGAAAACACGTTGGGCATGGAACACCTGTCAGCGCCCGCAGGGGACATCCCGGCAGCAAGAGCGGCACCCCTCGGGAGCGCAACAGCAGAACGAGCATGACGCCGGCACTGAGCAACCCTGCGCGACGCCGCCTCCAGAGACCACCACTCATGCTGCAGTACGTGAACGCGACCCGCTGTCACAATGCCCGGCCGTCTCAGGCTGACGCGCCAGTCTCGGCTGGTGGCATGAACGACCCTCTGATCGTGCTCGCCCTCGATTCAACAAGTGTTCAGCATCGCCCGGGAGTCTGATTGTGCCTGCATAACGGGCTCTGACCGTCTACTTCGGAGAACAAGCCGTCTTCTATTGAGACCGTACCTTCACGAATAGGATGCGCAGGGTCTGCCGATCGTGGCAGCAGCATCCAGATCAGATCTAGGAACTTCAAGCATCCATGCCCGTCGTCACCCTTCCAAACGGAACCACCAAGAATTTCGACGGGCCCGTCACCATTGCAGATGTTGCGGCATCAATCGGACCAGGCCTCGCCAAGGCAGCCGTTGCTGGTGTTGTCAATGGTGAATCACTTGATTTGGCGATGCCAATAGAAGCGGACGCCGAATTGCGTCTGCTCACGGCTAAAGATGATGAAGGGGTTGACATTATTCGCCATTCATTCGCGCATCTGGTTGGCCATGCAGTGAAACAGCTTTATCCAGAAGCTCAAATGGCAATCGGTCCAGTGATCAAGGATGGCTTTTATTACGACATCGCTTACGACAAACCTTTTACACCGGAAGATTTAACCGCGATAGAAAAGCGAATGAAAGAATTGATTGCGAAAAACTACGATGTTGACGTCGAGGTTGTCAGTCGCGAAAAGGCTCAACAGGCATTTGAATCGAGGCACGAACCCTACAAAGTTCAGATCGTTGAAGAAATACCTGATGGTGAAACCATCAAGCTCTATCACCATCAGGAATACACGGACATGTGCAGGGGTCCGCACGTACCGAACACGCGGCATCTGAGACACTTCAAACTCATGAAGGTCTCCGGAGCGTATTGGAGAGGCGATTCAAATAACACCATGCTCCAGCGAATCTATGGAACAGCCTGGGGAACGGACTCAGAGCTTAAAGCGCACCTGAAGCAACTGGAAGAAGCAGAAAAAAGAGATCACCGACGTCTGGGCAAAAAGCTTTCTCTGTTTCACATACAAGACAATGCACCAGGCATGGTTTTCTGGCATCCACCAGGCTGGTCTGTCTACCAGAAATTACAACAATATATCCGTCAGGTTCTCAAAGTAGCCGGCTACCAGGAAATCAGAACTCCGCAGATTGTTGATCGGACACTCTGGGAAAAATCAGGACATTGGGACAAGTTCAAAGATGACATGTTCACGACATTCTCTGAGAATCGGGATTACGCAGTCAAACCCATGAACTGCCCATGCCACGTTCAGATTTTCAATCAGGGGCTGCGCAGCTACAAAGATCTTCCAATCAGACTCTCTGAATTCGGATCATGCCACCGAAATGAGCCATCAGGCACGCTTCACGGCCTGATGAGAGTCAGAAACTTTGTGCAGGATGATGGACACATCTTCTGCTCAGAAGATCAAGTCCAATCAGAGGTCTCTGATTTCATTGATCTCGTCTTCAAAGTCTACAAAACGCTTGGCTTTGATAAAGTTCTAATCAAATTATCAACCCGCCCGGAGAAACGAGTCGGCAGCGATGAAGTTTGGGATAAATCAGAAAAATCTCTCCAGGATGCCCTTGACAACAAAAATCTCGACTGGGACCTGCTTCCAGGAGAAGGCGCTTTTTATGGCCCCAAGATTGAGTTTTCCTTACAGGATTGCTTGGGAAGAGTCTGGCAATGTGGAACCATTCAGGTTGACTTCTCAATGCCTGAACGATTGGATGCAAGCTTCATTGGAGAGGACGGAAATCGTCATACGCCTGTGATGTTACACAGAGCGATTTTAGGAAGTTTTGAGCGATTTATTGGCATTCTCATTGAGAATTATGCAGGTGATTTCCCCTTCTGGCTTGCTCCTGAGCAGATCAGAATTCTTCCGGTGAGTGATGAAGCCAGGGTGTTCGCTGAAACCGTCCAAATAAAATTGCTTGAATCAGGAGTTCTATCGACGCTTGACAGTTCTGGAGAGCGACTTGGCAAATTGATCCGTAATGGGGAACAAGCGAAGATTCCTGTACTTGCAATCATCGGATCCAAGGAAGTACAGAACAACACGGTCAGTCTGCGCAGCAGAAGAAGTGGCGATCTCGGAGAAATGTCAATTGACAAATTGATCGATTGCTGTTCCCGGGCCAACCTCAACAAATCGCTTGATATAGCTACTGAGCAGCCTCACAAATGAATCTCCAGCAACTCAGCCGTCTGCGTACAGCTCCGTCGTTAAATCATGACGAAAGGGTTTTAATTTTAGGCGAGCTGCAACAGCAGATGAGCAACTATATGTGGTTCACTGTTGGAATCATGGCCTGCTCTGCAAAGCATGCGGTTCAGTCCCTGCGCGAGGTTGAGCGGGTTCAGAACTGGAGCGCGCATGCGCTGATTGGCGAATCAGATCCAGACGGTCCGGTTTATCTCAAAGCAAATCAACAGACACTGACAGCGAGGCTGAGGGTTGAACATGGTCTCGGGGAAGGGATACTGATCAGCGGTCATGGAGATGACAACACTCAGTTGAGTGCGACGTGGGGCCCGCTGCCCCTGAATTTCTTTGCACCGCAGCAGCAGGATTCAGCAGTCACTCCCTCGTGCTGAAGGATGCTTGCCGAACGGTGGGGTGAGCATCAGCCTTGTGTGATCGGGCCTCATCTGCACCCATGGCAGCGAAGACCTACCTGGCCGGAGATTTGGGAGGCACCAAAACCCTCCTCTGTCTGTACAGGGACGATGACGGACATCTGCGCCAGGAGCACGTTCACCGATACATCTCCGCTGAATGGCGCGACCTGGAATCGATGCTGGGGCACTTTCTCGACAACACGCCCACTGATCTTCCGAAGCCTGACACCAGCTGCATCGGCGTTGCCGGTCCGGTGCACAGAGGGGAAGCACAGCTCACCAATTTGCCTTGGAACCTGAGCCAGAGCGCGTTGATTGAAGCAACTGGCGTGCAAACACTTGAGCTGGTCAATGATTTTGCCGTCCTGATTCACGGACTGCCCCATTTCAGTGATGAACAGCAGGTGGTGTTGCAGAGAGGACAGGGTCGACCGGCACCGCCTACGTCGGGGGACGACAAGGGTGTGGTTGCAGTGCTCGGTGCCGGCACGGGTCTTGGCATGGCGCGAGGGCTGCCCGCACCGGGTGGTTGGCTGGCACTTGCAAGCGAGGGTGGTCACCGGGAATTCGCACCGAGAACCGAGGATGAATGGGAACTCTCCCAGTGGCTGAAAGACGACCTGTCACTGAAACGGCTCTCGGTTGAGCGCATCGTCAGTGGCACCGGTCTCGGCCATGTGATGAGCTGGCTCCTTGAACGCGACGCCGGCACGGACCATCCCCTGCGGACCCACGCAAGGGCGTGGCGAACAATCGCTGCCGATGCACCTGGTTATGTGGATCTGCCGTCCCTCACAGGCAGGGCGGCAGCTGCAGGGGATCGCCTGGCCAAGGCCGCCCTGGGGATTTGGCTTGGCGCCTATGGGTCTGCGGCAGGTGACCTGGCGCTGCAGGAGCTCTGCATCGGAGGACTGTGGGTTGGCGGTGGAACCGCCAGAAAAAATCTGGATGGTTTGCGCTCGAGACAATTCCTGGAGCCTCTTCGATGCAAAGGTCGCTTCCGCCCATTCCTTGAGAACATCACCATCCGTGCGGTGATCGATGAGGAGGCGGGGTTGTTCAGTGCGGCCTGTCGGGCACGTGATCTGGCGAAGTCGGGTGGGACACTGGCCTGAGCAGAACAGCAGCGATGGCGCAGCCGCGCATAGGCCAGACAGTGGTGGTGGATGTACCAGCCACCACCGCCAACATTGGGCCGGGCTTCGACTGCTTAGGTGCTGCCCTGGATCTCAACAACCGCTTCACGATGCGACGCATCGAGGGCCATGGGGAGCGATTTGAACTGATCATCGAAGGACAGGAAGGCTCGCACCTGCGCGGTGGCGCTGAAAATCTCGTTTACCGGGCAGCACAGCGCGTCTGGAAAGCTGCGGGGGAGGAACCCGTGGCACTGGAGGCGCGGGTGCGTCTCGCGGTACCTCCCGCCAGAGGGTTGGGAAGCAGTGCCACTGCAATCGTGGCTGGCCTTGTCGGCGCCAACGCACTGGTCGGAGAACCACTGAGCAGAGAGAAACTGCTGGAGCTGGCCATCGACATCGAGGGGCATCCCGACAATGTGGTGCCCTCATTGCTTGGCGGCCTTTGCATGACCGCCAAGGCCGCATCGCAACGCTGGAGAGTGGTTCGCTGCGAATGGATGAGCAGCGTGAAGGCTGTGGTGGCGATTCCTGCCATCCGCCTGAGCACGAGCGAAGCCCGAAGGGCGATGCCCAAGGCGGTGCCCGTGAGCGATGCAGTGGTCAACCTGGGAGCCCTCACCCTGCTTCTGCAGGGACTGCGCACGGGGAATGGTGATCTGATCTCGGATGGGATGCACGACAGGCTGCATGAGCCTTACCGATGGCGTCTGATCAAGGGTGGGCAGGAGGTCAAGGAAGCGGCTCTCGCCGCAGGTGCATGGGGATGCGCCATCAGTGGAGCAGGTCCAAGCGTTTTGGCCCTCTGTTCAGAGGACAACGGCGCGGCCGTGAGCCAGGCGATGGTGAAGGCCTGGGAATCCGTTGGCGTCGCAAGTCGGGCACCGCTCCTCAGCCTCCAGACAGCAGGCAGCCACTGGCAACCGAAGGACTCCGACTGACCCATTCGCTGGGTAGAAGTACCCAGGAGAGGCCCTGAAGCTGATAAGTTCGATCACAATCTTGGGAATGCAATGGACGCCAAACTGCCGCTGTCGGCTGCGTCCGACGCAGGGTTTCCCTGGCTTTCGCTGATCGTGCTGCTGCCGGCGGCGGCGGCGCTGTTGATGCCGCTCCTGCCGGGCGACGATGAGAACCCTTCTCCGCTCCCGCGCAATCTCACTGTTGGCGTTCTGCTGGCGGATCTGCTGTTGATGCTGGCGGTGTTCAGCCGCCATTTCGACCCTCTCAACAGTGAACTCCAGCTCGTGGAACGGGTCAGCTGGTTACCGCAGATCGGCCTGGAGTGGTCGCTCGGTGCCGACGGGCTCTCAGCGCCGCTTGTGGTGCTCAGCGGTCTGGTCACCCTGCTTTCCGTGGCGGCCAGCTGGAAGATCACCCACAAATCCAGGCTTTATTTCGGGCTTCTGCTCGTGCAGGCCTCGGCGCAGGGTCTGGTGTTTCTATCGCAGGACTTTCTGCTCTTCTTCCTCGCCTGGGAACTCGAGCTTGTGCCGGTGTACCTGCTGATTGCCATCTGGGGTGGTCAGAACCGTCAATACGCAGCCACCAAATTCATCCTCTACACGGCACTGGCCTCCCTGCTGATCCTGATCAGCGGACTGGCACTTGCGCTCTCCGGGGACACCTTCACTCTCAATCTGACGGAGCTGGCACAGCGGTCACCTGGGGGAACCTTCGGGTTGCTGTGTTATCTGGGCTTCCTCGTCGGCTTCGGCGTGAAGCTGCCGATGTTCCCTCTGCACACCTGGCTGCCCGATGCCCACGGGGAAGCGAACGCTCCTGTGTCGATGCTTCTGGCAGGGGTTCTGCTGAAGATGGGCGGCTATGCCCTTCTGCGCTTCAACGTGCAGATGCTTCCCGAAGCGCACCTGCAGCTGGCACCTGCCCTGATCATTCTCGGCATCGTCAACATCGTGTACGGGGCACTCAATGCCTTCGCCCAGGACAATGTGAAGCGCCGGATCGCTTGCAGCTCCGTCAGCCACATGGGCTTTGTGCTGGTCGGCATCGGAGCGGTCGATGCCCTTGGGCTCAGCGGCGCCATGCTTCAGATGGTCAGCCACGGACTGATCGCAGCGGCCATGTTCTTCGTCACCGGTGTGTTCTACGAGCGAACCAAAACCCTGTCCATTCCGAACATGGGTGGACTGGCGAAAGCGCTTCCCATCACATTCGCCTTCTTCCTGGCCAGCTCCCTGGCCTCCCTTGCTCTACCGGGCATGAGTGGCTTCATCAGCGAGATCACCGTGTTTCTCGGCATCACCAGCCAGGAGGGTTTCACAACCTTCTTCAGGGTCACCACCATCGTGCTGGCGGCCATCGGTCTCGTTCTCACGCCGATCTATCTACTCTCGATGTGTCGACGCGTGTTCTTCGGGCCTCGCATCCCGGCTCTGGCCTTTGTCCAGGACATGCATCCGCGTGAACTGGTCATCGGCCTCACCCTCCTGGTCCCGACCCTGGTGATCGGCATCTGGCCCAGAGTTGCGATGGATCTCTATGAAGCATCCACCGACGCGCTCGCATCCGATCTCGCCAGTCACACAGTTGTGGCTGTGCGTGCACTCCTCCCCACCGGCTGATCCTGAATGAGCACCCCTGAACTGCTGCGCGGAGAAGGGCTTCCACGCTTCGACGCCATCGATGCCAAGCAGGTTGACGAGCACATTCCCGTGTTGCTGGCCACGCTCGCCGAGCAGCTTGAAGCGCTGGAATCAACCCTGCAAGATCGCCTCGCTGAAGCCTCACCCATGGCCTGGGACGAGCTGATGCAACCCCTGCATCAGCTTGGTGAGCGCCTGCGCTGGAGCTGGGGTGTGGTCAGTCACCTCAACGGCGTGCGCAACTCGCAGGACCTTCGTGAAGCCCATGCCAGACAGCAGCCGGAAGTGGTGCGCTTCAGCAACCGGATCGGCCAGAGCCAGATTGTGCATCAGGCGCTGACCCAACTGCAGGCGCATCCCGCGCAACCGCTCGACGGCACACAAGGGCGGATCCTGGACGCCGAGCTGCTGTCGATGCAGCATCGAGGGGTCGGTCTGAGGGGCGAGGAACAGGAGGCGTTCAACCGAACCAGCGAACGACTGGCCGCGTTATCAACCAGCTTCAGCAACCACGTTCTCGATGCCACGCAGAACTGGAGCCTCGTGGTGCGGGAGCGGGACCAGTTACGGGGTGTTCCGGATCGAGCTCTGGAGATCCTTGCCGGTGCAGCCGCTGAAGCGGGGGATCGATCAGCGGATGGTTCCGCTCCAACAGCGGAGAAGGGTCCATGGCGGCTTGGCCTGGACATGCCGCGTTACATCCCGGTGCTCACCCACGCGGAGGATCGAGGTCTGCGCGAAACCATCTACAAGGCCTATGTCAGCCGCGCCAGCAGTGGCGAGCTGGACAATGCGCCACTGATCGAGGAGATCCTCGAACTGCGCCGCGAACAGGCGGGCCGGCTTGGCTACGCAAGCTGGGCCGATCTCAGCCTGGCTTCAAAAATGGCCGATGACGTCCAGGCTGTTGAGTCACTGCTTGAGGAACTGAGATCCTCGGCAATGCCGGTTGCCTGCAGGGAGCTGGAGGAACTGCGGGCCTTCGCTGCCGGTCGAGGCGCTTCGGAAGCCGATGACCTGGCCCCGTGGGATGTGAGCCACTGGGCAGAGCACCTGCGTCGTGAACGCTTTGATCTTGACCAGGAAGCGCTGAGACCCTGGTTCCCACTCCCCCAGGTTCTGGACGGATTGTTCAGTCTCTGTGAGCGCCTCTTCCGCATCCGGATCGAATCTGCCGACGGCGAAGCTCCCGTCTGGCATGACGACGTGCGTTTCTTCCGGGTGAAGGACTCGGGCGGCGAAGCCCTCGCAGCCTTCTACCTCGATCCCTTCAGCCGCCCAGCCAGCAAGCGTGGCGGTGCCTGGATGGATGAATGCCTCAGCCGTCAGCGCAACGCCGGTGGTGCTCTGACACTGCCCGTTGCCTACCTGATCTGCAATCAGACGCCTCCGGCAGGAGACACTCCGAGTCTGATGAGCTTCGAGGAGGTCGAGACCCTCTTTCACGAGTTCGGTCACGGGCTTCAACACATGCTCACGACCGTTGAGCATCCCCAGGCTGCGGGAATCAACAACGTGGAATGGGATGCGGTGGAACTCCCCAGTCAGTTCATGGAGAACTGGTGCCTGGATCACAGCACCCTGATGGGCATGGCCCGTCACTGGCAGACCGGGGAACCGCTACCGGAAGCCGACTACCGCAAGCTCCGCAGCAGCCGCACATTCATGCAGGGCAACGGCACGCTGCGCCAGGTTCATTTCGCCCTCACCGACCTGCGACTGCACAGCCAGTGGACCCCAGAGCTTGGCATCAGCCCCGATGCATTCCGTCGTCGCATCGCTGAAACAACCAGCGTGCTGCCCCCGATCAAGGAGGACCGCTTCCTCTGTTCGTTCGGCCACATCTTCGCAGGGGGGTATGCCGCTGGCTATTACTCCTACAAGTGGGCTGAGGTGCTCAGTGCCGATGCATTCGCCGCCTTCGAGGAGGTGGGTCTTGAGCAGGACGATGATGTCGCCGCCACTGGAGAGCGCTTCCGCAACACCATTCTCAGCCTCGGAGGCAGCCTTCGCCCCGCAGATGTCTACCGCCGCTTCCGCGGGAGAGATGCCACCAGCGCAGCGCTCATCCGTCACTCGGGACTGGCGGCATCAGCAACCTGAATGGATTGAGGCCTGATCCATGCAGGACGATCAGCTCAGACTCAGTTCCAGCTGGGGCAGCTCTCCGAACGATGCCACTGCACTTGCACCGCTGATCTCCCTCAACAGTGCTCTCGAGCAGAGCAGTCTGCGCCGTGGCATCAGTCGTGACGCCTTTCTCAAGGAACTGCTCAGAGATTTGCACCATCAACGTCTGGTGCCACTGCTGCTGATGCTGCCTCGACGATGGCGACTGCAGCGGGCCGGCCTGCCGGAGCATCTCCGCGACCTCGGACGCGTGATCGAGAACGGTCTGGTGAGCCCACTGCTGTTGGCGGCACTGGCCGACGACCTGCAGCATCTGCTGCCGTCCCCGGCGACATCACCCGAAAGCAGTGCACTTGACCGCTGGTGTCGGCGGGATCTGTGCCTGAGCGGATCGCAGCGTCTGCCCCTCCCACAGAGCCTGGATGCCCTCACTGCGATGACGGCAGCCGCGGCCCATCCGGCACCGATAGACAGGAAGCCGGCGGGTCCACTGGCAGACGTCAGCGGGCTGGGGGGCGCTCTGAACTGGAGCAATCACGGGCTCCCCCATCTGCAGAACCAGTCAGCACGGCTGCGCAACCGGTTGCTCGCCCAGGTGCTGAATGTGCTGGGCAGCAACCGACTGGCAAGCCCCGGAGCAGCGGCCGACCCCTTTCGCTTTGAAGGCTTCGGCAGCGGTCGTGAGCTGCTGCGACACCTCGACGATCAGGGCTGGCGCTGTCGTGCCCGGATCCGCGCCAGCGTCGCAAGCTTCGGACTCGGTGCCAGCACGCATGACGGTGAGCGATGGATGCAGATTCCTCTGGCTGTTCCCTATCGGACCGGTCTGCTCAATGGCGATGGTGACGAGATCCAGGCTCTGCTTCCCCATTGCTCACTGGAGATGGAGCTTCAGCCACCGGAAGGTGAAAGCATTCTGTTGCAGTACTACCAGGGCACCGAGGGGTTGAATGGCTGGGCGGCGCTCAACGACCTCCACAGGCCCTGGCAGAACGACCGCAGCAATGGCACCGTCGCCTATCCAGCTGAGGCCTACACGGGGGACCAGCTGGGAGACACCCTCGACCTCTGCGAGCTGATGGGAGCCGTGCACAACACGGAGGCGCAACTCAGCCATCTCCAGATCGGCGGCTACGGCGCACTTGGATTCTGCATCGATTCCACAGCTCTGCTGGAACAGGCCATCAGCGGCAAGACCAGCCTGTTTCCGCTGACGCTTGGTGACCTCTGGCGTCAACGACTGCATCGTCAACTGAACCGTCTGCTGGCCTCCGGGCTGCAGGCTTCGGATGCCAGCGTGGGGCGCTACCGGCTCAGCCTGGACCAGTTGCCCCAGGACCTCTTCCACGACAGGGATGCAGGGCGCGATGCGCTGGGTCGGCTGATGCACTGCCAGCCCAGGCACAGTCCGTTCCGACTGGTGAGAACCCTCAACGGAGAGTCGTGAGCGCAGGGGACTGAGCGGAGCGCTCCAGTTCCGCGCAGATCGCCTCGACAACCGCTCCCCGGAACGCCACCGAAAACGGTCCCGAGGCGCCGTTGTGATTCATGCCCTCGATCGGGTAGCGCTGCAGTTGATGACGGCGCTGCCAGCGATTCCAGTTGGTCAGGGGCAGCAGTGAGAGACGACCGGGGTAGGCGATTCGACCCAGGGCCGCAACGGGATCACGGGTGCCCACCACCATGGCCACATCCTCAACCGACGCAAGGGCTCCATTGCCACTGAACACACCACAGACGGTGATCACCTGCACCCGGACACGACAAAGCTGCTGAAGAATTTCGGCGGTCCCGATCGCCATCTCACCGCCACCGCTGTAGCCCACAAGAACGATGCGGGCGGCATGGTCTGGTCGGAACCCGATCGCATCAAGGCGACGGGCGATCTTGAGCGCCAGCTCGTAATTCATCACCGGCCCGTAGCGGCGATCCGAGGAGATGCCGACCTTGATGACGTTGTTGGCCTGCACACAGAAGGCACAGATGAAGCGCACCAGGCCATTGGCGTGGTGCTCCTGAAGCGCGAACAATCTCTGCCAGAACCAGCCACCGAGAGTGGTTGTTCGCAGTCCGGCGTTGGTGATCGTGTACGCCTCGATGCCTTTCACAAGCAGCGTGTCCTCGGGGATCTCCCGGTCAAGGCATTCAAGGAACTCGCTGACACGGGGCGGGTGACTCTCCTCACTCTGATGGATGCCATCGAGGTAGACGAGGTAATGACGGTGATCACTCGACGGGTGACGTCCAGACGCAAACAGTCGACTGGGATCTGGGAGACCATGCACCCAGCCTTCCCAGAACACGAAATCCACCATCACGGAATAGACACCGACCAGGGCGGTCACCACCACCAGCACACATCCAAACCAGATGAGCAGTTCAAACAGCGTGTCCGGTTGCAGCAGCAACGCCGCGTCCCGACGAACGGCAGTGAGACCAAGCAGGCCGAGCATGGCCACGCAGACGAGAACGACGACCAGCCAGCGGCGACCGTCACGCAGACGACGACGTTGCTGCTGAATCACAGCTGCTGTTCCCGGGCAGGACGACTCCGTCATGATCCTGAGAGGGCTGCTGTTTCCCTGGCGAGCATGGCGTAGCTGCTGCGCCATCGCTGGGCGAACAGAAGACCCACCACCAGCAATGCCAACACAAAACCAGGGAGTGCGACGACCACGCCGGTTTGCAGCGGGATGGAATAGACAGCCTGCAGCAGCAGCACAACATTGAGATGGATCCAGGCCAGCAATGACACGGCGATCAGATCACTGACATAAGGGGCCGCCACCAGCACATAAAAGAGTCCCGGCCAGAGGGCGGCTCCCATGCGATTCGCAAAGGTGATCGGTTGCAGAGGAACACCTTCCAGCAACATCAGCATCAGGCTGTGGCAGATGATCCCCAGCAGAAAGGCCAGGCTGAGAACCAGGGCGTCAACAACCATATGCATCAATATCTGCCTGGGTGACAGTCGGTTGGCGAGCAGGGCGAACAGATGCGAAGCCGACATCGACAGTCCCACGCCGATCAGCAGACCGACGCCGGTGTCCATGGCCAGCAGAAGCTGACCCATCGACTCCAGAAATGCCAACAGCTGGTCGGCCATCGACTTCAGGCCTGACGCAGATGTGGGCGGTTGACGATCCAGATCACCATGATCGAGAGCACGGCGCAGTAGAAGCACCAGACCGAGTTGAAGGTTGCGCTGTAGGTCACCCAGGTGAGGAAGATCGACACGAAGATCAGCACGCCAAACAACTTCACTGCCTTGTCACTCAAAGCCACCAAAGGCAACACGATGAACCCCCAATAAACCAACTCCCCAACAGGTTCTGTGTTGACGAAATTGTGAAGGATGCTGTGCAGATTGGAGATGTCGTAGAGCAATCGGCCATTGCTTTCAACAGCCGGCTGAATGGCTGGCGGGTTGAACAGCATTGGTATGTAGAAAGCAATCCCCAGAACTGTTGCAACAATCGAAACCCATTTGAGCCTTCGCTGAAGGCCCGTCGAGTCGGTGCTTCGACTGATGGACCACGCACTCCATGGAATCCAGATCATCCAGAAGCAATAGGCAAAGAAGAGAAAGCCAAGACCTGCAAGCGTTCCCAGAGGCTCGATATTGCCCCGGTCGATGGCGGTCCATTCCAGTCCTTCGATGAACTGCTGCACACCGAAGAAGAAAGGCACAAGAGCCAGAGGTTTGTAATCAGGCCGTTCATGGCGCGTGGCCAGATGATGCGAATACAGACCGAGAGGAATGAGCACAGCTGATGCTGTGAAACTTGCCGAGGCCGAAAAACACATGCGCGGCACTGCATGGATGACAACCAAAGTGTGCCCTGTGGTACAGAACCTGTCACTGGTCCTGAACGAATCATTCACGCAGAAGCGTCTTCAGCAACACATCCAGAGAACGGGGATGTGACATCAGCTGCTGATGTGTGAGCACAGGAAGACTGCTCACAAAGCCCACAGGCAAATGCGCCTGCCAACCGGGGACAACCATCAAATCCCAGCGTGTGTAGAAGCTGAAGCATTGGAGTGTCTTCAGTGAGTTCTCATCGGCATTCAACGCACGCAGCAGAGGACTGCCACGCTTCATGTCGGCCAGACCGGCGAACAGCCATGCAGGAATCCACTGCGCGGTGAGTGTTCCCTGCTGAGGACTGCCGACGCTGATGAAACGGTGGGTGCGCCTGGCACCGCCAAGTTGCTGCAGCCAGACGCGACTGATGATGCCTCCCATCGAAAAGCCGAGCAGGTCGACTTCGCGATCCATGCCCCAGCGGACACGGATGTGGTCATCAAGCTGTTCCGCCAGCGTGCGCAACGGCACTGCTCCGAGACGATGGGGGAGGTGCGGAACCAGAAGAGGGAAGCCATGCTCATCCAAACGACGCACAAGACGTCGAAAAAGATGAGGTGTGTCCCAGAGTCCGTGAACAAGCACCAACGGACGCCGGGCAGAGGTCGTCATCCTGGAGGTCATCTCAGAACGGCTTTCGGCGCCAGCGCTCAAGGCTCACGCTACCGGTGAACCCGGGAATGGGTGGATTGCACTTGCTCAGAATCAGATGCATCGGCAAGGGACCGTAAAGCCGCTCGAGCGCCTCGAGGATGCAGTCACTGAAATGCTCGATGGTGTGACAGCAGATCTGCGCAGCCAGTCGTTGAAGTGCCTGCACAGCCAGGCTGTAGTCCGCCGTCGCCGCGAGGTCATCGGAACGGGCCGCCGCGCTGAGGTCCAGATAAAGCGCGAGATCGACGCGAAACCACTGTCCATCGCGTCGTTCATGCTCGAGAACCCCCACATGCGCCCAGAGGCGAAGATCGTCGACCCGGATGACATCAAGGGGGTGCGTCGAGGTCACGCCGTGAGGTCCCTGTGAGTGAAACAGCGGGCACCAGACGCGTAATCGGCGGCGATATGTCCATCGCCGCGCAGGTGATAGCGATAGGTCACAAGCCCCTCAAGACCGACTGGTCCGCGCGGTGGGAGTGTCTGGGTACTGATGCCGACCTCGGCACCGAAGCCGTAGCGGAAGCCGTCAGCAAATCTTGTCGAGCAGTTGTGATAAACACCCGCACTGTCGACCGCATGAAGGAATCGCTCCGCAGTTGAGACGTTGCGGGTGGCGATGGCCTCCGTGTGACGGGAGCCGTAGCGGCGGATATGGTCAAGCGCCGATTCGACATCATCCACAATCCGCACGGAGAGCGTGAGATCGAGATACTCCGTCGTCCAGTCGGCATCTGTGGCTGGATCCTGAATGCCGAGGGCACATGCAGCGGGATCACCAACAAGGCGAACCCCCTTCGACTGGAAGGCGGGAATGGCCTTCTCCAGGAACGGGCCGGCGATGTCGGCATGCACCAGCAGGGTCTCAATGGCGTTGCATGCAGCCGGATACTGCGTCTTGCTGTCCAGGGCGATCGTGAGCGCCTGCTCAGGATCCGCATCGGCATCCACATACAGATGGCAGATCCCATCGGCATGGCCCAGCACAGGGATGCGGGTGTTGTCCTGGATAAAGCGCACGAGCTCGTTGCTGCCCCTTGGAATGATCAGATCCACCATTCCATCGAGTCGCAGCAGGGCCAGGCTGTCCTCTCGGGTGGTCAGCAGGGCGAGAGCATCAGCCGACACAGCGGATGCCGTCAGGCCCTGCTTCAGAGCCGTCATCACCGCCTTGTTGGTGGACTCCGCTTCCCGTCCACCCTTGAGGATCGCGCCGTTTCCTGAACGGATTGCCAGAGAAGCGATCTGAATCACCGCATCCGGCCGGGCTTCGAAGATCACCCCCACCACCCCTAGAGCAACGCTCACACGCTCCAGCACAAGACCGTCATCAAGCTGACGGTGCAGCTGCCGTTGCCCAAGGGGGTCATCCAGCTCCGCAAGCTGACAGACACCGGTGATCGCACCCTCAAGCTTGGCCTCGTCCAGCTTCAGCCGGGCCATGAGTGCCTCGGCCAAACCGTTCTCCTCAGCCCTCTGACGATCATCCTGGTTTGCCGCAACGATGGCATCAGCGTGGCTGCGAAGAGAGTCCGCCATCGCCAGCAAGGCGTCACGACGCTGTTCGTCGCTGGTCTGGCCGAGATCCATGGCGGCCCGGCGCAGCCCCATCGCCAACGACAGAAGCTCCGGAGTGGGATCTGGAACGGCCTGCACGGGCATCGTGAACAACTGAACTCCCATCATCCCGCCTGACGCGTGGCATCAGGAAGCAACCGCTGGATCGCAAGGTGCGCAGCTCCGAGACGGCCAGCACCATTGCCCAAGGCGCAGGCCTTGATCTGCAGGCCTTCACGGCTCACAGCCTGCACGCGGGAGATGACCTCTCGCCGAACGGCAGGGAGAAAATGCGCACTGGCTCCGGCCAATCCACCACCGACCAGCACCAGCTGCGGTGTGAAGACGTAGACCAGCGAGCTGATGCCGGTTCCAAGCAGCTGGCCGTATCGCTCCCAGAGAGCCTGGGAGGCAGCGTCCCCCTCGGAGGCTGCCCTGGCCAGGGCAGACGGATCGTCAGCCCCCAGCCGCTTCAACCCGGTGATGCTGGCGAACTGTTCCAGTGACCCCCTGTTTCCGCTGTTGCAGTCCGGGCCATCAGGGGAGAGGGTGATCAATCCCGGCTCTGCAGCGGCACCGTTGTGACCGATGAACAGATCGCCGTCCAACATCACTCCACCACCCACCCCGGTGCCAAGGGTGAGCAGCACCACATCCCTGAAGCCTTGGGCTGCACCTTTCCAGGCCTCACCGACGAGTGCACAGTTGCCGTCGTTGGCCAGGGTGACCCTGCGCCTGAGGCGAGGCTCCAGCCACGCAGCCAACGGGACCTCTTCCCATCCCGGCAGATTGATGCAAACGCGCGCAACCCTGGCCTCCGCATCCATGGGTCCCGGCAGACCGACACCGACAACCGAGGCAAGACCGCCGGGATCAAGGGTCTCGATCGCCTCAACGATCGCCACACAAACCGATCCAGGTGTGGCTGGTTGAGGCGTCGGACATCGATGCTCTGCCAGCAGATCGCCACCCAAGCTGAACAGGCCGAGCTTGATAGCCGTTCCACCCAGATCAACACCCAGCACGCACGGGTCGGCCATGGGTCAGAAGCGGAAGAACAGCTGAAGCTGGCTCTGCCAGATGCCCTGGGTGTCCACCGAACCCGACAGACTCAGGTTGGGATTGATCTGATAAGACACCGTCCCCTGAGACGGAATGTCATTGCGGTTCGGCGCGGCAAGAACCGAGAAATCGAAGCGATCGGTCAGGGCAACGCCCACATCGGTGACCAGAGCCAGCTGAGGTGGAACCTGTCCTGAGATCCGCTCATTCCCATCCTGAACGACAGGCGTGACGTAGGTCGGGTACAGAGCGAACTGCAACCGCTGGCTGAACGCGTCGGTGAGGGTGCCCAGGACCGGAGACAGCAGCGACTGCCCAAGCACCACAGCAATCGCAGCACCGGCACCGGCGCCGGAGAGTCCAGCCAGGGAGTTGCCGCCGATCAACGCAAGCAGCTGTGGCTGGGGCAGCGGTGGTGTGCTGCGCAGTCGGATGCTCTGGCCGAGCCGATCGGCGGGACCGGACGCCGTGAGAATGACCTTGATGAGCCTCAGTTGACCTCCGGCTCCAAGGTTGCCGAGACCGTTCGAATCGAACACCGACGAGGAGAAGGCATCGCTGTCGCTTTTGATGGTGACGTTGTCGGAGACCCGCGTGCTCATCGCCACATCCACATAGGGAATCAAGCCGAGTGACGGGGTGAACACCGCCACATTTGCGGCTTTGCGATCGAGGCTGAACGTCGTTGTGAACATCGAGACCCGGCCGGAGAGCAGCTGCACCACCCCCTGGAGTTCCAGGCTGGGATCAAGGGCGCCATTGACCGTGAGTCGACCGGCCGTGGTGAAATTCGCCAGCGGCTGCATCTCCACCCTCAGCTTGGGGCCGAGGATGAGTCGCAGGTCACGGAATCCAATGAACGGCAGTTTGGGCAGTGAAGCCTTGAGCGAGCGGCTGGTGGCGGCTTCCACGTCAGCCCCCCTCAGCACGAGGGGTTCCTGAAAGTTCCACTGTTCCTCCAGCAGTGCATCAACGGAACTCACGGACCGTTCGGAACTCTTGGAGTCCGCCGTTGAATCCCCCTTGGCCCTCGCACGGGCAATCAGGGTCCTGGAGGGACGAATCGCCCCGTTGCCGATCTCCAGTTGCCCCCCGATCTGCGGTTTGACCAGAGCACCGGTCAGCAGAAGATCGGCATCGACCTCCACATCCGCAGTGGGCAGTTTCAGACGCGCCTTCTCGAGCTGAAGGCGGAGCGGATCTGACTCTGGGAAGGGCCGCAGCAGCGCCAGGGCACCACTGCCCTTGAGCTGACCTCCATTGGTGAAGCGCCCCGTGAGCGTCTGCACCTCAAGCCTGTCGAAGTCGAACACCATCGACCCGTTGACCTTGGAGAGGGTCTGCCCCTGGGATTCGAAGGCTGCGTTTTTGATCACGACGTAACCATTGGCCTTGGGAGTCGCGAGGGTGCCCCCGAGCAGAAGACGGAGATCAACCTCTCCCTTGTTCCAGGCCACGGCGTTGTCGGTCAGTCCGGTCAGGAACCGCAGCCCGTCCCCGAGACTGACGATGCGCACGTCCAGCGGCTGATCCTTGCCGAACGGAATCTGACCGGTGACGGTCACCGGCTCTGATGAGGACTTCGACGTCAGCGCCAGATCCAGCTGCAGGGCCTGGTTTCTCAGCACCACCTGTCCGCGTTCCAGGGCGATGGGGTTGGCGCCGACACGGGCATCCTCGAGCACGAGCTCTGTGTTGATCTCTGCAGCGCCACCATTCAGCCGGTAGGTGCCTGTCATTCCCAGGGCACCCTGAAGGGCCTTCGGCACAGGGGCAACAAGTGCCAGCAGGCTGAAGGGAAGATGGGCGAGGGAGAATCGACCCTCTCCACCCTGGATCGGCCCCTCGATCTCAGCGGTGAAGGGTTTCACCTGCAGGGCATAGTCTTCGTCATCGCCCTCGATCCAGAGATGCCCTCTGGCTTTGAGATCGAGGTTGAGACGGGTGATCGCAGGACCGTTGAGATCGATCACCGCATCGACCTGTCCTCGCAGATCCTCAAGGTGGAACGGTTCACGGTCGCGGTTGTCGAGCCGGGCCTGGAGCAGCGCCTCGCGGGCATCCCGCAGGGCTTTGAGCTGACCGTCCAGCGTGCCGCCGAAGGTGTTCACCAGCAGAGTGCCGATGTCACCGGCAGAACCCTGCGCAAGCGGGCTCTCCTGATTGAGCTGAGCGAGGCTGAGGGCGCTGTTGCTGAGCCAGCGTGCACTGAGACCCCGCGCAACCGCCTGCCCTTGAAGAGGCCCGTCAGTGCGTCCCTGAACATCCATGGTGATCTGGCCGGTGTCGGGAGGCAGCAGTTCACCGGTGAGCGCATACCGTCGGTCGGCGTAACGACCGCTCAGGATCATCTCCTGCAGCTGCAGGCCCATGAGCCCAGGGCGGGTGATGCTGAGATCAGCTGACATGGCAAGCGGTTGCAGCCCCAGGCTGCCGTTGCCGCTGAGCTGGCCGTAGATCCCTTCCCAGCGCTGCCTGGGGGGGAGGGCCAGCTCCAGTCCATCCACGGTCAGATCACTGGCAGTCCAGCGGTAGTCGGCCGGCGTACCGTTCAAGCGCAGCTCACCCTGACGGCGGCGCAGCAGCACATCACTGGGGAGCCAGTTCGCCCCGAGACGCGCCTCGAGAGATCCCGGAATCACGGAGCCCACAGACGCCATCGAGAGCACACCTCCTCCCTCCGACAGCCCACTGAACGTTCCGTCCCAGTTCTCCATCAGGCGCAAGGCACCCGCGCGCGGATGGTTCACCGCAATGCGCAGATCAGGGCGCAGAGCATCGAGCGGACCGGTCACCTGACCCGAGGCAGCGATCGTGCCATCCATCTCGGTCCCCAGCAGAGGACCGAGGCGTTCGAGGGGAAAAGCCTGGAGACGCAGATCAGCCTTCAGATCACCGATCTTGAGACCGTTCTCACCCCTGCTGATCGGAAGCTCGGCCTGGGCCGTGAGCTCAGGACTGCTGAAGCTATCGAGCCGCAACAGACCGGAGTCCGCCGTCCAGCCAGCGCGCAGTGACCAGGCCTGCAGGAGTGGGTTGCTGGCCTGTTTCATCACCAGCGTCATCTCAGGTTCGAGAGAGGCACCGCGCAATTGCAGCTCACCCCTGAGCGGCGCGGCAGTCCCCAACAGATCCGGCACCAGCGGCAGTCGCTTCCAGGCTGGACCTGCCATCTCCAGCCTCCGGCTCGTGACGTTGAGCTGTGGATGCAGGGCGCCACGGGCCTGCACATCCAGACCTGGGGCCTTGAGATCAAGATCATCCAGGCGCGCTGTCCACGCCTTGCTGTCGCGCCAGTCGGCACGCAGCTCAGCGCCAACGCGCAGAGGACCATCCAGGGGCAACGACTCAGGCAACGTCCAGCGTCCCTTGAGTCGCAGGCGCGGTTGTCTCCAGTCCCCATCCAGGTGAACGGACACCCGACTGTCCTGATCCGGTTCCTGGAGGGATGCCTTGAGATCGAAGCTTCTGTTGAGACGCACCCGGCCCCCCAGACGGGCCCGGTAAGGTCCGTAGCCCCACTGGCTGGTGGGGATGCTGAGCACATCACCACGGCAGCTGACGCCCAACTGCTTCGAGCGCAGTGAATGTGCCAGGGGCTGGCCCTCCACTTCCACCCCCACCAGCGACACCCCCCCGCTGCAACTGGCCTTCCCCTCACGCCATCCCAGGCGCAGATCGCCGCCGAGCTGACCTTTCAGCTGAACGGGGAGGTCGGCTGGAAGCAGTCCCTGAAACCGGTTCAAGCGCAACCGTTCAAGCCGGGTGGTGAGTTGCAGCTCAGGCTTGACCCAACGCCCCCGACCGTTGACGGAGATGGTGGCCTGGTCGGGGAGCTTCAGCTTCAGAGCGCCATCTGCCCGGTGCTCATCGAGGCGAATTCCACTCCAACCGGCTGCCGTCAAGGTCAAACCGGCAGGCGTGACCCGAATCCTGGCGGGATCGATCAGGCGAACCTGAAGATCCAATCTGGGTGGAGTTCCACCCTTGGGAATGGGTCCCAGCACCCAGTACGCGCCTTCAGGGTTCCGGCGCAGATCAAGCTGGGCCCCCCTGACGCGCACGGTGAGCACCGGCCGCAGTCGCTGCAGCGATTCCAGCGGATCGATCCCGATGATCAGACGCTGAATCCCCGCGGTGGATTGATCCTGTCGGCCGCTACCCACCTGGATTGGACCGACATGAATGCCCTGCGGACCCAGGCCGCGGTAGCCGCCGATGCTGACCGGATGACCGAGCGGTTTGGAGACCTGCGCCTCGATCTCCGGCCGCAGACGCTCCACGACTGCACCGATCACCCGGTCAGCCGCAATCCAAATCGCAAGCCCACCGACAAGTGAGCCTCCCAGAACCGACAGAGCCAGTCGGTTACTCCGCATGCTGGATCTGCCTCCACGCATCGATGCCCGTCAACACGCCTGAGGTCGACGCAATATAAAGAGCACATTCCGAGGACACCAGCCCATGCCGCTTCCGGAACTGCTTTCAACCTCCAGCAGCTGGCTGGCCAAAAGTGGCGTTGCATTCCTGGGGCTGACTCTCGTGGCATTCATCGCCCGCTGGGGAATCCGCTTCCGACTGGTCGGTGTGAGCAGCTTCACCCTGCTGCTGTCTGTCAGCTGCTGGGCCTTCGGCCTGAGCTACACACCGAACGTGAGCGTGGAAGGAGCCCTTCGAGCCCCGGTGGTGTTCGACAACGGCGATGATCTGATCGTGGCGCAGGCCTCGTCCGACTTTCCTGACATCGCCATCCAGCCGACGCTCGAGCAGCTTGCTCAGAATCTGCGTCCAGGCGGACGCACGAGTCCAGAGGTGACGGTTCGCCTGCGCCAGTTGCAACCCGCGGGTGAGGGGGCATCGAAACCTGTGATTCTCGGCGAGACCAGACGCAGCTTTGAAGCCGGATGAAACCCTGTGACCCCCTGCAGGATCTGCCGATGAACCTGAGAGATGAGCATGCGCATCTGCTGGCATCAGGGCTGACGACCTGGGGCGAGGTTCAAAACCTTGATGAACAGACAATCAGCAAACTGGCCTCGACAGGTCGGGCCTCCGCACGCAATCTCAGACGACTGAAAGGCATGGCTGATCTGGGTTGCGCCCTTGACCTGGCGCCCCCGGATGCAGCACTGCTCATGCATGCCGGGCTGGCCACCGTGACAGCGATCGCCTCGTCCTCACCCCAGGATCTGGTGACCCGCACGGGGCGTCTTGAACGTCAGTTGCGCAGCGGTCGCCCCCCGGTGGTGGATCTTGCGGTGGCGCGCCGTTGGATTCTTCGAGCCCGGGAGAGGCAAAACACGAACTGACCGTTCCACCCGGCACAGGCCGTCTCACCCGTTTCAAATGAGGACAGATTCGGACGGAGGATCCGATGCGCTCCCTCCACACCCTCGCCGTCACATCTGCCGCTGCTGTCTTCACCCTGCTGGCTGCGGGCCCAGAGAGCAACGCACAGTCCAATCTCCTCGAGAGCGTCAAACGCAACCCTGGCGAAGCCAAGGCCCTCTGCCAGCAGTTCAAATCGATCAATGCCAAGGGTGAATCGGCCCTGTCCAGTCAATCCATCGCCGTCGTGGCAGGTCAGCGCAATCTGAGCCCGACCGAGGCAGAGATCGTCGCGACCTATGTGATCGGTCTGACCTGCCCGGATGTTCGTTGATGCATCCCTGATCACCCGGGACGGCACCGAACTCGTTTCAAGGGTTTGGCGCCCCCGCGGATCAGGCCCATGGCCGGCGCTTCTGATGCGTCAGCCCTATGGCCGTGCCATCGCGTCGACAGTCACTCTCCCGCACCCCGACTGGTGGTGCAGCCATGGATTCCTGGTGGTTGTGCAGGACGTGCGCGGCCAGGGGGACTCAGGCGGAACATTCCGCGGGTTCTGCCAGGAAGGGATGGACATGGCCGACACGCTGACCTGGCTGCGGGCGATGGATGATGTGAACGGCCGTGTCGGTGTTTACGGTTTCTCCTACCAGGGCCTGACCCAGCTGCTTGGCCCGGCGGAGATCACACCTCCCGACTGCATGGCGCCAGCCATGTGCGGCCTTGACGAACGTGAGCACTGGAGCTGCGAGGGCCAGGCCCATTGGTGGCATCTCGGATTGGGCTGGGGGTTGCAGCTGGCTGCTCTTCAGGCCCAGCGGAGGAAGGATCAGGCAGCCTGGAATGACATCCGCCACAGCCTGGACAGCAGCGGCTACCTCAGGGACGGTCGCAAACTTCTGGAACGCCATGATCCCAACGGGATGGCCCTGCGCTGGCTGAATCGACGGGCCGACACGGATGCCGGCTGGACCCGACATCGGGTTCCAGCATCCTGGCTGCAACAACCCATGCTCCTGCTGGGAGGTTGGTGGGACCCCCATCTGCGTGGTGTGCTCGATCTCGCTCAACGGTCATGGGCAGCGGGCGGATGCCCTGAACTGCACATCGGCCCAGCCACCCATCTCCAGTGGTGGCCTCAAAGCGCTGCACTTCTGCTGAGCTTCTTCCAGCGGCATCTGATCCCTTCCTCCACCGCGACCGGATCTGCCGGCGATCACCAGGATGCCGACGTCATCAGGCTCTGGGATCAGGTCGAGAGCAGCTGGTGCGGTCTCAAGGACCGACACGCATCGGTTGATTCATCGGTTGATCCATCGGTTGAGGAAAGCAAGGAGCGCGCTGGTCCCTGGCATCTGAGCAGCCGGGGACTGGCATGCCTGGATCCCGAGGACGGTCGCATCTTGAAGTCGGCCGGGAGCTGCGGAGGACGTGTCGTGATCGTCCATGACCCCTGGCGACCGGTCCCGGCCGTTGGAGGCCATCTGAGTCCGAGCGCCGGCCCCTGCGATCGAGGCGCAACCGACCAGCGCAGTGACGTGGCCGTGTTCACGGGTGCCCCCCTGACAACCGCATTGCGACTGTCGGGCAGGCCATGGCTGCGGCTGTGTGCCAATGCCGATCAACCCGGCTTTGATCTCTGTGTGGCTCTGTCCAGGCTGCCCGCCGGAACGGACATCGTCCAACAGCTCTCGACGGGCGTGTTGAGGACCCTGGGCCAGGACGCTCTGATCCCCAGCGATCGCGAGATCGAACTTCAGGCGCTTCATGCAACCCTGCAGCCCGGAGACCGCCTGCGCTTGTCGGTTGCCGCCGCGGCATGGCCTGCCATTGCAATCAATCCAGGGCATCAGGGCGAAGCCTGCGGCCCCCCCAGTTCCTCCTGCCGCGTGATCAGCATCGAGTTGCACCTCGACACAGCGCAGTTGCGGATGCTGCCGCTGCTGATGCACCAGAGCGAAGGAACTCCGGCAGACTGACGGCGATTGTTCTGACGATTGCCGTGAAGCTCACCTCCTGTCTTTTGGCCGCTGCCCTGGCCACCTGCACTGTGGAGATGATCCCCGCGGCGCGCATCAACGCAGACACCCTGGTTGCACAGGCCGACGACGCACCCCGCACTAGCCTGACGCCCAGACAGGCCAACGCCTCTGCATCCACACTGCTGAAGGCGATCCAGAGACGCGATGCGCAGGGGATCTACAACCTGCTCTCCGCTCCCCTGAAGTCGGCCACAAGTGTTGACGCGATCAGCAAGCGACTGCAGAGCGCCCCTGTGATCGACTCCTTCCGGGTGGTGGAGATCAACCCCGGAATGGATGACACCACCGTTGAAACGGTGACGATGACCAACGGTGGCACCAGGGAACAGCCGCTGATTCTGGTGCTGGATGACGACGGCACCCTGCTGGCCTGGAAGTGGGTCGGCACGATGCTGCCGATCG
>MDTA01033221.1_pt1 | contig 24320 bp, 23 predicted proteins | sample 811151 | NCBI WGS metagenome assembly MDTA01 (sample SAMN05326648, study PRJNA326480) | marine metagenome | isolation source: seawater | place: Indian Ocean: South | collected 2010
AATTAATTCTCTTTTGATAAGTATGATTTACCATTAATGTGATCTGATATCTTTTCAGCTATCATAATTGTTGGCGCATTTGTATTTCCAGCTATCAAACTTGGCATAAGGGAAGCATCGACAACTCTCAAACTATTAACTCCATGAACTTGTCCATGCTCATTTGTAACTGCAAAGTCATCTATTCCCATCTTACATGTACCAACTGGATGATAGAGAGTTTCACCAGTTTCTTTGATCCATGCGTCTAGCTCGTCATCATTATCAATATCTACATCTGGACCTGGCTTGAGCTCTTCGCCTCTAAATTCATCAAATAATGGTTGCATGAATACTCTTCGAGCTTCTCTTAGTCCATTACGAGTATCTACTAAATCTTGTTCAACGGATAAATAATTTGGATACATTAGGGGATCATCCTTAGGATCTGCACTTTTCAAGCTGATGTGTCCTTTGCTTTGAGGTCTACATAAATATACAAGACTTGAAAAACCATGTTCTTGAGGAACACCAGTTCTACCATGCACATCCTGCAAAGCTAGTGATACATAATGAATCTGAATATCAGGTACCTCTTTACTTGGTTGAGATTTAATAAATGCACCACCAACGCAAGGCGGGTTAGATGCATCACCAGTTCCAATAGTTAAATACTTTATTCCAGCAATCATTGTTTTGAGAAAACTTGCAGATCTATGAAGAGTTACAGGTTGTGTACAAGCAAATTGGCTTACCACTGCATAATGGTCCTGAAGATTTTTACCAACACCTTTTAATTCATGAACCATATTAATACCATGTTTGCTAATTTCTTTTGCTTCTCCAATACCACTTCGCATTAAAATTTGGGGTGAATTTATTGCACCGGAAGATAAAATAATTTCTTTATTACAGGTAATTAATCTTTTTACGCCTTTATCAAAATACTCAACTCCTATCGCTCTTTTATTTTCAAATACTACTCTATCAACTGTTATATTTATTTTAGTGAATAAATTTTTTCTATTCAAAGCCGGATGTAAGTAGGCTCTTGCTGAACTAAATCTTTTTGAACCTTTTATGGTGTGTTCATAGCGTGAGAATCCTTCTTGATGTTCACCATTAAAATCTTTTGTTAGTGGAAAACCTGCTTGAGAACCCGCTTCAATAAACTTATCTAGAAGTATGTCATCTTTTCTTGTTGATTTTTTTACATTTAGAGGCCCATTTTTACCATGAAACCTCTCGTCACCATCTCCCTCATAGTTTTCTGCTCTCTTGAAATAAGGAAGAACATCATCATAAGACCAACCTGGATTTCCTAACTGCCTCCAATGATCATAATCTGATGAATGACCTCGAATGTAGATCATAGCATTAATTGAGGATGATCCTCCCCATCCTCTCCCTCGTGGCCAGTATAACTTTCTATTTGCTGTATTGTTTTCTGGTTCAGTTTCAAAACCGTAGTTTTGTTTGTTTGCATTTGGAACAATTTGTGAATAGCCAGAAGGCATGTGAATAAATAAATTTTTATCTTTTCCGCCCGCCTCAATAATTAAAACAGAGTTTTTTTCATTTTCTGATAGTTTGTTGGCTAATACACAACCTGCGCTTCCTGCACCAATAATAATATAATCAAAGTTTTCCCTCATTTTACTTCCAAACAACTTTAGTTATTATAATAATGGTCTGGATGGAAGGAATGGTCAATAAATAAACATAATTTACAAAAAGAAGTAAATTGACCAAAAAATTATTTATAATTTTTAAATAGAGCTTTTGAATGCTTCATCGAAAAAAAGAAACTTAAATTTATAACCTTTATCGATTAATAATTTTGGGTATATTTGGTGACCTTCAGTCAGTAGTTCTGAAGCCTCTCCAAATAAAATTTTATAAAATGATCTAGGCATATGAAAAAAACTTGGTCTTGCAAGATTTTTCGCAATTAATTGTGACATCTTTTCGTTTGTTAATGCGTTTGGCGATGTGACATTGATTGGACCATTTATATTTTTCTCAATAGTAAAATTAATAATATCAACCATATCATCTATGTGAATCCATGAAATCCATTGCTTACCATTACCAATCATACCTCCTAAACCAAATTTAAATAGATGTTTCATAGGTTCTAAAAAACTGCTATTTTTTCCAATAACCACACCTATTCTCAAGATTGAATTGTTTTTAATTGGTGAAGATTTAACTTGTAATTCCCAATTTTTGACAAGTTCTAGTGAAAAGTTATTTCCATCTATGGAGGAGTTATCTTCAGTATAAATTTCATTCTCTGAAAAAGGGTAGAAAGTAACAGCAGATGCTTGAATATAGTGATTAATATTTAAGGATTTTGCTTTATCAAGTAATTTTTTTGAATATTCAACTCTGCTATTAATTAAAATTTCTCTCCTTTTTGCTGTCCATCTATTTGGAAAAATTTTCTCTCCTGCAAGATTTATTAGTACATCACAAGCTTCTAATGCTGTGATGTAATTTTTTTTACTAGAGAAACTTCTACTAAGGATTTTTATATCATACTTTTTTTTATATTTTTGATAGAAAGCTTGACCAATATATCCCGATCCCCCAGCTATAATAATTTTTTTCAAAATTTTCTCCTCAAGTCTTTAGAGCCAATAGTATGTTAAAAATATGCAAATATATAGTTAGTATTATAAGAACAAATAATTTATTCAAAAATAGTTTAATTTTAAAAAGTAATTTAACATTCAAATTATTTATTTTACTGATTATTGAGATAAGGTAATTATAATTATGATTTTGGCTTATAAAGATTAAACAAGAAAGAAATCTAAAAATGAAATTTATTATATTTGATCTCGATGATACTCTTTTATGCGGCGATTGTGAAAAAGAATGGATAAAATTTCTTGCTCTTAAAGGAATGTTTATTGATGCAGATCACATTTCAATTTTAGAAAAATTTGATTTGGATTATCGCAAAGGAGAATTAAATTTTCATAGTTATTCAACATATATATTGCAGCCACTTGAAGGCCTTCAAAAAGAAATAGTGGAAAAATTAGTTATGGAATTCATAAATAATAGCATCAAGTCTCTTACTGATGAGCTAACTGAGAAACTTATTAGTTTTTCAAAGTCTGCAGATGAGGTCCTTATTGCTTCAGGTTCGCATGATTTTTTAGTAAGAGGTTTTGCAGATTATTTTGAAATAAAGTCAAGCATAGGTACCCCCGTTGAAATTATTAATAACTTATATACCGGAAAGTTATCCGGCGAGCCAACATTTAGTGATGGAAAAGTTAGCGCAGTTCAGCAATGGTGTTTCGATAATAATCTTAAATTAGATGATGCCATTTTTTATTCAGACTCAATTAATGATCTACCAATGTTTGAAAAATGCAGAAAACAAATAGTTGTAAATCCTGATGAGGATTTAAGAAAAATTGCAATTGATAGATCATATAAAATTATAGATAGATGAGATAATTTATTGGTAAGTAAAATTAAAAAAATTAAAAATTTTTCTGAAAGTGAAAAAAGTGAAATTATTCAGTTAGCTTTATCCGATCATGATAGTTTTTCAAATATTAAATCTATTTATGGTATTGGCGAGAAAGATGTGAAAGAGTTGATGAGAAAAAATTTAAAACCTAATTCATATAAATCCTGGAGAAAGAGAGTTAGAAAATTTTCCGATAGAAGAGCAAATTACAAATAATTAAAAATAAATTTATTTCATGTTTCTTAATTCCATCTATTTTCTTGATACAGCCAAGCCCAAATGATAGTTTATAATTGTAAAAATGTTATTGGGAGTAGCTTATGTATGACATGATTATTAAAAATGGAACTGTTTTAGATGGTACTGGAGACGATCGTTATGTTGCAGATATAGCAATTAAAGATGGTAAAATTGCTAAAATTGGTGAAATTAATGAATCTGCCGAGAAAAAGATTGATGCTCAAGGTAAGTTAGTAACTCCTGGTTGGGTAGATGTTCATACCCATTATGATGGACAAGCAACTTGGGACCCAATATTGGCACCTTCAAGTTGGCATGGTGTTACTACAGTGGTAATGGGAAACTGTGGTGTTGGCTTTGCTCCAGTAAAACCAAAAGATAGAGATTTCTTGATTGAGTTAATGGAAGGTGTTGAGGATATTCCAGGAGCAGCGCTTTCTGAGGGTATTGATTGGCAGTGGGAAAGTTTCCCTGAATATCTTGATGCTCTTGAAGCATTTCCCCGTGCCATTGATGTTGCCACACAAGTTCCTCATGGAGCAGTTCGTGCATACGTAATGGGCGAGCGATGTAATACAGACTATGCACCAACGAAAGAGGAAGTCGATCAAATGGCGGATCTCGTTAGAGAAGGTGTTGAAGCCGGTGCACTTGGTTTTTCAAGCTCAAAGACACTCCTTCATAAAGATGTTAATGGTGAATATATGCCAGGAACATTTTCAGGAAATGACGAGATGCTTGCACTTGGTTTAGGTATGAAAGGTTTAAATAATTCAGTTTTTGAATTAGTTTCTGACCATCTTGGTGAGGATGAGGAATGGTCATGGGTAAAGGACTTTCAAAAACAAACTGGTTTAACAGTTACTTTAATCGCAACGACAGCACCGGCATACAAAAACAATAAAATGTATAATCTTGCTGAGCAAGCTCGCCTTGAAGGTCATGAAATCAGACCACAGGCTGCTGGCAGACCCACTGGTGTTTTACACGGTCTTCAGTCAAGTTTCCATGCTTTTGTTGGACATCCAACATGGAAAAACGAGTTAGCTCATTTAAGCCATGATGAGCTATTAATAAAACTTAAAGACTCATCAACTAAAGAGAAAATGCTCTCAGAAGAGTCAACCATTAAAGGTGGTCTTATGCAAGATTTACCTTCTTTAATGGGACAAGTATTTCCTCTTGGTGATAATCCTAATTATGAACCTGAATTCAAAGATAGTATTGCTGGTATAGCTAAAGATAAAGGCCTCGATGTTATGGAAGTAATGTATGATATGCTCGTGCAAGGAGATGGCAAAGAACTTTTCTATCAGCCATTAGGTGGTTATCAAACTTATGATCTTGAGCCCCACAAAAAACTTTTAGAACATCCAAATGTACTTTTTGGCCTTAGTGATGGGGGTGCGCATTGTGGAGTTATTGCAGACGCTGGTATGCCAACATTTATTATGACGCATTGGGGAAGAGATAGAAAGCGGGGTGATAAACTTTCTCTAGAATTTATTGTTAAGTCGCTCACATCTAGTACAGCTGAAGCTTTTGGTATGTATGATCGTGGTTATATTAGAGAAGGTAAAATTGCTGACATTAATATTATCGATTTTGACTCAATGCGACTACATAGACCTGAGGCCATTTTTGACTTACCAGCTGGAGGAAGAAGACTAGTTCAGAGACCTGAGGGCTATGAAATAACTATTAAATCTGGTGAGATTATCTTCGATAATGGCGAACATACAGGAGCTCTTCCGGGTAAGCTTGTTAGACGTAACAATGATCATAGAGATATTGCTCTGAATAGCTAAAACTTTTTTATGAGAGAACTAAAAGATAAAATTATCGCAATTACTGGCGGTGCTACTGGTATAGGTTTCGCTTTGGCAAAGTCTTTTGGAAAAGATGGCGCTAAAATCGTCATAGGTGAACCAAGAGAAGCAGAGCGTCAAAAAGCAGTTGAAGAATTAAAAAATCTAGATATTGAAGCAAATGAAACGCATCTTGATGTAACAGATTTAGAAAGTGTTAAAAATTTTGCAAATTTTACCTGCAAAACTTTTGGAAGAGTTGATATCTTAATAAATAATGCAGGTATTTCAGGTGCACGAGGAAGAATTGATAAAGTAGATATTGATAAAGCTAAAAAAGTATTTGATGTTAATTTTTTTGGGGTTTGGCAAGGTTGTGCTGTTTTTAGTAAAAAAATGATCGAACAAGGTACAGAATCAGCAATTTATAATGTTGGATCTGAAAATTCGCTTTTTATTGCAGTTCCTAATTCAGTAGCTTATGTAGCTTCGAAACATGCAGTTTTTGGATTGAGTGAGAGCTTAAGAAATGACCTTCCTGACTTTATACATGTTGGAACAATATTTCCTGGTTATGTTGATACACCTTTGACAGGACAAATAGAGGGAGGAATGAATGCCAATGAATTTGCAGAAATTGTTAAAGAACAAATTAAAAATAAAGAACATATAATAGTCTCGCATGCATATAATACCGTCCACATAGAAAAAAGAAATCATGAAATAGCATTAGCATATGAAAAATATGCACCTCGCTATGAAGGTGATGATGAATATGATGTAGGTGCAATTCTATCAAAATTACAAAATGATAAAGTATGAAGATTTTAGCTTAAGGAGTAAGATATGAGAGCAGTTGGTTTTAAAGAATTTGGAGATCCAGAAGTTCTTGAAGTAATGGATATTCCAGAGGTTTATGCAAGCCAAGGAGAAATTAGAATTAAAAATTATGCCTCGGCTGTAAATCCCACTGATATTGTTTCTAGAAGTGGATTAATAGCTCAATTTCGCAAAGACTATCCGCTTCCAGCAGTACCAGGAATGGATATTTCTGGGATTGTAGATCAAGTGGGTGAAGGCGTAGAAACAGGTGTAAGTATTGGCGATCAGGTAATGGGGATGGTTATACCTAATGCACTTCATGGTGCATATAGTGAACAGATAACCTTAAATCAGTTTGCAGTCGTTAAGGCTCCAAAAGGCTTTTCTTTTGTTGAGTCAGCAACACTACCCATGAATGGGTTAACAGCTCGACTATCTCTAGATTTATTAAATTTAACTAAAGGACAAGTTGTTGCCGTTACAGGTGGCCCAGGTGCATATGGTGGTTATGTAATTCAATTAGCTAAAGCCGATGGTCTAATCGTGATCGCGGACTCAAACGAGAGTGATATTGAGCTTTTACGTGAATTAGGTGTTGATCATATAATTCCACGGGGTGAAAATTTTGCTAAAAAAATAAAAGAAGTCTTTCCAAACGGTGTTGACGGTATTGCTGACGGAGCCTTACTGAATGAAAAAGCAATTGACGCTGTTAAAGATAATGGATCTTTTACCAGTGTTAGAGGATTTAAAGGTGAACCACAGCGCAATATAAACTTTACTGCAACTTGGGTTTCTGAATACGATTGTAACTTTGAAAAGCTGGACGAACTTCGACAACAAGTAGAGGATGGTTTATTAACCCTTCGAGTAGCAGATACTGTAAGCCCTGAGAATGCGTCTGAAGCTCACAAAAGGCTCGATGGCGGTGGTACTAGAGGTAGGATGGTTATCAGTTGGGAATAAAGGTCTATGTTACGAGATAAAATTAAATTATGGGGAGCTGGAACCACAAGAACATTAAGACCAATTTGGATGGCTGAAGAACTTGGCATAGATTATGAACTTGTCTCTATTGGCCCAAGAACAGGTGAGACACAATCTGAAGCATTCACTAACCTCAATCCCAAACAAAAAATACCTTTTCTGGAAAATGGAGAAGTCAAATTATCTGAAAGTTTAGCTATCTGTAGATATTTGGAATACACTTTTCCATCTGATAAAATATTCATACCAAAGAATAATATTGATAGAGCTAAAGAAGATGAATGGTGTAGTTACATTTATGGAGAAATTGACGAAACAGCTCTTTATGTTATGAGAAGACATTATGATCTTAAGTCGATTTATGGAGACGCCCCAGTTGTAGTGAAAGCCTGCAGAGAACACCTGCATAAGCATCTAGAAATAATTAATGCTTTTGTAAAAAATAAAAAATCACTACTTGATAATGGATTTGGTCTTGCAGATATCATGCTTATTTCTTGCCTTGACTGGGCAATTTATTATGAGTTTGAATTACCAAATAACATAATGTCATATAGAAAAAATATAAAAAAAAGACCTGCTTTCAAAAGAGCAATGTTAGCAAATTATGAGTCAAATGAGGTAGTTAACGATGGGGCCGCTTAAAGGTATAAAAATAATTGATCTTACTAGTATGGTATCGGGACCAATGTGTTCAATGATCTTAGCCGATCAAGGTGCAGAGGTAATTAAAGTTGAACCGGTTATAGGAGATCAAGTTCGGCATATGGCAACACCACATAATGGAGTTAATGCTCCATTTTACTCTGTAAACAGAGGAAAGAAATCATTAGCAATAGATTTAAAATCAGAGGAGGGTAAAGAAATTTTGTTAAAATTAGCAGAGGATGCAGATGTTTTTATGCAAAATTTTAGACCAGGTGCCATTGATCGAATGGGTTTTAGTGAAAAGGTTATTCGAAAAATAAATAAAAATATAATTTATCTATCAATCAGTGGTTTTGGTGAAAAAGGTCCTTACTCTCAATCTCGAGTATATGATCCAGTTATTCAAGCTCTATCAGGAGCAACAGATATACAAGCAGACCGAGATACAGGTAGACCCAGAATGTTTCGTATTATTGTTGCTGATAAAACGACAGCATTGACAGCTGCTCAAGCAGTCTCATCAGCGCTTTATGCTAGAGAGGTATCAGGTATTGGGCAACATATACGTTTATCAATGCTAGAAAGTATGCTTGCTTTTTTTTGGCCTGAAGGTATGGCTGGTTTAGTTTATGAGGATAAAGAATTTGATGTACGAAAGATTCAAGGAACACAAGACTTAATTTACAAAGCCAAAGATCGTTATATCACTGCTGGCGCTGTTTCTGATGATGAATGGCGCGGAATGTGTAGAGCTTTAAACCGAGAAGATCTGATCAATGATGAGAGATTTTCAGACTCTTCTTCTCGTATGGTTAATGCACAAAAAAGAAAAGAACTAACCGGAGAAGAAATTTCTAAATGGAATAGTAACGAGTTACTTGAGAGATTTCAAAGGGAAGGAGTCCCCTGCGCTCCCTTGCTTGATAGAATGGAGTTAATGGATCATGAGCAAATAACCGCAAATGAGACAATTTGGTATGACAACTTTGATGGATTTGGACAAATAAGGCAGGCACGCCCAGCAGCACGTTTTAGTGAAACTGAAAGTGAAATTGTAAGACCAGCACCAAAATTAGGTGAACATGGTTTGGAGATACTATCAGACCTTGGTTATGATAAGTTGATACAACAAAAATTGATAGACGAGGGCAAATTGGTAGTTAAAAATAACTAAGGAATTTATTTTTAATATTCTGATCTAAGCGAGAGAAAAAACAATAAAAAAAGAAAAAGGTATAATCAATATCCACGAAATTATTGGGTATAGTAATTTATTCTTATCTATGTTTTTCAAATTTTTAAATGATATTTGTGTTCCAATTGAAAATAATCCAGTTAGAAATATAATCTGACTAATGTGTCTTATCATTTCTTTTTCTATAGGCATATTGAAATAGGACCCTAAAATAATTGCTGTAATAAAAAAAATAACAAACATTGGTACCGAAAAATATTTTTTATCTCTGCCCTGATTTATGCTGATCAATGTAATTAACGGTATTAACCATAGAGTACGCCCTAGTTTTAATGTTGATGCTGTCTCCAATGACTCATAACCATAACTCATTGAAGCACCTATGACTGCGCTAGTATCATGAATTACAGTTGCAACCCATGCTCCAAATTGAATTTGAGATAAATTTAATAATTGGCCTAGAAATGGAAAAAGTATGATACCTATGGCATTTAGAAAGAATATTATTGATAATGCTGTAGCTAAATCTTCATTTTTTGATTTAATAATTGGTGCAATAGATACCATTGCAGTTCCGCCACAAATTGATGATCCAGAAGCAACTAAAAGAGAATAATTTTTGTCAATTTTGAGTGAGAGACCTAATAGAAATACTAATATAAAAGTCAATACAACAAATATTGATATTACAGGAATGTATTGAAGGCTCGAATTAATTGCTGCTTGATAATTAATTGAAAAGCCAAGAAGAACTACTCCAGTCTGTATAATAACAGAAGAATATTTTTTTGAAATAATTTCATTATTAGTTTTGAATATTAAACTAAAAACTATCCCACCAACTATCGCAAAAATAGGAATTTTTATTAAAATACTTACAAACAAAAAAACAATAAAAAAGAAATAAGTCATAATTAAATAATATCATTTAAATAAAATTATCTCTTAATTATTTCTTTCTAAACTTTTTAAAATATATAGTATTAATAATTAGGTAATTCTGGAGAAAACGATGACAAAAGAAGTAGATTTTTATTTTGATTTTGCTAGCCCAAATGCATATTTAAGTCACAAAGTACTCAAATCAATTTCTGAAAAAACAGGTGCAAAAGTTAATTACATACCTGTTCTTCTCGGAGGTATATTTAAAGCCACTAATAATAACCCTCCAATGATTCAATTTGCTGAGGTAAAAGGTAAATTAGAATATCAATCTCTCGAGATATCGAGATTTATTGAAAGACATGGTTTACATTCTTTTCAAATGAATCCTCATTTTCCGGTAATAAGTTTACAAATCATAAGAGGTGCAATTGCTGCTGAGTTCGATGGTTATCTAGAAGAATATATTGATAAAGTTTTGGTTCACATGTGGGAGCAGCCAAAGAAAATGGATGACCCTGAAGTTATTAAACAAGCTTTTATTGAGTCAGGCCTTGATGCAGACAAATTAATGAGTCAAATGCAGGATCCCAATATAAAATCCAAGTTAATTTCCAATACAGAGGCAGCTGTCGAAAGAGGGGTGTTTGGTATACCGACTTTTTTTGTTGATGACGAAATATTTTTTGGCAAAGATACATTATGGCAAATAGAAGAGCTACTCTTATAATTTGACTTTATTTAATATCTCTAATAAACAAAATCTGATGCTTCCTATCCTTAAAAATAAGTACGCTTTTATATTAGCCTTTCTTTTTTTAACATCTGTTTCAGCTGAGGAATTTCTTCATGAACATCATGATCATGATGATCATATTGTTGCAGAATTAAATTGTGATTTTTGTGTGGAGGTAGCACCTGAATTTAATAATAAGGTGAATGCAGATGTAAGTTTATTACCAAAAAATTACCTTCTTATTGAAAATGCAGAGAATCAATATTCCAAAAATGATAAACTTCATTTTTTTTCACGAGCCCCCCCGAAAAATTAAATTTTATTTTTTGTAAATTTAATTAAGGGAGAAAAAATTGAGAAATTTACTCATAGCACTTTTTATTGTGGGTGCTATAACAATACACAATAAGGCATTAATTGCTCAAGAAAGTGTTGAGAACATAAGTGATCCAGATGAAATTATTGTCACTTCATCATATATTGATAATAATTTATCAGATCTTGATGATCCAATTCATGTCATCGCCGGTGATGATACAATCTTTGATACAACATCAAGCTTAGGCGAGTCATTAGATAATCTTCTTGGTGTTCAGTCATCTGATTTTGGTGCTGCTGTTGGTCATCCTATTATACGTGGTTTATCAGGTAATAGAGTGAAAATTATGAATAATGGTAGAACACTCAGAGATGTCTCAACAATTGGTGACGATCATATGAATGAAATAGATCTTAATGACATTCAACAAATTGAGATAGTTAGAGGACCATCTTCGTTATTATACTCTAGTGGAACAGTAGGAGGTATCATCAATATCATTGATAATACAATTGCCAAGGAAGATTTTGCTGATCTTAAGTTTAATGTAGGTTTAGAGAGTCAATCAGTTAATGATGGCGAAACTGGTAGTATTTCATTTCAAAATAATATTGGCGGTTTTAATATTAGTTTAGCATATAAGGACTCACAATTTGATAACTACGATATTCCTAATGGTGCAATCATTCATATGGAGGACAAACATCATGATGAGGATGAACATCACGATGAGGACGAACATCATGATGAGGATGAACATCATGATGAAGAAAGCCCATCCTTTTTAGAAAATTCTGACTTTGAGTCAAAAAGTCAAAGGCTCGGTATTTCAAAAACAGGTGAATGGGGATATTTTGGTGTATCATATAGAAATTCTCAAAGTCTTTTTGGAGTTCCTTTTCATGGTGATGGTCATGGTCACGAGGGTCATGGAATGCATGAGGATGAGCATCATGATGAAGAAGCTCACCATGAAGAAGAAGATCATCACGATGAACATGAAGGTGAAGATGAACACGAAGGTGAAAGAATTTTTTCAGATACTGAGTCTGAAATTTTCGATGTTGAAGGTTCATATGTAATTAATAATTCTTGGCTGAAAACAATTAATTATTTCTTTAGATCTTCTGATTATCTGCATATTGAACAGCACGCAGAAGAAGAAGATCATCATGATGAAGAGGAACACCATGAAGATGATGAACATTCTGAGGATAAACACGATGATCATGGTCATGCCGAAGGACCAACAAATTTTGAAAATAAAGCAAAAGAAATTGGTTTCGTTTTCGACATTTCTAACAGTTTTGCTGATCAAAAATTATCTATTAACTATGCTGAAGAAGAAATAGCTATATTTGGTTCGGAAGCGTTTATGAGGCCAACTGATAATGAAGAATTATCTGTAGGCTATTACTTATCAAAACAATTTGATTTATTTCATCTCGATTTTGGTATTAGACATGATGATATCTCGCGAAAAGGTTCAATAGCTCATGAAGAAGAAGACCATCACGACGAGGATGAACATCATGATGAAGATGAACATCACGATGAAGATGAACACCATGGTGAAGATGAGCATGAGGAAGAAATAGACTTTTTCAATAAGGATTATAGTGAAACAAGTCTAGCTGTTAACTTCTCTCGTGACGTTACAGATGGTCTTACATTAAGTCTTGGCCTATCTATGGTTGAAAGAGCCCCTTCACCAGTTGAACTATTTATGAATGGCGCTCATTTAGTTACTGGTAGATTTGAGGTTGGTAGTACTGATTTAGAATCTGAAACTGCAAATAACATCGATCTAAATATTTATTATCAAAATGATAATTTCTCTTTTAGAGGTAATATTTTTAAAAATAACATTGATAATTATATTTATCTTCAGGATGAGACAGAGGAAGAGCATGAAGAGCATGAAGAACATGGTGATCACGATGATCATGGTGGTTTAATTCTTGCAAATTTCTTACAAAAAGATGCTGAACTAGAGGGTTATGAATTTGAAGTAAGTCAAGTTTATAATTTTGACAGAGGTAATCTTACTTTATCTTTTGGTAGAGACTCAGTTTCAGGTGAATTCAAAAATGGGATGAATATTCCAAGAATTGTACCCGCACGTAATATTTTAACTATTTCTTATGCAGAAGAAGATCTTGTAGCAAGATTGACCTATAAAGATGTTGAAGAACAAAATGATATCGGTATGGGTGAAACTGTGACTGATGCTTATGAAATGCTTGATTTCTCTTTAAGAAAGACTTTTGTTCTTAATAACCAGAATGCGATAAGTTTATCCCTATTTGGTAAAAACCTTCTTGATGAAGTTGCAAGAAATCACGCTTCGTTTGTTAAAAATGAAGTTCCTTTACCAGGAAGAAACATTGGAGTTAAATTAAACTATAAATTCTAATGATTATGACTTTTGTAGGGTTTTTCTTATTTTGCTATTTTAAATAGCTCATTTAAAATAAGAAGAACCCTATAATTGTAAAAGTAAATACTCTATGAAATAATTATTAAATTTAACAAATTTATCTTTCCAATGATTTAAGAGTTTTTTCATGAGAAAATTTAGAAATGTTATAAAAGAAAAGACACACAATTGACCCTAAGCTTAAAACTGGAGCTAAAATAGCTTGGAAATATGCAAGTTGATAAATAGGTTCTTGCATTTCAATTATTGACGGATTTTTGACATCAAATCCTACAAAATTTAACATAAAACCGACGAAAACAACCCCTAATCCGCTAATTATCTTTTGTATAAAACCGTTTGCTGATAAATACAGACCTTCATCTCTTCTTCCAGTAGATAATTGACCATCTTCAACAACATCATAAATCATTGATAAAACTAATATAAAGCCAGCTGTTCTCAAGAAATAACTTATACATAAGAAAGTAATGATAACCCACCATAAAGCATCAGTTCCATTGCTTGGAAATATTTGGAAAGGTATATAAGAGTCAATTAATCTAAGCCAAATTGGCATTGGCTCAATTATCAAATTGATTGAAAATAGACCGATAGCAAATTTTTTTTTGCTTTTCCCCTTTGCTAATGGGGCTGAAAAAAATCCAGCTAAAACAACTGGTATACCTATAATAATAGGAAATAAGCTTATAGTTTCAGGCGTCCATTGCCAAAAATATATATTAAAGTAATAGTCAAGGCTCGAAAAGATACCTATGTTTAAGGCTAATATAGTGCCAGCAGCAAAAAGCACTAACCAATTTCTATTCGAGAGTGACTCAAGAATTTCATTAAAAAAATTCTTAAAATTGAAATTATTTCTTTTAGGTTCAATCATTTGCGGTATGTATTTGTGCGTTGAAAGGGAGGAGACCAAACCAAATATAATAATAAGAAAGAAAGCAAGAATTCCTAACTTTGGGTATGCATCCGGGTTTAAAAATGCTTTTGATCCTGTAAATTCCTCTGTTTCAATCAGAAAAAAAGCTAACATCGCATAGGTCATGATACCTAACCCCATATTTCCATACAGCATTCCATAACCGCTTAAAGTATTTCTTCTTTCGTAATCCTTTATCAATTCTGGACCAATTGCCGCTCTTGGTGTTTCATAAAGCGTAAAGAATGTCCGCACTAAAATTGATGTAACTAATAATTTTATAAAAAGAGTTGTCTGTGAGGTATCTGATGGAACAGAATAAAGATAATAAGCGCTGATACCAAAAGGAATAATTGCAAAATAAATAAATGGATGCCGTCTGCCCCATACAGATTTAAAACGATCTGACCAAGCGCCCACTAAGGGATCAGAAATTGCATCAAAAATAAGAGCAACAGCGAGAGCATATGATGCTAAAAGTGGTTCAAGACCTAAAATCTGATTGAAATATACAAGAAGCCATGACCCAAATAATAAGTTTTTAACACCAACAGCACCTGAGCCCAACGAGTATAGGTGCAAAGTAATATTTGAAATATTCTTACTCAATAGATTAACCGCGATATTAATAATTAATTAGTACAATGATAAAATACTTCCTAAGTTTCAAGAATTGTTTCGCCTTTCTTATTTAATTGATCACGGATTTTTGAGTGCATTTCTTGCGTAATAGGATAATTCCATATAATCACTATAGCAGTTATAAAAAAAACAGAGGGAAGGGTTGAAAATAAAAGTTTAAGCCCAAATAATTGAGTTGGGGTATTATTTAAATCAGTTCCAGTATTAAAATTAATCCATGAAAGAGCTGTTAATGCTAGCCAAGTTCCTAGGGAGGCAGCTAGTTTTGAAGTTAATGACCATGATGAGAAAAACAAGCCTGACCTATTTTCTCCGCTCTTAAGTGTATCAAGATCAATGACATCTGCTTTCATCGAATTTGGGAGAGCCGCAAAGCCACCAGCGGCAAACCCTGTGGTAATAGTAATAGGAAGCATCCACCAAAAATCTCCCTCACCTAAAAGAAGATAGAATGGATGTGCAATAGCAATTAGTCCAAAGCTACAGATATATGCTTTATGTTTTCCTATTTTTTTTGATAGCCAAACCCAGAAAGGAACAGCAAAAATATTTGTAATATAAAAAAATGTAAGCATATATATAGCCATTTCCTCGGCTTTAAGAACATAAGTGATAAAGAATAAATATAATGGAATTGTTATAGAAAAGGCTATCCCACCAAACATAAAAGCCATAATTAGTCTTTTGAATGGTGAATTTTCTAACATTATTTTTAAGCCTTTGATGGGAGAAGTATTTGACTGTGCATAATTATTTGTTTCAGATACCTTAGTAACAGTTAAAAATATACATAAAGGCATGATAATTATACTTGCAACACCAACTATATATAAAACATTTGCGCTACCACCAAGGCCAAAAAAAATGAGAGCAATTGTTGGGATTAATTGAGCACTTAGACTACCAACTACGCCAGAAATAGACCTCCATCCAGTAATTCTTGATCTCTCATTATAATCTGATGATAACTCTGCACCCCAAGCATAATAAGGTATAATTAGCATAGTTGTTGCTATTGAAAGAAGAAACATCCATGAAAAAAGATGAAAAGCACCAGCACCTTCAGGGGGAATAAATAACATATAAATACTGATCATTAACAAAGGAGTCGCTGTTACTATCCATGGTCTTCTTTTACCAAATCTTGTATTAGTTCGATCATTGATATAACCCACTATCGGATCAGTAAAGACATCAAAAATTCGAACCACTAAAATAATGTTAGCAGCTAAAGCCAAGGAAACTCCCATCTCACCAGTGTAAAATTTAGGAATAAAAACAAGGATAGGAAAAAGAGCAATATTTATTGGCATCTCAGCTAGGCTGTAATAAAACAAAGTTGATTTTTTTAATTTCAATTTTTTTCTCAAATTTGTGAATTAAATTTTATTTAATCCTTATCGAGTATAGTGTCGTGGTTCCACCATGCTAGATCGGAAAAGGCTCTAATATCTATCTCATGAGTCCAAGTAGATCTGTGTTGTTGAGCAATATGATAATAAGTTTCTGCAATTTTTTCAGGTAATATTAAGCCATCATTCTCCATTCCTTTTGTTTCTCGCATTTTTTTATATAATTCTGGACCAAGTAATTTACCTAATGTATCCGGTGCATCAACCGCACCATCTATAACGACATGTGCAACATGAATACCTTGTGATGAAAATTCAGCGTTAAGAGATTGGCACAGCATTCTTCTAGCGCCCATAGCGGCAGCATGTGAATGTTGTGTTTTATTACCTCGCATAGCTGCCGTGGCTGATGTTACAATTATATTTCCCTTTCCTCTATCAACCATTAAAGGACATAAAACCTTGGCTATCCTAAATAAACCAAAGCTTGCCATGCGCCACCCTAGTTCAAATTCTTTATAAGTAGTTTGATGAAGAAGTTTCATACCAGTTTGAGCCCCTAAATTATAAATCAGCACCTCAATTGGTCCAATATCATTCTCAATTTTTAAAACTAAATCTTCTAATACATCATCTTCTGTAGCATTTAAGAGAGAACCAGAAGCCTCACCACCTCTCTTCTTAATGTTATCTAATAAACGTTCAAGTCCTTCTTTATCACTTCTTCTACAAAGATAAGAATAATACCCTTCATCAGCAAATTTTGTTGCAACGGTACCTCCAATACCTGCTCCAGCACCTAGAACTAAACATACTGGTTTCATATCAATCTCATAATGTTAACTCTTTGGTTCAGACTTTTTTTGGTACTTATAATACCCTTCGATTGGTATCATGACATGGGCATAAACTGTTTTTGGAAACATTACATAAGGCGAGCCATTTGAAAAATCAGTATTCATATTATCAAGAGACGAAGGGTCTTTTGGCATTAACATTAAATGTGGTCCAGATTCTATCCATTGTCCAGGTGTACTATCTTTTTCGTTTAAAACACCTGCTTTTGAGTTATCTTCACCTACATCACCGTGAAGCATCCACATCCAACCATCAGCATCTAGTTTTGGTGTTTTACCTGTCATGAAGGCCATCATCCATTTCATCGCTTCTTTATCAGAGCAGGCAGGCATAGCTTCATGCACATCTTTCCAACCTTTTTTAGGGAAAGACCTTGGATTTCCTGCTTGGCATGTCCAACCATTTGAACCTTCTCTTATTACCTTCCCATTGCCACCTATAATGGTCGCAAAATTACCAATAAATGACGGGGCAGCACTTGAGTATGCTTTGATTTGCCATTCGTCTGATGCGTGATTTTCATCAGCGTAAACATCTAAGGTAGTTAATAAAAATAAAATTGAGAAACTTGTTAAAATAATTTTTTTCATTATTTCGACCCTCCTGATACTAATTTAATTATTGTATTTAAATCTAATTTTAAAACAATGAAATTATAAATAATTAGTCAGTAATTAATTTTTTTTTTGCAATACTAAAAATAGCAAAAATAAAAATTATACCAATATTAAAGACAGAATGAATTAAAGTAATTTTGGAAGCTAATAATTCAATACTAATTAGATCTAAAGAAACAAACAAAATTACAATAGAAGATCTAATGAATTCATAAATTAACGAATATTGTTTATTTGATAATATTGCAGAAATTATAATTGATATTGATATAAGTAATAAACCAAAAATTATAGTTTCTAAGTAACTTTGGTTTTTTAAAGTAAAAAATACAGCTAATGTGATAAAATGAATAAAGATTAGTTGTGGCCATAAGAACTTTAAGAGTGCTTGAGAAAAAACAGGATTGAACTTATTATTTTGATTAGATTTTTCATGTGGAAATTTTTCCTCAACATCTTCAGGTCGCCAATTTGTTTTAGCAAACCAAATTTTGATTTTGTTTTTCCATTTTTTTGTATGGTATGAGTCTTTTATCATACTGACAAATACCTCTATATTAGCCCAAAAGGGGTTCCAACTTTGAAGTGGTACAACTGTTCCATAAATAGGCTTTAAATCATCTCTCTCCTCACAATATGTTCCAAATAATCTATCCCACAAAATAAAAACTCCACCATAATTTCTGTCAATGTACTCAGGGTTTTTTGCATGATGAATTCTGTGATTTGATGGAGTTATAAATATTTTTTCATACCAGCCCATTTTACCAATATGCTCCGTATGAACCCAAAATTGATAAATTAAATTCAGACCTCCAACCGCAACAAAAACTGATGATGGTATTCCAACTAATAGTATTGGTAGAAAAAAAATCCATTTCCATAGAAAACCTGTACTTGTTTGTCTCAGTGCAGTTGAAAGATTAAATTCTTCTCCATGGTGATGAACAACATGCGTAGCCCATAATAATTTAAATTCATGATGGAGCCTATGCATCCAATAATATAAAAAATCATAAAGAATAAATGCAAAAATCCAAGTAAATATTGAATTTACTGGTAATTGAAAAAGATTTAAGTTTTTAGCAATATAAGAGAAAGTAAGTCCTTGAAATCCAAGGTTTAATATTGTTGGAAAACGGCTTATCAATCCAATATTTATACTAGTTATTGTATCATTTAATCTGTAGTTATTCTTACCTTTTAACAGCCCATAAACCATTTCTGCACAAATCATTAAAAGAAAAACAGGAATTGCTAGAAATATGAGAAAAGATTTATCCATGATTTTTTACTTTTTTTTAAATAATTTGTTAACTTATAAATAAATGTGAATGTTATGGCAATTAAGTTACCTAATAAAAATGATATAAGATGTGCCAATTTAATGAAAACTTTAAAAGGCAGTTTATCAGCTTTCTCGCAAAAAATTAAAATTGACCAAATCGATCAAAATTTTTTTGAAGAAATTGTGATACCAATTGCTGTTTATTTAAATTCTCTAGAAAAACAAAAAAAGCCTAGACTGATAGGTTTAACTGGTGGACAGGGATCAGGAAAAACTACATTGTCAAATTTCATCCAATTAGTTTTAAAAAAAGGATTTGAACAAAAATCTGTAGGTTTTTCAATAGATGATATTTATAAATCTAAAAAAGATAGAGAGTTGTTAGGTAAAAAAATCCATCCAATGTGCAAAGTGAGAGGAGTTCCAGGTACGCATGATGTTGATCTTGGTCTAACAATACTGGATTCATTAAATAGTGCATCACATAATTCACTTACCCCAATACCATTTTTTTCAAAACTGGAGGATAAGCATAAACCTGAGGATGAATGGATACAGTTTAGAGGAAGGCCTGATTTTATTTTTTTTGATGGTTGGTTTTGTGGTGCAAAACCAATTTCTACAGAAAATTGGTTACCTCCATTGAATAAAGTTGAAAAAGAACAGGATCCAGATGGAATTTGGTCAAGATGGTACAATAATGAATTAGCAGGAAAATATCAGGAACTATTCAATCGATTTGATACCTTAATCATGATTAAAGTTCCAAATATGGAACATATCTATGAAAGTAGATGGTTACAGGAAAAGACATTAGAAAAAAATCTTAGCAATGAACAAATTAAAAAGAAAATTATGACAAAAGATGAAGTTATACATTTTGTCATGCATTATGAGAGATTAACAAGATATGTTTTAGAGGAAATACCAAAGTTTGCTGATATTGTCATTTATAGAAATGAAAAATTCAATTTTAATATAATTTAAGGGGCTAAAATGATAACTATGGATCCACCAACAATAATCAGAGCTCAAATAAGAGATAAACAAAAAATTAAAGCTGTTTTGAAGCTCAGTTTTTCATCAGATCCTCTCGTTAGATGGGTATTTCCTGACCCAAATATGTATTTAAAATTCTTTGATATTTGGATGGAGGAGTTTTCAAAAATTTCATTTTCTGAAAATATTGTTTTTGCTGAAGATAATTTTTACGGAGCTTCGCTATGGCATCCAGCAAAATTTAAGTTTGATGAATCTTGTCTCTATCCAACTCTTGATTGGATGACAACTCAGAGAATCGAGTTAGTTAGTAAATTCTTTGATGAATTTTCAAAGTATCATCCTGAAGATGCTTGGTATTTAGCTTTTATTGGTGTTGATCCATCCAAACAGGGCTTAAGCATTGGATCTTTTATTTTAAAAGAGGCCTTGAAAGTCATTGATGAAAGAGGAGAGAGAGCATATTTAGAGTCTTCAAATCCAAAAAATATGTCTTTATATGAGAGACATGGATTTGAGAGTATGGGTAGGATTCAAATTGGTGATTCTCCGCCTGCACATCCAATGATAAGAGAACCAAGATAGTAAACTTGTTGTTGAGTATTTAGTTACATGCTGTAATATCTATTACATTATATTCAATATAGGGAGAGAAAAATGTCGAATGTATTAATAGTTGGTGCTACACGAGGAATTGGTCTTGAATTGACAAAGCAATATTCCGAGGCTGGTAATTCAGTAATTGCATGCGCAAGAGATAAATCTAAAGCACCTTTACTTGATGAGTTAGCGTCAGGTTCAGACAATATTACAATCGAACAACTTGATATTGCAAATCCTTCCTCGATTGAAACAGCTGCAAATAATATTGGTGATATTACAATTGATACTGCGATAATTGTTGCTGGAGATGTTGGTGGAGATCCTATGCAACAACAATCAATTGATAACATTGATATTGAGCAATGGCATAAGACTCTGGATACCAATACAATTGGCCCATTATTAGTTGCAAGGGCCTTTAAAAATAATTTAGTTTCTTCAGGAAATGGAAATCTTATGATTTTATCCAGTCAATTAGCTGCTTCTACTTGGCCAATGGGAGGAATGTATATTTATTCAACAACAAAAGCAGCTGTTGGTAAAGTTGGTAAAATTTTATCTTTAGATTGGGCTGAAGACCCAGTGACAGTATCTATAATGCACCCTGGGTGGGTACAAACTGATATGGGTGGACCTGGAGCAGAAATTACGGCAGAGGAAAGTGCATCTGGAATAATAAGTGTTATCAGTAATCTAACTAAAGAGGACTCAGGTAATTTTTATAAATGGAATGGAGATATTCATCCTTGGTAAAGTTGAGCCTAGAGTTTCAAGTATTTCGTTATTATGAAGACACTTAGAACGCCAGATAAATTCTTTAAAAATTTAAAAAATTATAATTTTGTACCAAACTATTCGTTCATTGAGACAAACTCAGGATTTAAACTTAGAATTCATCACATTGATGAGGGCCCAAAAGATGGGCCAATTCTTCTTGCAATGCATGGGCAACCAGTTTGGAGTTACTTGTACTCAAAAATGATACCTTACTTGATTAAAGAGGGTATAAGGGTAATTGCACCCGACTTACCCGGGTATGGAAAATCGGATAAACCATCAAAATTAAACGATTATTCATATCAAAACCAAGTAGACTGGATGACTGAATGGTTAAAAATTAATGATTTTAAAAAAATTACTCTTTTTGGACAAGATTGGGGAGGTTTAATAGGATTAAGAATAGTTGCTAATGATCCTGAAAGATTCTCAAAAGTAGCTATAGGCAATACAGGTCTGCCCTATAACCCAAACATCTCTGAAGATATTATTAACCAAATTAATGAGTTTAGAAGTAGTAAATTAAAACTTACACCACTTTCTATGATGAAGCAGCTCAGGAGAATGGATGATAAGCATCTTTCAGGTAATTCAAATGATTTTCACCCTGCTTTAAAGTTTATGTATTGGCAAAAATTTTGTTGGGATACAAGAGATTTACCTATTGGTTTTATGATGTCCATCATGATGGAAAAGAGATCAAGATTGATTACAGCCCTGCATTATTTACTTGTAAGAGTTAGATTAGGTAATATGATCAGTTTTGGTTCTGATATTGCTAAAGCATATGAGGCGCCATTTCCTAATTCAAAATATAAAATGGGACCAAGAGCAATGCCTAGTCATGTCCCGACTATTCCTGATGAATCATTAAAAGAACAAAAAAAAGCAAGAGAATTTTTCTCAAATTGGGATAAACCTTTTTTGAGTGTTTTTGCTGGTGATGATCCAGTTACAAATGGTATCGAAAAAGATGTTTTAGAGATGTGTCCAAATGCTAAAAGCAGCCCCCATATTGGTGGTGGTCATTTCTTTCAATGGACTAGAGCAAGAGAATTATCTACATTACTTGCTAAGTTTATAAAAGAGGATAATACTTAAACTGTGTTTATAATCTATTAACGTCGTAAACGGAGTAGAAATTATGGAAGTTAGAAATGCATTAGTACCTAACACCGATCAAATGCAAGGTTTCCTGAATGATGAAACTAATTCAAAGATATATATGGTTAATCTTTTGAAGTTTAAGCAGAAAGCTGAATATGAGGATGGTCGAGAAACAAATTTAACAGGCCAAGAGGCCTATGCAATTTATGCAGCTGAAGTTGTAAATCACTTAAAAAAAGTTGGTGGTAAAATTATTTTTTCTGGGAATGTTGAAAGGCTTATGTTAGGCGAAGTTGGTGAACTTTGGGATACAATAGCAATAGCTGAATACCCGAATAGAAAAGCTATGTTTGATATGATAACAGATGTAGATTATCAAAAAAGTGAAGTCCACCGCTCTGCTGGATTAAAAGGACAGCTTAATATAGAAACCAGGTAAAATTATAAAAGATATATATTATTTGGCTTATTAATTTTTTTGGAGTCTAATTTGAAAATAATTAAATATTTAATTATCATACTACTTACATTAATTGTAGGGCTTTACTTTTTAACAAGAGTGCCTTTTGTTCAGGATAGGATAGTAACGAGTGTAATTAAAAATACTTTTGCAAATCCATTTTCATTTCCTGATGACGCATTAACTGCTCTTGTATGCGGTACGAGGTCTCCTTTGCCCTCAGAAGGAAGAGCAGAAACATGTATTTTAATTAAAGCAGGTGAAAATTTATTTATTATTGATGTTGGTGATGGAAGTGTTAACAATTTAAGAAATTGGAGAGTTGATTTAAGCAGTGTGAAAGCAGTCATTTTTTCACATCTTCATTCAGATCATATATCAGATCTTGCCGATTTACATTTGTATACTTGGATTAATAATCCATCAAAATCAGAAAAATTAATTGTCTATGGTCCCGAGGGAGTTGAACAGGTTACAAAAGGTTTTCAGGAAGCATATAAACTAGATTTTAAATATAGGTATGAACATCATGGCAATGATGTTGCCCCAATTGATTTGGCAGGTTATGAACCAATAACAATAAATTTGCAAAATCCAGTCATTATTGATGATAAGGATTTAAAGGTTACGGCCTTCAAAGTAATTCATGACCCCGTGGAACCATCTTTAGGATTTCGTTTTGAATACAAGGGAAGATCAATAGTAATAAGCGGTGATACAATTTTTACTGAAAATACAATTAAAAATTCAATGAATGCTGATGTCTTATTTCATGAAGCGCAGGCTAATCACATGGTAAAAATTCTTGAAGAAGAAAATAGAAAAGCAGGTAATTTGATGGTTTCGAAAATAATGCAGGATGTTTTGGACTATCATACAACACCAGTTGAAGCAGCTGAAATCGCAAATAAGGCTAATGTGAAACACCTCGTTTTCTACCATCTTAATCCTGCACCAAGAAATTCAATAATGGAAAACATGTTTGTTAGAGGTGTAAATGACATTAGAAGAGATTGGACATTGTCGAAAGATGGAACAATGGTAATTTTACCCTTCAATTCTGATAAGATTGAAATCACAAAAATAAATTAAACATGATTTTTTTACTAATTAAAATAATAGTGACTGCCGGTCTTATAGTCCTTATTA
>MDTA01139048.1_pt1 | contig 24317 bp, 21 predicted proteins | sample 811151 | NCBI WGS metagenome assembly MDTA01 (sample SAMN05326648, study PRJNA326480) | marine metagenome | isolation source: seawater | place: Indian Ocean: South | collected 2010
AAATATCCGATAAGCTTGGCGAACGGAGCCTACATTATAAATGATGTTCGCTTACTTTCGAACCCATTAGTAAAAGATCATACCGCACAACTATCATAGAAGTTCCGCCTTAACAACTTCATACAACTTTTTATCCAAGCCCACGCAGCGCTCTAAAAGCTCCCCTCCTTTTTTAGTATAGAAAAATTCCAACTCGGTTTTTTTTGATACATTCTCTTTGCCAATTTTTATTTCCCGCCCAAAATGTTCGTAGAATTTCCTAGAAAAAGAGTCGAGATCCTCAACGAGCCCCACTACTTTACACTTTCTAAGATTATCGATAGCCATCTCTAATATGACTTGATCGCTTTCACTGGCAAGAGATTTTCTTCCTCCGACGTTGTGAGACTTTGCAATCTGATAAGTTTGGCAGTTATCGCGATCTGGAATAATCTCCTTTATATCAGTAGAGAGGAAATCTTCTGGCGTCATGCTCGAAACTTTTGCAAAAACTCCGCCGGGATCGTCAGCAGGCACCCTGTTATGCCAAAAATTGTATAGCGACACAATTCTACTTACTGGCTCCCTAAGCACAGTAACCACATCAGCACCAATAGATTCTGCACACTCGAACCCGATATGAGCTGCATAAAACCCATATTTTTTACCAGAAGCCAACTCTTTACGGAACTCATGTTCAAATACTACATCGGAGGCGCTCAAATCATAAAAACTTTCCTTCATTGCTGCCTTCAAAGCGGAGCCTGCTGTCTTAGATATGTGAAGAAAACAGACTGGGCGATTACTCCTCATAATATTCACCATTAATACTAATAGAAATTTAAATCACAGAAAGATAACTAACCTATCTAAACACCGGAATTTACACAATAAAGGTGCAGTGTATTAGCTGATGGTAGTTGAACCAACTCTGAAACCCTCACTAAATCCTCAAAAACAAATTTAGAAAAAACTGAACGTAAATGACAGTGAGAAAAAGCATTACTCAGCTACTAATGGGTAACAAAGTAGCCGAACACTTAAATATATCGACTGAAAAATACCGAAAACTCGTTATTTCAACGATAAATCAATAGGTTAAATTCGTAGATAATCTTTCGGGAATTGCGTTGACCGGTGTTCGGATACAAAGTTTCGCATTAGTAACAATCTAATCCAAGCGGAAAAAAAGTGCCGCAGATCGTATTTCCTGGAAGACTCTAACACATCGTCAACCTCATACCTCATTTCACTCAAACAGATTAACCTAATCCTTTCAGCCAATTCAGACACGCTGCCAGCCAATTCACCGCTCTTGCCAGGCTCAATCAGCTCGTTTGGACCGTTGCAATCTTCAAACGCGAGAGCCGGAACGCCATGAGACATTGCTTCAACAACCACTATCCCAAACCCTTCAAATTCAGATGGCACCACCAATAGTCTCGACTTTTGGTAAACGCATTCCATGTCCGATGATACGCCCTTAAATTTCACCAGATCTGACACACCCAAAGCAATAGCTTGGTCCGACAACTGTTGCTTCAGACTCCCATCTCCGTATATCTCGACAGAGAATCCATTCGGTCGAAGATCGTGTTGAATCAAAGCCACTGCTTCAATAAGCCGGTCAAATCGTTTTTGTCTCTCTAGCCGCCCGACACCCACAATGACATTTTCTCTTTCACCCACCTCACTCCGTTCGGGAATAACCACACCGTTTGGAATTGTCACCACCTTCTCCCTCAGTTCTTCCGGAACGCTTTCTGAGAACTTATTCAGAAGAAGATGAATATTGTCAACTTTCTGGAAACACTGAATACGTTTCTCTCGATCCCACCAAAGCTCCTCGATTTTCCAGGGATCATTGTGCTCAGAGGCAATAATCCTTACCCCCGTATTCTGCGCTGCGTCCACAATAGGGTCAAACAGCCATTCGGACAACATGGGTACGAAGACATCTATATCTGAGTGCGATAGTGCTTTATTCAGCGCTTTGACTGAAGGCTCAAGATTGGTTTCATCAAAGATCTGCTGAACCCTTACGGACTCATACAAAGGGTATACCGCCTGTTTGCTGGGGTGCAACCGACAGAAGATGGTAACCTTCCAGCCATTCTCGACCAGATGATTCGCCAACTGGCCGGCGAGGCGCTCGATTCCGCCTTTGGAGAACATCATGCCATGCACATAGAAAGCAACGTGGGGTTGCCTTTCCAGAAAGTTGGATTTTTTTCTTATAGCGTCCTGATTGTATAGGTCCGGGAGGGCCTTGCCGGGGTTTTTGTGGGCAAAGCGCTCCCATTCATGGTCGATGGCTGCGAATGCTTTTTTCAACATTCGCCGGGATACCGCGAAGTTCTCTACCACAAAGTCCGTTATGGCGTAGCGCTCGTTAAAGTAGACCTCGGTACCCTCTACCTTGTGAACTTGCGACGCCGAGTGGCGCCGGAAATAGTTCCTCGTATTGATGTCGTAGGCTATTTTCCCGCCTTTCAGGCATTCCAGGTAGATCAGCCAATCGCCACACATTTTAAAGCTCTGGGCTGTGCTCAGAGTGTCGCCGAAGGATTGCTTTCTGATCAGCAATCCGCTCGCATTCACCAGGGTGCACATGGCACCGAGTTGCTCGTTGATTTCCTCAAAACCATCCTTGATGTAGCTCTTTTCAAACTTACCTGGGAACGCCATATTCAGATAGGGCGACAGGGCGTTTTCTTTCAGAGTACCGTGCTCGTCAATGATTTCGGTTTTCGCCCCGGCAATATTCACCATGGGGTCGTCAAAATAAGGCAACAGGGTTTGTATAAAGTTTGGATCGCAGGTGTCATCCCCTTCGGCAATCCAGACCACATCCCCTTGCGCCAGGCGAATGCCCTTTTCCCACTGCTTGAAGGGGGAGCCGGAGTTGGCTTCGTTCTCGATGAGGGTTACGCGGCTGTCTTGCAGGTAAGGGCGCACCTTAGCCACGGTGTTGTCCGTGGAGCAGTCATCCAGGGCGATGATCTCAATGTCTTTGATGGGCTGCGCCAGAATACTGTCCAGCCGCTCTTCGATGAATTTTTCGTGGTTGTAGAACGGTACAATGACTGAAACAGAAGGCTTGTAATCCGTGACTTCCTGGATGGTGCGGTAGATCTTGAGGTTCTGTTGGTCCGTTGTGTAGTTGACGAACAGTTTTGCCCTGGCGTTGTTGCCTAGCTCTTGCCGGTAGTGAGGATGCTCCAGCAGTTCCTGAAGGGCCTTGGCCGCCAGTTGCGGACTGATTTCCGGTACTGCGATGCCGGCATCCTGCTCGATAAAGGCTGTTATGCCAGTTGCGGGCTCAAAGCAGACGGTTGGCACGCCGTGTTGCGCAGATTCCAGGACCACGAGGGGGAACGGGTCTTCTCTCGATGACATGAAGAACACATCTGCAGCCGCAAGCAGTTTGTTCGCGTTGTTTCTGTTGCCGGCAAAGATTACCCAGCCTTTTTCCTCTTCAGTGAGCGAGGCTTCCAACGTTTCCTTATCGGGCCCCTGGCCCATCCACACGAACTCAATGGGCTGGTTTGTTTGCTTTTTCAGCAAGCGCGCGACTTCCAGGAACAGGTCCGGGCCTTTGCGTTCATAGACGGTTCCACAACCCATGACCACGAAAGCGTTCGGGCTTAAGCCCAGTTCTTCCCTTGTTTCGGCCTGGAGTTCGTTGGTGGTGGCTTCTTTTCTTGCAACCGGGTTAATGAAGGCGGGCACGGTTGTCAGTGCTTCGGTGGCTATTCTGTACTTGGCTTCAAGTATTGCAGAGGAAGCCGGGGAGGCTGAGATCCAATGCCTGGTTCGGCCAAGCAGTGCGTCCATCTCCTCCGGGAAGGTTGCCAGTACCTTTTCCATTTCGTGGATGTGGGTAACGATAGTGCAATCCAGCCGAGCGCCAGCTTGTTCCAGGTAATTAAACAGTCGGCCGGAGACAACGGTATTGAGATAGGCGAACTCGAAGTTTTCACTCAGGAATGCTTTCAGATCCTCCGGTTGGTCGACACCATCACCCGGCAGCACATAGACATCGGCGAACTCAGCGTAGCGGTCAGCTACCGGGCCAGGCGCAAGAAGCAGGAGTTTGATTCTGCGTGTGGTGTGGTTATAGAACCACCGTACCACTTCAAGCAGGACAATCTCAGAGCCTGCCAGCACACCGTCGTGCCCCACGAACAATAAAGGTTTATGGGCAGAAGTTGTTACCCGCTCGCCGTCCTGTGCGGGCGAGTGACTCGCCCGCCCTTCCTGACGACCTGAGTCGATGTAATGGCGGAAAGCGGAAACTCCGGCTTTTCGGACATCGGCGTTCAGCCTGTAGTAAAAAGAAGGATCAAACCATGGGTTGGGCTTTCTGCCCTCTTGTTCGCCGTTTGACCAGTAGTGCTCTTCAGGATTAATGCCCGCTTCGCGCACATCGTCGTTTTCTTCCAGGTAGTATTCGGGGTCAAAGCGGTGCGCTGCTTTGCTCTCCTTCGCTGCGGTTTTTTCAGGAGTCGTTGTAGGGCTGGCCTGAGTTACCTTCACCTCTGTCTGAGCGCGCGGGTGACCGTTCAGGCGCTTCTGTGCAAGTTCCAGATTAAAGTGAATCGACTTGCCCAACTCCGGGTTGTCCCTGAGTAATTGACGATAGGCGTCGATGGCCTCGCGATACTCTGCTTTTCTGAATTTTGCGTTCGCGATGGTTAGCAGTGTTGCGGGTTTTACCTGACTGTTCATGGGGTTCCAGATGCTAATTCCATGTAATAGGGATGATAAGAGACTTAATGATTGGTGGAATTCACTTTACGAGGTCGCAGAGGTAGCTGCCGTACCCCGTCTTGTTGAGGGCTTCGCCCCGGGCACGGAGTTCTTCATCAGTTATCCACTTGTTGCGCCAGGCGATTTCTTCCAGGCAAGCCACTTTCAAACCCTGGCGATGTTCAATGGTCTGCACGTAGCTGCTGGCTTCCAGCAGGCTGTCATGAGTACCCGTGTCTAACCAGGCGAAGCCACGGCCGAGTTTCTGAACGTGCAGATCGCCCCTCTCGAGATATGCGTTGTTTACGGAGGTGATCTCCAGCTCGCCGCGGGCGGATGGGGTTACGTTTTTGGCGATTTCTACAACGTCGTTGTCGTAAAAGTAAAGGCCTGTGACGGCGTAGGGGGATTTCGGCTGTTCGGGCTTTTCTTCAATGCTGATGGCTTTGCCATCTTCGTCGAATTCCACCACGCCGAAGCGCTCCGGGTCTTTTACCCAGTAGCCGAAGACTGTCGCGCCTTTTTCCTTTTCCGCTGCGTGCTTTAGCTGTTCGCTGAAGTGCTGGCCGTGGAAAATGTTGTCGCCTAATACCAGGCACACGCTGTCGTTGCCTATGAACTCTTCGCCAATGATAAAGGCCTGGGCAAGGCCTTCTGGCTTGGGTTGTACTTTGTAACTGAAATTAACGCCGAACTGCTCACCGGTTCCCAGTAGCTTTTCGTACTGGGGCAGGTCATCCGGGGTGCTGATGATGAGGATGTCGCGGATGCCGGCCAGCATGAGTACAGAGATGGGGTAGTACACCATGGGCTTGTCGTATATGGGCAGCAGTTGTTTGGAGATGCCCAGGGTGATGGGGTGCAGGCGGGTGCCGGAGCCGCCGGCGAGGATGATGCCTTTCATATTTTGAATACCTTTTTTGCCACTAAATCCACTAAAAGACACGAAAAAATAAGAGACTTACTGATTCTGCTCTTTGTCTTCGTTCATTAGTTCCATGATGAACTCTATTTGGGCTTCGGCTTTTCGGAGCTCTTCGTCCATGAGTTTTTGCCGTTCCTGGGTTTCCTGGTTTTCTTGGTGGAGTTGGCGGTTTTTGATTTTTAGTTCGTTGAGTTCCTGGTTTTTGGCCTCTATGAGTTGGTTTTTAGCCAGAAGCTCTTTTTTAAGTTCTTCAACTTGCTGAGCTTCACTTCCAGCGGCTGGTTGCAGGGCCTGGCGGGCCGTTTTCTGAGCTGGCTGAGTGAAGGTCAGGTTCAGGGGTTTATCCAGTTTCATGCTGTTTTACTCCCTGTCACGGGTTGACCGTGATGTGTTGTACCTGGCTGGTGCCGAGCGCTTTTGGTGCTGTGTGGTCCAGGCCCCGTTCTTTCAAGAGGTTTTCCCATTGCCCTGCAAGTTGCTGTTGGGCTGGTACGTGAGCAATCACATCCAACTGGTGGGCTGCGAGGTATTGCAGCACGGCGGGTAATGCAGCGCCTGGTTCCGGGCCGGTTTCTGTTGGGTCTATATTCACCACAATCAGGATTCTGGCCTGGCGGCTATCGAACAGGTGCGCGATTTGCTGCAGGCGGGTGCCGCAATCGTAGAAGAGTTGTTCTTTGCCGTTATATTGCGCGGGCACCAGCGGTGTGAACTGCAGGCTTACATAATTGGCCAGGCCGGCGCTGTTCAGTTTTTCACTCAATTCTTTCTGGCGGCTTCGGTTGTGGTCGAAACTGAGAATACGTTTTGGCAGGTCGTCGTCGCTGGCTTCTACGTAGTGGCTCAGTTCCTTTTGGTTTGAGTGAGGTGCTGCAAGCTCTCGGCCGGAATTTTTGAGGGTTTGCGCTATGAATTGCGTGGTTTTGCCGCTGCCCATCTCGATGATCAGGTCATAATTCCTGGTGCGGAGTTGGTCGGCCAGTTCCAGTGCCGCGCTTTTGGGGAGGCCGCTTTGGTTAATTGCAGCACCCGGGGCCAATTGCTGCAAGGCAATGCCGGCTTCCAGTTCCTTTGCTGTGGTTTCCGCCGTTTGACTAACGTGCTGGCCCAGGGCATTGGCGGCCTGTTCCAATTGCAGGGTGTTTTGGCCGAACAGGTATTCCATTCGGTCTTGCAGGGTTTTCAGGGTGTTTTGGGTGTTGGTTTGCGAAGCGAGTTGTTCTTTGGTTTTCTCTAGCTCCTGCTTCAGGCTTTCCAGCTCTGCAGTCAGGCGCTGTTGTTCGTTCTTCTCAGCTTGGAGGGCTTCGTTGAGCCGGGTTTCAATAGCTCTTTTCTCTTCCTCCGTCTTTAATGCGGCATCCTGATTCGCTTGCGCCTTCTGCTCTGCCTGCTCAACCCTTGCGGCCAACTCCACTTTCTCAGCGTTGAGGTTGCTTTTGCGCTGTTCAAGTGCCTGGTATTGCTGGTTCTTTGCTTCCAACGCCTCTTTTGTAGCGTTATGTGCAGTTTGCTCCTGCGCTAAAGCCTGCTGAAATTGTTGGTGTTTCTCTTCGGTTTTCGCAAGTTCTGCTTTAAGCGTCTCCAACTCTGCATTCAGGCGTTGCCGCGCCTGTTTTTCTGCTTGAAGGGTTTCGTTCAGCCGATCTTCAGTAGTCTTCTTCTCGTTCTCCGCCTTTTCAGCGGCATCCTGATTCCCTTTAGCCCTCTGCTCTGCATGCTGCAACCGTTTTCTGGTTTCAGCCAGTTGTTGCTCTGTTTCTTCAAGGTGTTGCTGCAGAGCTTTACTGGCTTCTGCCTCAGCCTGGCATTTAGCCTGGGCTTTTTGTAGCTGATAGCGCAGGTCGTCTACTGTGTTTTGCAGGGGGTTGCGCTTGAACTGTAATACGGGCCAGTCTGGATCTTCTGAATTGCTTCCATCACACTCAAAGCCTTGCTCTGCCAACCAGTCAACCACCCTGGAGGCTGGCTCTGCGGTTTCATAAAGCGGTGTTTCGTGGGCCAGTACGGACAATTTGTTGAACGTGTTTAACAGGCCACCCTCAGCCAGAGCCTCGAGTATTGGATGTTCTTCACCGGGGCTTTTGATAATCAAATGATCGCCCTGCTCAGGGTGCGGACGATACTGGCTTACTAACTCCACCGGGTGCTGGGTGTCCACTTCCCGCTTTGCTTGCAGTTTTAATCCAGGGAAGAGTTCCTTAAGGCCAGCGGCCGGGTTCAAGCTGTTGGCTTCCGGTAGGTTGTATTGGTGCAGGGTGTTTTTGGCCGGGTCTGGGGTGGCTGCTACCAGGATGGTTTGGGTGCTTTGCTTACCGTTGGGGTTAATCGTGGTGATTTCCGCGCTGGCCGGATTCAGGGTAATGATAACGGGCATGGGTTATTTCGCCTCCTGGGGTGATGGGAGGGAGTTCTGTATTCTTGGGTTGGGTGCTCGCCCTTCTTCCTGGCCGTGATTCAGGAAGTGAATAAGGGGGTTGATGCCAGACTCCTGAACATCCGGGTTTGCTTGAACATACCACTGTGTGTCGAAATCCGGGCAGGGATTTCGCCCTTCCTGCGCACCGAACTTCAGGTAGTGTTCCGCTGGGTTTGCCTGGCTTTCTGCTACATCCGGGTATGTTTTCAGGTACCAGGCTGCATCGAAGTATTGCGTGGATTGTAGCTGTTCTGCTTGCTTTTTGAGTTTACGCTTTTCGGGAGGTGTCCGTTTGAAGGGGCGGCCCATAGCCCGCACAGGGGCGACGGCTTTCCATGCGGCGCTGTCTTTGATTCTGTTCAGTTCGTTCTGGAGGCGGTTGATCTGGTTATTGGCGGCTGCCAAGGCGTGGTCTTGTTCCTGAGTCAGCTCTTTGACCTGGTTCTCGAGTGCTTGCTTATGGATAAGCTGGCGTTCTAGCTCTTCTTGTACCAGGTGGAGCTGTTCGATAATCAGCTGGTTTTCTGCTTCCAGTGCTGATTTGCCCTGCTGGCCTTGCTGACGAGTCTGTTCCAGCTCTTGCTGTAGCCTGGTCGCCTCACTCCGGCTTTTTTGGTACTGGGACTCTGCCGCCTTCAACGAGGCGCTCAGTTTGTTCAGTTCTTCGGCACGTTGCTTTTTCTCTGCATCGGCTTTGGTTTGGGCTGCTTTTAGAGAAGCTATCTCCGCTCTTAGTTTCTCGGTGCCCTTTTCTTCATCTTTATGGGCCTGAAGGGTTAATTCTAACTCTTCCTGAACAAGGTGGAGCTGTTCGATAATCAGCTGGTTTTCTGCTTCCAGTGCCGATTTCTGCTCTTGGCTTTGCTGACGAGCCCGCTCCAGCTCCTCCTGCGCCTTGTGGAGCTGCTGTGTAATCTGCTGATTTTCCTTTTCCAGCGATTCATATTGCTTCGTTAACGCCTCATATCGGTCTTTTTCTTGGTAGAGCTCCGAAATGCCGTGATACAGGGCGTTTATATCAAGTTTGGTCTTTGGAGCTACCTCTTCGCTATTAACGGGAAGGGTACATGCTTCCAGTTGAGCAAGAAGCCCGTTTAAGCGGTGATTTTGCTGCACGGCAAATGTTGCGATGAGCTGCAAATATGGGTCTACCGGGCGCTCACGGCTGCCATCTCCAGTTTTGGCTAGAGGAATTTCGATGTTCCAGTGGCTAGAAAGCGCGGCGGCTAAACCCTCGAGGTTACTACCTACGGTGTGGCTATTTATCAGCACGGCGCGCCGGCGATTCTTTTTGTAAAGCGCAATTAAGGCGTTCGCACCCTCTTCCCATTCGTGCAATGCTTTCGCTGGCTCCTGACCTTGCGCCATGGCGTGCGCCAACGCCAGCTGAGGCTGGGTGTAGGCCAGGATAAGATAGCCTTCCGGAAGACTTTCGTGGTGCTTGTACCAGGTTTCCGGTTCTTTGGCGTCACAGCCCAACGCTTGTAGCAAGGGCGCCAGTTCTTGCCAGTTGCTGTGGGGGGTTGTGCCCAGGGTGGCATTCATGGGTGTTACTCCGGGGATTAAAGATCTTTTTGCCACTAAAACCACGAAAGGACACGAAAAACAGATGACTTAAACTGTATAAAAGAAACTATCTATTTCGTGTTTTTTCGTGGATTTTGTGGCCAATCAATTCTTTTCCAGATACTCGGTCAGGGTTAGCTGTAGCTGGTCTATCCAGGTTGGTAGCTGGATGTTCAGGGCGGCTTCCAGTTTGTTCAAAGCCATCCGGGAATTCAGCGGCCTTTGCGCCGGGGTCGGATAGTCACTGGTCGGTATGGGGTGCGCGTTGCTGGGCCCCATAGCCAGCTGTTCACCCCGTTCTATGGCCTGGCGGAAGATTTCCTGTGCGAAGCCGTGCCAGCTGGTTTCTCCCCTGGGGGCCAGGTGGTACAGGCCGTTGGGGATGTGGCTCTGAATGGCCATAGCGGTAATCTGCGCGATGAGCCTTGCCGGTGTGGGGGCGCCGATCTGGTCCGCCACGATGTTGAGTTCCGGCTTGCTCTGGGCCAGGCGCAGCATGGTTTTCATGAAGTTGTTGCCACGGGCGCTGTATACCCAGCTGGTGCGGAAAATCAGGTGTTCGCAGCCGCTTTGTTGTATGGCCTGATCGCCTTGGAGTTTGGTTTGGCCATATACGCTGAGCGGGCCGGTGGCGCTGGTTTCCTTCCAGGGCTCGGTGCCGTTGCCAGGGTAGACGTAATCGCTGCTGTAGTGCACCAGAAAGGCGCCCTGCTCTGCGCTGTATTTGGCAAGCTGTTCGGGCAGGCCGGCGTTGAGGCGGCGGGCTTCGGTTTGCTGTTGTTCGGCGGCGTCTACGGCGGTCCAGGCGGCGGCGTTTACGATGAGGTCTGGATTGTGGGCCTCAAGGTAGTCGGCTACGGCTTGTTCTTTGGTTAAATCGAGCTCTGCCCGGCTGGGGGCGGTGATGGGGCCCAGGGGGGAGAGGGTTCGATGGAGTTCGAAGCCGGCTTGGCCGGTTTTGCCCAGGAGTAGGATGTTCATTTTTTAAAGCCTTTTTTTGCCACTAAATCCACGAAATCCACTAAAGAAAGAAAAGACTGCTTTTTACTTTCGTGACGCAACATCCGTTATTTTCCTAACAGCTCATCCAATGTAATGGACTCTCCAACGTGCCGATGCCGTAATTTTTCGTCGTTGGTTACCAGTATCGCGCCAATACTCATTGCCGTTGCCGAGATAATACTGTCTGGCAATTTCAGGGCAGTAGCCCGGCGGATTTTAATGGTGGTTTCCTGAATGGCGGGGAGCAGTTCAACAACATTCACACCTAAAAGGATTTGGCGAAGCTTTTGTTCGTCTTCCTGGGTTAGTTGCGGCCAAGAGAGCAATTCCATTTTTGTGATCACTGAGGCTGAATACACGCCCTTGGGAAACAGCAACTTACGATTGATTGCATAGATGATGGCATTGGTGTCTAAAAGGTAGCTACCACTCATCTCGCATCGTCCTTTGAATGTCTATCGCATCGCTTCCCGCGAAGGATTGAATGTCTACCCCGGTGAAATCGAGCTCCACCTCCACTTGCTTCGCCAGGCGCTCATCTTTAACCATGAGGACAATCTTGGCGTGCTTATTATCCAATTGGCGGTACTGGTCTGGGATTCTCACCAGGCCGTTCTGAATATCGGCTTCAAATTCGATTGCGTACATGGCTTGCCCCCCCGCAGATCAGTTCTTGATTACTTTATCAGATCCTTTAAGGAATTTTTGGCAACTAAATCCTCGAACCCCACTAAAAAAACAAAAATGTTTATCTCTCTTTTCGTGGGTTTCGTGGATTTCGTGGCAAAAAAATCTTTAAGCCGTTACCCCCAAGCGCTGGCCCTGGTAGCTGCCATCTTGTACTCGCTTCCACCAGGCCTCGTTGTCCAGGTACCACTGTACGGTTTTGCGCAGGCCGGTTTCGAAGGTTTCCCGGGGTTTCCAACCCAGTTCTTCCTCGATTTTGCTGGCGTCTATGGCGTAGCGGCGGTCGTGGCCCGGGCGATCCTGTACGTAGGTGATCTGGTCCCGGTAACTGGCTTCTTTGGGGGCCGCATCCTGCAGTATGTCGCAGATGGTTTGTACCACTTCAATATTTCGTTTTTCGTTGTGGCCACCGATGTTGTAAGTCTCCCCCGCTTTGCCGTGTTGCGCTACCAGGATCAGGGCTCGTGCGTGGTCTTCCACAAACAGCCAATCCCGGATTTGGCTGCCGTCTCCGTAAACTGGCAGCGGTTTGCCAGCAAGGGCATTCAGAATAACCAAAGGAATCAGCTTTTCCGGGAAGTGATAAGGGCCATAGTTGTTGCTGCAGTTGGTCACTACCGTGGGCAAGCCGTAGGTGCGCTGCCAGGCACGTACCAGGTGGTCGGAGCTGGCTTTGCTGGCCGAATAGGGGCTGCTTGGTGCGTAGGATGTGGTTTCGGTAAACAGATGTTCAGCCGCGTTTTCGGCCTCGTCCGGGTGCCGGAGGTCGCCATAGACTTCATCGGTGCTGATGTGGTGGAAGCGGAAGTGGGCTGCTTTTTCCGGATGTGTTTGCTGGAGCTGTTTCCAGTAGGCCCGGGTGGCTTCCAACAGGGTGTAGGTGCCGATGATGTTGGTTTCCATGAAGGCGGCAGGGCCATCTATGGAACGGTCTACGTGGCTCTCGGCGGCCAGGTGCATGATGATGTCTGGCTGGTGCTTGGCCAGGGCTTTGCTCATGGCATCTGAATCGCAAATATCGGCCTGGATAAAGGTGTAGCGGGAGTTACCAGCTACGGATTCCAGGGATTCCAGGTTTCCGGCGTAGGTGAGCTTGTCTACGTTTACCACGGTGTGGTCGGTGTTGTTCAAAAGTTCACGGACGACGGCTGAGCCAATGAAGCCAGCGCCGCCGGTTACAAAAAAGGTTTTAGACATGGTTCTTGATTTCTATTTAAAGGAAGTTTGAACTTTGGCGTGCCAGTCGTTTGCTGGATCTGGCATTTCATTCTCGAAAGCTATCGGTGCGATATCTACACCGATGGTTTTCATTATCGACTGATTGATTTTACGCACATCAAATCGTTCTTTTGCCAGCCGGTAGCTCTCTACACCCATAGCCGGTATGAGATCGGGATTTCGAATGAATTCAAGCATGGCACGTTCCAGGCCAGCCTGATCGTGTGGTTCTATCAGGTAGCCGTTGGCGCCTTCCCGCACGGTCTTACGGCAGCCTGGCATTCGTGTTGTGATAACCGGGCGGCCCATGGCCAGGGCTTCCTGGGTACTTCTTGGCACCCCTTCGCGGTAGTAGGTAGGCAGCACAAATACACTGCTTCTTGCCAGCCAGGGGGCCACGTCTTCTACGGGGCCCGGCCAGGTTACCACCTGCTCGCATACCAACTGGTCCAGCTCGGCCTTGTTGATGGCCCCGGGCTTGTTGTCTGGCGCACCGACCAGGATAAATTCGGTGTCGGGGTATCGCGTTTTCAGGACTTTTGCGGCCTCCACAAAATAACGCACACCCTTTTCTGGCAAGAGGCGCCCCACGAAAATGAACCTCACGGGCGCGGTAACCGGTGGGCGGAAGGGGTAGCGTTTCAGGCATACGCCGATACCGCCCAACACTGTCGGTTCCGGTATTTTTGTGCTGAAGCTTTGGAGGTCCTGCTTGTCGCCTTCGTTCAGCACGAGCACTTTGTGGGCATGGGGCAAGCTGATGCGGAACAGTGCCGCCATTATCCGGCGAAGGATGCGTTTTTTGAGTTTGTCACCATTCGGGTGGCTCGTAAATACCCGGCCCAGCCCCTCAATTTTAGCCACCCGTGTTTTAACACCCGCCAGTTTGGCGGCCAGGGTTCCGTAGATTGCGGGCTTGGAGAAGTAGCAGTAACTCAGGGTAATCGCTCGCGCCTTGAAAAGCCGGTATAGCTGCAGCATGGCTTTGATGTCGCTGAGCGGGTTGGTGGAAAGCTGGCCCATCCTATAGGACACGGGCGTTGCGCCCATGGCACGGATTTCCTGCTCCGTTGCCGGCGTATAATCAATGGCAAAAGCAAACACGGTGTGGCCACTCGCCACGAGATCCCGAATCAACTCGCCCCGAAAACCCAGCATGGTGTTGGCCAGCGTCCCAACAATGGCAACGCGTTGGTTCTCGGTGGAATTGTTCGGTTCAATGGTGCTCAAAGTTACTGAGCTCCTCTGATGAGGTTAATGGCTTTCCTGGCGTATTTGCCAAGACGAACGCTAGTAGTCGGCCGCCGCACTCTTTGGTACTGAAGTTCGTTCAGTGCCTGTTCAGGGGTAATGAAGCCATGGTGATTCAAACTGCTGTACAACGGATATTGAATCAGCACAGCATGTGCCAACTCTTCAAGGCTTAGCGTACGTTTCCGGCGATGGCAAGCGTGATGATCGTTTGTAAGCCCCCACCCCGCGTAAAAGGGTAAACCATAGCAGGTGACGGTTTTGTGTCGCAGGAGCGCTTCAAAACCGGCCAGCGAGGTTAGCGTATGGACTTCGTCTACTTGCTCCAGCAATTCCGCAATATTGGCATGGGTGACGATTTCGTCACACCATTGCAGTGCGTTTTGCTCCTGGTCGCCCTGTTTTCGGGCGCCGGCGACTACATCTGGGTGGGGTTTATAGACAACCCAGGCTTGAGGGTTCTGCTGCCGAACGGTTTGTAGGAGTTCCATGTTGGTTTTGATGCCGGGAGCGCCAAACGCGATGGAGGCATCGGTTTCTACCTGCCCCGGCACCAGAATGACGTGTTCTTTCTCAGGTCGCACCCAGGAGGCTGACTGGCTGTTGTATTTGCTTAGACGTGCGGCCGTGATGTCCCTAATTAATGTGCTGGCCCGACTTTTTTCCTCCTCGGTAACCGATTGCTCGTTGAGCAGGTTTTCCAGGCGGGATGGACCAGTAGCATCAAAATAAAGGTGCTGAAAATCCGCAACCCAGGACAGTGGCTTGGCAAACTCCGCTCCCAAACCAACCGACCTCAGAAAGCCATCCTCAAGGCGTACCAGCACCGTCTCTTTATGCTGAATCTCCACCCGGCGCTGGCCCCATATCAAAGCCAGGGCACCTTCCGGCACCTGGTCTGCCGAGCGTACATGAGTTATGTCGCTGCCCTGGGTGAATCTTGCCAGAGCCTTACGCCAGTGAGGATTAAAGCCAATAGCAAACACCCGCCGGTGTTGCAGGCTGTGTTGCTCTAAAAAATCGCGCCAACGATTAGTCGGTGTTCCTTTGTGGCTCATGCCCACTTAGTCTCTGTGGTCCCGAATGACTGCCATGATCATTTGCAGAATCGCTGCAAAGAGTATGGCAAATATCAGGAAAACCACGATGTTGTAGGTTCTGTCTGGCCGTGTGGGGTATTCCGGCAGGGTTGGGAACTCCAGCACCGAGACTTGCTTGAGCTTGCGGGCCGCTTCTACCCGGGTGGTTTCGAGTGTAGTCAGGGCGTTGGAATAAAGCTCCAGGGCAAATTCCGCGCGCATCTGCAGGGTTTCGTATTCCGCCGAGACTTTGTTCAGGGCATCGCCGCCCTGGCGGGCCATTTTTTCTTTCTCTATGGCTATTTGTTCTTCCAGCGATTGGGCTTCGGCCCGGAGCCTCCGGATTTCAGGTGAGTTCTGGCTCTGGTAGGTACTCTGGGCCTTGATGCGAGCCCGCAATACGGCCAGTTCACCCTCAAGGCGTGAAACCGTGGTAAAGATAGCCTCAACAGTTTGAGTGGGGGCCACCAGGCCTTTTTCGTTCTGATAGGCCAGCAAAGCATCGCGGGCGTCAAACAACCGGGCTTCAAGTTCCTTTACCTGTTTATCAATGAACTCTACCTGCTCCTCGGCCAGGCGTTGACCCATTTCGTTCATGTGGCGTTCACCCTCTTCCAGCAGGGCCTTTACAATACGCTGGGCCATTTCGGGTGAGTAAGCCTGCACTTCAATTTTCAGAACGCTGCTGTAGTCGTCGAACAGTATTTTGATACGGCTGGCCATGTATTCGTGGAACTCTTCTATTGGCACGTCCGCCGATGACAGGCGCGAGAACCGGTCGATTGAGGTTTGTGAGTAGTGGCCGCGCAAATCCAGCTTTTGCTGCAGCGTTCTGAGCATGGCGACCGATTCCAGATGATCTTTCAGCAGTAGAAGATCGCCAGAGCCACTGGTACCAGAGAGCAACGACGAGACATTCAGACCCGTGGGCACGATTTCAGGTGTTTGCAACACGATGTGAGCCCTGGAGACATAGCGGTCTGTCGCCATTACTCCCCAGTAGATAACGGCAAACAGGGTGGCAATGGCTGCAATGGCCCAAAAGGGGTTGCGCTTGAGGAACTGAATCATTTACCGATGCTCTTGTGGTAACTGTTTATGGCTTCGTTGATGTCGTCGAACCAGGTGGCGGTTCCGTTGTTTATCCATACCCCTGCCTGACAGAGGTCTTTAAGCATGCCAACCTGATGCGACACCATGACGATGCTGGCTTTGCCTACACGGTCTTTGAACGCCTTGGTGGCCTTGGCTTTGAATGCTGCATCGCCTACCGCGGTCGCTTCATCAGACAGGTACACATCAAAATCAAAGGCGAGTGACAGACCGAACGCGAGGCGACTGCGCATGCCAGAGGAATAGGTTTTTACCGGTTGATCAAATGCCTTTCCGATTTCCGCGAAATCCTGAACCCGACTGATAATTTCCGGAATTCGATCTCCACCTCCGTGGATGCGGGCTACGAATTTCACATTCTGTCGGCCCGTCATAGACCCCTGGAAGCCTCCACCCAGGCCTATGGGCCAGGATACCCGGCAATCCCGGTTAACGGTGCCCTTGTCTGGCGAGTCCATCCCGCCAATGATCCTGAGCAAAGTGGATTTACCGGCGCCATTTCGACCTAACAAGCCAACGCTGACGTTGTCTGGAATGGTGAAGTTAACGTCTTTCAGCACCCAATCGCCGCCAAAAGGGCCGTGATAGCGTTTGTAGAGGTTACGAACTTCGATCATTGCGCCAGCAACCGTTGTTTAAAACGAAGTTGCAGCAAGAGGCCCAGAAACACACTGCCCCAAACCCATTGGTGAAGATACAAAACGCTCACTCCATCGACTGCACGGTAGGTTTCAAAAAACCCGGTGCGGATAAGTTCAACGGCGTGCAACATGGGGTTATAGAGCAAGTATTGCTGTAAGTCGTGAGGAAAGTACTGCACTGGAATGAGGATGCCTGACAGGAAGTACAATGGAAACATCAACATTCGAATGAATTTTCCTGCTTCCGGCAAACTGGTAACTACCACAGAGAAGATCAACGCAACCCCCATACCGAACGCCCAGACAATTCCCCAAATATGGAGGACTACCATCGGATGGTGGGGAACCACATTGTGGCCAAGCAGTGAGAACAGAAAAATCATCAAACTCAGAACAATTGTGCTGAGAGCACCTTCCAGACCACAGCGTGCCAGCACGGTATCCACAGGCTGCACCTGGCGATAGGCGAACAGGCCTCGGTTGGCGGCTATTGCCTCCATTCCCCGGTTCATCTGGTTCCTGAACATAATGAACAAGGTAACGCCAATAACAAGCCAGGGGATGAACTCGGCCCCCGCCACGATACGAAGTGAACCAGCTAACGTCCGTACCCACACCAGCAACGCAACGTGCGCAATCGGTTCTGCCAACAGCCACAGCCAGGCAACCCTGTCTGCACTGATTCTGGCCACAGCTTCCCTCAGGAACAGGGCCTGCCATACGCCGATGGTTATCTGCCAGGGGGTACGTTTCGCGCTTTGCACTTACAGGTCCAGCGCTACCTTGGTTGCTACGGCAATTTGATAGAGAATCTGGGTGACGGTGGACGCAATCTGCAGATTCTTGGTCTCTACCTTAGGCAGAACCAGTATCTGATCCCCCGGCAGGAGCTTCACCTCACCCGCGTCCCTTACCTCGCCGTTCTGGCGGGCAATCAGAATATGGTCCGGGTTGGCATGCTGGCTGAAGCCGCCAGCCGCATCGATGTAATCACGAGCGCTGCGGCCCGGGATGTACACCAGGGATTGCGGAATATAGACCTCACCGGACACAAGGATGGCATCCGTACGCTGCGGTAGCGTGATGGTGTCGCCATCCTGCAGCCGCACATCTACCAGCTTCCCTTCGTGGGCGACTACCAGGCGGCCATTGGGCTCTACCTTGCGGGCTTCTTCCACGAAGCGAGAGATCAATTCCGCTTCCTGTACCCGGATGGCAGATTCTTCTGCCGTGGATGATGAGGCACCAAGGTAGGTGGTTTCCAAACGTCGCAAGCTGTCGTTCAGAGCTTCCTTCTGGCGTTCAGCCACGGTTTCCCGGCGCAGCGAGATGCTTTCCCAGGCGGTTTCTTCCGGGTTGATGGCAATTTCGTTCAGCAATTCGTGAAGTGATGTGCCTTTGGGTACCACATAGTAAGATTTGCCCAGGTAGGCGCCCTCTAACTGAACCACAAGATTCTGGGAGCGCTGATCAGCCAGAAACAGGACTTCATCGCCGTTGGCGAGTTCAGCAGATTCAAAACGCTCAAGAGGTAAATATTCGGAATAAGGCGCAGTACCGCGCTTTCCACGAATCAGGGCGTGGGAAACGCCGGGGCGCAATGGCGCGAGCTCACTAAGCATGGAGCCTGTGAGAGGGCCTGGGGATAGTTCGAAAAGATAGGGTTTGCTGACATCCCCCAACGCGGTGATGGCGGGGCCGCGCTTTTCAACCAGCAGGGTGTCGCCTTCCTGCAACTGAGGGTGGTTCAGCGTGCCTTGAAGTAGAAAATCGTATAGATCGATCCGGGCGATCACTTCGCCGTTGCGGCTCAGTTTGATGTTCCGATAGCTGCCAAGCTCTTCATCTATACCGGAGGCCTGGTCCAGCAGGTAGAGGATGGAATCGCTAGGCACACCCACATACCGGCCCGGCTTGTTGACGTAGCCGGTTACAAATACCGAGATTGGCTGAACACCCTGCAGATTGGTGTAAACATTCACGTTATCCGGGTAGACACGGCGCACAGCGCTCTTCACCACGGAATCCAGCTGGCTATGGCTGACTCCCTCTACCTGAACGGGACCAACCGCGGGAATGAAGATGTTGCCTTGTGCGTCTACCGGGAGCACTCGGTCCATCTCGACAGCGCCCCAAAGGCGAAGCGTTACCTGGTCGCCCGGCAGAACGCGGTAGTCGGGATTAAGTCCATCTGAGCGCAAGCCGCGAAAGCCACCGGTAAACAGCTCAGCGCCGAAAGGTTGCAGCTCTTCTTTCTGTTCTTCCGTCAGGATCGGACCATAAGTGCCGGTAGACCTCAGGGTTCTGGCCTGGCGCTCCTGGTTTGCGGTATCCGCTTCGGAAGGGCCGTTGCCCGCGTTTTCCGTTGCAGCCTGGATCTGTGGCATCAGTCGTTCGCGCTGACTTGCCGGTATATCACCCAGGCTTTGTGCGCTCACACCCACACTCACCATGGAAGTGACTACAAATAATAGTGCCGCCACCACGGAGGCAGAATGACGAGTGATCATTGCACACCTCCTATTGCCTGGTCTTGAACCGCCTTTTGTTCTGCAGTGTAAGACCGGGTTACTCCCCAGTTGCCTTCCGGGTACTCGCACACCGTTGCAGGCTGGGTTCCTTCCGCACTTACTATACGGGTAATAAAGCAGGATTTACCGGTTGCGGAGAAATACCGCTCGCCTACCCGTAGCTGTGCATTCTCGCCCCACGGCGAAGCTCCCAATTTTACGGTCTCTCCGGTTCTGGCGTTATCGATCTGCTGAGAATGCTGGTCTGAAAGGAAGGTTACAGTGTTTTTGGTGTTTAACCACTGCGGAACTGGAATCGTTTTAGCCGTGTTGATCTGCCCACCGGTCGCACAACCGGCCAATACAGCAACGAAGGCCATCAGCGGAGCGATCTTCGCTGTGGCTTTCGCCTGGTGATGTTTATTCATTCAATCTTGCCTGAATTATCAGAATCCATAAGACCATCGCGCAGAAAGGGACCACTGGTCCAACTCTCGCGAGCGTACTGCAATTTTATCTTCCGCGATCTGACCGGAGAGCCTGACCTTACCGTATTCCGTCCCAAACTCCCAAAAACCGCCGTACAGCATGACGGCCTGATCTCTTGAGGGATAGAAATACGTCACGTCTGAATCTGGTACGGTAACCCGAGACGGTGGGTTCCCGGTGAAATCAACATAACTGACGGACGCACCGACGGTACTGCCGTTTGACAGAAAATCGAAATAACCCAGGGTGAGAATCTGGCTGTCTGAGTCTATGCTTGCGGCGAGATTACGACCCTTGTAGCGGTAGCCGGTACGATAAACCCGGTGTTCGTACGCTATGTCTTCCATGGGAGAGCCAAACAGGTTATCGGCCAGCGTGTCTGCACCTTCCAGATACCAACGCTGCTCCCTGCCCCACAAGCTGGTGGTTGCATCTACGCCAAATAACCAGGATTTCCGCGACGGAAAGCCGCCTGCTTCGTCTTCGCCCATCATCTGGCCGTAGACAGAGGCGGTTTGCTCACCTACTTCAAATCCGTATCTAACGTCCACCGCCCCCAACTGATTGCTGGGGTCTTCCTCGGCATCTCTGGGGTTGTCATTGCCGGAAAAGGCATCCCAGAACGTAGAGAAAGAGGTAGACCGACCATCCCCGCCAAAAATAAAGGTGCGAGTAAGGCCGACATCCAGCCCTTCGATGGGCCGGAATGTTCCGCGAAATCCAACCAGGAGCGGATCGGCGACTTCACGTTCGCCTTCCAGCTGGCTTACGGTGGCGGTGATTTGCCAGGGACCGAGCCAGGATAGCCAGGGCGTTTCAAATGGCGTTTCACGATGGCGGCTTAACCAAACGCCAGGTGCAGGCCGAGCATTATTCGAAAGAATCAGACTGTTCTGCCAACCTGGCCCCCACCATCGTTCAACGGCGCCTGCTCCCAAGACCCAGTTGCCGGGAAACAGGGCGAGATAACTGCCATCCAGGCGTGCTGCATCGTCATCGCTTGGATTGGCAACCAAGTGCGCATTGATTCCAGCGGCCCACCAGCTGCCATCATACTCCGCACTGGCTGCGAGCATGCCTTCCTGGGACTCCGCGCCGGCGTAGCCGGTAATAAACTCGTTCTCTGTGCTGCCCGAGATGGCCAAACCAGCAGACAGGCCGTTACTGCGAGCCAGGCCAACAGAGTCTTTCATAACCGGCCAGGTCGTAACGGTATGGTTTAAAGAGCCGGAATCTACTCGTTTCTGGAGCTGATGGCGCTCGTAGGCATCGCCGACTGTTGTCCACGGTGCCGCATTGACTGTGATAACGCTTAGGCACGCTACCGCCCCACCGACCAGGGCCCAGTGTTTTGAGGTCATAGGATTTGGTTTTCTTTAGACAAGGATAGAACGGTTACAGCGGGAGGGAAGTTCCCAACGGTTTCCTTGTCAGGGAATGAATGAAGTATTTCAAAAGCATGACGATTCTACGGCATGCGGTATGACAAGCAAGTGACAAAAAGTCTGACACTTGATTAATCAGGGGGTTGGAGCCGTAGAAAGTTGTAAAAGATTAGAAAATGCAGCGAACCTGATCACATTTTCAGCACAACCTTGGGACTACCCCCCGTCATGATCGAATGGCGGAAACGGGCACTCTTACTTGCTGCTGCTTCTGCATGAAGGTAACCAGCACTATCGCCCGCTCTTCACCATCATAAGACTGAAAAATGGCGTTAATACCTTTAAACGGCCCATCATCCAACTCTATGGTCTGGCCGGGCTTGATGCCGCCCTGTTTCGCCACCTTGTCCATACTGTCTTTTATGTGAGCGATCACTTCGTCGTCAATCGGTGCCGGCCGGTTGGCGAAGCTGACAATGCGCAACACTCCCCGGGTAGACCGAAGCTTTGCCCACATGGGGTCGGTTTGCTCCAGATTCACAAACACGTACCCCGGAAACAGGGGCTCCAGCTTTCTAGTGCGCTTGCCTGTCTTGATTTTCTCTACCTCGATTTTCGGGTAGAAGCAGGCGATGTCCTGATTTTGCAGGTGCTGGACCGCCCGGTCGCCCTGGGCTGGTTTGTGTTGCAGTGCGTACCAGGTCATGGGTTAAAAGTACCAGTTTCCGGCTGCGATGAAATTTGGGTTCAGGATGTTTTCCTTTCCGTAAACGAGGGGCTGGCCTTCCGGGGTTTGTACCTTACCGCCAGCGGCGAGCAGCACCGCGTGTGCGGCAGCAGTATCCCATTCACTGGTCGGCCCCATGCGCGGATAAATATCGGCGTGGCCCTCGGCAATTCGGCAGAATTTCAGGGAACTGCCCGCCTGCACGATTTCGTGTGCACCAAGCGTTCCAATAAAGGCGCGGGTTTCATCGTTCAGGTGATTTTTGCTGGCGACCACTCGCAATGTGTCTTTGGGTTCTGCCACCCGTATGCGGTGGACCCGGCCGGTGCGGTCCCGCATGTGAGCACCTTCACCCTTTATGCCCCAGAAGGCTTCTTTCAGGGCCGGGGCGGTGACCACGCCCATTACGGGCTCGCCGTCTTCAATCATGGCGATGTTGACGGTGAATTCGCCCGTGCGCTGGGTAAAATCCTTGGTGCCGTCGATGGGGTCGATCAGCCAGAACCGGCGCCATTTCTTGCGTTCTTCCCAGGGGATTTCTGCGCCTTCTTCGGAGAGTATGGGGATGTCCCGGCTGATATTGCGCAGACCCTTTACGATGATGTCGTGGCTGGCGATGTCCGCAGCCGTGATTGGTGAGCGATCTTCCTTGTAACTCACTTTGAAATCGGACTGGTAGATGTGCAGTACTTTTTCGCTGGCTTCATCGGCGATTTTGATTACGTCTGGGAGTATGGAGCTGTAGTGCATCAGATCTCTACCTCTTCGAACAAATCAGGCACTTCGGCATTCCACCCGAACTTTTCAGTAATGCGTTTGCGCATGGTATCACTGGCGACCGCTTCACCGTGAGTCACATACACCTTCTCCGGTTTCAGCGAGCCTTGCTCCAGCCACTGCAGTATTTCCTGGTAATCGCCGTGGGCGCTCATGGAATCGAGGTTGTGGATTTCGGCTTTCACCGGCCAGTATTCGCCATGTATCTTTACCGATTCAGCACCTTTCACCAGCGCGTCACCGCGCGTGCCCGGGGCCTGGAAGCCCGCGAAGACAACGCTGTTTCTGGGGTTGGGCAGCAGGGTTTTCAGGTGGTGCAGTACGCGACCACCTGATGCCATACCACTGGCAGAAATAATGATGCAGGGGTAACGGGCGGCATCCAGTTCTATGGATTCTTCAACGGTTCGTACGAACTGGGTTTTGTCGTCGATCAGTTCACACTGGGGGCCGTTGAGCTTGTGTTCTTTGTGGTGTTTGCAGAAGATTTCTGTGGCTTTGATGGCCATTGGGCTGTTGAGATACACCGGCAATTTGGGAATGCGCCCCTGCCCCATCAGCTTGTGTATCACATACAGCAACATCTGCGCACGGCCAACGGCAAACGCAGGCATCAACACGATTCCGCCACGGCCTGCGGTTTTGGTGATGATCTGCTCCAGATCTTTTTCAGGATCGGTTTCGCCATGGGTGCGGTCGCCGTAGGTGGATTCGCACACGAGCACATCGGCATGGCTGATGGGCTCTGGCGGGCGCATGATGATGTCGTCCTGGCGCCCCACATCGCCGCTGAACACCACGGTACGGGACGAACTCTTGTGGGTAACGTGAACACAGGAGGAACCCAGAATATGCCCTGCGGGGGTGAACTGTACTTCAAAACCTTTTACCGGTTCGAATCTCTCGTGGTAGTGCAGGGATTCAAAGTGTTTCAGGGCTTCCCAAGCATCTTTCTCGGTAAAAAGCGGCTCCGGTTTTTCGTGCTTTGAGAACTTTTTCCGGAATGCGTACTTGGCATCCTCTTCCTGCAGAAACCCGGCATCGGGCAGCAGTACTTTGCAGAGCTCATGAGTGGCTTTGGTGCAGTAGATCTTGCCTTTAAACCCGTTCTTGACCAACGCAGGAAGATAGCCGGAATGGTCAATGTGCGCATGGGTAAGCACCACCGAATCGATAGTGGAAGGATCTACCGGAAACTTGGCCCAGTTTCGGCGGCGCAGGGTTTTCACGCCCTGGTACATGCCACAATCCACCAGCATGCGGTGATTGTCGTCGGAAAGCAGATAACGGGAGCCGGTGACGGTGCCTGTACCACCGAGGAAGCGGAGTTTCATAGGCGCGTAAGTCCTTGTCTGGTTGGCGATAGACAAAGCTTAACGTAATTTTCCGGTGATGGGAGTGCTGTGGAGGGAGGAATTGACCCCGGTCAGTGGTGATCACCGGGGCCTGATGAATGTTTTAACCCGGAACAACACCACAAGCCACTCGGGCACCGCCACCCCCAAGAGGCTGGGGTGAATCCGAGTAATTGTCTCCCCCACCGTGAATCACCAGGGCCCGGCCTTTAAAATCGCTCAGCTGCAGCCGCGGCGCAATATTGGTCTGGGCGTTTTCTCCCTCCTGGCCAACGTGCAGCCTCGGCAGGTCGCCAAGATGTCCGGATTTATCGAACGGGCCTTTGTGCTTCCCGGTATTTTCTGGGTCGTAGTGTCCACCGGCGGCCCCTGCAGGCGTTGTTTTTCCGTCTTTTTCTACTGGGCTGCAGTCCGGATTTTCATGAAGGTGAAAGCCGTGAATTCC
>MDTA01196100.1_pt1 | contig 24315 bp, 32 predicted proteins | sample 811151 | NCBI WGS metagenome assembly MDTA01 (sample SAMN05326648, study PRJNA326480) | marine metagenome | isolation source: seawater | place: Indian Ocean: South | collected 2010
CGGACCTTGAAGCTTGGAAAATGGTGCCCGGGGGCGGATTCGAACCACCGACACGCGGATTTTCAATCCGCTGCTCTACCAACTGAGCTACCCGGGCGAGCGGGGCGATCTGCAAGGTTCGCCGCGCTGAGGACGCGGTTTATAGGCAAGCGCGCGGAGGCTGTCCATGCCCTCAAATCAGTCTTGTGCAGTCCGATTGCAATTTGTCCGGTCTGCCTTCGGACTTGCCCGGGTATACAGAGGCCTGCTAACCGCTTCTGCGTTATATTCTCAAAACCTCCCCAACCTCCGAGGACTGCAATGAACCCCAAAGTCTGCGTCAGCGCCCTGGCCCTTCTGGCCATGCTGGGTGAAGGCGGTCTGGCGTCCGCCCAGACCGTTCAGGATGATGTCATCACCATCACCGCAGGCCGCGCGCCCGGCGCGCAATCGGGAGACCGCCCCGTGGTCACGCTGGATGCAGAAGCGCTCAGGGCGAGCGGCCTCTCGGACCTTGGGGATGCGCTGGCCTTCAGCCCCGCCATTGTCGGCTCGGAATTCAATGACGATCCGGGCACCCAGAACGACACTTCGGGCACCTCGAGCGTCAATCTGCGGGGGCTGGGGCTGGGAGCGACCCTGGTGCTGGTGAACGGCGTGCGTCAGGCGCCCGCCTCGGTGGCGTCCGATGATGGCGCGAGCTTTGTCGACATGAACGCGCTTGTGCCCGACATCGCCATCAGCCGGGTGGAGATCCTCAAAGACGGCGCTTCTCCGCTGCATGGATCGGATGCGGTCGCCGGCGTTGTGAACGTGATCACGGACGATCTGTTCGAAGGGGTCGAGGTCGCGCTCGAGGCGCGCGGTCCTGACGGATTCGAGGGCGCCGGCTTCACGTCGATCCTGTCCGCCCGCGCGGGCGAGACCTTCGGCGCATGGAGCGTCATGGGAGCGGTCAGCTATCGCGACACCGACGGCGTGGAAGGGTTCGAGACCGACTTCATCCCCGGCACCGGCCTGTCGGCGCTGGGCCAGCCCGGCGCCTATTACATCCAGGCGCCAGGCGGCGGGTTCGAGGTGACGACGCCGTCCGGCGGCCCGCAGGTCATCATTGATCGCGATTGCGCGGCCGCTGGCGGCCAGCCGCTGGTGCTGGGCGCCGACACCGCCTTCGGCACGCCGGGTTATTGCCGGCTCGATTACGGCCAGTTCTTCTCCCTGATCCCGGATGAGACGCGGTTGAACGCCTATGGCGCGCTGACCGGCGATTTCGGCGATACGCGCCTGACCCTGCGCGCGGCCTGGGCCGATACGCAACTGACTCGCGGCAATTCCCCCTCCCTGCCCGCGCTCAGCTTTCCGACCATTCCGGTCGACAATCCGGGCAATTACTTCAATCGCGACGTGACCTGGAACGGACGCCCGCGCGGCGTATCCGCCGGGGCGGCGCGACGCAGCTTTGATCATGACACGTTGCGGCTCGAGGCCGGGCTGGCGCATGATTTTGACGCCTTCGGTCGCGACTGGACGGCGGAGGGCGTGCTGGCCTTTTCGCGCAACGAACTCGAAGCCACCATCACGGATCATATCGGCGACCGCCTCGACGCCGCGCTCAACGGGTTTGGCGGCGCGAACTGCCAGCCGGGCGCCAGCGCGGGCGATCAGAGCGCGGGGTGCTACTGGTTCAACCCGTTCGGCTCGGGCAGTCTCGTCACCGATCCCAATGACCCGCGTTACAATGATCCCGCCCTGCTAGCCTGGATGCTGGGCGAGGATGTGCGCACCTCGAGCTCGGAGCTGAGCAGCCTGGACGCCAGCCTGACGACGGCGCATCTGTTTGCCTTGCCTGCTGGCTCGGTTTCGCTGACCGTGGGTGCGCATCTGCGCAATGAGCGCCTCGACGTCGATCACGGCCAGACCTTCAATGATGACGCCTTCCTGTTCATCGTAGGCGGGCCGGACTATGCGGGCGAGCGCGATGTGGCGAGCCTTTATGCCGAGAGCGTCATTCCTCTGCACGCGCGTGCGCGCCTGACGCTGGCGGCCCGCCATGAGGATCTGGAAGACTTCTCCTCCACCGATCCCAAGGTCGGCCTCGCGGTGGATCTGACCGATGCGCTGACCCTGTCTGCGAACTGGGCGCAATCCTTCCGCGCGCCCTCACTGCATCAGCAGGTGAGCGCCACCACGACGCTGCAATCACTCACCATCGGCAATCAGAGCCTGTTCCGCCCGGTGCGTACGGTCGGCTCACAGGATCTCGAGCCGGAAACCTCTGACAGCTATTCGCTGGGGCTGAGCTGGCGTCAGGGCGCCTGGACCGCCCGCGTGGACGCCTGGCGACTGGATGTCGAGAATCTGATCATCGAGGAGAGCGCCAACGCCATCCTCGCCGCCGACTTCGCCGATGATGGCGTCTACAATGATCCGCGCGTCGAGCTGTCCCAGACCGGCGATGTGGTGCTGGTGCGCGCCAATTTCGTCAACGCCCCCAGCGTCGAGGCGCAGGGCGTGGACATCGCCTTCGGCCACGACAATATCGATCTGGGCCGGTTCGGCGTGATGACCGCCGGGCTCGAGACCGTCTATATCGATGAATTCACCCTCTACGATCCGGTGCTGAACACCGAGATCGACGCGGCGGGCAATCGCAACTTCACCAATTTTGCGCGCTCGCTGCCGCAATGGCGCACAAGCGTCCGCGCCGGCTGGATGAACGGGCCATGGAGCGTCAACGCCCAGGCGCGCTACATCTCGCCCTATGACGATGACGAGAACGCCGGCGCCGAGATCGACAGTTGGACCGCCTATGACCTTCAGGCGGGCTGGACGTCGAATGTGCGCGGCCACGCCCTCACGGCCAGCGTCGGCGCGCTCAACCTCTTCGATGAAGAGGCGCCGTTGGTGAACACGCCTCTGGGCTATGACACCAAGGTGCATGACGCCCGCGGCCGGGTGCTCTACGCGCGGATCAGCGTCCAGCGCTAAAGACAAAGCCCCGCAGCCTGGCTGCGGGGCTTTTTTCTAGCGCTCGTCCTCGCCGCCCTCGCCGCGCGCTTCTGGCGGCAGGGCTTCGGGCGGGACTGGCTCGCCCGGCACGGCATAGGCGCCCGAGAACCAGCGACCCAGATCGGCGTCCGCGCAGCGGGCCGAGCAGAACGGCCTGTATCTGGGATCGACAGGCTTCTTGCAGATCGGACAACCGGGCTTGGATTTGCTCATAGCGGACGCACCTCGAAGTCGCGCGCGCCCCGGGCTTCATCCAGCACCAGTTCAAAGCGATCTCCGAGACGCGATTTCATCGCCTTGGACCATCCGATGGGATCTTTTTCAAGCCAGGCGTGAACCTCGGCCCCCGCCAGCAGGGCAAGACGCCCGCCGCGCTTCGCCTTGCCTTCCGCTTCAAGACGACGCAAGGCCGCCAAAGCGCGGGTTTCCACGCTCTCAACGCCGAAACGCTCCCAGCAGATTTCATGCAGGGCGCGGCCCAGACGCTGGCGGGAGAGTTCGACGATGGCGAAGCGGCTGGCCGGCGCCACATCGATCTTGGCCGGATCGCGCTTGAACGCGCCTTTCAGGCTCTGATCAAGCTGGCTCTGGTCCTGCTTTTTCTTCAGCGGCAGGAAGTCGATGGCGACCACGCCGCCAATGCCGCGCAACCGGATCTGGCGCGCGGCCTCACGCGCTGCGGTCTTGTTGAGATCAAGCGCCATTTTCGGCGAGCCGCCCTGGGACTGACGCCCGGCGGAGTCCACATCGATCACCGTCATCGCGGTGACCGGCTCGATCACCAGACGTCCGCCGCCCGGCAGCGACACAACGGCTTCCAGCGCCTCGTCGAACAATTGATCAAGTTCGACCTCCGCCTCCTTGGGCGTACGAACCGGCGCCTCGTACATCATGGACAGGCGCTCGGCGATCGGCGGCGCAGCCACCACGATTTCGGGCGCCTCGCCAGGCTCCACGTCAAACAGCGCGAGCGTCGGCCCCTTTTCCTGGAATTGTTCGCGCGCAATCTGCACGCCAATGGCCGCGCCCTCATGCAAGCCGTCCGGACGCCCGGCCTTGCCGAAGGGCAGAAAGCCTGCAGGTCCGCGACCGATATCGCAGAACGCGCCATTGATCGCATGGTCGATCTTGGTCACCCGGGCGCGATAGACCTCGCCCCGCCAGGCGCGTTTTCCGCGTTCGGACCAGCGCTCCACATGCAGCTCGACGGCGCGGTCGCCATCGATGACAGCGGCGCGGGTTTCCCCCACATGCTCAGCAGCGACGATTCTCAAAACACATATCCCAATCCGACCAGAAGCTGCCGCGCTTCATAGACCGGCAGTCCCATGACGCCGGTATACGAACCGATCAGCTTGCTGATGTAAGAGCCGGCCCGGCCCTGAATGCCATAGCCGCCCGCCTTGCCGTTCCATTCACCGCTCTCAAGATAGGCGGTGATCTCGTCCTCGCTCAGACGCTTGAAGGCGACGCGAGTTTCAACCACACGGCTCGCCTCGCGCCCGTCCGGCGCACGCACCGCAACACCGGTATAGACCCGGTGATTGCGACCGCTCAGAATCCTCAGACAGGCGTCGGCGGTCTCGCGGTCTTCCGATTTGGGCAGGATGCGCCGACCCACGCCGACCACCGTATCGCTCGCCAGCACATAGCAGCCAGGATGATCGGCCGCGGCCAGCTTCTCGACCGCCAGACGCAGCGCCAGATCACGCGGCAATTCGCCGGGGCGCTCGGTCTCGTCGATATCGGTCGGGGCGACCAGATCAGGCGGCGCGCCGATCCCGGTCAACAGGTCCCGGCGGCGCGGAGACGCGCTCGCCAGCACAAAGGGCGCGCGCGCAGCGTTCGGCGTCACGCTCACCTTACTTGAAGCGATAGGTGATGCGCCCCTTGGTCAGGTCGTAAGGCGTCATCTCGACCAGGACCTTGTCGCCCGCCAGCACGCGGATGCGGTTCTTGCGCATCTTGCCCGCGGTGTGCGCGATGATTTCGTGATCATTTTCCAGTTTGACCTTGAAGGTCGCGTTGGGCAGCAGTTCCACGACTTCGCCGGGAAACTCCAGCAGTTCTTCCTTCGCCATGCAGCTCCTCTTGATCAATGGCGTAAATTCAGACGCATAGACGTCAAAACGCAAAAACCCCGTACGCTTCGCGCATGAAGACTCATGCCAGCGTCGGGTGGTGTCGGGCGCTATATAAGCGTGATCGCCGCAATCGTCGAGCGTGGTTGTAAGGACTAGTCCGGATTATACGCCGAAATGCGGGCTTTTATGGCGTCCCGCGCCGTCCGGTAGGCGTCCAGACGCGCCTCCCGGCTGCCTTCCGCCTCCGCCGGATCGGGAATCGCCCAGAGCTGGTATTCGGCATCCCGCGCTTCTGCGAAGGCGCTCGCGGACGGATCCGCATCCGCCGCAAGACACACCACCAGCTCGACCGGATCATCGGCGGTGTCGGCCAGATCGCGGCACTCGAAATTCGACAGGTCGATGCCGGTCTCGTTCATCACCGAGATCATGAAACCGTCCGGCCAGGGCGCGGGCTCGACCCCGCACGACCGCGCCAGACAGTCTGCGCCGAAGCGATGCTTCCAGAAGGCTTCCGCCATGGGCGACCGCACCGCATTGCGGCCGCAGACAAAGACGACGGAGGGCGCGGCCATGATCAGGCGCCCCGCCGGTGCAGCGCGCAGATCAGGGTGAACAGGCGTCGCGCCGTGTCGAAATCCACCTCGATCTTGCCGTGAAGCCGTTCGCGCAGCAGTTCCGAGCCTTCGTTATGGACCCCGCGCCGGCCCATATCGATCGCCTCGATCTGGCCCAGCGGCGCATTGCGCACCGCGGCGTAATAGCTTTCGCACATCAGGAAATAGTCCTTGATGATGCGGCGCAGCGGGCCCAGCGAGAACACGAACATGCGCACCGGTTCGCCGTTCTCGCGCTTGATGTCGAATACCAGGCGCTGGTCCTCGATGGCCAGACGCAGGGCGTAGGGGCCGGCCTCGGAATCAGCCGGGACGAAGGTGTTGGAATCCAGAAGATCAGCAATGGCCACGCGGCGCTCATGCTCCACGGCCTCATCGGCCTTGCCGATGGTCAGTTGGTCAAGCTCGACCGCGACCAGTCGCTGATCGGTCATAAGGAACTCCAGTCAACCCGGCTCCGGGTCATGCCTCGTCGTCTTCAGGATGGCTGGGTCGCGCCGCCGCCCGCCAGGGCTCGGACACGTCCGCAAACGCCATGTCGATGCATTCCACCTCAAGACGGAGCTCCCCGCCACCGGAAAAGGTGAAGCTGAGCACGCCGCCCGGCGCCTCGCCCGGCTCGAACGCCATCGTGAGCAGGCTGATCACCCCGTCCTCATGGCCCTGCTTGAGGCGTTTGGATTGCGCCTTCAGAACGGAGCCCACCTGCAGCGCGGCGCGCACGCGCTCGCCCTGCCCCCGGCTGGGGCCCTCCCAGCGGAACCGATTGAGCGCCAGGGTGAATTGTTGCGCCTTCGGTTCATACTGGAAATCGCCCAGCAGCCCCACGGCGTCCTGCAATGCAGCGGACAGAACCGCCAGATCCTCAGGCGATTGCGCCAGAAGGCGCATAGGCGTGTATCCGGCCATTCAGCCCTCCGCTTGTTCCGGAACGCGGCGAATATCGGCGCCACAGGCGGACAGCTTGTCCTCCAGGCGCTCAAAACCGCGATCAAGATGATAGATTCGGCTCACCCGGGTCTCACCTTCCGCGGCGAGACCGGCGATGACAAGGCTGACCGATGCGCGCAGGTCGGTCGCCATCACAGGCGCCCCCTTGAGCGCGCACGGACCGCGCACCACCGCCTCATTGCCGCGCACATCGATGCGCGCGCCCAGACGCGACAGCTCGGGCGCGTGCATGAAGCGGTTCTCGAAAATCGTCTCCCGGATCACCGACGCGCCGTCCGCCAGACTCATCAACGCCATGAATTGCGCCTGCAGATCGGTGGGAAAGCCCGGAAAGGGCGCCGTCTGCATATCGACCGCCTTGAGCGCGCCCTTGCGTTTCACGCGCACGCCACCCGCTTCCGCCTCGATCTCAACGCCGGCTTTTCTCAGGAGCGACCACAGGGCGCCGTTATGATCAAAGATCGCGTCTTTGAGCAGCACATCCCCGCCCGCAACCGCTGCGGCGGCCATCGCGTAGGTGCCGGTCTCGATCCGGTCCGGCACGACAGACCAGTCCGCGCCATGCAGCCGGTCGACGCCTTCAATGGTGATGGTGGCGGTCCCCGCCCCTTCCACCTTCGCGCCCATGGTGTTCAGGCAGCCGGCGAGGTCGGCGATCTCGGGCTCTCGGGCGCAATTCTCAAGCACGGTCTGCCCCTTGGCCAGAACCGCCGCCAGCATGGCGTGCTCGGTCGCGCCAACCGACACCATCGGGAAGGTGATGCGCGCGCCCTTGAGGCCGCCTTCCGGCGCCTTGGCGTTCACATAGCCTTCGGACAGCTCGATCTCCGCCCCCAGCGCTTCGAGCGCCTGAAGGTGCAGATCCACCGGCCGCGCGCCGATTGCGCAACCGCCCGGCAGCGAGACGCGGGCCTGGCCCACACGGGCGATCAGCGGGCCCAGCACGTTGAAGCTCGCGCGCATCTTGCGCACCAGGTCATAGGGCGCGAACGGCTCGCCCAGCCTGTCCGCCTGCATGAAGAGTTTGGCGCCTGCGCGCTCTTCCACAACGACGCCCAGACGCGCCAGCAAATGGCCCAGAAAGCGCGTATCGGCGAGGCGCGGCATGCGCGACAGCTCCAGCGGCCCGTCCGTCAGCAGGCAGGCGGCCATCAGTTTGAGCGCAGAATTCTTCGCGCCTGAAATCTCGATCTCGCCAACAAGCGGCGAGCCGCCGCGAATTAGAATGCTGTCCATACTGCCCTCATGGTCCTATTCAGCGCGCGCCGACGCCCAGCGCCCCACCCTTCAACGCCCACCTGTAAGGGCATTCGCACGATGACGAAATGAGGGCGTCACAGAGGCCATGATTTGTGGGTCTGTGCGCTCAGGCGCAAGACCGGCCCGGTCTCAGGGCTCATCCTTGCCGGCAGACGTCTCGTCCTTGCGCGCGGCGGCCTTGCGTCGACGCAGATTGGCGCGCAGCGCCTGCGCCAGGCGCTGTTCGCGGTCGGACTGGGGGCTCTGGCCCTTTGCGGGCTTGCGATCTTGCGTGCTCATGAGCGTTCAACTGCCTTATATCTGCAAAAGAGGTCAAGCCCGGTCTTGGCGCGAGCAGAATCAGGCGCTATAAGCCCGGCTCCGACGACGCGAGAGCATGCTTTCGCACACCGGACGCCGCTATAGCTCAGGGGTAGAGCGTTCCCTTGGTAAGGGAGAGGTCGAGTGTTCAATTCACTCTAGCGGCACCATTCTTTCAAGCACTTAGCTGAAACGACGCCGCGCTGACTGTGCCTAAACGGCATGAACAAGGCGCGAACATGTCGAACGATCCGCACAAATCCCACACAAATTCGCCCTACAGCGAAGCCGCAGACCACGACCGCCGGGATCGTGAGCCTCGCCGCCCTGAAGGATGCGCCGGTGTGCTGGCGTACCTGGTGATTGTTTGGCTGGCAGTGGCTGCTGGCGGTGTATGGATATGGATATGGAGAGGATGATGTTCGGAAAGAAAGAGAAAACCCCCGCGCGCGTCAGGTTTTCAGCTGGGGAACCCGCCATCAGCCAAGGCCGCGTCTTTTACCCGGTCATGATAAAGGCGGACACAGAGTCGCGAGACTACCGCATGCATTACCTTAATACGCGCGTGTTTGAGGTTTTCGAGAGCCGCAATCAGGCGGTGGCCTTCGCAGATGAGATGAACGCCAGAGAATTGACCACAGACTCGCCGGAATGGAGGGGCTGCAATGACTGACCTTAGCAAGTGGCTGCGCGAATTGTGCTTGATGATCGGGACGCTAATTCTCATGAAATTGGGATTGCCTTGGCAATACATAGCCGTCGCTGTGTATGTCTACATCGGGTTCCATATTTACAAAGCGAAGCCGGTAAAGACGCCTTTCGGCGCTGCTCAGGAGCCCTATCAGGCGTTAGCCGCTTCTGTGTGGCCCCTGGTCGTCTTAACGGCCATGGCCAGCGGCACATTGCGCTTCGGCAAGGATGATGGGCAATGACTGACCACACAGCAATCATAGAGCGTATGGCGCGGGCTATTGCGGAGCAGAACTGGATCGATGCTGGACGCCCTGCAGATCGCTACGCTGACGACTGGCAAGAGCAAACCGAGCAGGCCCAAGCCGCCCTCTCCGCCTCTGGCTTACTGGATGTGTTAGAGATGGCCGAGTACGTGACGACATCGAAGACGCACACTGCGGATCGCAGTAACGCTGTTGAAGCCCTCCGCAACGCTATCAAAGGAGTGAGAGATGAGTGAGTTTGTCGTCACCAGAACGAGCTGCTGGGACCTTACCAAAGCTCCCTGCGAGGGCGCGACCGCGAAGGCAATGGACTTCATCGACCGCCGCACCTTCAAGACATTCGAGGAGCATGACGCCAAACTCGGGGCGAGTGCGGGCGCGTGGACCAGCAAGGGTGTGGATCACAGAGTCACGGAAACCGGAATTGAGCGGCGCTTTCCCTTGTCAAAAAGCGTGTGGGTTATAGAGGTGAACAGCCTTGAAGACCTTCTCAAACTAGCCCGCGAGGAGGGGGAGTTGGTTGTTTCGGCCAGCGACTATGGATTGCCAGAAGGCATCCCCTCCGTTGAGATATACGACAGCTACAGGGAGTAGCCCAATGACTGACCTTCAATCCCTACACTGCGCCCTGAGTGAGGCTGAGAGCGGGAGTCGGGAGCTTGATGCGGGCATCGCTTGGCATGTCGATGGACATAGCGGCGCGACAATTGATGCATTGCGCGATGGGTCTCCGAATGCAGACGCGCTTGTACCCCGCTACACCACATCCATAGACGCCATCACCTCTCTTATTGAGAGGAAGCTGCCGGGGTGGAGCTGGGCAATATCCAGTGATTATCACCCTGAAGAGCTTGGCGCTCCGCCTGAGACCATTCGGCGCGCAACCTTGACCGCGCCGCTCAACGGAGGCGAATGGGATGCTGAATATGTCAATGGCTCGCCAGCTTTGGCACTCGCCGCCTCCCTCGTCTCAGCTCTTATAGCACAGGAGAGTGAGAAGTGAGGGGCCGCTAATGCCCATGCATTCCACCTGACATGATAGACCTTGGAGAGAGTGATGAGTGAGCTTTCACGATTCGAACAAGACAGCAAGTGGCCGCAACTGTCTGCGGAGCATGCGGAGCTTTGGGAAGAAGAGGCGGAGCGCAGATTGAAGCGCGCAGAGGCGTTTAAGCGCACGGGCCACCCTTCGGCGGACCAAGAGTATGATCTGGCAGCGTACAATGCCAGAAAGTCTGAATGGCTACAAAAACTCCTGCCTCACCCGGAGGTGACAGGCATCCGTGAAGAAAACGCCGGGCAGTGGAGAGTGTATCTTTCGCGCGGGAGTCTAGCTCGTGTTGGGCTCCGCAGCATGAGAGTTCAGGTTGACGGCTCGCACTATCGTCCCGTTACCTGTGCTGAAGAAGTGTTGTTGCAACCTAGTGAAGTCGAGGAGCCTGAATCCACTATCGAAGCTTACAGCGCGCCAAAACCGCGTCCTGCGCACACGCACCCTCCGCGCCGAACTATGAGAGAAATGCTCGAAGAGAGACTTTCTCATGATGCCATGATGCAGGTCATGGACCTTTGCCGCGCTACGTCTCGCAGTATTGAGAGCGTTGTCCTTTCGGGCATTCAAAAGGAATTGAGGCAGCATGGCATGCGGGGGCTCGTTTAGACCCGACTTCTTGACAAAGACGCCGGGGGTGCCGCCAGTAAAACTAACGACGATGTAGGGTGCGGAGCCAGAAGTGCGCACTCTGGCCCCGCAAGGCAGGGATCTGGCAAAGCCGCCCCGCAGGCATCATTCTTGGTGTTCCCGCGCGGCCTACCAAGGCGAGAGGCCCAGACAGGAGATGTATACTATGAGCAGCAGCGATACGCAAACGGCTTCGGTCGATCCGCACGTCACGCGCGACAGAGATATTCGCCTCACCATTGGAAAATGCGCCGCCGCGATGCGGGTTGCTGATGGGGACAACGGCAAGGGAAGGAGTGATGAGGACTATGCCAATCTGGCTAAGGCTTGCTTGGAATCCTCCGGGTATATGGACCTTGCGCTGAAGGCTTGCGAATTTTCCAATGCCCGACTGGACTTTATTTGTGAGGCCGGGCCTTACGAGGAGACAGCACAACGATTGAGCGACGCGCGAGCTGATCTGATGCGCGCTACGCGACTGGTATTTGCCAGCTCCACTTAACCCGCTTCCAGCATATCAGGTGTCAAATTACCACCTGATGTATCACGACACCCTGACCGCGCGCCTTGGCCTCTGAGCGTGGGTTGCTGGCTCGGTACGCCTCAATCGGCACATAGCCATCCACGCCCGTCACGTCCTGAAGATCAACCAGGCTCGCATGTATCGCCCCATCCGGCACGGCGGTGAAGAAGCACCCGCCCGCGCGGCCTGTCAGGTTCAGCGCCTTGTCTGAGTAAGCGTTATCCCCGACCGGGCTGGGCGAGCGCGTGAAATTCTCGTTGAGATACCCTGAGTGGATATGCCCGAACACCACGTACCGAATCACGATACCACGCTTGGCGTATTTGCTCACCAGCTTGGCTACGTCCATTTCGACGTTCTTGCCGATCTGGTGGCCGTGGATCAGCAGCCAGTTGTGACCGGCGATGTTGACCACGCACTCGGTCGCGTCGTCACGCTGGACCCAATCAACGCCGGGCGTCTCCCGGAGCGTGTATTCCAGCATCCGGCAGATCGTCTCGTCGTAGTTGTCTGATGCGACCTTGTTGATCCAGCCTACGTCCTTGGGAACCCGGCCCTCATTGCCGTTTATGTCCGCCCCGGTCACGGCATAGCCACGGGCGAGCAGATCATCGAACAACTGCCGCAGTATATCCACCGCGCCCAATGTCGCCCGTGCCCGGTTGTCCTGATTGGCGAGCAATTCGTCTAGCCGCCGGTCTGAGTTCATCAGATCGCCTGTCAGGGCCACCACCACCTTCGACACGCCCCGCGCTGACCACACAAGGTCGGCTTCATCCACCAAGCGCTTGAGCCGCTTCCCAGCGATGAGAAAGTCATATTGGTTCTGCGCCAGATCCACGACTTCGTTGAAGTGCACGTCAGTTAGCTGCAAGACGCCCACAGCGGCGCTCAGGGCTTGATTAGAGCGCGTCCGGGGTGCGGATAGGCCATACCGCCCCAGAAGGTCGCACAGGCGCTCTGTGTAGCCCTCAACGGCGTTTTCGATGCGGGCGTATTCGCGAAAGGACTTGTTGCTGATCCGGTTGCGGTCCTGTGCGCCCTGCTTCTGCTTGGCGAGGCGGACATTCTCGGCAACGATCTCGGCGTCCTGATCCAGCGCCGCCCGGTCTCGGAGCTTGGCCATCACCACGTCAACCGTGGATGGAACCACGCCGAGCGCCGCCGCTGCCTTGCGGTGACTCCCCGTATCGAGGACGGCTTGCAGGACTTCACCTTCACGCTCTGTCTGGACATAGGCGTGGTACTGGTCGCGGGCTGCGGCCATGGGTCACCTCTGGCGATGTTAACAGGGGGAGGAACCTGTAAGGATTGATTACAGGTTGGAGAGGCTGTTACTCGCCAGCCTTTGGCGCTTGGTTCTGGCCAACGCCGATCTGGACGCGGGAACCGGTCTTCTCAATCGTGCGGCCAATCACGTACCCGCCGAGGCCAACAGAGAGCAGCCCCCACATGCCGTCTGGAATCTCAAGCACGGCCACCGTCTCGATGCCGAACGCCTGAAGCCAAGGCACGATGATATAGTTGTTCGCCAAGATGGCACCGAATGTCAGCATGATAACAGGACGCCAGTTGCGTTGCAGCCAGCTTTCGCCTTCGGCCTCGGCAACCACCACGTCGCGCGCGGCGTTCACGAAGTCGCTTTCCTGCTGAAGGAGTTGACTGCGCAAACGGTGCTCGAACTCGGCGCGCTTGTCCGGGTCTTCGATAAATTCGCTGATCAGGTCCGAAGCCGGACCAATGATACGCTCAATCAATCGCCCAATCATTGCGATTTCTCCTTCAGGAGTTGCTTGACCTCTGCAATCTCGCGCATCATTGCGCCGGTGCGTTCATCAAAGGCGGTTTCCAGTCGGGCTAAGGCCTCGGCGTTATCCGCGCTCTTTTGCACCTTCTCTTCCGCCGCGCTCACGCGCTGATGAAGGCGTCCATACCCGAACGCGCCGAGCAGGAGGGACAACAAGCCGGACAGGCCAAGCCAATCGAGGAAGCTGGGGTCTTCAGTCATGCGTCCAGCCCCTTGGCGTAAGTGGCGGATTGGCGCTTGGTCATGACCTCACGGCGCAGCTTGGGAGCAAAGCTGATATGCAGCCGATCTTGCGCGGGATACCAGATGAGCTGGTCAAACATGAGCGGGCTAGCCTCAATCATTTTTGCCGCCTGATAGGCGTTCATCGCGCGCGGGCGGAAGTCTGCCGCATATCCAGTGATGTGGTCTGAGGTCTTCGACCCGCCCACCGCCGCGTTGACTTCTGGCGAGCGATACCAGGAGGTGATGTCAATCGGCTTGTCGCCCAGCAGGGAGCGGACGCCTTCAAGGCCATGCGCCGCATCCTCGATAGCCTGCTTGACCGCATCATCAGGGTCATTGCGCAGGCCGCGCCGGACCGCCGTGTCGCTATGGGTCGCCTCCCGCCAAGTGAAGTGCGTCGAAATGTGTGTGGTCATGGTGTCACCCCCGATCAGCGCCGGGCCTGTTTTGTGGAAGCGGACTTTGTTGGCTCGAAGCCATGGACTGGTCATGGGCGCTCCATAGAAAAACCCCGCCAGCGCGAGCCAGCGGGGCTATCGGTCAGTCTGTTAAGGGGCTTAGGCCGCGCCTTTAATCCCCGGCGGGCCTGTTTAACTTAACTCAGCCTTCCATGGCGGCGCTTACTATCGCCTCATGGATGAGCTCGGACATGTCTTGAATGGACGCGCCATTTTCGGGCTTGTCAGGCTTGGCTCCGTCATTGGCGGCAGCGTAGCCCATCAGGTAAGCGAGATACCAGGCCATGGCCCGGAAGTCCTCATCTTCATCTAGCTCGAAAGCGCTTCCAAGATTCAGAAGAAGGTCTTCCGTAAGTCCCTGAACGCGGATTTGAACAGTTTCAGGGTGATCGGCGAGGGGGAGCCCGCTAAAGACCCCCTCCCTCCATTGCTTGATAAATTCGTCGCGCTTCACAGGGGTCGTTCCGTTTTCGACTTCTGATCCTTTAACTTCGGAACCAGTTTCAGCACAGCTTGCTCGCTATGGCCATCGCGCCATTCGGTGATCATCTCACGGCCATACTCGTTCAGCCACGCGTTTGCCATCGCCACTGGATAGACGTAAGCCTTTGCGCTGTTGCCTATAAAGGCCTGACGCGGCACCTCGCCCTGAGATTCGCAAAACCGGCGAAGCGACGCCGCCGCCTTATTCACCAGCCCGCGCCGCCCCTTCTGAGGCACCTTTGCCATATCCAGAACCTGACCAGCGGTCAGACAGTCGCGCGTCAGGCCATAGCGAGCGCCAGTCACCTCCTCAGCAACCATGGCGGGAAGGACCTCCTTCAGAGACTTGATAACGACGCCTTTCATCACGCCGCCAAACGCGCGCATCACACGCGGGTCGATCTCCGTCACCATCCCGGCCATGTCATCACGTATGGCCACGCCGCGCGTCCAGTAGTCGTGCAGGGCTTGACCTGACTCCTCCTGATACAGCTCGATCTTGGCGCGCTTCTCTTCATTTTTGATGCGCGACGTCTCGATGCATGCGAGCCAGAGAGCCAGCTTGCGCACGGGCATGGAGAGCATTGCACGCTCTTTTCCGTCTGCCCCAACCGTGTTCATAAGAACACAGTTGAATTTCCGTTCCTGCCTCTCGAGCTTATTGCGCTGCGTGCCCCAGCTCATGCTGAGGTTCTCCACAATGCGGCGCATGGCGACATACGGTTCGCCGCCTGCCTTGAAGGTGAGTATCTGATCGCCGTGGAAATCCATCGGCACCAGCGCGGGCGAATTGACTTCGTGTTCAATGACCGTCATGAGGTCCGTCCTTTCGTCGCGTGGTTCCGGTCACGCGCGATTGGGGAGTGAAAAGGGGTGGCCAGGGCCGCTAAACCACACGGCCACCCCTGCCCCCAGCATGGCCGGGAGCGTCGCGAGGCCCGAAACTTCCTCGCGAAACGGGTTTGATTTCGGTGTTCCTGTCGTCAGCAGCTCAAAAGCTGCTCAACCATGTCGGCCAAACCTTCTGGCGCGCCATCCAAATCGCGCTCAATATGAGTGCGATAGACCGACAACTTAACTCGGTAGTCGTCCCGGCAACGAGCGGGCGCATCCATTATGGCCCTCTCAACGTCAGACTGCTCATCAAGAACCGCGTCAAGCTGCTCCTCAACACGCATCAATCGAGCATCCTGAAGAAGCGGACCCTTGACCTTTGCGTAAGCCGCATCCCAAGCCTTGCTAACACGCGCTTGGCGCGCCTGAAGCGCTTTAAGGCGCACAGCCAACTCTTGGATGGGCGTTTGCGCCATCGCTGCGCCACCAACGGCAGTAGCCGCAGCAACCGCGCCTCCCCCTACAAGCATGTGCCTGCGTGTGATACTTTCAGCCTTAGCCTTCATTGTCAGCTCTCCCAAGCTGGTGTGTGGGTCAGGGCCGGGTTTGGAGCTGCAACCTCCTGCCCGGCCTGTTTTTATCACTACAATAATGATTGATATTCGTCAATACATAAATTACAAGAACCACATGGCAAAGGTAGGACGCCCCAAGGGCGCAGAACACACTAAGCTTTTTCAAATGCGCGCCTCTGAGGAGTTTCTTCAGAGCGTGGATGATTGGCGGCGAAGGCAGGATGAAATACCATCCCGCGCCGAGGCCATAAGGCAGCTTGTAGAGAAGGCGTTGCAAAACAGCGCCTAGCTTTTGCATTGAACGCGCCCCGTGCCGTGATAGGTTGCGGGCATGAGCAACACGCCCGCCACACGAAGCCCGTCGATTACAACAGTCGCATTGGCGGCTCTGGCCGCTTTGGCCCTCTGCTCGCTCGCATATTTAGCGTTTGCGCTTCCATGGCCGGCTAGCGTTTTGCCCGGCGTCGCCTTCGTTGTTGCTGCATTTTATATAGGTAAAAGCCGAACACTCGCTGAGTGGGTTTGGGTGCGCATTCCTGTTATCGGAGCGGCCATTGCGATTGTTTTGGCGGTCGGGTGGTTCGCTATCTGGGGATAGAACCAATACGGTTCCGCTCCTCCTCAAGACGTGCGGCATTGGCTCGCGCAGCCTGTCCACCAAACAATCCCGCCCCTACACCCACCGCCCCGGCTTTAGGGCTAGGCGGCGCGGTGCGCGCGCCTGTGCGAATTAAGCGCTCGACATCATCAATCATAGCGCCTTGCCTCATGCCGCCGCCCCACCTTGCCGCTTCACCAGCGGCCATGGCTGGAAATGCCACACCAGGAACTGACGCCACCCCACCAATGCCAAGCATTGCCGACAGCCCACCTGAAGACGGTGCAAGGCGACTTACAAGGCGCAAGGCATTTTGAATCGTGTCGCCTTCAACGGCGCGCTGAATAAGGTCGCGCTCTTCCTGCGTGAAGAAATTGCGAGTCCGACTGTTAGGCTCGATAAGGCGGCGTAAGTTCTGCCGGATTGCGTTTTCCTCGTTGCCGCCTGACCCAGTAGATGCCGCGCGAAGCTGGGCGCGCTCAATAGCGTCCGCGACAAGTTCGGATTTTCGGAACCTTTGATTTGCAGACCGCGCGGCCATGATTGCACTGGCCGCAGAGCCTGCAGACCCCTCAATCATATCCCCGACACCAGCGCCCTGAATGTACTCATCGACCTGATCAACCATCATTTGACCAAATGCCCGCTCCGCAGGATCGGCGGCGCTCGCCACATCTCGGCGGATAACCTGTCGCAATTGATCAAGAGCCGTTAGGCTGACATCACCCTCGCCCAACACCTGATCAATACTGTCGATCATGCTAGCCGCAGCGGGGTGGCGTGCAGGGTTAAGGCTCATGCGTTGCGCGTTTTCGCGAATGCGCCCCGTAAGCCCGTCAATCGAAGCCCTAGAGTATCGCGCACCCAAGTCGTCAACTTGCTGATAAGCTTGGCGCTTGACGGCTTGCAGCTGATCGATCTCAGGGATAGCCCGGCGGCCCGCGCCGGGCAGCATGCGACTAGCCGCACTTAGTGAGCCAGCCAGTGCGCCGCCCGTCACACCCCCCACCAATGCGCCACCTGCCGCGCTCTGCATGCGGTCATGCGTTCCCTGCCCTGCGCCTGCGCCACTGACTGCGCCCTCTAGCGCGCCAAGACCAGCAGCCGTCGCAACGGGTGCGCGCGCAGCCATCTGGCCGATACCCGCTCCTAGGCTCGTACCGCCCGACAGCATCGCAAGAACACCCTGCCCTGCGGCTTCCTCCGCAAACATACGCGCTGGCTCTTCAGATCGCCGCTGCTCGATACGGTCGCGCTCAGCCTGTGCGGCGGCGGCTCCTGCAATGTTTGGGTCTAGATCCGTGCCTTGGCGAAAATTCCGCCCTCGCGTTGCGACGTTCGCTGCCAGTCCTGCCAACTCATCTTGCAGGTTAAAAGAGCGGGGGATGGCGTCGCCGATACGGCCTACACCAGGGATCGCTTCAGCGGCGGTCCGGTACATGCCTTGATACTGCCGCCCGGCCTCTTCAGACTGGCGACGGCGCAGCTCAGCCCTTGCCTGCTCTGGCGTCGGGCCTGATTGTATACGGCGGCGCTCAAGCTCCGCGCGTGCCTGCTCTGGAGTAATCTGCATATCAGCGGCCTCCGTTGGCGATGCGCTCAAGCTCTTCAATGCTGTACCCGCTCAGGTCGCCCGCAGGCGCGGGCGCTTGTTGCTGCTGCTCGACGGGTCGGCCAAGCTCATCGAAAGACAGTGCGGCGCGTTGTGCATAGCGCTGCGCATCTTGCGGCGAGATTTCGCCACGCTGCGCCATCGCCGCCAACTCTTCCGGCGTACCATAAACAATGTCCATGTAGAGGTTTGAGACGCGGTTCAGGTTGTCGCGCAGAATGTCGGGGCTCTGCCGCACATCGAGCGAGCCAAGAACCTGCTCAAGGCGCTGCTGCTGTTGAATGGGAACTTGGCCAAGAGCGCCACCTGTCGGGGAGTTTTCACGCATACGCTGAAGCGTGTCGAGGCCGACATTGGACAATGCAGACTGGACGAGTTGATTGATCTCATACGCGGGGGTTCCGGGCATTTCTCGGAACTGGCCGGAGAACGGACCGGCTGCAGGACCGGAGAACATGCCCCGCTGGTCAGACTGATCCAAAATACCAAGCGCGCGGTTGAGATCCTGAATTACAGTGCCGCCAGCCCGCGCGACATCCCCTTGACGGCCCGCTTCGCGTTCAATCTGGTCTTGTCGCTCCATGGCCGGATCAGAGCCCGGAATCGGCTCCATCTGGTAAGAGCCGGTCTGCTGATCAAAGCGCGCCTGAAAGCCCTGCGGAATAGTCCCGATCTGCGGGCGCATATCTGGCTGGTTGCCAGTGTTCACTGTCACGCTATTGCCGCGCGGGTTCTGGGCTTGCCAGTTCTGAAATGTGCCGCCGAAGCCCTGATTGCGCGCATACTCATACTCGCGCACAGATGAAGGGAGGTCCGGCTGATCAGGCGTGTAGCGGCGACTGAACAACTCATTCCGCGTCTCTTCAGGCATCATGGCGAACTCGCCCCGGTTCACACCCAAGGCGTCGGCCTGCGCATATAAACGCTCACGCTCCTGCATGGCCTGCTTCTGCGCCGTGTTCTGCAAGCCTTGGCGCTCTTGCTGCTGGCGCATCATGTCCCGATGATCCTGACGAATGCCCATCAGGTTCTGTTGCGCCATCATCGCTTGCTGAGGACCGGCGAGGCTCATCAACATAGCGCCAAGCTGCTCACCCCGGCTCACGCCTGCATTGTTGGTCTGGGCGAGGCCCTGCTGGGAGAACGCATTGCGCAGTCCGCCAAAGAGGCCGCGGCGCGGTTTTTGAGGTTTCATCATATGCGCCTCCTATTTGCCAGAGCCGAAGCCAATGAAGGGATTGCCGCCCCCGCCTGCGAGCCAAGCGCCGCCAAGCCCCGCCATCATGGAAAACGGGCTCTGGCTCTGCGTGGTGGTGTTTGTGCCAGAGCTTGTGCCTCGCATGTTCGAGGTCTGGCCGGTGAAGAGCGGGTAGTTCTGCCCGGCGTTAAGCTGGCTGATAAGCTGCAACCAAGTCGGGATGGCGTTGCGTTGATCCTGCTCCACCCCGCGTTGCTGCTCGCCAAGGCCGGACAGAAGGCCCAGGTTCGCCCGCTCTTCCGCGCCCATGGTTGAGCCCAGCGTGCCCAGAAGGCCCGCCGATTGCAGCGCGCGGGCAAGCGCGGTGTCCTGTTGCCCGGCGTTGAACATGCCCAGAGTGTTGTCGGCTGCAAACTGGTCACGGGCAAACGCGTTCTGATTGGCCGCGTTGAACTGGTTGTTCTGCGTATCCGTGCCGTAGCGATTGAGCGCGAAGGTGTTGTCCGCATTGGCGTTGTACTGACCCGCCGCATTGGATGCGCCCTGATTGGCCAGAAGACGCTGCACATTGGCGTCAAAATTCATCGCCCCGGCCTGCTGGCGTCGGGCCACGTCATTCTCTGCCGCGCTCAGCGCCGTGTTGAAGCCCTGCGACAGAAGACCCGCTTCAAGGCTGGCCCGATCGCGCGCCGTGCCCGCGTTGAACTCACCCTCGGCAATGCCGTAACGCCCGTCCGAGAATGCGCCTCGGCCCGCCGCATCCGCCGCCATGCGCGCCGCCGCCCTCTCTCGGGAGGCGTCATACTGGTTCAGGGATGCGTCGATCACATTGCGCTGATACGGGTCCATCAGGCGCTCGATATCTGATTGCCCGATCTGTGCGGCGTCCATACGGCCCATATCCCCAATCAGGCTCGGATCGTATCCCGCTGCGTCGCCCAGCACGCCGGTCTGGCTTTGCGCCGCGTCTCCAAGGGTGTTGCGCTGCGCCGTGTTCGCGCCTGCATTACCCGCCGAATTGGCCAGCAGCCCGGCCCGTGCGAAATAGTCGTTCGCACTCGGCGCGCCGCCCATCACAGCCGGGGAGTTTGAGGCAAAGCCCGGCGAGCCCGAAATGCCCGGCGTGGAAGGCCCGCCCACACCCGAGGGCGCACCGCCCTTGTAGTTGGGGTCTGCGCCTGCCAGAAGCCCGCCAGAGGGGCTTGAGGACTCATTCCAGAACCCCGAGGTCGCCGGGCCGGCCGATCCGCCAATGCCCATCTTGCGCGCGAGGATTTCACCGCCCTGATAGGCCATGTCCTGCAAGGGCGAATTGCCCGCCACGAACTGGCTCGGGTCTATATTGCCAAGCTGGTTGATGCGGTCCTGTTGCGCGCGCGTTGCGTCCACGGCCCACGAGGGCACGGTCGGTGTCGTGGTGCTGCTCTGGTTCGTGTTCTGCGTGGTTTTCTGCGTGGTTTTCTGCTTGCCCATTACAGCACCTTTTCCAAGTCGCCTTGTCCCTCGTAATCACGGCAAAGCCGCGCCCATCCCGGCCCGCCGCTGATCGTGGCCAGCTCTGCGCCATTCAGACGCGCCCAATGTTCTGCTTGTTGCTTGAGCGGCCCCATGACCGCCTTCAGATCGCCGCCCACGATCCACGCATGAGCGGTCAGCTTTTCGCCCTGGTACAGCTTGCACACGGCGAACGCGCCGCCTGCGTGGATGACCGTCGCTTCGCCGCTCAGAAGCTGGCCAAGCACATCTTCACGCGTTGATCCGTCGCCTGCCCGCTGAAGCGCCTTGTCGAGACACGCCAGCGCTTTAGCGGCGTCCACGCGGGGTAATGTCCATGTTGATCTGGCCCAGCCGGAAAAAGCACGGAGCCGCCGAGCCGTAGAATTTCACCCGTGAGATCCGGCCCGAGGCGCGGAAGTCCACCCGGTCCTGTCCCACCATCAGGTCATAAGGCCCGTGCGTGGTCTCATCGCCTTGCGGGTATTCCTTCGTGATGAGTTCGAACCTTGCGAGCCCGCGCTGTTCTTCAACGTCAGGATAAAGCGAGCGATACATGATGAAGCGTTCAGAGGCTTGAGCGTAAAAGCCCCCGCTCTCGAGGCTCCAGTCAATCGCACCGCCGTTCGCAGACCGGCCCCGCTCGTGATAGAAGACATTCCCGTCAGGATCGACGGCGATTGGAGACGGCCCGGTCCCTGCATCAAGAAACGCGGTTCTTGCAAGCTCACCGCCCGCCCATGCGCCGCTATCAAGCTGAAGGCTCACATAGCGCGAGTTCTCGCTCCCATCGCGGGCGTCGGGGTAGAACCACCACACCTCGCGGAACGTGCCCACCGTGGCGGCGTAGACCTTCGCGTCCTGCACGCTGGCGAGATTGTCGCGCACGTCCTGTTCAACCGGGCTCGTGATCCGCGTGGGAACCCCGCCCGCCGAGCAAGCCCAGAACCCGCCATCCGGGCTCATCCAGAACGCCCCACCCTCAAAGGTCACTGCCGCGTTCGGCCCGATCAGGCCGCAGCCCGTGCCAAGGCGAGTGAATTGATAAGTCTGCGTTGGATCGCCCAGATAGGTCTGATACCAAAGCTCGCTCGTGGTCCAGACGAACTCACCGCCCGTGGTGGACATGGCCTTCACGATCCGGCCCGACCCCTCAAGCACCTTCTGCCCAGCATTGTTTGAAGCCGAGGGCGTCCAGTCTGTCAGGTCTTCAAAGTCACTCCAGCGGATCGCACGCGGGTTGTAGTTCCCGCTGATATCCGTGCAGCCATAGGCCACCACATGACGCTTCTCCATCGGGACAAGGATGGACTGCACCGCAGCCGGAGCGTTGGTGATTGCCGCCGCAGCGGATGCGGTGTTGTTGCTCCACTGATAGATGGTCTCGCCAGAGGGGCAGGCCAGAAGCGTCTCGCCATAGCTGGCAAAGCTCCAGGTCCGCGCGATATAATCCGCCGTTGACGGGCGCGAATAAGACCCGGTTGACCATGTGCCGGTCCCGTAGCCCTGCCCGCCCGTGGAATCCACAAGGCCGTCTGACAGGCCCGAAGGCGTGATGGTGAACGGATCACCGCCCACGATGACGTAAAGCTCTTCAGTCGTGCCGAGCGCATGGTTCAGCGCGCCGTCATTATCCCGCCATGTGTGGATGCCCCGGCAAACACCGTCGAGCTGAGTGGCCGTGACCGCCTCCCAGCCGCCGATGACTTGCGGCAGGTTGCGATGGAAGCGCACCTTGTCGCACGCCACCCAGCCCGCTTGGCCCACTTTGAAAGGCGTGTCATCAAGAACAACGCCGGGCGCGAAGGTGATATTTCTACGCATTGCCCCACCTCGCGCGCCGAAGCCAGAACCACCAGCCGACTGTTGTCAGGGCGAGCCACCCCAGAACCGCCAAGGCCAAGGCGGCTAACACCCAGCCGCCGTTAGAGCTGTGCCGGGCAACAATGCGGACAGCCCAAACGAAATCGGCGGCCCACTTGTCGGTGAACCGCCGCTTCATCCAGTAATCACGATCATGCGCCGTGCAGATGTCCTTGTGAGACACAGATCCGAACCTGTCAGGCGCTAGCGTGCAGCCGTCCAGGTACGCCGCCGGGGGAGGCATCAAGGCCACCCGGCCTCAAGGTCAATCGCCCTTAAAGCCTCAATATCACCTGCCGCTGCGATATCCGCCGCCAGATCGGCCTCGTGGTCAAACTGTCCCTGAATGTGAGCGTCAATCGCGCTGCCGCAGGCTTTCAGGTCCGCCAGATCCCATGAACGCCATACCGTCGCATTGAGCTTGAAACTGACCTGCGTGGTTGTGTCGTTGGATTCATCCAGCACTCGGATCTTGGCCGTCAGGGATGGCACGGCAGGCTCGGCGTAAGCGCTTACACCGTCATAAGCAAAAAGCTGACACCGACCCCAGCGGATGGTCGCCGCCTGCTTGAGCATGTGCGCTTTTGTGGATGCGAGCAGGTCTTGCGTCGTCGGGTACTGGCCAAGCGCCGCATCAGGGAAGCGCGCGATCAAGCGCTCCGGCAGCTGGTAGAGGCCCGTCACAACCTCCACCGGCTCAAGGCGTCCGGCGGCGTAATCACCGCGCACGGCGTCACGTTGGGCTTGCGTGAGAAGGATCATGCTACAGCCCCGTCATGTAAGTATTGAGACGCGAGTAAAGGTTGGCGTGCTCGGTGCTGGTCAGGGAGCCGCCAATGAACGCGATGGAGATTTGACCTGCTGTGTAGCCGTTTGGAGCGCCGTCAAAGTTTTGCGCCAGCAGGTACAGGTCAATATCAGGAATGCTGATTGAGGTTGCCGTTCCCGAGCCGTCAGAGCTGCCGTTCGTGTAAAGCTGGGTTGTCGTACTGCTGCTCCGGTTGACGGTCAGAAGCTGGTTGGCTGCCGCCGAGGTCGAGTAAGAGACAAAGGTCAGATCATTGACGCGCGCCTGATTGGTCCCGAGATTGTCTTGAATGCGGATGGCGTGTTCAGGATCAGCGGTGCGGTCCGTGACACCAAGATAAGTGCTGCTTGCGCCCGTGGCGCGAACCCAGACGCCCGCCGACACGCTATCCTGCAATGCGCTCACACCATCCACGCTAGGCGCGTAATTGGTGTTGAGGTATGAGCTTAACCCGTCGCCTGTATAGCCCTGGTCCGTCGTGAAGGTGGGGCTGTTGACTGCCGTGAGGGCGTTCCCGCTCGTTGAGGGGTTTTTCCAATCGAGTCCTCCGGCCTGCGCCGCATGAGCCGCCATCACCCACAGCCGATCCAGCTTTGACCAGATGCCATCCGTCTTCAAACCCTCGACAAGCGAGCTGATAAGGCTCTTGCGCGCCGCTGAAGGCTCTGTGCTCATGGCGTCGATAATCGCCAGGGCATCGCCATCCAGAAACGCGGACGCGGTCGTGAAGCTGATCACATCAGACCACTCGCTGTCGCCATAGGTCGCTCCCGTGTAACGAACGCGCGCGTAATAGGTATTGGACACAAGCAGGTTCCCGCTGGGGATCGTCCAGCTGGTCTTGTTAGTCGCATCGTCCGTGGTCTGCACAAGGATGGTGCTGAAATCGCTCGACGTGGACACTTGCCAGTCACTGCTCGCGTGCGTGTCGCTATCGTTGGTCGTTCCGAAAGCCGAGGCCGTCAGCGTCGGTGTCTCGTCCTGTATCCCTGTTGCGCCG
>MDTA01129890.1_pt1 | contig 24312 bp, 20 predicted proteins | sample 811151 | NCBI WGS metagenome assembly MDTA01 (sample SAMN05326648, study PRJNA326480) | marine metagenome | isolation source: seawater | place: Indian Ocean: South | collected 2010
AGACTATTTACACGATGAAAAAATCAAAAATGTCGCAAACAAAGCCTTATATTTATTTGCTATAGTGATTCCATTATTAACAATTTTAGGTATATATAATCTTAATTAATGAGTTCTTATAAAATTATAGATCATGAGTACGATGTAGTTGTCCTTGGAGCAGGTGGATCTGGTTTAAGAGCTGCTGTCGGATTATCAGAGGCAGGTTTAAAAACAGCATGTGTTTCAAAAGTTTTTCCTACTCGGAGCCATACTTCTGCAGCTCAAGGAGGTATTTCAGCAGCTCTAGGTAATATGGGAGAGGATGATTGGAGATGGCATATGTATGATACTGTAAAAGGATCTGACTGGTTAGGAGATCAGGATGCGATTGAATATCTTTGCAAAGAGGCTCCAAGAGCAGTTGTAGAATTAGAGAGGTATGGCGTTCCTTTTAGCAGGACAGATGATGGAAAAATTTACCAAAGACCTTTTGGGGGAATGACAAAAAATTATGGAAATGGTACTGCACAACGAACATGTGCAGCCGCAGATAGAACAGGCCATGCTATTTTGCATACTCTCTATGGACAAGCCTTAAAACAGAATACAGAATTTTTTATAGAGTACTTTGCGTTAGACTTAATAATGAAAAATGGAGAATGTAAGGGAATTATTGCTTGGAACCTCACTGATGGAACAATTCATAGATTTAGATCTCACATAACAATTATCGCGACTGGAGGATACGGAAAAGTTTATTACTCTGCTACTTCAGCACATACTTGTACAGGAGATGGAAATGGTATGGTCCTAAGAGCTGGATTGCCTTTACAGGATATGGAATTTGTACAATTTCATCCTACGGGAATTTATGGAGTTGGTTGCTTAATTACTGAAGGAGTTAGAGGAGAGGGTGGATTTTTAGTTAATGGCAAAGGAGAAAGGTTTATGGAAAGATACGCACCAAACGCAAAAGACCTTGCTTCTAGAGACGTTGTAAGCAGATCCATGGAAATGGAAATTAATGAGGGAAGAGGTGTAGGAAAAAATAAAGACCATATAAATCTCCACTTAGATCATTTAGACAAAAACGTAATAGATGAGAGACTTCCTGGCATTTCTGAAGCAGCTAAAACTTTTGCAAACGTGGATGTAAGTAAAGAACCTATTCCAGTAGTTCCTACAGTTCATTATAATATGGGGGGTATTCCAACAAATTATAAAGCTGAAGTTTTAACACTTAATGGTTCAGAAAAAATTGTACCTGGTCTTATGGCTATCGGAGAAGCAGCTTGTGTTTCCGTCCATGGCGCCAATCGTCTTGGCTCAAATTCGTTAATTGATTTAGTCGTTTTTGGAAGAGCTGCTGCAAAAAGAGCTGCAGAGTTGATAAAACCTGGAAGCCCACATGAAGAAATTTCAAATTCTGAAACAGATAAATGTTTGGATAGATTTGATAAGATTAGAAATTCTAACGGCTCTACAAAAACTTCAGAATTAAGATTAAATATGCAAAAAACTATGCAGTCAAAATGTGCCGTCTTTAGAACAGAAAAAACTTTAAAAGAAGGCGTAGAGCAAATTAGAAAACCTTTTGAAGGTATGAGCGATGTAGCTGTCAAAGATAAATCGTTACTGTTTAATACAGATTTAGTTGAAACTTTAGAACTTGATAATCTTATTAGTCAAGCATTAACAACAATGGACTCAGCTTATAATAGACGCGAGAGCAGAGGTGCTCATGCTAGAGAGGATTTTACTAAAAGAGATGATAAAAATTATATGAAACATACTTTAGCGTGGCAAAATGGTAAAAAAGTAGATATCAAATATAGGGATGTACATTCGCGAACTTTAACAAATGATGTTCAGTATTTTCCTCCAAAGGAAAGAGTTTACTAAAAATGGCACAGTTTAGCCTTCCTCAAAATTCTAAAATAGAGGTTGGTAGATATTACAAAGATAAAACAAATTCTAAAAATATTAAAAAGGTAAATGTCTACAGATGGGATCCATCAACTGGTAATAACCCTAGAGTTGATACTTTTGAAGTAGACATGAATAATTGTGGTCCAAAAGTTTTAGATATATTATTTAAAATAAAAAATGAAATAGACCCTTCTTTGACTTTTAGAAGATCATGCGCTCACGGTGTTTGCGGCTCTTGTGCAATGAATATTGACGGTATAAATGGACTAGCTTGCATTAAATCTCACACAGATATAAGTGGAGATTTGAATATTTATCCATTACCTCACCTAAAAGTAGTTAAAGATTTAATTGGTGATTTATCTACTTTATATAAACAATATGAGTCAATTCAACCTTGGTTAAAAGTTGACCAAACTGGATCGGAGACCACAGAATTAAATCAATCTCAAAAAGATAGAGAAAAACTTGATGGATATTATGAATGTATTTTATGCGCTTGCTGTTCAACTTCATGCCCAAGTTATTGGTGGAACGGTGACAAATACCTGGGTCCAGCAGTTTTATTACAGGCTTATCGATGGATAAATGATAGTCGAGATGGCGACAAAAAAGAAAGATTAAAAAAAGTTGCAGATGAATTAAAACTGTATAGATGCCATACCATTATGAATTGCACTAATTCTTGTCCCAAAGGCCTAAATCCTGCTAAAGCTATAGGCTCTATTAAAAAAATGCTTGCAACAAGCTAAAAGCTTATTTATTCAATAGCATCATGAGAACAATTCAGCATTTTGTCGATGGTAAAAGTTTCTCCGGAAATTCAAAAAGGACAGGTAAAGTATTTAATCCAGCAACTGGAGAACAAACCGCCGAAGTAAAACTCGCCACCAATAAAGATGTTGATGAAGCAATTATCAGTGCAAAAAAAGCCTTCGAAAGCTGGTCAAATAAACCACCACTACAAAGAGCTAGAATAATGTTTAAGTTCAAAGAATTAATTGAAAAATATTCTGATGATTTAACAAAAATTATTGTTTCAGAACATGGTAAAGTTTTTGATGATGCAAAAGGTTCTTTGACTAGGGGACTTGAAGTAGTGGAGTTCGCATGCGGCATACCCCAAATGCTTAAAGGGGAGTTTACTGAAAACGTAGGATCTAATGTGGATAGTTGGTCAGTGAGGCAACCTTTAGGTGTTTGCGCTGGCATTACTCCGTTTAATTTTCCTGCAATGGTGCCGATGTGGATGTTCCCAATGGCCATAGCTTGTGGAAATACTTTTGTCTTGAAACCTTCAGAAAAAGATCCTTCTTGTTCAATTAGGTTAGCAGAATTATTAAAAGAAGCTGGATTACCTGATGGAGTTTTTAATGTGATCAATGGAGATAAAGAGGCCGTTGATGCTTTAATTAATAATAAAGATGTAGCTGCGATGAGTTTTGTTGGTTCAACACCAATCGCAAAATATATTTATGAAAATTGTGCAAAAAATGAAAAAAGAGTTCAAGCATTAGGTGGAGCAAAAAATCATTGTGTTGTTATGCCTGATTGTGATTTAGATCAAGCAGTTAATGGTTTAATGGGAGCAGCTTATGGTTCTGCAGGTGAGAGATGCATGGCTCAGTCCGTTGCTGTTGCAGTTGGCAATATTGGAGATAAATTAGTAAATTCATTAGCAAAAAAAGTTGAAGCGTTAAAAGTTGGGCCAGGTATGGATAAACAATCAGAAATGGGACCGTTAGTTACTAAAGAACATTTAGAAAAAGTAAAGAGTTATGTTGATATTGGAGAAAAAGAAGGAGCAAAGTTAGTCGTAGATGGAAGAAATTTTAAAATACAAGGCTATGAAAAAGGATTTTTTATTGGAGGCTGTTTGTTTGATAATGTAACAAAAAATATGAGAATTTATAAAGAAGAAATATTTGGACCAGTTTTATCAGTTGTAAGAGCAAAAAATTTTGAAGAAGCTTTAAAACTAGTTAATGATCATGAGTTTGGAAACGGCGTTAGTATATTTACAAGAGATGGAGACTCTGGAAGAACTTTTGCTAACAAAGCTAAAATAGGTATGGTTGGGATAAATATTCCAATACCTGTGCCTATGGCATTCCATAGTTTTGGGGGATGGAAAAGATCTTTATTTGGAGATCAACACATGCACGGCCCTGAAGGGGTAAGATTTTATACAAAATTAAAAACAATTACATCAAGATGGCCATCAGGATTAAGGTCTGACCCCGAATTTGTAATGCCCACAATGAAATAGTATTGATGAAAAAAAAGATAACTTTAATAGGTGCTGGTCAGATAGGAGGAACGTTGGCTCATCTGATCGCATTGAAAGACCTAGCAAATGTGGTTTTATTTGACGTTCAATCAGGTATAGCAAAAGGTAAAGCCCTGGATATAGCTCAGTCATCACCTGTTAATGGATTTAATGTAAGTTTAATTGGCACAGATAATTACGAAGATACAAAAAATTCTGACGTAATTATAATTACTGCTGGAGTGCCAAGAAAACCTGGTATGACAAGAGACGATTTGCTAGGAATAAATTTAAAGATAATTAAACAAGTAGCTGAAGGTATAAAAAAAACTTCACCTGATGCATTTGTTATTTGTATAACAAATCCCCTTGATGTGATCGTAATGGCGCTTCAAAGATATTCCGGACTACCAAAAAGTAAAGTAGTGGGAATGGCCGGAATTTTAGATTCTTCAAGATTTATATATTTCTTATCTCAAGAGCTCAAAGTACCAGTGCAAAAAATAAAATCTTTTGTCTTAGGAGGCCATGGAGACAGTATGGTAGCAATGATTAATTCCACAGAGGTAAATGGGAAAAAAATAAATGATTTAATAAAGAACGGAAAATTAAAGCAGGAAAAACTTAATGAAATTATCGATAGAACTAAAAAAGGTGGTGCTGAAATTGTAAAATATTTAGGCAATGGATCTGCTTTTTACGCACCTGCAGCCTCAGGAGTTGAAATGGCAGAAAGTTACTTAAAAGATTTAAAAAAACAACTACCTTGTGCGGCTTACTTAAATGGAGAGTACGATACAAAAGATTTGTACGCAGGAGTACCTGTTATAATTGGCTCAAAGGGAGTAGAAAAAGTGGTAGAGCTAGATCTGTCTAATGAAGAAAAAGTCAATTTTAAAAATTCGATTAATGCTGTTAAAGAATTATTTATTGCAGCAAAAAAGATAGATCCAAATCTTTAGTTTATTTTTTTAAGAACTATTCTTCTTCCCATACAAAAAAAACTTGGCAATAACTTAACCAAAATTTTATCAATAAAGTTTAAAATATTTAAAAAAAAATTATTCATAGGTATGCACCTCGTTTTTGAAGTTACGCCACCTGAGTTCAAAAAAATTAAGCATTCGGTAAGTTTTTCATGTTCTTTTTCGAAATATTTTCCTAAGTTTTCCTCAAATTTTTTTTTATTATCAAAAATTAAATGGGGAACAGCAATATTCCCATGCCAGGCATTTTTTTCGTCACTTTTTGGATTTTTCTCATCCCAAACATCTAATGTAAAATCAAAACCTTCGTGTTTCATAAAAATTGTTGCTAATTGAAAAGTTAGTGAGCAATAAGACTCAAATATTATCAATTTCCCCCCTTTTTTTAAAATTCTATACATTTCCTTAAAGAATTTAATGGGATAAGGAATATGATGAATCATATTTGAAGCAATCACAAAATCAAAAGTCATATCTTTAAAGCCTGTATTTTGAGCATCAATATTTTTGTAATCTAAATGATCATCTTTACCTAGATCTGTAAGTTTAAAATTTTTATTTTCAATAAATTCTTTTGAAAAACCGGCACCAGAGCCAACTTCTATGCCTATGTCATTTTTATTAATAAAGTTATTCATCCAAGAAAATCTTTTTTCTAAAAGATATCTCAAATTTTTTGATTTTGATGAATAATACAATTCTCTTGCAATTTTTGTATTTGCGATTGATTTCATTCGATTTTCATTAGCAGAAAACTGAATTTTATTTAAAAATTTTATCATCTTACCAATTATATAAATTTAAAAAAATTGATTATGAGTTTATAATACTGTCAATCTTTTCAAAACATGTTTTTAAAAAAAAATATAATTATAGAACTTCTTATTATCATTGTAATTTCAATTTACGCCTTTTATGTAAATTGGATAAGTGGCAATATGGGAGTTCTGCCAATAGACTCTTTTGGTTTTTTAGATACAGGTCACAGTATCTTAAATGGAAAATTGCCGATAAGAGATTTCTGGATTTTTACAGGTCTGGTTGTCGATTACATGGGAGCGTTATTTTTACTTTTATTCGGTAATAATTGGAATAGTCATTTAATACATGCTTCATTCATGAATATCTTGGCTGTAATATGTTTATATTTTTTTTTAAAATCTTTAAATTTAGAAAAAAAATTTATTATTTTTTATTGTATTTCGTTTGCAACGCTGTGTTATCCTGTAACTGGTACTCCGTTTGCTTATATTCACTCTTATATATTTTCTTTAATATCCATTATGACTTTACTAATAGCAATTAAAAGTCAAAACAAAGTAATTTGGTTTATATTTCCTTTTTTTTGTTTTCTATCATTTCTTTCTATGCAAACACCCTCGTCATTTATTCTGGCAATTCTTTTTTTAATTTTACTTTTTTATTTTTTTAAAAATAAAGACAATAAAAATTTGTATTTTTTTTTAATAGGTTGCGTTGTTTCAATATTTTTATTTTTAACTTTTTTGTTTATTACCAATACACCTTTCTTAAATTTTATTTATCAATATATTTTATTCCCGTTAACTATTGGAGAAGGAAGAATTGCTAGTAGTGAAACAGCCTATGTAAGTCTTATAGATCAAATTAACTTTAAAAGACTGGTAGGTGATTTTAAGTTTATTCATATTATATTTATTCCACTTTTATTAGTTGTCCTCAAAAACTTTCAAAAAAAAAACCAAGAGATTAATATACTTAATCTAACAATTATATTTGCAACAATTGCATTTTTATTCAATCAGTTAATCACTGCCAATCAAATTTATATATTTAGCTTGATACCAATTATTGCCGCAACACTCCATTTTAATATCAAAAAAATTACCTCTAACAAAAAATTCATTATTCTAATTATATTTATTGTTTTATTTGCAACTTCAAAATTTCATTTAAGGTATAATATAGATAGAAAATTCCACGATCTTGAAAATATTGACAAAAGTACAGCTATTAATGCCAGTTTAATTCATAAGAATTTAAATAATTTAAAGTGGATAAATAAATTTGATGATCCTAAAAATGAGGTAGCGGTTTTAAAAAAAGCTATTGTTCAGATACAAAAAGACAATAGAGAAAAAACATTAATTACTCATTATCAATTTATTGCAACGGTTCTGGACCAAAATCTTAATATTCTTAATCGTTGGTATTTGTGGGACAACAATACCCACCCAACGGAAAATCATAAATATTTTAAAGTATATAAGTCTCTGGTTAACAAAAATATCAAGACGAATAATGTGAAAGTTATTTACCTTTTAGGTCTAGAAAATGAAATATTGTTTGAAAACGTCAAAAATTACTTTACCGATCTTTGTTTTGAAAGTAAAACGCTGATAAATAAAAGATTTTCTAGTCACGAAATAGTAGATTGTAATAAATAAATATGAATATTCACGAACATCAAGCTAAAGAAATTTTAAAAGAATTTGGCGCACCAGTTCCAAATGGAGTAGTAATATTATCAACAGACGAAATAAAAGCTAAAATATCAAAATTAAATAGCAAAGAATTTGTGTTGAAAGCCCAAATACACGCTGGAGGTCGAGGCAAAGCAGGAGGAGTCAAATTAATTAAAAATCTTGCTGAGCTTGAAATAGAAGCTAATAAAATGATGGGAAAAACTTTAATCACTCATCAAACTGGAACCGAAGGTAAAAAAGTAAAAAGAATTTATATTGAAGAAGCGTCAAAAATTTTAAAAGAATTTTATATTTCATGTCTTGTTGACAGGGAGACATCAAAAATAGCTTTTATTAGTAGCACTGAAGGAGGAATGGATATTGAAAAAGTAGCAGAAGAGAGTCCAGAAAAAATAATAACTACTAAGATTGACCTCAAAAATGAAGGACCAGATAAAACTGAAGTCGAAAAAATAATTTCTATATTCGGATTCAACCCGAGTCAAAAAATTGTTGCAGATCAACTAATAAAATCTTTATATAGGATTTTAATTGAAAAAGACGCTAGTTTAATTGAAATAAATCCTCTCATAATAAATAAAGAGCAAAAAATAGTTTGTTTAGACGCAAAAATGAATTTTGATGATAATGCAATTTTTAGAAGGCCAGAAATCCTTAAATTAAGAGACTTGAATGAAGAGGAACCAGCCGAGATAGAAGCTAGTAAGCATGATTTAGCTTACATAAAATTAAGTGGCTCTATTGGTTGCATGGTTAATGGCGCTGGTTTAGCCATGGCTACTATGGATATAATCAAATTATATGGTCAAGAACCTGCTAATTTTTTGGATGTGGGGGGAGGAGCTTCAAAAGAGAAAGTTACAGCTGCTTTCAAACTTATATTAGCAGATCACAATGTAAAAGGGATACTAATAAATATTTTTGGTGGAATAATGCGGTGTGATGTACTAGCGCAAGGAGTTATTGATGCGGCTAATCAAGTAAACTTATCTGTTCCCCTTGTTGTAAGGTTGGCGGGCACAAATTATAAAGAGGGAAAAGAAATTCTTGAAAAATCAAACCTAAAGATCTTATCTGCTTCTGATTTGAATGATGCAGCAAAGAAAATAGTTGAGGCCATAAAATAAATGTCAGTTTTGGTTAATAAAAATACTAAAGTAATTTGTCAAGGATTCACTGGAATGCATGGTACTTTTCATTCAGAACAAGCCATAAAATATAAAACGAAGCTTGTTGGGGGAGTCACGCCAAAAAAAGGAGGACAAAAACATTTAAATCTTCCAGTTTTCAATTCTGTTCAAGAAGCTAAAGATGAAACATCAGCAGATGCAACAATGATTTATGTTCCTCCAAAATTTGCTAGCGATGCAATTATTGAGTCAATAGAAGCAAAAATGGAACTGATTGTCTGTATCACAGAAGGTATTCCAGTTTTAGATATGATAAAAGTTAAAAAAGTATTAAAAAATAGCAGATCAAGATTAATTGGACCTAACTGTCCAGGAATAATAACACCTGAGGAGTGCAAGATTGGAATAATGCCAGGCAATATTCATAAAAAAGGATCAGTTGGCATTGTTTCTAGATCGGGAACTTTAACTTACGAAGCGGTTGCTCAAACTACTGCCAATGGAATGGGGCAATCGACATGTATAGGTATTGGTGGAGATCCTGTAAATGGTACAAATTTTATTGATTGCTTGGAGCTGTTTCTTAAAGATGATGAGACTAAATCAATTGTCATGATTGGCGAAATTGGTGGTACAGCTGAAGAGGATGCTGCTGAATTTTTAAAAAAAGAAAAAATCAAGAAACCTATGGTTGGTTTTATCGCTGGATTAACTGCTCCACCTGGCAGAAGAATGGGACATGCAGGTGCAATTATATCTGGAGGCAAGGGAGGAGCAGGAGATAAAATTGAAACAATGAAATCAGCGGGAATTACCATATCAAAATCACCAGCAGATATTGGAAAAACGTTATTTGAAAAACTAAAAGGTTGATTTTTGTTATTTTATGTTAAAATAAATAATTAATGTCTTCCTCAGAAAGAAATATAAACCTAAAAAAAACCTCTTTTTTATCGGGAATAAATTCAGAATTTATTAATCAATTTTACTCTGATTACTTGACTGATCCTGACTCTCTGCCAACAAGCTGGAGAAAATTTTTTGAAGGTTTAAGTGAAGATGAAAAATTGATTTTAGAAGATTTAAATGGCCCAAGCTGGTCTCCGGAAAAAAAAATAAAGAAAAATATAAATAAAATTTTTGATTTAAAATTAGATGATAAAAAAGAAAAAGAAGAGACAGAATTATCATTGGTCAAACAAGCCTCAAAAGACTCTGTAAGAGCTATAATGTTAATAAGAGCTTACAGAATTAGAGGACATTTAATTGCAAATTTGGACCCATTATCAATTCAAAAAAAAGATGAACACCCTGAACTTAAACCAGAAACCTATGGTTTTACAAAAAAAGATTTTAATAGACAAATATTTTTAGATGGTGTCCTTGGTCTTCAATATGGAAATTTAAATCAGATTCTTAAAATTTTGAAAAAAACTTATTGCTCAACTATCGGTTATGAGTTTATGCATATGGGAGATCCAGATGAAAAAGCTTGGATTCGAAATAGAATCGAAGGGCCAGAAAAAAATATATCATTTACTGACAATGGTAAAAAAGCAATTCTAAATAAGATTATTCAAGCAGAAGGATTTGAAAAATATTTACATGTAAAATTTGTTGGAACAAAAAGATTTGGTCTAGACGGAGGAGAATCCCTTATACCAGCATTAGAACAAATTATAAAAAGAGGAGGAAGCCTTGGAGCTAAAGAAATAAAAATTGGAATGCCTCACAGAGGAAGATTAAACGTTCTCGCAAACGTAATGGGAAAACCTTTCAGAGCAATCTTTAGTGAATTTTTTGGAAAATCAGTGAGTGCTAGTAAATATTTTGAGGGTGATGTTAAATATCATCTAGGAGCTTCTTCTAATAGAGAATTTGATGGTAATTCAGTACATATAAGTCTGACAGATAATCCATCACATTTGGAGGCTGTTAATCCAGTTGTATTAGGTCAAGTAAGGGCAAAACAGTTTTTTCACAGGGATAAGGAAAGAAAAAAAGTAATTCCAGTTTTAATGCATGGAGACGCTGCATTCGCTGGCCAAGGAATAGTTGCTGAATGTTTTGCTATGTCTGGTCTACCTGGACATAATATTGGAGGAACAATTCACATAATTGTAAATAATCAGATTGGTTTTACAACTGCTCCAAGGTTTGCTAGATCTTCCCCTTACCCATCAGATGTTGCTAAGACTGCTCAGGCTCCAATATTTCATGTCAACGGTGATGATCCTGAAGCAGTAGTTCATTGTGCAAAAATTGCTACAGAGTACAGACAAAAATTTAATCGAGATGTTGTAATTGATATGGTTTGTTACAGAAGATTCGGACATAATGAGGGTGATGAGCCTTCATTTACACAACCTATTATGTATAAGAAAATAAAATCTCATCCATCGACTTTAAATTTATATGGAAAAAAACTGTCTCAAGAAGGATTAACTTCTGAAAAAAAATTACAAGAAGAAAAAATACAGTTTAAAAATTATTTAGAAAAAGAATTTAAAACATCAAAAAATTATAAATCTGAACTAAAATGGTTTGATGGTGCTTGGTCTAGATTTAAACCAGGTTTGGGTAAAGATAAAAGGGGAGTGAGTGGTGTTGATAAAGAAAAATTAAATAAAATTGGGAAAAAGATTTTCAGTATTCCCTCGAATTTTGTCGCTCATAAAACTTTAAAAAGAATTTTTGAATTAAGAAATCAAATGCTAAAAGAGGGAAGAGTCGATTGGTCTTCCGCTGAAAGTTTAGCAATAGGTACACTACTAACAGAAGGATTTTCCGTAAGGTTATCTGGACAAGACTCGGGGAGAGGGACTTTTAGTCAGAGACATGCTATTTTACGTAATCAAGAAAACCACGATAGATTTATACCTGCTAATAATATTTCAAAAGGACAAATGAAATTTGAAGTTATAGACAGTTTACTATCTGAGCTTGCAGTCTTGGGTTTCGAATTTGGTTATTCATTATCTGAACCTGAAACATTGGTTTTATGGGAAGCTCAGTTTGGTGATTTTGCAAACGGTGGTCAGGTAATTATTGATCAATTTATTACATCATCAGAATCTAAATGGGGCAGAGCTAGCGGTCTCGTTATGTTACTTCCACATGGCTATGAGGGTCAGGGACCCGAACATTCATCAGCTAGGCTAGAAAGGTTTCTTCAACTTTGTGCTGGAGAAAATATTCAAGTGGTAAATTGTACGACTCCTTCAAATTATTTTCATGTACTTAGGCGACAAATGCACAGAGAATTCAGAAAACCCCTAATAGTTATGACTCCTAAATCATTATTGAGACACAAAAGGTGTATCTCTAATGTATCGGAATTTTTATCTAAGAGCTCCTTTCACCGAGTTTTAGAAGATGACGCTTATATAAAAACTAATAAGTTGATAGCATTAAAAGAAGATAAAAAAATTGAAAAAGTTGTTATATGTTCAGGAAAAATTTACTACGATTTAATAGAAGAAAGAGAAAAAATAAAAAATAACAAAGTAGTAATCGTGCGACTTGAACAGCTTTATCCCTTTCCAGCAAAAACATTAGCTAATGTTTTAAAAAGGTATGATGATGCAGAATTTATTTGGTGCCAAGAAGAGCCAAAAAATATGGGTGCGTGGAACACAGTTCGAAATTATATTGAGAGAACCTTAGAAATAATAAATTTTAAAAATATCAAGGTAAAATATGTAGGTAGAAAGGCATCTTCCTCTACTGCGACTGGAAATGCAAATAAACATCTTGCACAACAAAAAGAAATATTAGAAAAGATACTTAAATATTAAATGTCAGAAAAAATTACAGTCCCTACATTAGGTGAGTCAGTCACAGAAGCAACTGTGTCTAAATGGCTAAAATCTCAAGGGGATAAAGTTGTAGCTGATGAACCAATAGTAGAATTAGAGACTGATAAAGTAAATGTTGAAGTCCCTGCACCATCAAATGGAGTTTTAGGAAGCATAGATGTGCAAGAGGGTGAAACAGTTAATGTAGGATCTCTATTAGGCACTATAAGCAAAAATTTAGCCAAAGATACTAGTGGCTCAAATGAAATCAAAAATTATAGTCCACCCAAAAAAAAAGATAATGAGAAAAATATTAAACTATTTGATAATGATCAAAAAACCTCTGAAGCTAAAAAAATTAACAAAACTAAAATTGAAAAATCAATTTTAAAATTAGAGGAAGAAAGCAAAGAAATTGAAGAAGAGCCATTAATTTTAGAAAAAATTCATACTGAAAAATCACAATTAAAAAAAACTAATCAAATACAAAAAGAGACAATAATTTCTCCGGCTGCAAGAAAAATGGCAAGTGAGGCCAATGTAGATATTAATAAAATCACAGGAACAGGAAAAAATGGAACTATTCTGAAAGAGGATATTTTAAAATTGATGGGTTCTAAACCGCAGCCTTCAGAGAGAAAAATTAAACATGGTCCCGAAGAGAGAGTTAGGATGACAAGGTTAAGGCTTACTATTGCAAAGAGACTAAAAGAAGCTCAAGAAAAAGCTGCTATGTTGACTACTTTTAATGAAGTAGATATGAGTGAAGTAATTTTGATGAGAAATCAATATAAAGACGAATTTCAAAAAAATTATGGAGTTAAACTTGGCTTCATGTCCTTTTTTGTAAAGGCTTGCGTAATTGGATTAAAGAACTATCCTGCAATAAACGCAGAGATTCAAGGAGAAGAAATAGTTTATAAAAATTATTATAATATTAGTATTGCAGTTGGAACTGACAGAGGCTTAGTTGTGCCTGTTCTAAGAGAAACAGACGAGATGTCTTTTGCCGAAATCGAGAAAAATATTGGACAATTAGGACAAAAAGCTAAAGAAGGAAAAATTACAATTGAGGATCTCCAAGGTGGGACCTTTACTATAACTAATGGCGGTATTTACGGCTCCATGCTATCTACACCAATTTTAAACCCCCCTCAATCTGCTGTGCTTGGAATGCATAATATTGTTGAAAGGCCAGTAATTGTTAATGGCAATATTGAGGTAAGACCTGTGATGTATCTAGCACTGTCCTACGATCATAGAATAATTGATGGCAAAGAGGCAGTTTCATTTTTAAAAATAGTAAAAGAGTCTCTAGAGCAACCAAAGAGACTTTTCTTAAATATATAGTCATGGATAATTTTGATTTAATTGTAATCGGTGGTGGCCCAGGTGGTTATGTGTGTGCTATTAGAGCTGCTCAACTTGGTTTAAAGACTGCTTGCGTAGAGTCAAGAGGTGCTTTAGGAGGAACTTGTTTAAATGTTGGATGTATCCCATCAAAAAGTCTATTAAACTTATCAGAAAATTTTCATAAAGCAAAAAAAGATTTCAATCAACAGGGAATAGAGATTGACGGCATCAGACTAAATATAGAGAAGATGATGTCAAATAAGAATAAATCTATCCAAGTCTTGACTAAAGGTGTGGAGTTTTTATTTAAAAAAAATAAGGTATCTTACATTAAAGGAAAAGGAGTCTTATTTTCAAAAAACGATGTAGTTGTTTACCACAATGATAAAAAAACAAATTATAAATCTAAAAATATCGTAATTGCAACTGGTTCGGATGTCACCTCTTTACCTGGAATTAAAATTGATGAGAAAAATATTATTTCATCAACTGGCGCTCTTTCACTTACTAAAGTTCCAGATAAATTAGCTGTTATTGGCGGTGGCTACATAGGTTTAGAAATGGGATCTGTTTGGTCTAGACTAGGCTCAGAAGTAACTGTGATTGAATATCTTGATTATATAACACCAGGTATGGATAGAGAAATTTCAAATGAATTTAAAAAAATCTTAATCAAACAAGGAATAAAATTTAAATTAGGATCAAAAGTAAATTCTGTAAAAAATAAAAATACCGGTGTATCGATAAATTATACAGATGTAAAAAATTCAAAAAATGAAACGTTGGATTTCGATAAAGTATTAGTTTCTGTTGGAAGAAAGCCTTATACAGAAGGACTTAATCTTACAAAAGTGGGTGTGAAAAAAGATATTAAAGGGAGAATAGAAGTCAATGAAAAATTACAAACTTCGATCAAAAATATTTATGCAATTGGCGACGTTATAAAAGGACCAATGTTAGCTCACAAAGCTGAAGAAGAAGGCATTGCAGTAGCTGAAATTTTAGCGGGTCAAGCGGGACATGTTAATTATAATGTAATACCAGGTGTAATATATACGTCACCAGAAGTAGCAACAGTTGGAAAGACTGAAGAAGAACTAAAAAATGAGAATAAATCTTACAAAGTAGGTAAATTTCCCTTCTTAGCTAATTCTAGAGCGAAAGTTAATAACGAAACAGATGGATTTGTAAAGATTTTAGCAGATAGCAAAACAGATAAAGTTTTAGGTGTTCATATAATCGGCCCTCATTGTGGAGATATGATTGCTGAAATGGCACTAGCTATGGAATTCGGAGCTAGCGCCGAAGATATCGCTAGAACATGTCACGCTCATCCAACACATACTGAGGCAATAAAAGAAGCAGCTTTAGCTGTTGATAAAAGACCAATTCATTTTTAATTAGGATTAATTCTAATACTATTATTATATGAAAGCACAAGTTTTGTTGCCAAAAATTTTTAATTATCCTTTTACTTATAATTCGACGGTAGAGGCTAAAATTGGAGATCTGGTAGAGGTACCTTTCGGAAAAAATAGAGAAGTAGGTGTAATTTGGAAAAATAATTATTCAGAACCTAAAGGTATTAAAATAAAGAATATTTTTAGAAAATTAGAATACTCAATTGATAAAAATTTAGTAAATTTTATAGAGTGGTTTTCTTTTTATAACATGGTTCCGGTAGGACTTGTTTTGAAAATGGCTATAGGAGGAGCCGAAAGCTTCATAAAAGCAAGTGAAGATTTTAATAAAATAAGAAAAATCAATACAAAGGTATATACGTTAAACAATGAACAATTGCATGCACTTAGGTATTTAGAAAAAATAAACAATAAGTTTGATGTTTCAGTTTTACTAGGAACCACTGGATCTGGAAAAACATTAGTATATTTTGAGCGAATTAAAAAAATTATTGAAAATAATAAGCAGGCTTTAGTTCTTTTACCAGAAATATTTCTTACAAATGATTTTAAAAAAAGATTCGAAGATTTTTTTGGTTTCGAGCCTGCTATTTGGCATTCAAAGATTACTCCAAAAAAAAAAAGAGAAATTTGGAAGGGGATTAATAAAAATAGTATAAAAATTTTAGTAGGCGCTAGATCAGCGCTACTTCTTCCTTTTAAGAAACTTGGAATTATTATTGTTGATGAGGAGCACGATACTTCTTACAAACAAGATGAAAGAGTAATTTATAATGCCAGAGATATGGCAATTTCTAGAGCTAGTTTTGAAAAAATTCCAGTTCATCTCGTGACATCAGTGCCATCTATTGAAACTTATAACAATATTCAGAATAAGAAATATAGACAAATTAAGATCTACAAAAGATTTGATGACTACCCATTACCTAATACAAAGATTATCAATTTAAATTTAAATAAAACTAAAAATAAATTTATAGCTGAAGAGACAGTGGGAATAGTTAAAAGTTATCTAGATAAAGGAGATCAGGTTTTATTTTTTATCAATAGGAGAGGTTATGCTCCATATTTGATTTGTAAAAAATGTGGGAGCAAACAAGTTTGTCAAAATTGTTCACTTTATTTAACATTTCATAAATATAAAAATAAAGCAATTTGTCATCACTGTTCATTTGAAAAAACTATAAAAATAAAATGCAAAGTAAAGGGAAATTGTGAACTAAAAATGTTTGGACCCGGGGTAGAAAAAATATTTGATGAGGCAAAAGAAATTTTTCCTGGTAAAAAAATAAATATATTTTCAAGTGATTACCTTAAAACTAAAGGAAAAACGAAAAGTTTATTTAAAAAAATTTATGAAAATAAAATAGATATATTAGTTGGAACTCAAATGATCTCAAAAGGATTTAACTTCCCAAAGTTAAACTGTATTGTCGTCATCGACGCAGATTTTTCTGGAAGAGGATATGATTTAAGATCTACTGAAAAAAATATACAATTGTACCATCAATTAAGTGGAAGAGCTGGAAGATTTAGCTCTGAGTCTTTAATAATTTATCAAACTTTAACCCCCCAGGATATTATTCTTAAAGAATTAATTCAAAACAAGGCAGAAGAACTTCTTGAGAGAGAACTGAAGTTAAGAAAGAAAAATCAATTACCTCCGTTTATTAGACTAATTTCTATTATTATTTCTTCAAAAGATAGAAAACTTAGTTTACAAGGCGCCAGAGAAATTAAAGTTAAATTGAATAAAATTAATGAATTAGAAGTTTTGGGGCCAGTTGACTCTCCTTTACTGAAAATCAAAAAAAATTTTAGATCTAGATTATTAATAAGATTTAATAGTCGCAATTTACTTCAAAAGAAAATATCAAACATACTAAATGGGCTTAAAATATCATCAAAAATTAAACTTACAGTTGATGTTGATCCCATAAACTTCTCTTAAGTTCAAAATTGGTAACTTGATCATGGTATACTCTTATGATACGACCAAAGCATATTTCATTATAGATTCATACAATAAATAAAATGAGCACATTAAAATCTTTCTCAACTGAAACTTCAGAAAGGTATTCACGTGCTTTATTTGAATTAACGAATGAAACGAATGAATTGGAAAAAGTTGAAAATGATATAATAAGCTTCCAAATGCTTTTAAATTCAAGTCAAGAAATCCAAAATTTTATTAAAGATCCAACGCAGAGTATTTCTCAGCAAAATAAAGTAGTTAATTTATTTGCTGAAAAACTGAATTTTTCAAAAAATTTAAAAAATTTTTTTTTATTACTAATCGAAAAGCGAAGAATTTTTTTTATTAAAAAAATATTTGAAAGTTTTTTAAAGCTTTGCTCAAAAAAAAGAGGTGAAATTAAAGCCTCCTTAATTTCCTCAAAAAATTTATCTAAATCTGAACTTGATAAAATTAGCAAAGAATTATCTGAGGCAATAGGGTTAATATTAAAATTTGATTATAAAGTAGATAATGAACTTATTGGAGGCTTAAAAATTCAACTTGGAAGTATTATGATTGATACCTCAATCAAGAATAAACTTAAAAAATATGAACAAGCGATGTTAGAAAATTAAAATGACAATAAACCCATCAGAAGTAACAAAATTACTTAAAGATCAGATCAAAAACTTCGGAGAGAAAGCAGAAGTATCCGAAATAGGTAAAGTATTGTCAGTTGGAGATGGAATTGCAAGAATATATGGACTGGATAATGTTCAAGCAGGTGAAATGGTTGAATTTGAAGATGGCTCGAAAGGTATGGCTTTAAATTTAGAAAACGATAATGTTGGTGTTGTAATATTTGGTGATGACAGAAATATTAAAGAAGGTGACACCATTAAAAGAACAAACGCTATTGTGGATGTTCCAGTCGGTAAAGAACTTTTAGGAAGAGTCGTTGATGGGTTAGGGAATCCTATTGATGGGAAAGGATCCCTATCCGTAAAAAACAGAAAACGTGTTGAAGTCAAGGCTCCAGGAATTATTCCAAGACAATCAGTAAATGAGCCGATGCAAACAGGTTTAAAATCCATTGACTCTCTCATTCCTATCGGCAGGGGTCAAAGAGAATTAATTATTGGAGACAGACAAACTGGTAAAACAGCAGTTGCGATAGATGCGATTATAAATCAAAAAAAGATTAATGAATCATCTGATGAGAAAAAAAAGTTATACTGTGTTTATGTAGCTATTGGCCAGAAACGCTCAACAGTTGCACAAATTACAAAAACTTTAGAGGAAGCAGGTGCTTTAAAATATACTACAATCGTAGCAGCTACAGCATCTGACTCTGCACCTCTTCAATTCTTAGCTCCATACACCGGGTGTACTATAGGTGAATATTTTCGTGACAATGGCATGCATGCATTAATAGTTTATGACGATTTGTCAAAGCAGGCAGTTGCTTATAGACAAATGTCTTTATTATTAAGAAGGCCACCAGGCAGAGAAGCTTATCCAGGAGACGTATTTTATTTACATAGCAGACTATTAGAGCGTGCGGCTAAGTTAAACAATAAAAGCGGTGGAGGCTCGCTAACAGCTTTACCTATTATTGAAACTCAAGCCGGTGACGTTTCTGCTTACATACCTACAAATGTAATTTCAATAACAGATGGGCAAATTTTTTTAGAAACTGAGTTGTTCAACCAAGGTATCCGGCCAGCAGTAAATGTAGGACTTTCTGTTTCCAGAGTTGGCTCAGCCGCTCAAACCAAAGCTATGAAAAAAGTTGCAGGATCTATTAAGTTAGAATTAGCCCAATATAGAGAAATGGCAGCATTTGCACAATTTGGCTCTGATTTAGACAGTTCAACTCAACAATTACTTAATAGAGGAGCAAAACTAACTGAACTTTTAAAACAAGATCAATACTCTCCAATGACAGTTGCGGAGCAGGTAATCTCAGTGTTTTCAGGTGTTAAAGGATATTTAGATGACGTTGAACTAACTGAAATTAAAAAATTTGAATTAGACCTTATTGAAAAAGTCAAATCTGAAAAACCAGAAATATTAGAGAATGTTCAATCCACTGGAAAATTAGATGAAAATACTGAAAAGCTTTTAAGTCAATTGATTGAGGAGCATAAAAAAGGAAATTAATGCCTAGCCTAGATGATTTAAAAAAAAGAATAAAAAGTGTTAAATCCACTCAAAAAATAACTAAAGCTATGAAAATGGTGGCTGCAGCTAAGTTAAGAAAAGCTCAAGAAAACGCAGAAAAAGGGCGTCCATATAGTAAAAAAATGCAAAACATTATTCTAAATCTAACTAAAACAATAAACGATCCCGAAAGCGCTCCTAAACTGCTTGTAGGAACAGGAAAAGATCAAATCTACTTATGTGTAGTTCTAACAGCTGATAGGGGTTTGTGCGGTGGTTTCAATTCAAATATTTGTAAATTAGCGAAAACACAATTTAAAAAAATTTTAAGCGAAGGAAAAAATTTAAAAATAATTTCTGTTGGATCAAAAGGTTTAGATTTAATCAAAAGACATTATGGAAAATATATTGTAAAAAAATTTAGCTTTAAAGATAGAAAACAAATTTCATTTGACGACGCCAAAATAATAGGTGACGAAATTATAAATTTATTTAACAATAATGAATTTGATAGATGTATTTTATTTTATAATAATTTTAAAAATGTAATTACTCAAATTCCTCAAGCTCAACAAATTATTCCTGCAGAAAATAACTCAAATTTGAATGAAGAAAATAACCAATTTTATGAATTTGAACCAGAAGAGGATGAAATTTTAGAAGATTTATTGCCTAAAAATATATCAACACAAATTTTCAAGGCTTTTCTAGAAAATGCTGCTAGTGAGCAAGGATCTAGAATGACTGCAATGGATAATGCAACAAGAAATGCAGGAGATTTAGTTGACAAACTTACAATTAATTACAATAGAAGCAGACAAGCTTCAATTACAAAAGAACTTATAGAAATAATATCTGGAGCAGAAAGTTTATAATTATGAGTAAAAAAGGAAAAATAACCCAAATTATCGGAGCAGTGGTAGATGTAAATTTTGAAAGTGATCTGCCAGAAATATATACAGCTTTAGAAGCAAATAACTCTGGAAATAAATTAATTTTAGAAGTTGCACAGCACTTAGGAGAGAACGATGTTAGAACAATTGCAATGGACGCGACGGAAGGTTTAAAAAGAGGAGATGAGGTAATAAACACTGGATCTCCAATAAGTGTCCCAGTCGGACCCGAAACACTTGGAAGAATTATTAACGTAGTAGGTGACTCTATTGATGAAAAAGGAGATGTAAAAACTAAAGAAAAGTGGCCGATACATAGACCCGCTCCCAAATTCACAGATCAAGCAACTGAAACAGAACAGCTGGTGACTGGAATTAAAGTAATTGATCTTTTAGCACCTTATGCGAAGGGTGGAAAAATTGGTCTTTTTGGTGGAGCGGGAGTTGGAAAAACAGTTACTATAATGGAATTAATAAATAACATAGCCAAAGCTCACGGAGGTTTTTCTGTTTTTGCTGGAGTTGGAGAAAGGACAAGAGAGGGCAATGATCTTTATCATGAAATGATTGAGTCTGGAGTTATTAAAACTGACGGCAAAGGTTCAAAAGCAGCTTTAGTTTATGGACAAATGAATGAACCACCGGGAGCTCGAGCCAGGGTGGCATTAACTGGTTTAACAGTTGCAGAATACTTCAGAGATAAAGAAGGTCAAGACGTACTTTTCTTCGTTGATAATATTTTTAGATTTACTCAAGCAGGTTCTGAGGTTTCAGCTTTACTTGGAAGAATACCCTCAGCGGTGGGTTATCAGCCAACATTAGCAACAGACATGGGTAATCTTCAAGAAAGGATTACATCAACAGATAAAGGATCAATCACTTCGGTCCAAGCAATTTATGTACCAGCTGATGATTTAACCGACCCTGCACCTGCAACTTCATTTTCACACTTGGATGCAACAACTGTGTTGTCCAGACAAATTGCTGAAATTGGAATCTATCCAGCGGTTGATCCTTTGGACTCAACATCAAGGATATTAGATCCACGAATAGTGGGAGAGGAACATTATAGAGTTGCAAGAGACGTACAAAGAATTTTACAAGCATATAAATCTCTCCAAGATATAATAGCTATTCTTGGAATGGATGAACTGTCAGAAGAGGATAAACTAACTGTTGCAAGAGCAAGAAAAATTCAAAGATTTTTATCACAACCATTTTTCGTTGCCGAGGTATTCACTGGCTCACCTGGAAAATTGGTTGATCTGGATTCAACAATAAAAGGGTTCGACTCAATATGTAAAGGTGAATACGATCACTTGCCCGAAGCAGCTTTTTATATGGTGGGAGGAATAGATGAGGTGGTTGAAAAAGCGGAAAAATTAACTAAAGACAGCAAATAATGTCCGAAAAGTTTTCATTAGAAATTTTATCCCCAGAAAGTCTAATTATTAAAACAGATGTAAAACAAGTTGTTATACCATCATTCGAGGGAGAAATGGGCATTCTCAAAGATCATATACCTTTAATTACTTTTTTAAGACCAGGTTTAGTAAAAATTTTCAATGAAGATGAAAAAACTTTTTTTGTAGAGGAAGGCACGGTAGAGTTTGCTAATAATAATCTTTTAATTTTAACCTCATCAGCAGTAGAATTACCAAGTAAAAATAAACAATCATTAGTGTCACTTTTGTCAGAGGCTGAAAAACAGATTATTAGTGAAGAAATAACTGATAAGGAAAAATATTTACTTTCATATAAAATTGAAACTTTAAAAAGTATTACTCGATAAATTTTTTGATATTTTGTAAAAGTTTTAAATATAAGTCTTTCTTAAAATCTACTATAATATCAGGAAGTTGTTCAGGTAAAATCCATTTCCACTCTATAAATTCAGGATTTTTAGTATTCAAATTAATTTCATTTTCATCACCAATAAATTTTGTAATAAACCATTTTTGTTTTTGACCTCTGTATCTTCCTTTCCAAATTACACCTAATAAATTCTTTGGAAGCTCGTACTCAAAGAAGCCCTCTATTTCCTTCAAAATCTCTATACTTGTGATACTCGTTTCTTCAAAAAGTTCTCTTTTCATTGCAGATAGATAGTTTTCACCATCATCTACCCCTCCTTGAGGCATTTGCCATTTATCTATTGGGTTATCTTTTCTTTTAGCAACAAATACTTTATTTTCTCTATTAAAGATTATCACGCCCACGCCATTACGCATCGGAAGTTTTTGGTTTACCATAATCTAAGAGTTAAAAAGTTTTATCACATAATTTAATTGATTATCTTTATCTGAATTTATCAAAAAGTCGTCGTCGTTTTCTTCAACTATAATATCAGGAATTACACCAACCTCAGAAATTGATTTACCAGAGGGTAAGTAATATTTTGAAATAGTCAATCTCATTCCACCGCCATTCCTTAGTGGTATTATGGACTGAACGGAACCTTTTCCATAAGAGTTTTCCCCTAAAATTATTGCTCTTTTATGATCTTTTAATGCCCCAGCAAATATTTCTGATGCAGAGGCAGATCCGTTGTTGATTAAAACTACAATTGGTTTACCTTTAACTTCATCCCCTTTTCTTGCGAAAAATTTTCGAGTTTCAGAAACCTTTCTTCCTTTTGTGGAAACTATTTCTCCATCCTCTAAAAAAAAATCGGTAATATTAATTGCTTGAGTTAATAATCCCCCAGGATTGTTTCTTAAATCAAAAACATAACCTTTTATTTTAGATTTTTTTTCAAATTTTTTAATAGACTTTAAAAACTGTTTATCACTATTTTCGTTAAATGATTTTAATCTTACATAGCCTAAATCTTTATTTTTTCCAATTATTTTTGAACTTACTGATTGAACTTCAATTATTTTCCTAACAATTTTAAATTCAAGAGGCTTTTTGATATTTTTACGCCTGATCGTAAGATTAATAGATGTTCCAACTGGCCCTCTCATTAATTTTACTGCCTCAAGCAAAGACTTTCCTTGAACCTGTTCTTTGCCAATTTGAACAATATAATCTCCAGCTTTAATACCTGCTTTTGCTGCAGGCGTATCATCAATAGGTGAAATTACTTTGACAACACCAGACTCCATTCCAATCTCTATTCCCAAACCTCCGAACTCCCCCTTTGTGTCTGTCTGCATTTCTTTAAAAAGCTCTGGACTCATATATGCGGAATAAGGATCTAGAGATTGTAAAACACCGTTAATTGCAGAGTCCATCATTTCTGATTGGTCGACATTATCTACGTAATCTTTTTGAATATTTTCTAATACTTCTCCAAAAAGATCTATTTTATCATAAAGGTCATTTTTTGCATTAACTACACTTGACGGTAAAATTAAAAGAAAAATAAGTATAATTATTTTTTTTTTCATATCATAGCCTTTTGCTTTGGAATATGTTCAGACCACATTTTTTCCAGGTCATAAAACTCTCTTTTTTCAGGATGAAAAATATGAACAATTACATCTTGAACATCTACTAATTTCCAATCACTACTATCTCTTCCTTCAATACGACAATTATCAATTCCTAATTTTTTTAATTGAGTTACGAGTATTTCCGATAATGCCTGTAAATGTCTTGAAGACGTTCCGGAGGCTATAATCATGTAATCTGCAATGTATGATTTATTTTTCAAATCAATGCATATGATATTCTGAGCTTTATTATCATCTAATACTTTTTCGATATTATCTTTAATTTCTTTGATTTTCATTAAATATTAGGTTCTGTCTGATTTTTAATTGTGTTGACGAAATAGGTATTGGATTGTTTTTTATAAAGATAATTCTTTTTTTAAATTTTTTAACCACGATCGATTTCTTTCCCTTCTTATCATATCCTCTTCTAGAAAAAACTATTAATTTTACTAATTTTACTATTTTTTTCCAGTTTTTCCACTTATGAAATCGTATTAAATTGTCCGAACCAATTATAAAATAGATAT
>MDTA01120316.1_pt1 | contig 24310 bp, 22 predicted proteins | sample 811151 | NCBI WGS metagenome assembly MDTA01 (sample SAMN05326648, study PRJNA326480) | marine metagenome | isolation source: seawater | place: Indian Ocean: South | collected 2010
ACTAATTTTTGCATTATACCTTCCCCTGTCAAAATAAAGTCTAGTGAGCTCTTGTTCAACTTTATCAAAAATATTCTTGTCAAATGGTCTTGCTCTACTTATTCCAACATTATCAAGAGCAGTAAATATGTCATCATCCTCGACAATTTTATTATCGGTAATATTGATGATTGATATTATGGGCTTTTCTTCTAATTTGATAATAAGTGTTTGCCCATCTATTCTTAATGAGATATCATCAAAATATCCAGTCTCATAAAGATTTTTGATTATTGTTTGCCCAATTTTTTCCGTAAAAATATCTCCTTCTGATATATCAGCATAACTTAATGCAGTCTCATTAGTAACTCTTTGATTACCCTCTATAACGATCCTATTAATTGTGATTTGACTTTCTTCTGAGTGAACTGTCTGGCTAACTAGAAATAAGTTTAAAAAAAATATGAATAAAAAAAATTTCTTAACCACTGAATATTCTCAAAAAATCATTATAGAAAGCCAGCACCATTATACTTAGGAGCACAACTACTCCAAGCTGTTGTCCTATTAGTTGAATTTTCATCGATACAGGTTTGCCTATAATCATTTCAATTGTATAGTAAACAAGGTGACCACCATCTAACATAGGTATGGGTAGTAAATTTAGAACACCTAAGCTGATACTTAATACAGCCATCAAATAAATAAAATAAACGTATCCCATTGCTAGTGATTTTCCTGAGAATTCTGCAATACTTAGTGGACCACTTATATTTTCTACGTTTGCTTGACCAGAAAATAACTTAAATATCATTTTAAAAGTTAATAATGTATAGTCTTTTGTGAGGTTAATTGACTTGTCTATTGACTCAATTACTGGATACTTTACGACGATACGATATTTCTCCAAAGCATCACGGGAAGGTGAAATACCTGCGTACCCAACTATTTTATTCTCAATTTTCATTTCACTTGGCACTAATATGATATCTATCGGCCTCCCATTTCTCTCTACATATAAGCGCAAAATATTATTAGGATTTTTTTGAACTATATTTACGTAATCTGACCATTTAGATATGGTTTGGTCGTTGATCATAATAATCTTATCACCCGCTTGAAGACCTGCAAGCGATGCAGGAGAATTTTCTTGCACATTTCCTAAGATAGTTCCAAAATCAGGCCGAGATGGAACAAAACCAATATTTTTTATTATGTCTCCTTTCTTTTTGAGGACATTCTGCTCAATAGGTATGTTAATATTTTGTATCGTTCCGTCGTCTCTAGAGATGGTAAGAATCAGCTGCTTATCACCTCTAACTATTCCATTAAGAGTTTCTACTCTAACATCTTGCCAACGTTTAGTATCTATATTATTAACTTTTGTAATCAATGCATTATCTTGTTGAGATAGAATATTTTCTGAAACTCCATCAATTGACTCAATAAAGGGCTTCATCCCGGTGATACCAGACAAGTGTACCAAAATGAAAAAAAATACAGCAAGTATTAAATTGAAAATTGGGCCTGCAGCAACGATTAAAAATCTTTTATACACAGATTGTTTATCAAAACAAAATTCTGTTGAAAAATTAGGATCTGTTTTATCTAGATCATCCATCTCCTGTGATTCCAGCATCTTCACATATCCACCCAATGGAATTGCACCAATACTATACTCGGTTACTTTACCAGGGAATTTTTTTGAATATATGCTTTTGCCAAATCCAATTGAAAAATTTAGCACTGTTACATTAAATAATCTTGCAACTATAAAATGACCGAATTCATGAAACGTCACTAGTATTCCAATTGCTATAAAAAAACCAATAATGCTCTGTATTATTTCCATTTATTTTCAATTAGTTTTGTTGTTAGTTTTCTCGTTTCTATGTTACATTCTATAACATCATCAATGTTTTTCAATCGGACAAATCGAGATCTGTCTAATATAGTCTTAATAATGATAGGAATGTCTGTAAATTTGACGGAATGATTCAGAAAATATTCAACCGCGACTTCATTAGCTGCATTAATTATAGTAGGTGCATTTTTCCCAATCTTAATCGATTCCATACAGATATCTAAGCATGGAAATTCTCTTTTTTTTACTTTACGAAGCGTAAGTTTATCTATAGACGTAAATAACTGTTCTCCAATTTTTCTATCAAATCTCTCAGGCCAAGATAATGCGTAACTTATTGGGATCTTCATATCGTGGTTACTTAAATGCGATATTGTCGATCCATCATTAAATGAAACAAGGGCATGAATGATGCTTTGGGGATGAATTAATACATCTATTTTACTATAGTCAATTCCATATAGAATAGACGCTTCTATTATTTCCAGTCCTTTGTTCATCATGGTTGCTGAATCGACTGAAATCTTTTTACCCATTTTCCAATTTGGGTGCTTAGTTGCCTGATTTGGAGTTACGTGTTTAAGGTCTCTTTTATGGTAATTAAGGAATGGTCCTCCAGATGCAGTTAATATAATTTTTGAAATCTCATGTCTTTGCTTTAAATCAATCTCTGAGTTTTTAAATAGTGGTGATAATATCTGAAAGAGAGCATTGTGTTCGCTATCAATGGGGATAATTTTCGACCCACTTTGTTGCGCTGCTTTAAGCATCAATTCTCCTGACATAATTATTGACTCTTTATTTGCAAGTAATAACTTTTTGCCAGACTTGATTGCTGCATATGTTGGTCTGAGAGCAGATGTACCTGAAATTCCAGAGAGCACACAATCAACTCTTTTATCAGATGATATAATATCATAGCTATCTGCACCAAAAAGTATTTTAGTAGTAATATTATTTTTGACACAAAGAGTAGATAAATCATTTGCTTTATTTTCATTTAACACCACAGCATATTTTGGTGAGAATTTCTTTATCTGACTAAATAAAGTCTTGATTTTTGATTTTGCAGACAATGCAAAGACTTTATGTTTATTACTTGACTTAGAAATTACCGATAGTGCGTTTTGACCTATAGTGCCTGTTGATCCGTGAATTGTTATGTTCTGCCTTCTCATGTAAACATCCAATAGTAATAAATAATAGTAGTTGGCAAGTAACTATCTAGCCTATCAAGAAGTCCACCATGGCCAGGTAAAATATTTCCAGAATCCTTTTTACCATATGTACGCTTCAGTATACTTATAAATAGGTCTCCAATTGTACAAGATATACAACATATTATCATTAAGAATAAATCTAAAGCTAATAAAGGATATTCCTTGAAAAAGATGAAGTAGAAAAAGAACAATACTGATGGTGCTAAAACAGATGCTAAAAATCCTTCCAAGGTTTTGTTAGGACTAATATTCTCGCAGAGTTTAATCTTTCCAAATGTTTTTCCAAACAAGTAGCCTGTTATATCTGAAAATGACACAATTGCTATAAGAAATAGGAAATAACTCCTTACACTATCAAAATTATCATCCTCAAAAATATTGATAGTAAATTGGTTAATTTCTGGAAGGCTAGCCTGGGATGACATATGGACAATAATGACCCATGAGAGGTACAAGCTAATAAAACCAAAAATGGGTGACAATTTCAAGAAACTATATTTGAGCCAGGATGACTTCAGAAGTATTATTGAAGTAACTATTAACCAAAATGCCAGAGAAATGTTAATTAAGCTATAAAGAACCTCTCTTGATATATGAAGTGATATGAAAAATGCGATAATAAAAAATGATATATATATTATTTTAAAATGATTACTCAATCTAGTTAAATATAACCATTCTATAAACGCATAAACAAATAAAATAGTAATAAGAATGCCCAGAATAAAAGATGGCAAAAAGATTATACCAAATATAAAAGTTAACGCTAAAAAGAATCCAGTGATAACTCTATTTTTCATTTTGCTCTATTTGTTTTACAGATTTTAATCCACCGAATTTTCGCGTTTTGTTATGAAAAAATTTGATAGCACTATCAAAATTTTCTTCATCAAAATCTGGCCACAAAGTATCTGTAAAATAGAGTTCGGTGTATGCGTGTTGCCATAACATAAAATTACTAAGTCTATGCTCTCCAGCAGTCCTTATCATCAAATCAGGGTGATTTTTAAAAAAAGATAAATTTTTCTCGATATCATCTTTGTTGATATACTTTAAGGATGAATCTTCCTTTTCAGATAGTGCTTTATTAACAGCATTAATAATATCCCATTTGCCGCCATAATTAACAGCAAAATTTAATTCTAGACCAGAGTTATGTTTTGTTAACTCTTCGAGGGTGTCAATGTATTTTTTAAGTGATCGATCAAATTTTGAAAGGTCGCCTATAAATGTAACTTTGATATTATTTTCATGCAGATTTTCCATGTTATTGATTATTGATTCTCTAAACAAAGTCATTAATAGTTTAATTTCATTAGAAGGTCTTATCCAGTTCTCGCTACTGAAGGCAAAAAGTGTTAAAGATGAGATCTGCCTAACCAGCGATGCATTAATAATCTTTTTTACAGCATCTATACCTTTTCTATGTCCATATGACCTTGGCATATCTCTCTCTCTTGCCCAACGTCCATTTCCATCCATGATTATAGATACATGTTTAATTATACTATTAGCCATTTAAACTTCGCTTATTTCTGTCATTTTTTCGTTTATAATTTTCTCAGATAGTTTTATGAAATCATCAGTAATTTCCTGAACTTCAATAATATAATCTCTCTCAAAATCTTTAGATATTTTCTTCTCTTTCTCTAAATTCGAGATATTGGTATTGGTACTTCTTCTAATATTTCTAAGAGAGACTTTTGTATTCTCGCCCTCTTTCTTGAGTAATTTTTTTAATTCATCTCTTCTTTCTTGTGTTAGAGGAGGTATATTAATTATAATATTTGTACCATTTACTACTGGAGATAACCCTAAGTTAGAATCTATTATTGCTTTTTCAATTGGTTTAATCGCATTTTTGTCCCAGACATTGAGACTAAGGGTTGAGGCATCTGTTACTGAGATATTTGCCAATTGTTTAAGAGGAGTTTTTGAATCAAAATAATCAGCTTCAACACCATCTAACATACTTGGGTTGGGTCTACCTGCTCTAATTTTAGATAACGTGATGTGAAGACTATCGATGGTTTTGCTCATCAATTTCTCAGTTTCCTGTTTTATAGCTTCAATCATGATAATTGTATTCTATCATTACACGTCATTTTTGTAATCATGAATAATAAATAGTCATATACTATTAGTTATTAATCTGACTATATACTTCTTTGGCAAAATCTTCATTTTTTTTCTCTAAGCCTTCGCCAAGTTGGAATCTATGGAATGAAATTATAGCATTATCTACCAGTAGTTTTCTAAGTGTTGTAGAATTATCTTTAATAAAAGGTTGATCTAATAATGTATTATCTGAGATAAATTTTTTAATCTTTCCTTCTAGAATATTTCGTTTTATATCTTCTTTTTTATCAATTTTATCTAACTCAGCCTTATAAATTTCTTTTTCGTTTAACAAAACTGACTCATCAATAGTTTTTTCATCAATAGAGATTGGGTTAGCGGCTACTATTTGCATACATATATCTTTCCCAAGAAGTGCATCATTTTTTTCTAAAATAACAACAGCACCTATTTTATTATTATGTGTGTAACCTACAACACAATTTAGTTTGTCGCTAAAGACATTGAAACGACGTATCACTATATTTTCACCTAATTTTGCAATCGCACTTTTTTTATGTTCCTCTATTTCGTCTAGGTGTAGTTTATTCTCATCTTGCATCATCGATTCAAAATCAGTGTAATTAGTTTGAAGAATCATTTCACAGCATTCTTTAACATAGAGAATAAAATCATCACTTCTTGCAACAAAATCTGTTTCAGAATTAATCTCGATCATGATTGATTTATCGTCATTGGTATAAAAATAAACAACACCTTCGGCTGCAATCCTTGATGATTTTTTATCAGCTTTTATACCTTCCTCAGACCTCATCAACTTCACAGCGTCATTTACATTATTATTAGATTTTTTAAGATATTTTTTACAGTCCATCACGCCAGCACCTGTGATTTCTCTTAACTGTTTCAAAAGATCTAACTCAGACGTCATATGTTAATCCTTTTTAGTAGATTCAGGTTGTTTATTTGATTGATCTTTTTCTACTTCAATTATTTGTTTTTTCTTTGTCGATTTTCTAGAAGATGCTTGTTGTTCTGTTTTGGTTTGTGTTTGTTGTTTATTATTCTTTATAATTTTTGAAACTTCACTTACAAATAATTCAATTGAAGACATAGAGTCATCATTCCCCGGTATCATATAATCCACACCATCAAAAGAATTATTACTATCAACAATTGCTATAACCGGTATATTGAGTTTATTCGCTTCTTGTATAGCAATCTTTTCATATCTAGTATCTATTACAAATAATGCATCAGGTAACTTTTCGAGATGTTTTATTCCAGCAAGGTTTTTCTCTAACTTAGTTATCTGTTTTTTTACAGATAATGTCTCTTTTTTTGTCATATCTTCAAGCAGTTTTGATCTTTCCAAATGTCGTTGAAGATTTTCAAGTTTTTGTATAGATTTTTTTACGGTATCAAAATTAGTAAGCATGCCACCAAGCCAACGATTGTTAACATATGGCATCTGCACGTCTGTGGCGTGTTTCTGAATAATTTCTCGTGCTGCTCTTTTTGTGCCAACAAATAGGATTTTAGAATTATTTTTTGCTAATTTTTCAATAAATGTCGATGCTGATTTGAACCTTTCAATACTTTTATCAAGATTAATTATGTGAAGTTTCTTGTAAGTTGTAAAAATAAAGGGACGCATTTTAGGATTCCAATACTTCGACTGATGCCCAAAATGGACTCCCGCCGAAATCATCTCTTTAACTGATAAATTACTCACTTATGTATAATTACTCCAAATCATTCTATAATACTAGATAGATAAGGTTTTTTATCATATTTACATGGAATGAACAATAAAAATCTGATAATTTGTGCTAGAAATACGGGTTTTAAGAGATATATGATAGATTTAAAAAACGAGAAAGAAATTTCTCACATGCGAGTTGCTGGTAGGCTAGCTTCAGAGGTGATTGAAATGATTGGAGAGCATGTTCATGCTGGTATAACAACTCATGAACTAGATCGTATTTGTCATAATTTTATTACGCAAAAGCAGAATGCAATACCTGCTCCGTTAAATTACCATGGTTTTCCTAAGTCTATCTGCACATCTGTGAATCATCAAGTATGTCATGGGATACCATCAAAAAACAAAATTCTTAAAACTGGTGATATAATTAATATTGATGTAACTGTCATTAAAGATGGTTTTCACGGAGATACAAGCAAGATGTTTTTAATAGGAAAGCCCTCTATACTGGCTAAAAGATTATGCAAGATTACGAGAGAATGTATGATGATGGCAATAGAAGCAGTTAGGCCTGGGCTTCATACAGGAACAATAGGAGCTATTATCCAGAAACACGCAGAGAATAATAACTTTTCTGTAGTCAGAGAATATTGTGGTCATGGTATTGGGAAAAATTTTCATGAATCTCCGCAAATACTTCATTATGGAACTGAGGGTACTGGCACAGTTTTAGAAGAAGGGATGACATTTACTATTGAGCCCATGATTAACGCTGGTAAAGCTGCAACAAAGGTATTAAGTGATGGCTGGACAGTAGTTACTCAAGACAAATCACTTTCAGCGCAATGGGAGCATACAATTTTAGTTACCAAAAATGGATATGAAATTTTAACACAGAGAGCAGAAGAAAAATGACAACTGAAACTAATGATGTTTATATGATGTTAGAAAAATTGATTGGTTGCAAGTCAATTACTCCTGATGATGATGGCTGTCAATCCATAATAGCTGATTTTCTCGAGGATTTTGGTTTTGAAATAAAAATAGTTGAAAAATCCGGTGTAAGTAATCTTATAGCAACATACGGCACTAAAAGTCCAAGAATTGCATTTGTTGGTCATACTGATGTTGTGCCTATTGGACAGATTGATAGGTGGAATTCAAATCCATTTGAACTGCACGAAAAGAACGGAGAGCTCTTCGGTAGAGGTACCTCAGATATGAAAGGTAGCATTGCATCTATGCTAATAGCTATTAAAGAATTACTTAAACTAAGCAAAGACATAAATGGGTCTTTAATGATAATTTTAACAAGTGATGAAGAGGGTCCAGCTATTCATGGAATACAGAGCTTAGTCAAAGAGGAGTTAAAAAATACTCAAATTGACTTCTGTCTTGTGGGAGAACCTTCATGTAAAGAATATCTTGGTGATACAATAAAAAATGGAAGAAGGGGATCACTGTCTGGCAATCTAGAAATACGAGGTATACAAGGTCATATTGCTTATCCACAAAATGCCAAGAATCCTATTCATTTATTCTCACCAGTCTTACAAAAGCTTATTGAACAAGAATATGATATGGGTAATGAGTATTTCCCAGCTACATCATTTCAAGTCTCAAAAATTGATAGTGGTGCTGGAGCCAGCAATATTATTCCTGGTGTTCTAACAATGGATTTTAATTTCCGATACTCAACAGAAACTGATGCTGATTCGCTAAAAAATACCGTAATTTCAATTCTAGATGATGAGGGAATTGATTATTCATTGAAATGGTCTCACTCCGGAGAGCCATATTTATCAAGGAACTCAAAACTCTTAGATGTTTGTTCTAAGGCAATCCATAAGATAACCAATAAAGATGCCATAATATCAACAGATGGTGGAACATCTGATGGAAGGTTTATGGCGAAAATCTGTAATGATGTAATTGAGTTTGGTTTGGTGAATAAATCTATTCATAAAATAAATGAGTCTACTACCTTGGAAAATATTAATATGTTAAAAGACATATATTGTCAGGTATTACAAAATATACTAATTAGTAAATAAAGTCGACTTAATTAACCGCTGTGTGTACTCTGATTGTGGATTGTTGAGAATATTTGTGGTTTCACCATGCTCGACAATCTTAGACTTTTTTAAAACACAAATTTTATGTGAGATTGCACTCACAACTTTTATGTCGTGAGATATAAATATATAACTCAAATTGTACTTCTTTTGAATCGAAACAATTAAATCAAGTATATTTTTCTGAACAACAACGTCTAAGGCACTAGTAGGTTCATCCATAATTACTAATTTTGGCTTCAAAGAAATTGCTCGAGCTATTGCTATCCTCTGTCTTTGACCACCAGAGAATTGATGTGGATACCTATACATCATCGAGGATTCAAGTCCTACTTCATTTAATAATTCCTCACATAATTTTACCAATTGAATATCAGAATAATTTGTATAAACAGATAAACCCTCAGACAGTATTTCATAAATACTTAATCTTGGAGAAAGTGATGAATATGGATCCTGAAAAACTATCTGAAAATCTTTTCTTTTATTTCTTAAATCCTCTTTGTTCATCTTCTCTAAAGACAAACCGTCGAAGATTATCTGTCCTTGATATTTAAGTAATTGCAGAATAGACATTGCTAGAGTAGATTTACCGGATCCTGATTCACCAACTACACCAAGAGTCTCACCAATATTTAAGGTCAAATTTATATCAGTAAGTGCATTGAAATACTCTCTTCTATTCTTAAACAACGAATTTTTCGTTATAAAACGACAGTTCAAATTATTTATTTGCAAAAGTTCCTTGTTATAACTATTCTTGTCAATCATTCTCTCAGGTCTGCAATTTATTAATTCCTTAGTGTAGCTGGATTGTGGGTTATTGAAAATCTCATATGTTGAATTAGTCTCCTCTATTTCACCATCTTTCATAATAACGACAGTGTCAGTATAATTTTTTATCAAATCTAAGTCATGTGAAATAAGTATTAGTGACATGCCATTTTCTTTACTGAGTTTGTTTAATAAATCTAATACTTGAAGTTGTAAAGTAACATCAAGAGCTGTCGTTGGCTCGTCTGCAATTAATAATTTCGGGTTACATACAACTGAAATAGCAATCATGGCTCTTTGTCTTTGACCCCCTGAGAGCATGTGTGGGTAACTATTAAGTATTTTATGATTATACTCTAATCCACATTTAGCAAAAACAGATTCAATTATAGTTGGATATTCAGACTCATCATTAGTGAGGTGAAGTTTGATAACTTCACATATTTGCGTTTTTAAAGTTTGTACAGGATTCAGTGAAAGCATTGGTTCTTGAAAGATCATTGAAATTTTATTACCTCTTATCTTTAAAAGATCCTGTTCGCGCTTTTTAAGAATATCCTGTCCTTCAAAAAATATTTTTCCCTCTTTTCTAACAAATTTTTTATCATCTAATAATGAATTTATTGCTAATCCAGTCATTGATTTTCCAGATCCCGACTCGCCAACTAAACCAAGTATCTCACCCTCTTTTAGGTTCATGGAGATATTCTTGATTATCTTCTTTCTGTGAGAAACGTCTATAAAATCAATTGATAGATTTTCTATTCTAAGCAAATCTTCACTCATGATCTCGAGTCCATTGATTCTCTGATACCCTCTCCAATGAAGATAAGAAGCAAAAGTGTTCCAACAAGTACAAAGAATGTTGTTAATGATAACCACCAAGCCTCAATATTCTCTTTCCCTTGAGATAAAAGTTCACCTAGACTAGGTGTATCTGGTGGAACACCTAAACCTAGAAAATCTAAACTTGTTAAGATTAAAATTGCTCCACTAATCCTAAAAGGAAGAAAGGTAATTACCGAAATCATACTATTAGGTAAAATATGCCTTGTTATTATCTGATAATTAGACAAACCCATAGTTCTCGCAGCAATTACATAGTCCATGTTACGTCCCTTTAAAAATTCTGCTCTCACATAATCCGATAACCCAATCCAACCAAATAAAGAGAGTAATATAATTAAAAGTGATAAACTTGGTTCAAATAATGAGGAAAATATAATCAATAGATATAATTCTGGCATGGAGCTCCATATCTCAATAAAGCGTTGAAGAAAAAGATCAGTTCTGCCAACAAAATACCCTTGAACAGCGCCAAAAAATATTCCAATCACTACAGCAATAATTGTTAAAACAAAAGCAAATATAACTGATAATCTGAACCCATAGATTAATCTAGCTAATACATCTCTGCCTCGATCATCTGTACCAAGATAGTTATGCATCGATGGTGGTGCAGGATTTGGTGTAGAATTATTCAAGTTTATCGTATTGTATGAGTTTGGGTTAAGTGGGAAAACAGCCCAATTATCATCTTTCTTTATCAAATCTTGCATAAAATTATCCTTATAATCAGCTTCTGTTTCGAATACGCCACCGAAATGTACCTCCTTATAATCTATGATGAGTGGAAAATACAACTTATCATCAATCATCATTAAAATAGGTTTGTCATTGCTTATAACCTCCGCAAAAATTGATAATACAAATAAGAATGAGAATATATATAAGCTATAGAGATTCCTTTTGCTTAACTTAAACTTTTCCCAAATTGCTTTGCCTCTTCCTTTCATTATTGTCTACTCATTTTTGCCTAAACCTACGGAGGTAAATTTTATCCTTGGATCTACAAAAGCATAACTTAAATCAGTTAATAATTTTGCTAATAAACCTAGTAATGTAAAGAGATATAGTGTCCCAAGAACAACAGGATAATCTCTGTGTAGAATTGATTCATACGATAATAGACCAATACCATCGAGGGAGAAGATTGTCTCTATTAGAATACTTCCAGTGAAAAAAGCTGATATAAATTGCGCAGGAAATCCAGTCAATATTGGTATAAGTGCATTCTTAAAAACATGTTTGTATAACACTTCATTCTCTGACAAACCTTTAGATTTAGCCATTAAAACATATTGTTTATTTATTTCCTCTATAAAACTATTTTTTGTGAGCATAGTCATTACTGCAAAACTACCTATTACAGAACAAATAATCGGCAGTGTCATATGCCATAAATAATCAAAAATTTTATCAAGGAGATTAAGGTCGTCCCAGTTATCTGAGACAATCCCACGTGTGGGGAATATATCAAAAAAACTTCCGCCTCCCAAAAGAACTATCAAACCTATACCTAAAACGAATCCTGGTATCGAATATCCAATTAAAATAACAGTGCTAGAAATTAAATCAAAATTACTTCCGTGCCTTACTGCTTTTTTGATTCCTAATGGTATACATATTGAATAAATAATTATGAAAGACCATAAGCCGAGACTTATTGATACAGGTAACTTATCTATAATTAACTCGGTTACACTTTGATGATGAAAGTAACTTTCGCCAAGATTAAATGTAAGATAGTTGGCAATCATATCACCAAATCTCTCAAGAAATGGTTTATCGAATCCATAATATACTCTGAGTTGTTCAATATGATCCTCATCCAAACCACTTGATCCTCTATAGATATTGGAAGAACCTGATGATGCTTCACTCGACACGTTAAGATCATTTAATTGACTAGTCATTTGTTCGATTGGCCCACCAGGGACAAATTGGATTACCGCAAAAGTGATAAACATAACACCGAATAATGTTGGGATCATTAGGGCTATTCTCTTTAATATATATTTTATCATTGCTTCAGATACCAAGTTTTCAATACGTAATCTGTCGGTTGATAGTACTTTGGTAACTTATTAGGCATACCAAATTTATCAAAATAAGCAACTCTATGCTCATTAATATACCAATTTGGCAATAGATAAAACTCGTTCCATAGAATTCGATCTAGTAGATGTGAGGCAGTTATCATTTCCTGTCGTGTAGTAGAATATACAATTTTATCCACTAACTTATCTATATCTTTATTAATTATGCCTCCAACATTATATGAACCTGGCCTTTCAGCACTACTTGAATGAAACATTGCAAATAATTCATTGCCAGGAGATTGTGATTGTGAGTAACTCATTACCATCATGTCAAAATCAAAAGTATCAACACGTCTTTGGTAAAGCGAAACGTCTATTGTTCTGTAGTTTAGTTGAATACCAAGTTTTTTTAGATTTTTTGCAAAAGGAGCTAATATTCTTTCAAACCCTTTCTGAGCTAGTAAGAAATCAAATTCTATGGGTCTGTTATTAGTATCATATAGTATATTGTCTCTTACTTTCCAACCGAGATCATCAAATATCTTTTTTGCTTTAATAAGATTATTTCTAATATTTTTACTTTTCGTTATAAATGTTAAATCTTTTTCTATAATTTTACTCAATGGAATATTTAAACTTTTAGCCATATTGATTTCATCAATCGAGGGTGATTTACTAGCAGATAATTCACTGTTGCTAAAATAACTTGTGCATCTTTGATATTGATTATAAAACAGATTCTTATTCGACCAGTCAAAATCAAATGCAAGCGTTATTGCTTTTCTAACTTGCTTGTTTTGGAAAATCTCTTTTCGAGTGTTAAAAATAAATCCTTGAATTCCTGCGTTATTCTCATGCTTTAGCGATTTCTTAAATATTATCCCATTTGTAAAGTTTGGCCCAGAATAATCTCTAGCCCATCTTTTAGAATGATTTTCAAAGATATAATCATATTCTCCAGCTTTAAATGCCTCCAGTCCAACAGTCATATCCTTATAGTATTTATATATAATATAATCAAAATTATACATTCCTCTCGTTGTTGGTTCTATCAAAGCCCAATAATTCGCATTTTTTTTATATTTTATGAATTTCCCAGGTTCAAAAGAGTCAACTATATAAGGTCCGCTCGCAATTGGATGATCAAGTATTGTGTCTTCAAAACTTTTGCCATTTAACCATTTCTTAGAAAATACTGGTAGATCTCCTATTATCATATGCAGTTCAGGATTAGCTTTTTTAAATATGAACTGAATTGACTTATCATCCAATACTCTCGTAGTCTTAATATCAGACCAGTACAATCTATACTGAGGATGAGAGACGTTACTGATAAGAGTTTTATATGAAAATTCGACGTCACTTGCCTTAATTTTATCACCATTAGAAAAACGCGCGTTATCCTTGATAAAATAAGTTACTGATAATCCATCCTTTGCTAGATCATATCCTGAGGCAATATGCCCGTAGCTTGATGATGGTTCATCCAAACTTCTGACCATCAAAGTTTCGAAGATAATATTATTCATGCCAGCTGGTGCAAGTGATTTTAATAAAAACGGATTAAGTGATTCATATGTCCCAAATGCAGATAATCGGATTGTACCACCTTTCTTTGCTCTTGGATTAACATATTCAAAATGGTCAAAGTTGTCAGAGTATTTAGCTGGATAACCCTGAGATATGGAATACTCAATAGAATATACCTCCTCAGATGAGAATAGAGTGATAATAAATACAACAATAAAATATACTAAATGTCTTGGATTATTCATCAATTTTAAGATAATTCATATAATATTATGATATTCTAATTAGAAGTAAATTTGAATCTACATGATTAGTCTAAAAAATAAAATAGCGCTCGTAATAGGCATAGCAAGTGATAGATCTATTGCCACTGGCATAGCAAAATCTCTTGATAAAGCTGGAGCGAAGCTTATTCTCACCTATCAAAATGAAAAACTTCTATCAAGGATAGAGAAAATAGCTGATAATTTATCTACCAAACCCACTATTCTTCCATGTGACTTGTCATCAGATACGGAGATAGCAAAACTTAGAGAAGATATACAGGAATCTTATGAAAATATAGACATCATAATTCACTCTGCTGCATTTGCACAACGCGCAGAACTTGCTGGCAATTATCTAGAGAATGTTACAAGAGAAGGATTCAAAATCGCTCACGATATAAGCTCCTACTCATTTTCTGCGATTGCGAAAGAATTCAAAGACATAATAAATCCTGAGGGTTCTTTGCTTACATTATCTTACATAGGTGCTAGTAGAGTAGTAAAAAATTATAATATTATGGGTGTTGCAAAAGCAAGTTTAGAGGCAAATGTAAAGTACATGGCTGCGTCATTGGGTGAACAAAATCTCAGGGTGAATGCCATATCCGCTGGGCCTATAAAAACACTTGCAGCATCAGGTATATCAGGTTTCGGTGAAATTCTAAAAATTGTCAGTGAAAGGTCGCCATTACGAAGGAATATAGATGTAGATGATGTGAGTAATACAGCTCTTTTCCTTGTTTCTAATATGGCAAATGGGATTACAGGCCAGACAATTTATGTCGATGCTGGTTTCAATATAATGAGTGTCTAATCGTCATACAATGTCCTATCATCTACCTCGATAATAGAATTATTTTTAAAGATTTTAAACACTCTATCAAAATCTGACTCGCTATATGTATTCCTAGAAAAGTTAATAAAATCTTTATAATTATCGTCTTGATTAGTTTTAGAAGCTTTATTAATAGATTGTATATTAAAAATAATAGAGTCTCCTGATTGTAAAATTTTAAATTGGAATCCGAGGGTTGGATTTGAATTGAAAAATATATTCTTGAGGTCATCTGCTAATGTTTCAGAATCAGTTGTCCCAGTAAATCTATCAAAAGATGAGTCAATTTGCTTTAAACCTGCATTTAAGTTATCTCTTAATTCTTCCGATGCAGAAATTAATTTATCATATGCCTCTGTGTTAAGTAAAATTTTTTTTATTATCGGTTTGGACTCTTCAAAGCTCATTTGTCTAGCCTCATAGAAGTTGTCTACTTGTACTACCAAGAATCTATCGTCATCGACAAAAATTGGTTGTGACAATTTTTTATTTATTAGAATATCATCTTTGAAAAGATCATCACGAACATGATTAAATTGAAAAAATCCACTTCCTGAATCTTTATTTACTCTTGCACTTTTTTCGATCCTCATATCAAGTAAATCCGACATGTACGATAAACCATTATCACCCGCATAAATTATTTCATTAACTTCATCAATTTTTCTAAAAAAATTTTTTTCCGTGGTGTCGGCAAGTAGCTCATCTCTAATATCTTTTTTAACACTCTCAAACTTAGTGATTTTGCCTTTCGAAATAGATTTTATAGCTATTATGTGAAATTTATTTTGATATTCAAAAGGTTTAGATATTTCTCCAAGTTCTAGTTTATAAAGAGCAGCCTTGAACGGTGCTGGTAAATCATCTAAGATAAATTCACCCATATATCCTCTATTAGATTTTGTCTCCTCACTTACATCGTAGTCTATGGAAGCCTGCTCAAAAGATTTACCATTTAAGAGATCTTCATAAATCTGTTTGTGAACACTACTTTCATCTTCTTTTTTTGACATGGAAATATGAGAAATATCAAATTTATTCGTTCCGCTATACATGCCATCTCTTCGTCTTTTGTCATACTCTTCTCTAATCTGTATTTCGGGAATTGTAATTGTTCTTGAGATTTTCTCTTTACTAAACTCTATAAAATTAAATGTCGCATGTGCTGGCTCTTGAAAATCTTGTTTATTAGTAGAATAGTAATCAAGTAAAGCATCATCAGAGAGAACTAAGTTATTCTCTATTTGTGATTTTGATAAAACCTTATATACAATTACTCTTTCCTGAAATCGATTTGAGGTTAAGTGTGCAATTTCATTTTCAGTCAAAATTGATGTGTCCGCTATGGATTGTTTCAGTTGCTCGCTTATACCTTTTTGATATAAATAGCTCTCATAGATTTCAGGTGTAACATTTAGGCGAAATAATTGAGATTTATATAAGTCTTTACTAAAAGCCCCATTATCTTTAAATGCACTAGTATTATACAATTCATCTAATATAGACTGATTATGAAACACCAGACCAAATTCTCTAGACATTTGGTCAATGAGCGTTGTTCTTATGATATATTCAACTGTAATTTTTTTAATAAATTGATCTGTATAAATAGGAGGTATTGAACCGCCATAGTTTTTACTCAGTGCTTGTTTGTACTGGTAAATTTCCTGCTCGATTTTAGAATTGGTGATATTTTGATCATTTATTTTGATAGCATAAGAATTACTTGGTGTCTGATAATCGCCTAATCCCATAAATATTAATGGGATCGCTACAAGGAAGATTAACAGGCCTACTACCCATGAACTTAAATTTTCTCTAATTCTACTTAACATTTAAACAACCAAAATTTCACGGAGACGAAGGGACTCGAACCCTCGACCTCCTGCGTGACAGGCAGGCATTCTAACCAACTGAACTACGCCTCCAGAAACTAAGATAATATTATCACTATTATCATCTGACATAAATAAAAAAGAAGCAGCATAAATGCTGCCTCTATTCTTTGGGTACTGTAAGAGTCGAACTTACGACCTCCGCCTTGTAAGGGCGGCGCTCTAACCAGCTGAGCTAAGCACCCCCTTTTATAACGACAAGATTAGTTTAATGCGTCTTTGAAGGCTTTACCAGCTTTAAACGATGGTACTGTAGAAGCTTTGATTTGAATTGATTCTCCAGTTCTAGGATTACGGCCAGTCCTAGCATCTCGTTTTTTTGCCTTAAAAGTACCGAAACCTACCAATGTCACCTCTTTGTCACCTTTCAGAGCGTTTGTAACTACATTAATCATAGCTTCAACATGTGCAGATGCATCAGATTTGCTGCTGCCAGCTTCGTCTGCTACTGCGGATATAAATTCTGCTTTATTCATTTGTACCTCTACTTTGTATGCGTTTGATAATTGTTATATTTTTTTAGTAATTAGAATATGTATATTCTGAAAAAAACTAAACCAAGTTTATTTTACAGTATTTTAATAGATGAGGATATAAGTCAATAAGCTTTTTCAGCATTTACATATAAAAAAAAATATGTTAGTGAGGAAGCCTTTTCGTTGTAGTTGGCTTTGATTTTTTATTCTGAATAGATGCTTTTTTGCTTGACGATTTATTTTTAGACGGTTTACTTTTTAAAGCAACAGCAAAAACCTCATCAACAAACTTCACTGGAGTTATTTTAAGCCCTTTTTTAACATTATCTGGAATCTCAATTAAGTCTTTCTCATTATCCTTAGGAATAAGGACTTCTTTGATACCTCCCCTGAGCGCAGCAAGAAGTTTTTCTTTCAAGCCACCTATTTCTAACACCTCTCCTCTCAAAGTAATTTCTCCAGTCATCGCTATATCAGATCTGACAGGTGTATTAGATAGGGATGATGCAACAGCTAAAGCCATACTTATGCCAGCACTTGGGCCATCCTTTGGGGTTGCACCTTCGGGAACATGAATATGTATATCTTTGTTATCATAAAATTGTGTGTCTATACCTAGTGACGCTGACCTAGTTCTAACAACTGTAATTGCTGCTTTTATTGACTCCTGCATTACATCACCTAGTTTTCCTGTTTGAGTCACTTTTCCTTTCCCACTCATTAATGCACACTCAATTCTAAGAAGCTCCCCACCAACTGATGTCCATGCCAAACCATTTACTTGGCCTATCATGTCTTTTTTGTCTATGCTACCGAAACTAAAGGATTTTACACCCAGGTAATCATGAAGGTTTGATGGGTTTACTTTAACAGTATTGCCGAGTGTTTTTACCATCAACTGCTTGACAACTTTTCTACATATTTTAGATATTGCTCTATCTAAACCACGAACCCCAGCTTCTCTAGTGTAAGACCGAATAATTTCTCGTATCGCTGGTAAAGTTATTGATAGTTCTTTTGCCTTTAGTCCATTCTGTTTAAATTGCTTTGAAAGTAGATATTTTTTTGCAATGTCAACCTTTTCATCTTCTGTATAACCTGGCAATCTTATAATTTCCATCCTATCCAAAAGCGGAGTTGGGATAGAATCGATTGAGTTAGCTGTAGCTATGAACATTACATCCGATAAGTCAAAGTCAATCTCTAAATAATGATCATTAAAAGCAAAGTTTTGTTCCGGATCAAGGACCTCTAGTAGTGCGGATGATGGATCTCCACGAAAATCCATCGCCATTTTATCAATCTCATCCAATAGGAAAAGAGGATTTTTTGTTTTGACTTTACTTAAATTTTGAATCACTTTACCAGGCATGGAGCCGATATATGTCTTTCGGTGCCCTCTAATTTCAGCTTCATCTCTAACGCCACCTAGTGACATTTTTATAAATTTCCTATTAGTGGCTCTTGCGATGGATATCCCGAGTGAGGTTTTACCGACACCAGGCGGGCCAACAAGACATAGAATCGGTCCTTTTAGCTTCTGCACTCTTTTGTTGACAGCAAGATATTCTAATATCCTCTCTTTAACTTTTTCCAATCCATGATGATCTTCGTTTAATATTTTTTCAGCATGAGCAATATCACTATTCACCTCAGTCCGTGTTTTCCAAGGAAGATTGAGGACTGTATCAATATAGTTTCTCACAACTGTAGCCTCTGCAGACATAGGAGACATCATTTTAAATTTATTAAATTCAGATGTGATCTTCTCTTTTGCTTCTTTTGATAAACCTACAGACTCAATTTTTTTCTCAATTGCATCAAAATCATTAGGCTCCTCACCTATTTCTCCTAATTCTTTTTGAATAGCTTTCATTTGCTCATTGAGATAATATTCTCTCTGACTTTTTTCCATCTGTTGCTTAACACGACCGCGAATTTTTTTCTCAACTTGAAGCACATCTAACTCTGAATTCATAGTCTTTATCAGATACTCCACACGTGCTTTAGTATCTACGATTTCTAATACCTCTTGTTTTTCCTCAAGTCTCATTGTCATATGCGCTGCAATGCTATCAGATAACTTAGATAAATCCTCAACTCCAGCAATAGAAGATAAGACTTCTGGTGGGATTTTTTTATTCAATTTAACGTACTGGTTAAAGGTATCTTCAAGAGTTCTCCCGAGTGCATCCTCATGAGTAATAGGAAGTTGATTTGTCTGAGACATTTCTATGTAATCTGCGTATAGTGAATCATTAACATCTGAAAGCGTATTAATTTGCGCTCTAGATGAACCCTCTACAAGAACCTTCATTGTTCCATCAGGTAACTTGAGGAGTTGGAGTATTGTGGCTAAACAACCAATATTGTACAATTCGCTCTCATTTGGGTCATCTACATCTGGAGATTTTTGAGTAACAAGAAGAATATGTTTGTCAAACTCATTCATCGAGTCCTCTAATGACTTTATAGATTTCTTACGGCCAACAAAAAGTGGCACGACCATGTTTGGATAGACTACTACATCTCTCAGAGGCAAGACTGGTATCTGTTTTTTACTCATAATATCAATTGTTCGTTAACTAATTATAATATAAGGACGCTTTTCCAAATATTCAACTTAATCTTTCGAATTTACCTTGGTCTTGTTTTTACCATAAATAAGTAGTGGTTTATTGGATGAATCTATCACTGATTTATCGATGACAACTTTATCAATATCGCTAGCAGAGGGTAGATCATACATGGTGTCTAACAACGTTTTCTCTAGTAATGTCCTTAGTCCCCTCGCGCCAGTCTTCCTCTCCATCGCTTTTTTAGCAATGCTCAAAAGAGCGTCATCGCGAAATTCTAAATCGCACTCCTCCATTTGAAATAACCTCTGGTATTGTTTGATTAACGCATTTTTGGGTGTAGTAAGGATTTTTACAAGTGATTCTTCGTCTAACTCCTCTAAAGTTGCAATTACAGGCAATCTTCCAACAAATTCTGGTATAAGACCGTATTTAATTAAATCCTCAGGACCTACAGTATTGAGCATTTCTGCGAGGCTTATTTTTGCTGATATGTCTCTAACATTAGCACCGAATCCAATACCTGATTTATCAGTTCTGTCTTGGATGATTTTATCTAACCCTGAAAAAGCTCCTCCAACAATGAACAGTATATTTGAAGTATCTACTTGAAGGAATTCTTGTTGAGGATGCTTTCTTCCGCCCTGAGGTGGAACAGAAGCAACGGTTCCCTCGATAAGTTTGAGGAGTGCCTGCTGAACACCTTCACCTGATACATCTCTTGTAATAGAGGGGTTGTCAGACTTTCTAGATATTTTGTCAATTTCATCAATGTACACTATGCCTGTCTGCGCTTTCTCAACATCATAATCACATTTTTGCAATAACTTTTGTATGATGTTTTCCACATCCTCACCAACATAACCTGCTTCAGTCAATGTTGTTGCATCAGCTATAGTGAATGGGACATTTAGGAGTCTTGCCAGCGTCTCAGCAAGAAGTGTCTTTCCTGAGCCAGTCGGACCAATCAATAATACATTGCTTTTATTTAATTCGACTTCAGTTTTGGTGTCTTTTGAGTTCAGCCTTTTGTAATGATTATAGACAGCTACAGATAAAACTTTTTTTGCGTGGTTCTGACCAATCACATACTCGTCAAGGATATTCTTAATTTCATGAGGTTTTGGTAGGTTTTTTCTAGTTTTGAGAGATTTTTCCTCGAGTTCATCACTAATGATTTCATTACATAAATCAACACATTCGTCACATATGAAAACCGATGGGCCAGCTATCAATTTACTAACTTCGTTTTGGTTCTTGCCACAAAACGAACAATGCAGTAATTTGTTAGAATCTTTGGTATTGGTATCCATTAATAAAAATTATACCTTTCTTTTTAAAAAATGTAAAAAATAACAATAAAACAGTAGTTATGAAGTGGTTTTTATATCTCGTGATTGAAGTATATCATCAATTATCCCGTATTTCTTAGCTTCTTCAGCAACCATGAAATTATCCCTTTCGGTATCATTTTGAATCTTTTTGAGGGTCTGATTCGTATGCTTAGAGAGAATTTCATTCAATCGTGACCTTATACTGAGGATTTCCTTAGCTTGAATATCAAAATCTGTAGCTTGTCCTTGGAAACTACCTAATGGCTGGTGAATCATGACGCGCGAATTAGGTAAAGCAAATCTTTTCCCCTCTTTCCCACCAGCCAAGAGAATCGCGCCCATGCTTGCTGCTTGACCTATACAAAGTGTACTTACATCGGGCTTAATAAATTGCATAGTATCGTATACTGATAAGCCAGCTGTTACAGAGCCACCAGGCGAATTTATATAAAGATTTATATCTTTAGTCGGATTCTCAGACTCAAGAAAAAGCAGCTGAGCAACAACAAGATTAGAGCTAATATCATCGATAGGGCCAATTACAAAAATTATCCTTTCTTTGAGTAATCTAGAGTAAATATCAAATGCTCTCTCCCCTCTAGGCGTTTGCTCAACTACCATTGGTACTAAATTGTTTGTTATTTTTTTGCTCATTGTATTAATCCACAATCTCATTAAATTGCTTTTTTACTTTAGATTTTTTACATCTACTTAATAATAAATTTATTATACCATCTTCTATGATTTTATGCTTAATTTGATTAGCTACGTTATTATCCTCTCGTAGTTTTGACAATATCTCCTCTTTATTAGGGTCATTGGATTGGCTCACGTATGTTAATGCATCTTGATCAGTAGCAGTAATTTCATTTGTTTCAGCGATTTTTCTATATATTATGTTTAATCGAACACGTTTTGATGCTATTGCATCAAGCTCAACTGCAGTCTTATCATCAACTTCTCTCATCATACCCTCATATTGTTTACGAATGTTTTTAACTTCGTCGTCTTGAAGATATTTAGGTATATCAAAAGTGTTTTCTAAAAGAAGTTTATCATTAATAGATGCAATCATATTATGCTTAATTCGTTTGTTTAGCTCGATCTTCATCTGCTCTTTAACACTCTCTCTAAACTCATTATCGGAAGAATTCGCAAGTCCTAGTTTTGCATAAAAATCTCTGTTTAGTTTGGGTATAATTCCTAAAAAAATTTGCTTAATTTTGATTTTATAAGTAATTTTTTTTCCAGCAATCTTAGTGTCTAGATAGGTTGATGGCATTTGGAAATCAAATGATATCTTAGAATCCCTCTTCTTATTAGTGCAGTGTTTATAGAATAATTTGAATAAGTTGACTGTGGATTCATCACCTTTTATTTCGTCGCCAATAATAAAAGTAAAATTATCCCTTGATAGTTCATTGCTGGGTATGCTATCAATCAAAGCCTCATAGTCAATTATCACTTTATCACCTTCAGAAGACTCATCAGTTTTCTCATCCCATTTAATGTGCTGTTTTTGTATATTCGAGATAACACCCATAACATCATCGGTTGAAATATTCACGTCAGGTTCATCGATAGTGATTTCATCAATGTTATTTAGTATAAATTCTGGATAGATTTCAAATTCAACATTATATTGTAGGTCTAAAGCTGATGAGCCCTCCTGAATTATATTAATTTGATGAGGGCTAGCAGGATTCAAATCCTTTTCTGTAAGAACTTCTGTAAGAGAATTATTTATCAGAAACCCAAGGGTGTCAGCATGTATATTCTTCCCATATTTTGTGACTATCACATTTCTAGGTGCTTTGCCTTTTCTAAAACCTGGAATATTAGAACTGGTTGTATAACTATCGAGTGATGAATTGTATTTTCGAGCATAATCATCTTTGTCCACCGTAATATTAAGAGATCTCAAAAGTCCCTCTGTTTTGATAATCTTTACAACTTTTTTCATTTAAATTTTATTCTTACTCTCTAAAATTTGATTCATAAAATATTCAATAGCTATCTGTGCATTGTCAAATTTTTCTACAGTAGACTCATTTTCTTCCATATCTGTGCTTTGGTAGATGATGCATTCCCAGAGCTCTCTATTTTCAGTTATTTCCGTCAGTGACAAAGTAATCGATCTACTCAATGCAGTTCCATAATGTGTTTGAGCAAGAGACATATCAAGCCTGATAGTAAAGTCATTAATTTTCTTTAGTCTCTCACGTATGTGGTTGTTAGCTAGATATTTAGATAGACCATTATTAAAGCGTCTTATACGTTCATCATGTAGTGATTTAAGGTTTATGTTAATAGTTTGTCTGCTAATAGATGCTCTTTGATTTTTTTTTGCAAGTTTTTTTTTGAACTCACTAATAAATACTTTACCCATAATTTTCCTTACACCTATATTTAATAATAATTTTATCAGAATCAATATAGTATTCGTATTTTTGAAACGAATCAATCACATAATTTGATTCACATTTTTCATTTATCGCTTTTATGCAATCATCTTTGCTCTCGGAAAGACAAAGATTTGTAAATGATGTAGATATAAACTTATGATCGTATCCCGAAGAACACGATGATAAAAATAAAGATAATATAGATAATTTTATTAATTTATTCATATTCTATTGAATACGAGAGGAGAGACTCGAACTCTCACACCAAAGGTACTGGTACCTAAAACCAGCGCGTCTACCAATTCCGCCACTCTCGCATTATATTAAGGGTGGATGATGGGACTCGAACCCACGACAACTGGAACCACAACCCAGGGCTCTAACCAACTGAGCTACACCCACCATAAATCTA